>Ga0256409_1000016_pt1 | contig 360993 bp, 362 predicted proteins | sample PhySR1_FD_185981 | JGI IMG/M metagenome (GOLD analysis project Ga0256409, IMG submission 185981) | Leaf surface microbial communities from sunflower plants in UC Gill Tract Community Farm, Albany, California, United States - DLSL S.R1 | ecosystem: Host-associated > Plants > Phyllosphere >... | reverse complement strand
CTGCTGTTCGAGCGCATGCGTGAGCGCTTTCACCACGTGTTCCTGACCGACCAGCGTGGTGAAATCGCGAGGGCGCCACTTGCGGGCGAGCACTTGATAACTCATGCGGCGGATTGTAGCAAAGCGAGGTGGATTTCCGACGCGGTTTCGGTGGGGTCAACCGCCATGCGCGCCGAGCGAATTGCAAGGATATTCAGGTGGGGACGTGGGAGTCGGTTACAATGGCGGTCGGACGGGCCTCCTCGCATGGTGGCGCGGTCAACCTGGTCAGGTCGGGAACGAAGCAGCCACAGCCGTTTTCCGCCAGTGCCGAGGGTCAGGCTCGTCCCCCTTCTCTTTTCCCCTCCGCATCACCCCTCCCCGTTTTTTGTCTGTGCCGCTCGCGTCAGAACAACGCGCCTTGGCTGTCGTCATGTGATGCCTGGACCGGCTTCGGCAACGATTCTAGATCGATCCATTCGCCCTGTGCGGTAGCCACGCCTGCGCGCACGGTGCGCCCTGGATACATCGGCGTGACGGCAGCCACGTAGCCGCGCAACTGATCTGCATAGGCAGCGCGTTCGACCGGCAGCAAGCGCAGCTTGTAATCGACCACCAGGACGTCGTTGCCACGTTCGATCAGGCGATCGATGCGCAACAGCGCACCGTCTGGGCCAAAAAGTTCGATCTCGTTATGCGCGGCTTCGAAGCGCGCGGGGTCGAAGACATGCGCCAGCGTCTCGGCTGAGAGCATCCGGCGCACGGCTTCGGCGGCGCGTGAGGCGTCGGCTTGCGTGACGCCGGTGGCACTGAACCAGCGCGCGATCGTCTCGGCGTCGGGCGCCTGTTCGGGCAAGCCCCGGCGTGTCAGGCGCTCAAGCACCGCATGCAGCAATTCGCCCTGTGCGACGGCGCCTTGGTCAAAAACGATATCGGCGGCGCCCTCAGCGGCAGCGCCGGCAGCACCAACACGCACCGTCACAGTCAGCGGTGCGCGGAAATCGTGATACGAGACCGCCTCCTGCCCCGCAGCGCTGACAGCCAAATCGGCTGCGCCGTCAACAACCGGAGCGGGTGACGCTACGCCTGCCGCGGCGAGCAGCGTGTACCAGCTCGCCGTGCCGTCCACCTCAGGCGCATCTCCTTCATCGACAGATTGGGCCGCCGTGGCATCACGCTTGTTTGCGACGCCGGACACGATCAGCGCTTGCCGTGCACGCGTCATCGCCACGTAGAGCAGGTTCCAGTTCTCGCGCTCGGCAAGGTCGTTTTCTTGCTTGAAAAGAGGCTCGCGCGCAAGGCCGCGCTCGGACGTCTTGCCGAACGCGGAAAAATGCGCAGGCGCTTGCGCGCCGGGCGGCCAGTCGATCAGGATGCCGGCCGTATCGACACGCGCGTCGCTGTGGTGGCTGTCGAGCAGCACGACGAACGGCGCTTCCAGCCCCTTCGAGGCATGCACGGTCAGGATCTGTACGGCATCAAGACCTTCGCTGGCGACTTCGGCGTCGATAGCATCCGGCGCGTCCGTGTCGCCCTGCGTGCCTTCGTCAGGGCTTTCATCCTCATCGCCCTGGCGGATGGCGCGCAGTTCGGCCATGAACTTCGGCAGACTCGGATAGCGGCCGCCGTCCAGATCGAGCGCGAGCTTCAAAAACGCATCCAGGTTGGCGAGCACCTGGTCGCGGTTTGTGGCCGGTGCGCGCTCGGCATAACGGCGCTTGAGTTCGCCGGTGTAGACGATGTGATCGAGCAAGTCGTGCACGGGCAGCGTGGGCGCCACCGCCAGCCAGCGCGAGAGCATGCGATGCGCGTGGCGCAAGGTGTCCGCCGCATCAGCCTGGCCGGCCAGCGCGGTCAAGCGCTCCCACCAAGTCAATGTGACCGTGCTTTCGCCAAACTGCGCCAGTGCGATGAGGTGGTCGTCCGTGGCGGCGAAGATGGGGCTGCGCAGCACATGCGCGAGCGATAAATCGGCCTGCGGCGTCATCAGAAAATCAAGCAGCGCGCACAGATCAAGCGCTTCGAGCGTAGCGAGCAGGCCGCCACGGCGCGGGCTCAGATACGGCACGCCGGCGTCGCGCAGCGCACGTTCGTAATCGGCGAGATAGCGTTTGCGGCGGACGAGCAGCTGGAAATCGCTCCACCGCACGGGGCGCTCGACGCCACCTTCTCGAATGCGCTCATTGGCGTGCAATGCGCGCAGGCAAGCGGCCACTTGGCGGCCCTCAGCATATCGCTGCGAATCGCCGGTCTCTTCGCGCGGTTCGGTGAGCGTATCCCGGGGTGCGGCTTCGTCAGCCTGCTCGGCTTCGGACACCGGCACCAGCGGCAACAGCAGCGCCTGCCCAATGGGTGCGTCCACGGCGGTACTTTGCTCGGCGTAGATGGGATAGTCGCCGCGCGCCCGCGCTTGCAGGAACACGGCATTGACCCACTCCAGCACGGCCGGTGCATTACGACGCGTGCGATTGGTACGCAGCACGGTCGCGTTGAATTCGGCGACCAGCATTTCACGCGCAGCGTCGAACAGCCGTGCATCGGCGCGCCGGAAACGGTAGATCGATTGTTTAGGATCGCCCACCAGAAACACGCTCGGCTGCGTGCCAGTGCCCGCGTAGCCTGCCAGCCAACCTTGCAGGATGCGCCACTGCATGGGGTTCGTATCTTGAAACTCGTCGAGCAGCAGATGCTTGTAGCGCGCGTCGAGCCGCACCTGCAGGTAAGCAGCTGTGTCGTCTTGCTGCATCAGGCGCGCCGCTTCCCATTCGAGATCGGTGAAATCCATCGCGCGCGCCTGGCGCTTGTACGCCTGATAGCGATCGATCAGTGCGTCGCCCAACGCAAACAATGCTGCGTTGACGGCGCGCACGAGGGCTTCCTGCCGGCGCGCCTGAATTGTCGTCAGCGCTTCGCATAGCGTGGTGTGCAAGGTCACCAGCGTTTGTGCGTGCTCGTCGCCGATGGCTTTGATGAGCGCCTTGGTCGGCTTGCAGGCGCGTGCCTTGCCGGCCTGCGTATGGAAGGCGGCGAAGAGCGCATCAAATGCTTGCGCGCGCGCGGCCTCGTCCGACACATTCGTTCCGCGCGCAGCAGTCACCGCCGACTCGATGGCCACGGCGCGCTTGCCCTCGGCCGCACCACCCTGCCCAAACCAGCCGGACACGCGCAGCATGTCGGCCAAAAACACCGCATCCTGCAGCGCTTCGATCAACGGATCGACCGTCGCATCATCGCCAAGCAGTGCGTCCAATGCATCCAGCGGACGCCCGCCGGCCTGCGTCTTGTACGCCCACCAGTCGCTGCGCTGGTGGAACATTGCATCGAGCAGGCGACCGGCCTGGAAATCGCCGACCAGATCGGCAAGCGTTTCATACGCGGCGCGCAAATCAGCATGATCTTCGGCCAGCAAGCCGCGCCAGAAAGGCGCCCAAGCTTCACGCCGCAGCCGCCCGGCATCTTCACGCAACGACGCGCCCTGCTGCACGCCAGACGACAGCGGCGCCCCGCGCAGCAACGACCCAAACCAGCCGTGGAACGTATCGATCGCCATGCGCGATGGCGATTCCAGCACGCGCGCATACAGCCCACGCGCGGTTTCAATCAGCGCCGGCGCATCGCGCTCATCCACCGTGCGCGCGATCAGCTCGCGCACGACGCCCTCATCGTCGGCATCGGCCAGTTGCGCGAGGATGTCGAGCAAACGCTGACGCATCTCTTCGGCGGCCTTGCGCGTAAACGTGATGGCGAGAATGTCCGACGGCGCGGCGCCCGCAAGCAGCAAGCGCAACATGCGAGTGACCAGCAACCAGGTCTTGCCGCTGCCCGCGCACGCTTCCACCACGACCGAGCGCTGCGGATCGCATGCGGCGCGCGAAAAGGCCTCGGGCGAGACGGCTGCGCCGTCGCGTTCGTAAGCGTGATCGCTCATGCCGCGCCCTCCGGCTCGCGGGGCGTACCTTCGGTCCAATACCCCTTGCGGCACAGGCCACGCGCCGCGCAGTAGCGGCACGCCGATTCATCACCGAAGGCCGGCAGCGGCGCACCGGCTGCGAGAGCGGTCATGTCCTTTTGCATCTGTTCGATCAACCAGTCAACGACTTGCGTGAAGTCGGGCAACGCAACGTCGCGCTTGTCGCCGCGCGCCTCGCCGTCGAGCGAAACCCAGCCGCCCGAATCTGCGCGCGCATCGAGCACGCCGTAAAACGGGAGTTGGCAATCCTCAAACGGCGTCTTGGCACGACGCACCAGCACCATTTGCGATTGCGTTTTGTAATCGAGCACTGCCACGCCGTGTTCGTCATGCACATCAATGCGGTCAATACGGCCGCGCAAGCGCAGCGGACGCTCGTCCGGCAACGTGATGGACGTATCGACTTCGACTTCACCCGCCTCAAAGCGCCAGCCATCTGCCTCACGCGCGGCCTGCCACGCCAGGTACGACGGCATCACACCGAGCCAGCGCCGATAGAAGCGCAACGCGTTGCCGTCCTCGGCCAACAGCGGACCGAACAGTTCGTCGGTAATGCTCTGCAGCAGCCCCTGACGATCGGCCGGATCGTGCATTGGCGCTTCCAGCAACTGCCGGTGAAAGCGATGCAGGATCGCGTGCAAGATCTCGCCAATGTCGCGTTTCTCCAGCTCGTCGGAAACCTCTTCCAGCTCGCCCAACCGCAGCATGCGACCGACGAAGAACTGGTACGGACAGCGGCGCAGGCTGTTGTAAGCGGCTGCACTCAACGTAGACGGCACCAGCGTCGGCGCAGCGGGCGCGGGCATGTCGGTTGGCTGGCTCGTGGTCTGCAGGCTGGGCAACGTGACTGACGTATCGATACGCACGCCGCTCACCGCCAAGCGGCGCTGCAAGCGTTCGAGCCAGCCGGAAAGGCGATGCGGCTCGCCGCGTCCGCCGTGACGTTGCCAGGTCAACACCACCTCGGGCTGATTGAGCAGCACTTCGGCCAGGTCGCGCGCCTGCTGCGCAAAGCGCTGTGCCCGGTCGGGCAAACCGAGTTCACGTCGCACGTCGTTGGAGAAGAACAGCCACTCCGGCTGCGCCGACGGCAACTGCGCATCATCGCAACCCACCACCACAACGCCATCAAACCGCCGCATGCGCGCGCCATTCAGCGGCAGGATGACAACACGCCGATCGGCAGGCGGTGAAGGCTCGCTGAAGACGGCGGACTCAAGCAGCATCGAGAGCAACGCGCGCCACTCCGTGAGCGAAAAACGCGCGCCCGCATCGGTGCTGCCATGGATGGAGGTCCGCAGGCGGTCAATCCAATCCAGCAACTGGCGGCCTGCATCGTCGTTCTGCAAACCGGTGCGCATATGCAGACGATCGAGCGTGCCTGCCAGCAGCGTTACCCATGCGTCGAGCGTGGCGCTGCCGGCACGGCGCCACAGCGCCGCCTCATCAGCCAGCACGCCCAGGCGATCGGCCAGGCGGCTAACCTTGACTTCGCCCTCGGCTTCGTTGGCGGGGCGATCGGCCACTAGCCGGCGCAACCGTCCCCAGCCACCAGAAACGTTGTGCCGGCGCACTCGGCGCTCCAGTTCGGCAACCCATGCGGGCGTGGCAGTGCCGGCGTCGGCATCGCGCAAACAGAACGGGCTTTTGATGAGATCGAGCAGCGCTGCGGTATCGCCGTCGCCCTGCACCACGTCGACCCAGCGCATAAGTGCCGCAGCGGCGCGCGTCGTGGAGAGCTTCCAGCCAGTCTCGTCGCGCACCGGCACGTTCACCCGCGCCAGCAACGCGCGAACACGCCGCGCGACGATGCGATCCTGCGCCACCAACGCCAACGAGCGGCGTCCGTCGTTCAACCAATCGACCAGCGTATGCGCAGCGAAGGCGGCTTCGTCCTCAAAGCGCGCAGCGCCGGCAATGCGCAGGGTTGGTGCGGGAATCTGCGCATCGGCAGCATCATCCGCTGCCTGGGCGGGCGTACCGCATTCGGGCCAGGCGTGCAGCAGCAGATCGCGGAAATCCGCGTGCGTGGAAGGCGCCGAAGGGGCGCCAGTTTCAGGCGCATTCCAGTCGTAGCCGATGTTGAGCACCGGCACGCGCTCGGCGGCGCGCTGCAGAAAATCCAGATCGACTGTCTCGGGATTGGTCGGGCTCATCCATACGATCGGCCCGTGCAGTTCGTCCAGCAGGCGCCGCATGGCGCGCAACCGCATTGGAATCGGGTCCGCCGCGCCCGAAAGCAACCGCCAGAACGTCAGCACGATGCGCGATTCGGTACCGAGAAAACGTTCGGACAATTGTGCGTAGATACGCTCCAACGCCTCCGCCAATGCCGACTCCAACTCGTCGGGTCGCCCATCTGCGCCACTGTGTGCTGCATCCAGCGTCAGCCAACGCTGCGACAACTCATCCGACACCGTCACGAGCACCTGCGCCACGCCCCATAGAGCGGCATCGTCCTGCGCGCCGAGGGCTTCACGCAGCCATGCCTGCGTCTTGAGGGCCTGCTGCACGGCAAGCAGCCGCGACAGCGGCGTGCGCGTGGCGGGTACACCCGCTTCGGGCTGCAAATCGAGCAGCCAATGCCCCAGCGTCAGAATGCGCGGAAGCAAACGCGGCGTGCCGGCCGCTTGCGCACTGGCATGCAGGGCACTGCGCACCCCCGGAATCTGCGCGGCTGTCGGCACAACAACGGTGGCGGTACCCGAGGATTGGGCGTGCGCATCCAGAAAGCGCCATGCAGCGTCGGCGGCACGGGAAAGGAATGCTGGGCCAGGCGCGAAGGCAAGCGTCTGCATGCGTGGGGATAAGCGATATACCGGGAATCGAAGACCTGCGGCTATCGGCGTGATAGGCAGAATCAACGGTTGAATCGGTTGAAAATGAGAGCGTGGGTACTATATCAGCAGCATCCGCGCCGACAGTGGTCCTAATACACGCCGGTTCGTGTAATCGTGTAATGTATGGGTTCGGCGCACGTCGCCAGCTTTTACGAAATAACAGAGGTTCCCGCCATGAGCGAACAGATCAAGTATGTGAGCGACGCGTCCTTCGAGGCAGACGTGCTCAAGTCCGACAAACCCGTGCTGGTCGATTTCTGGGCCGAATGGTGCGGTCCCTGCAAAATGATTGCCCCGATCCTGGACGAAGTTTCCAAGGACTACGGCGAGAAGGTGCAGATCGCCAAGATCAACGTCGATGAGAACCAGGGCGTGCCGGCCAAGTTCGGCATTCGCGGCATCCCGACGCTGATTCTGTTCAAGAACGGCGCTGTGGCCGCGCAAAAGGTGGGCGCACTGTCCAAGTCGCAACTGACCGCGTTCCTGGACAGCCATCTGTAAGCTCTTTTTCGGCTGAGGGCGACCCTTCGCGTTGCCCCTCACCCACGCTGGCGCACTTCCGCCTGGAAGCTCGCCAGCGTTGTGCTAAGATTGCAGCCAATCTGTTTCTCCGAGCGTTCGCTCGACCTTTCCCCCTCCCCCCGTTTCTCGTTTCGCCGCCCGTTCGGGCCCTTCCCTCATCTTTCGTCTATGCATCTGACAGAACTGAAATCCTTGCACGTGTCCCAATTGCTGGAAATGGCGGGGCAGTTGGAGATCGATAACGCCCAACGCATGCGCAAACAGGAATTGATGTTTGCGATCCTGAAAAAGAAGGCGAAACAGGGGGAAACGATTTTCGGTGACGGCACACTTGAAGTGCTGCCCGACGGCTTCGGTTTTCTGCGCTCGCCGGAAACCTCGTATCTGGCCAGCACCGACGACATCTATATCAGCCCGTCACAGATCCGCCGATTCAATCTGCACACCGGCGACACCATCGAAGGTGAAGTCCGCACGCCCAAGGATGGCGAGCGCTACTTCGCGCTGGTGAAGGTCGACAAGGTCAACACGCAGCCTCCCGAGGCGGTCAAGAACCGCATCATGTTCGAGAACCTGACGCCGCTGCATCCGAACAAGCCGCTCACGCTCGAACGCGACATCAAGGCCGAAGAGAACATCACCGGCCGCATCATCGACATGATTGCCCCGATTGGTCGCGGCCAGCGCGCGCTGCTGGTGGCAAGCCCGAAGTCGGGCAAGACCGTGATGCTGCAGCACATTGCGCACGCCATCGCGACCAACCATCCGGAAGCCGAGCTGTTCGTGCTGCTGATCGACGAGCGCCCGGAAGAAGTGACCGAAATGCAGCGCACCGTGCGCGGCGAAGTGGTCGCCTCGACGTTCGACGAGCCTGCCGTGCGTCACGTGCAGGTGGCCGAAATGGTCATCGAAAAGGCCAAGCGCCTGGTCGAACTGAAGAAGGACGTGGTGATCGTGCTGGATTCGATCACGCGCCTGGCACGCGCCTACAACACCGTGGTGCCAACCTCTGGCAAGGTGCTGACCGGCGGTGTCGACGCCAACGCGTTGCAGCGTCCGAAGCGTTTCTTCGGTGCTGCACGTAACCTGGAAGAAGGTGGTTCGCTCACCATCATCGGCACGGCGCTGATCGAAACCGGCAGCCGCATGGATGACGTGATCTACGAAGAATTCAAGGGCACCGGCAACATGGAAGTGCACCTGGAACGCCGCCTGGCTGAGAAGCGCGTCTACCCTGCCATCAACCTGAACAAGTCAGGCACGCGCCGCGAAGAACTGCTGATCAAACCGGACATCCTGCAGAAGGTGTGGATCCTGCGTAAGTTCATCCATGACATGGATGAAGTCGAGGCAATGGAATTCCTGCTCGACAAACTCAAGACGACGAAGAACAACGCCGAGTTCTTCGACATGATGCGACGCGGCGGCTAAGTCTCCTGCCTGCATAGCGAAAAGCGCACCCATTGTGGTGCGCTTTTTTATTGCTGAGTCAACTGCCTGTTTTTCCAGCGGATTTTCTCGCCAAAGTTGTGAAATTCGCTAGTTCATTTGCATTACAGGGCTCGCGCGCAAGCGTTTGCTTCCATCGTCCTTAAACTTCATCGCAAAACAGAAACCCGGCAACCATACTGCAAGCCTGCCCTGGCCGAGCCGCCTCGGCAAAGAACGAACCACACCAAGAATGGAACGGGGGAAACCATGCGCGAAGAGTCGCTGGAATGTACTGCTGCGTGCCGAACCGTCGTGGTGGCGTCGCGCGCGGGGATGGGGGAGATTGACGAGACGATTCTGGGTGCGGAGTGGCACGTGCGGCGCGTAACGTCGATGCGTGAACTGGGTTGCGCCATTCGCGACGGCGTTCCCGTGGCGGGGTTGGTCGATTTCAGCAGCGCGTTCTCGGCTGCGGAGCTGGATTTGCTCGAACGCTGCATGCAGGTCTCGCACGTGGGTTGGGTGGCAGCGCTGCCGCCAGCCATGCTGAACCACGAGCGCGTACGCCAGCTGGTGCGCGATTACTGCGTGGACTACGTCCAGATGCCGCTGCGTACGGACGAGGCTGCGTATTCGCTGCGTCACGCCTGGGGCATGGCCTCGCTCGCCCAGGAAGCCACGCCGGCGCCCAAGGCAAATCATGCGCGCATGCTGGGTGAGTGCCCGGTCATGCATAACCTGTTCCGCGCCATCCGCAAGGTCGCGCAGAACAGTGCGCCAGCCTTTATCGCGGGCGAGTCTGGCACCGGTAAAGAGCTGACTGCGCAGGCCATTCACGAAGCTTCTTCGCGCGCAAGCGGGCCGTTCATTGCCATCAACTGCGGGGCGATTCCGCCGCACCTGATCCAGTCCGAATTGTTCGGCTACGAAAAAGGCGCATTTACCGGCGCGCATCAACGTCATATCGGCTGGGTCGAGCATGCCAATGGCGGCACGCTGTTCCTCGATGAAATCGGCGACCTGCCGCTCGAGAGCCAGGTCAGCCTGCTACGTTTCCTGCAGCAAGGCACGATCACGCGGCTCGGCGGACATCAGGCGATTCCGCTGGACCTCCGCATCATCTCGGCAACGCACGTGGATCTGGAAGCGGCCCAACATCACGGCGGATTCCGCACCGACCTGTTTCATCGACTGTGCGTGCTGACCTTGTCGGTGCCACCGCTGCGCGAGCGCGGCAGCGACATCGTGTTGCTGGCAGAACATATCCTCGCCCAGCACGCCAGCGAAGCGTCGCACCGCATCCGCGGGTTCACGCCCTGCGCGTTGCACGCGATGATGCATTACCCATGGCCGGGCAACGTGCGCGAACTCATCAACCGCGTGCGCCGCGCGCTGGTGATGACCGACAACCGCAAGATCTCCGCCGCTGACCTGCACCTCGAAGGCTATGCATCCGTGTCGGGCCAGACGCTGGAAGAAGCGCGCGAAGGCGCCGAGTCGGATGCCATCCGCACGGCCATCGCGCGCAACGGCTTCCATATGGGCATGACGGCGCGCGAATTGGCAGTGTCTCGCGTCACGCTGTATCGGCTGATGCAGAAGCACGGCATTCGGGCAGAGCATCCGCTGCATACGGCCTAGGCTCGGTCTCATCGGTTTGATTCCTCCAGGGGGCGTAGCAAGCGTGCTACGTCCCCCGGACGTGTTCTTGGGAAAGCAGGGGGCGGCTGGACAGGGCCCACTTCCAGCACTGCTCATCCGACCCATCAATACTTGGTTCAGTGCACTGAATTCTGCGGCTGGCGCCTGAAGGAACCGTAGGCGCCAGCGCTGCAAACGCTGTCAGATTGACTTGCATCGGGATCCCGCTCGAGGATGGCTATTGAGAAAAGAGTGCCCGCCGGGGGACGGAGCACGAAACCGTTGAACAGCCGCCATGTCGGGCTGTTCGGCGTACGTTGCGAAAGCGCCACATTTTGGTGCACCTAGGGCCGCGCAACCAGCGACAACCTTTGCCAAGAGACTGTTGCGGCGCAGGCAATCTGGCGCGGTAGCTGGCACATACCCGGCAGCACCCCACTTCCGGGGGGATTGCGCAAGCCACGTCGCCGTTGGATTGTTAAGCCACGCATGCGACGTACTCAGTTCGCCGTCCGTGAGTGCGGACACGACAGAACAGGTGGATGGATCGAATGCGCGGGTGGGAATGAGACCGAATGCGAGTCGCGCCGGCAACGTATCGGCGAGAACGCTTCGAAGGGCGATCAGCAGCGTGATTGCACGCCGCACGACGAGATCCCCGTCTACCGCGAGCACCGGCATCATGACGATCATGGCCGTGCGATTCGCGACCACTCCGGTCTTCTCGACCGTCCACCCGAACGGCAAACGTCGAGCACAGCGCTGCGCGATTGTCGGCATGGCTCGCTCCTCCCCGACGGGTATAGAGCGACATCCATGCCATGACGGCTAACGCCTTGTTTTAACGGGATATTTTCCATACGGAGAACCGCCCAACCCGGCATGGCATGCGATTTTTGTGTCGCGACTGAAACAGCTGTCGCCATAAAAACCGCTGTTAGTGGACGCGGGTTCTCCGGTGGTCGAATTGCTCGCCCTGGCAAACGCTGGGCTACAGTACCCAGAACGCAGCAATGAGGGTCCCGAGGCATGGCCGTGGCGCCTGTCATTTTTGACTTCCGCCACTAAAATGATTCGGAACGGGGGTCTGCTCCGGCCTGCATCTCGCCTGGGCGACAAGGATGTTCGCAAGATCGGTAACAGGTCGAGAACAACGATGAACACTGTTTTGATCGAAGCCCATCCGTTGGTGCGTACAGGCATTGCGCACCTGCTACGGACGCTCAAAGGCGTCACTGGCGTCACAGTCGTCGAACCGGACGAAGGGATGTTCGACGCCATCGAAACCAATGCCGACGCCGGTCTTCTTGTGATCGGCCTGCCGCTGCCACATCTGGACGAGTTGTCGGCCATCGGCGAGATCATGCACCGGCCTCACGCACGCCACGTGGTCGTGCTGGCCGAATCCGAATCGCCCGACATCATCCGCACGCTCATGCAGATGGGCTTGTCAGGCTACACACTCAAGCACTCGCCGGGCGAAGTCATCGCAGCTTCGCTGGAGCTGGTTCTGGTGGGTGGTCAATACATTCCGGCCAGCGCGCTGCTGCCGGAATCGCGCCTGGACGGCGCGCCCAACCCGGCGCTCGCGGGCGATCCGCAGACCGATCCGAAGCTGCTCGGCATCACGCCGCGGCAGTACGAGATTCTGGTGCTGCTCTCACGCGGGCATCCGGTCAAGACCATCAGCCGCATGCTGAACATCTCCGAGGCAACAGCCAAGGCGCATATCAGCACGCTGTATCGGCGCCTTAAAGTCCGTAGCCGCACCGAGGCCGTGTATGTCGCCAATCAGCGCGGTGCACGACTCCTCTCAGTCGCCTGATCCTCCGACAAGGGCGCAAGCGCGCGTCGCAAAGCTGCAAGCGACGGCCGATATACTGGACGCATGCTTTCGTCCGTCCTCCGGTGGTTCTCCGGCCGCGCACGCACGCGGCGCCTGACCCGTTACGCCATCTCCGACGCGCTGTGGTCACGTGCGCTCGATGGCCTGCCCTTCCTGCTCGACTGGTCCGACGCGGACCTTGCACGTCTGCGTGAAACGGCCACGCTCTTCATCGCCGAAAAGGAATTCACCACCGCGCACGATTTGCCGCTCACCGACGACATGGTGATCAGCGTCGCCGTGCAAGCCAGTGTGCCGATCCTGGAGCTGGGCATGTCGTGGTACGGCGGATGGCACGGCGTGGTCATCTACCCCGGCGAGTTCGTCATCCGCAAAGAAGTCATGGATGAAGACGGCGTCGTGCACAACGTGCGTGAAGAAGCTGCTGGGGAGGCATGGGAGCACGGCCCCGTCATCCTCTCGTGGCAGGACATCGAACTCGGGGGCGCACTAGCTGAGCCAGGCGTGCAGCCGTACAACGTGGTCGTACACGAGTTTGCACACAAGCTCGATATGCTCAACGGCGAGTCGGACGGCATCCCGGCGTTTTCATCGCGCCTGCATGCCAATGTTGACCGCGAGCAATGGGCCGATGACCTCTATGCCGAGTACGACGCCTTCGCCAATCGTTGCGAGCAGATTCCGGAGCGCCGGTGGGGCGACGACCCGATCCTTTCATTGCTCGACCCTTATGGCGCACAGCATCCGGCCGAGTTCTTTGCGGTAGCGTCGGAAGTGTTCTTCGTTGAACCGGTGGCCTTGCTTGAGACGCTTCCTTCGTTGTACTCGCTCCTGCAAGCCTTCTACCTGCAAGATGCGGCACGGCGCATGCTGGACGCTGAGCAACGCCAGGAGGGATTCCTGCCATGACGATTCACCAAGCGCTTCGCACAACGCTGCTCGGTTGTTGCCTCGCTGCCGGCACCGCATTGGCGCAACCGACCGTGCCTGTGATCCTCAGCGTCACCGCGCAATTCGATGGGCAATCCGAGACCAAACGCGTCACGCTTTCGGCCGATACATCCGCCACGGGCCAGCACGTCGCACTACTCGAACGTACCCATACATACGACGTGGGTGGCTCAATGCCTCGCAAAGAATGGGAGGCGCGCTTCGCCGCCGGCCTGCCCGATGACACGATCCCGCTAGGCTGCGACACCACCACCTGCCAATTCATGCGCCACCGCTGGGCCAAGACCGGCGTGGACGTCACCCTGCGGCCGATGGTCGTGTCGGGCGAGTTCCAGACGCTGTCCATCGGTGTAACGCTGCATCGGTTCCAGCCGTCGCCCGACACCGATGCCCCTGCACGCGTCGACACCTGGGCACGCAATCTCGACACCTCGTTGCGCGTCGGCGACACCAAGATCATGGATCTGGACGGCCACGGCGTGCTCACGATCGAACGCTTGGCCAAACCTTGATCGAAATAGGCTTCCCGAGTCACTTTTCGATGCGCCGGCACGACGGATTTTGCGGCAAGCGCGTTGCCCAAGCCTTTGTTTCTCTGGCATAATCCTCGTTTCTCCACCCGGCAAGTGATTCGAGGGCTGGTCGCACGGTGGCTCCTACCATGTGAGCACCTGAAGCGCGCCGCGAATTGGCTACCTCTACCCCAGGGCCCATCATGAAAGAAGGCATTCACCCGAATTACCGCGAAGTCGTGTTCCAGGACATGTCCAGCGACTTCAAGTTCATCACCCGCTCGACCATCCAGACCAAGGAAATGATCACGCTGGACGGCAAGGAATATCCGCTGGCAAAGATCGAAGTCTCGTCCGAATCGCACCCGTTCTACACGGGCCAGCAAAAGGTTCTGGACACGGCAGGCCGCGTGGAAAAGTTCCGCAACAAGTTCGGCAGCAAGATCGGCAAGGCTGCCAAGTAATACCGGCGCCGGAGACGGCTCACCAGATGGCCCGTCTCATTGGTCAGAAAAAGGCAGCTCCGGCTGCCTTTTTTGTTTCTCGGCACATGGTAGGCCGTTGGCTCGGCCCCTCTTTACGATCCGCACGTCGCTGTGCAACCCCGACCGGGCTCGCCCGGTCTGACACTCGATGAACACCACCCGCGTCTCGCGCATCCGCCTGACTGCTGCCGCCACCCGCGAGTTACCGCGTTGGCTGCTGCTCGCCATCTGCGTGATCTACGGCCTGTCAGGGCTGTTCTCGCGCGACCCGTGGAAGAACGAAGACGCCGCCGGCTTCGGCGCGATGTGGACGCTGGCCACCGGCAACGCGCAGGACTGGCTAATGCCGAACATCGTCGGGCGCCCCATCGTGCAATCGGGGCCGCTGGTGTTCTGGATCGGCGGCGCGTTCATTCGCCTCTTCGGACAATGGCTCGGGCCGGCGGATGCGTCGCGCCTGGCCACCGCCCTCTTCTTCTTCGTCACCAGCGCATGCATCTGGTATGGCGCCTATCTGCTGGGTCGCCGCGCGGAAGTTCAACCGTTTGAATTCGTCTTCGGTGGCCAGCCCAACACGCGCGACTACGGCCGTACGCTGGCCGATGGCGCGCTGCTGATCTTCCTCGCCTGTGTGGGCCTGGCACAGCGCGGTCACGAAACGACACCGCTGGTCGGGGCGCTGTGCTTCGTGGCGGTCGCGGTGTATGGCTTGATCCGGGCGCTCGACAAGCCGATACACGGCAGCCTCATCTATGGCATCGGCATCGGCTGCCTGTCGCTGGCCGGCGGCCCAATCCTGCCACTGACAATCATGGTGGCCGTGTTGATCGCCGCGCATGCCACGCGTGTGCTGCCGCTACGCCCGCTTCTGACAGTTGCGCTGCCCGTGTCGCTCGCGCTGGGATGCTCATGGCCGGCGATGGCGTACTTGCTGGCAAATAATCCGACTGACGCGGTGACGTACGTCCGCGAATGGGCGCGCTTCGATCGCCACCAATACGCTGGCCCGACGGCTCATTCGCTCGGCTTTGTCGCTCGCAACCTGCCACTATTCGCATGGCCAGTCTGGCCGCTGGCTGCATGGGCGTGGAAGAGCTGGGGCGGCATGCGCACCGCTCCGCATATCACGTTGCCGTTGGCCGTCCTGCTGCCGCAGCTAGTGCTGCTGCTCATGCAGCCCCACCCGGGCGACGACGGCTTCCTGCTGCTGATTCCACCGATGGCCGTGATGGCGACGTTCGCGCTGCCGACGCTCAAACGAGGCGCCATCAGCGCAATCGACTGGTTTGCGCTGCTGGCCTTCACCATCCTGGGCGGGACGCTATGGCTGCTGTGGATCGCCAAGATGACGGGCTTTCCGCCTCAGCTCGCGCGCAACGTGTATCGCATCGTGCCGGGCTATCGACCCGAGTTCAGTTGGACAGCGCTGATCAGCGCGCTGCTCGTGACCGCGGCGTGGGTGCTCATCGTCGTCTGGCGCACATCGCGGGCGCCCAAGGCCATCTGGCGTGCAGTGGTGATCTCGGCCGCCGGCACGACACTGATGTGGGTGCTGATGATGACGCTGTGGCTGCCCACCATCAACTACGCCAAGACATATCGCGACGTCGCGCAGTCGGCCGCCCTTGCACTGCCGCGTACCTACACGTGCGTGCAGCCGATCCGCATGGGCGATGCGCAACTTGCCTCGTTTGCGTACTTCGGCCACATCCGTTTTGGTAGCGCCGAAGACAACTGCGACATCCTGCTGCGCCACGACCCGTACGACTACGGCGCACCGACGAGCGTCTCCAACTACGAGTGGCGCCTGATCTGGGAAGGCCGCCGTCCCGCCGACCGCGACGAGCACTTCCGCATGTACCGCCTGACCGAGGCTGCTGCCGCCACACATCCGCCGCCGACACCGGCAACCACACGCCGGCGCAAGCTACGCCAATAACGTTTCCGTAGCACCCACATGTTTGTCGCCGACGTCCGCCGCATTACCGAACTGGCTTGGCCGGTACTGATCGGCCAGTTGGCTGTCATCGCCTTCGGCGTACTCGATACAGCGATGGCCGGCCGCGCCTCTGCGGCAGACCTCGCGGCCATCGGGCTCGGCGGGTCGATCTACGTGACGGTGTACATCAGCTTGATGGGCGTGCTGCAAGCGCTCTCGCCTATCGCCGGACAACTCTACGGAGCGCAAAGGTACGGCGAGATCGGCGAAGAAGTGCGCCAGGCAGTTTGGCTCGGACTGGTGCTCGCGGCAATCGGCATGCTGATCCTGTGGTTCCCAGCCCCGCTGCTGCAACTGGCAAACGCCACGCCGGAACTCACCGAGAAAGCCACCGCCTATTTGCGGTATGAAGCGCTCGCATTGCCTGCGGCGCTCGGCTTCCGGATCTACTCTGCGTTGAACAACGCGCTGTCGCGCCCGGTGATGGTGACGATGCTGCAGCTCGCCGGCCTCGCCATCAAGTTTCCTCTCAACGCCTTGTTTCTCTATGGAGGCATGGGCGTCCCTGCGATGGGCGGCCCGGGCTGCGCACTCGCCTCGATGATCATCAGCTGGCTGTGGTTCGTCGCAGCGGCCGCCATCCTGATGCGCAATCCGGCTTATAAGCCCTTCGCGATTTTCACGCACTACTCGCCCCCTAACCGTGCGCGGCTGTGGGCACTGGTACGTCTGGGTGTACCGATGGGCTTCACCTACCTGATCGAAATCACGTCGTTCACGTTGATGGCGATCTTCATCGCGCGCCTTGGCACGGTGGCGCTGGCCGGGCATCAGATTGCCGCCAACCTTGGAGCGGTTGCGTACATGGTGCCGCTGTCGCTATCGATCGCGACATCCACGCTGGCAGCGCAATCAATCGGGGCCCGCGATCGCGTAGCAGCTCGGCGCATCTCGCTGAACGGCATCAAGTTGGCGGTGATGTGTGCGGTCATCGTCGGCGCGGCTGTGTTGTTCTTGCGGCGCGAGTTGGTCAGCCTCTACACGCACGATGCCGCTGTCCTGGCGATTGCGGTGCCGCTGCTGCCTTTCATCGCCTTCTATCAGATGTTCGATGCGCTGCAAGTCATGACAGCGTTCATCCTGCGCGCATACAAGATCGCGCTCATCCCAACCGTCATCTATGCGCTATCGCTGTGGGGTGTTGGCCTTGGCGGCGGCTATGTGCTCGGATTTGGGCTGCTGGGGGACGTTGCCGCGTCACTGCGTGGGGCAGCCGGCTTCTGGGCCGCCAATGGACTCAGTTTGATGGTGGCTGGCGCGTTGCTGGTCAGCTATTTCAATCGCGTAAGCCGCGTTGCCGATTAAAGCGAGCCATTCACACTCACTTTAAGCAGCATCAATCTTGATTGGCTTGCATTGAATGAAAAGCGCAAAAGAAAAAACCCGCTGCAAGCAGCGGGTTTTGATTTGGCGGAGCGGACGGGACTCGAACCCGCGACCCCCGGCGTGACAGGCCGGTATTCTAACCGACTGAACTACCGCTCCGTGTCGGTTGCAAAATCAGCTAGAGACTGATTTTGCTAATGAGCTTCTGGTTAAGCTCTTGTTTTGGCGTCCCCTAGGGGATTCGAACCCCTGTACTCACCGTGAAAGGGTGATGTCCTAGGCCTCTAGACGAAGGGGACAGAAACTGTTTTGCAACGCTTTCTGTCTTACGCTGCGAAGTCCGCTACTATAACGAACTTTTTTGCGTTTTGGAAGCCTCTTTTCAAATTATTTTTTTGAATCGAATCTTCCGGCATTTTGGTGGAGCTAAGCGGGATCGAACCGCTGACCTCTTGCATGCCATGCAAGCGCTCTCCCAGCTGAGCTATAGCCCCGAGGTACTGCCTTTTACTGCTTGCTTCTCACTGCATTTCGCTTCGTGTTGCAGCGAAAACAAGAGTATAGGGGATGTATTTAGCGCTTGGCAATACCCTTCCGCAAAATTTTTTGCGCCGCACACATCACGCCGTTAGACGACGCAGAACAACGTCGCGGCCGAACAATTCCAGCACCGCATCAATCGAAGGCGTTTGCAGTTGTCCTGCTACCAGCAGGCGCACCGGCATCGCCAGCTTCGGCATCTTCCAACCCTGTGCCGCGAGCACTTCCTTGAAGGCGGCGCCAATGGCCTCGCGCGTCCACTCGGGCAGCGCGCCGAGCTTCTCAGCCAGTGCGGCAATGCCCGGACGCACATCGTCGGTGAGGTGCTGCGCAGCCAGTGCCGGATCGACAGCCAGATCCGTGCGATAGAACAGCAGCGCCGTTTGGGCGACTTCACGAAGCGTGTTGGCGCGATCCTTCACCAGCGCAATCACGTCGGCCAGCACGGGGCCGCCATCCACCTTGCCACCCAGCTCTTCGATGAACGGCTTCACCAGACCAGACAGACGCGCGTTGTCGGCCTGCTTGATGTAGTGGTTGTTCAGCCAGGCGAGCTTCTCAGGGTTGTATTGCGCGGGCGACTTGCCCAGGTGCTCGAGATCGAACCATTCGATGAACTGCTCGCGCGAGAAGATCTCCGCGTCGCCGTGCGCCCAGCCCAGGCGGGCAAGGTAGTTGACGATGGCTTCTGGCAGATAGCCCGCATCACGATAGCCCGTAACAGCCATGGCACCGTGGCGCTTGCTCATCTTCTCGCCCTGCTCGTTGAGCACGGTCGGCAAGTGAGCGTAAACCGGCGGCGTACCGCCTAGCGCGCGCAGGATGTTGATCTGGCGGGGCGTGTTGTTGACGTGGTCGTCGCCGCGAATCACATGGGTGATCTGCATGTCCATGTCATCCACGACCACACAGAAGTTGTACGTGGGCGTGCCATCAGGGCGGGCGATCACGAGGTCATCGAGTTCGTCGTTGGAGATCTCGATGCGGCCCTTCACTGCGTCGTCCCACACGACACTGCCCCCGATGGGGTTCTTGAAGCGGATCACAGGTTGCACGCCCGCTGGCGGCGTCGGCAAAACCTTCCCCGGCGCGGGGCGCCAGGTACCGTCGTAACGGGGCTTCTCGCCGCGCTCGCGTTGCGCTTCGCGCAGGGCGTCGAGCTCTTCGGTGCTCATGTAGCACGGGTAAGCCAGTTCCTGCTGCACCATCTGCGCGACCACGGCGCGGTAACGGTCCATGCGCTGCATCTGGTAGAACGGGCCTTCATCGATGTCCATGTCCAGCCAGTCCATCGCCTCCAGGATCACGTCGACGGCTTCCTGGCTGGAACGCTCCACATCGGTGTCTTCGATGCGGAGGATGAAGTCTCCCTTCATCTTGCGTGCGAAGGCCCACGGATAGAGTGCCGAGCGGATGTTGCCGAGGTGGATGAAGCCAGTGGGGCTGGGGGCGAAACGAGTGCGTACGCGCTGTGTCATAGGAATGGCTGAACGAATAAGGCCGCGTGGTCGGACCCTGAGCGCGGATCCTGAGCGGCCTCTATCAAAACCGAAATTATAGCAACCGCGCCACGCATATCCGGCCGACCTGTCGCTGAACTTTGGCACAATGGCGGCCAGCCGCAGTGCGCTCGGTTACGACTGAACATCACTGCGCGGCATACCAAACCGCCCAACCTCCTCATGCAACGCCGCCTCTTCCTGGGCGCCGCCGGCGCCTCCGTCCTCTCCGCCTGCACCCTGACGGGTTTCTCGTCCAGCAAAACTGAAACGCCAGTCACCCCGGCCTCGGCCGTGCTGCCGCCCACGGCCCAGCCGGCCACACAACCCGTGCGGATCGGGTTGGCACTGGGCGGCGGTGCCGCGCGTGGTTTTGCGCACATCGGCGTCATCAAGATGCTGGAAGCCCAAGGCATTCAGATCGACTTCATCACCGGCACGAGCGCGGGTAGCGTGGTGGCGGCGATCTACGCGTCGGGCATGTCAGGGCTGGAAATGAACCGCATGGCGCTCAAGATGGACGAGGCCATGATCGCCGACTGGGCGCTGCCCTTCGGCACGCGCTTCGGCGGCTGGCTCAAGGGCGAGGCGCTGGAGAAGTACATCAACCGGCTGGTCAAGCAGAAGCCCATCGAACAGATGCACATTCCACTGGGCATCATCGCGACGGACCTGGCGAGCGGCAAGCCGATCCTGTTCCGGCGCGGCAATACCGGGCAGGCTGTGCGTGCGTCGTGCAGCATCCCAGGCGTGTTCCAGCCGGTAACGATCAGCGGCCGTCAATACGTGGACGGCGGCCTGGTGGCGCCCGTGCCGGTTACGTACGTCAAGCAGATGGGCGCTACGTTCGTGATTGCGGTGAATATCTCGGCAGACCCGTCCAACCAGGCGGTATCGGGGCAGGCGAGCATGCTGCTGCAGACGACGGCCATCATGGGCCAGAGCATCAACAAAACCGAGCTGGCCCAGGCGGATGTGGTGATCACACCGTCGCTGCCGTTCGTTAAGGGCAGCGACTTCACCGCGCGCAACGAGGCGATTCTCGCGGGCGAACAGGCTGCCCAGGCTGCCATGCCACTGCTGCGGGAGAAGCTGCATCTGACACAAACCATCGTCGGCACCCCGCTGCCGCCGCACTGATACCCCTCACAGGCAACAAAAAAGACCGCCAAGGCGGTCTTTTTCTAATGGGGCAGCAGCGCGAATCAACCGCCGTACATTGCCAGCGGCTTGCCGGCAGCGTTCGGATCGACGCGCTTGAGTTGCTCGACAAAGTTGTCGGCGCCGTCCTTGATTGCGGCGCCTGAGTTGCCTTCGATGCGGCGAGCGCCGTTATAGCGCGTCACCCAGTACGAGGCGGTCATGTCATCCACGCGGATCTTGCTGCCCGTGGACGGCGCATGTACAAACTTGTTATCGCCGATATAGATACCGACGTGCGAAAAGGTGTGGCGCATGGTGTTGAAGAACACCAAGTCGCCGGGACGCAGTTCAGCTGTTTCTACGCTGGTGCCGACACGGCTCATTTCCACAGCGCGGCGCGGCAGCAGGAAACCGAAGGTGTCGTTGAAGACGTAGCGGACGAAGCCGCTGCAGTCGAGGCCCGATTCCGGCGTGTTGCCGCCGAAACGGTAGCGCAGGCCGATCATGCCCAGTGCGTTCATGACCACGTCGCCGGTCTTGCTCATCACGTTCGAGATGAGGCCCGATTTGGCTTCGGGCTTGACGTCGGCGCGGACTTCCGTGTCCTTGAAGACCGTATCAGCATGCACTGCATTCGACACGATCACGCCGCAGCCGATCACAACCCCTACCGCCAGACGCGCCATGGAATGAAGTACGAAATGCTGCATTGGTTCTCCCTCGGAAACTCGTAATGATGCGGCCAAGATATGGCACCGCAAATGAGAACAGTCCGAATCTTGTTAAAACAATCTCGCAGGATGATAAAAGTGACACTTTGACTTGTCAAAGGTCGTTACAAATTCTCCGGAATCCACAGGCAAATCAGGCACTTAGACATGACTTTAGATGCGCATTCTTACAAAAACAGCGCATCAGAACTGCACTGATTCGGGGCAAAAGCATTGGGTTTTAGGGGTTATCCCGCGCAGGGATGAGTGAGGCAGCCGCCATCAGCTTGCAGGTATAGGGGTGTGAGGGGGACGCCAACACCGCTTCAGTGTCGCCCTCTTCCACCACTTTTCCATCCTTCATCACCACCACGCGATGTGACATCGCGCGGATGACAGCAAGGTCGTGGCTGATGAATAGATACGACAGGTTGTACTTTTTCTGAAGGGCGGACAGCAGCGAAAGCACCTGCTGCTGGATCGACACATCAAGTGCGGAAGTCGGCTCATCGAGCACCAGCAACTGCGGCTTGAGGATCAGCACGCGGGCAATGGCGACGCGCTGGCGCTGCCCGCCCGAGAATTCATGCGGATAGCGGCCCAGCGCCGTGCGGTCCAAGCCGACCTCGCGCAGGGCTTCGATCACGCGGTGACGGCGCTCTGTGACGTTGACATGGGGTTGGTGCAGCGCCAGCCCTTCGCCGACGATCTCCTCGATCGTCATGCGCGGCGACAGCGAACCGTAGGGGTCTTGAAACACCACCTGCATGCGCGCCCGCACAGCGCGACGCTCGTCGCGCGAAATGCGCAGCAGCGAGTTGCCAAGGAAACGCAGGTCGCCGCTCTTTGCCGCTTGCAGACCCAGCAGCGTCTGCGCGAGCGTGGTCTTGCCAGAGCCCGATTCGCCCACGATGCCGAGCGTCTCGCCTTCACGCAGTTGCAGCGACACGGAATCGACCGCGGTAAACGGATCGGTTCGAAACCAGCCGGCAAACCCCGGGCGATGGCGTTCGTAGGTGACCGTCAGCTTGTCGGCTTCGAGCAGCACGGGCGCAAGCGGCACCAGCGGCAGCACGTCACGCTGCGGGCGGCTCTCAAGCAGGCGCACGGTGTACGGATGTTGGGGCGCGGCAAATACGTCGGCCGTGTTACCGGTCTCGACCAGGACGCCCCGCTCCATCACGCCAACGCGCTCGGCAAAGACGCGCACCATGTTCAGGTCGTGCGTGATCAGCATGATGGCCATGCCGAACTCGGCCTGCAGCTCGCGCAGCAATTGCAGGATCTGCATGCGCACCGTCACGTCCAGCGCGGTGGTTGGCTCATCGGCCAGCAGAAGTTTCGGCGAGCACGCCAGCGCCATGGCGATCATTGCGCGCTGGCGTTGGCCACCCGATAGCTGGTGCGGGAAGGCGTCAAACCGGCGCGGCGCCTCGGCAATGCCGGTGCGTTCCAGCAGCGCAATCGCGCGTGCCTTGGCGGCGCGCTTGTCCAGGCCTTCGTGCAGCTCCAGCGTTTCGACGATCTGGTTGCCGATCGTGTACAGCGGATTGAGCGCCGTCATCGGTTCCTGGAACACCATGGCGACATCGGCCCCACGCAGGCCGCGCATCTCCCGCTCGCTCGCGGCAAGCAGGTCACGGCCTTCGAGCAGGATGCGGCCGCTGTATTGCGCGTCAGCCAACAATCGCATGATCGATAGCGCGGTCACTGACTTACCCGAGCCCGATTCGCCCACCAACGCGAAGCGCTCGCCAGCGTGCAAGTCGAACGAGACATGCTTGACGGCTTCCGTAACCTCGCCGTGCTCGGATTCGAAATGCACGCATAAGTCATCCAGCCGCAGCAGCGGGCCGTCGTACTTCGGCGCGGAGGAACGCAGATCGACGCGGGTCATTTCACCCCCGCGGGTTTCTGGCGCGTGCGCAGCTGGGCGAACGACAGGCGCGTGTCGAAGGCATCGCGCAGCGCGTCGCCCATGAAGGTCAGCAGCACGAGGGTCAGCACGAGCACCACGAAAGTCGACAGCGAGATCCACCAGGCATCCAGGTTGGCCTTGCCTTGTGCGAGAAGTTCACCAAGGCTCGGTGTGGATGGCGGTACGCCCAGGCCAAGGAAATCCAGGCTGGTGAGCGCAAGAATGGCCGCGCTCATGCGAAACGGCAGGAAGGTGATCACAGGCGTCAGGCTGTTGGGCATGATGTGGCGCCACATGATCTGCCAACTGGACAGGCCCATCGCTCGCGCGGCCTTCACATAGTCGAGCGAGCGGTTGCGGTAAAACTCGGCGCGAACGTAATCCGACAGGCTCATCCACCCGAACAGCGACAGCAGGATGATGAGCAGCCCGAGGCTGGGGGTAAAGATCGACGCGAAGATGATCAGCAAGTACAGCTCAGGCATCGAACTCCAGATTTCGATCAGCCGCTGCGACACCATGTCGAAGCGCCCGCCGAAGAAGCCCATCAGCGCGCCAGTCAGCGTGCCGACCAGCACGCCCAGCACCGTGAGCGCCAGCCCGAACAGCACCGAGACGCGGAAGCCGTACAGCAGCCGCGCGAACACATCGCGGCCACGGTCATCGGTGCCGAGCCAATTCTCGGCCGAGGGCGGCGCCGGGTTGGGCTCCTTCGAAAAGTAGTTCAGCGTCTCGTACGAATACGGATTGGGCGGGTAAATCGCAAAGCTTCCCGGCTCCTTGAACTTGTCTCGGATGAACGGATCGAGGTAATCCGTCGGTGTTGGAAAATCCCCGCCGAAGGTCGTCTCGGGGTATGCCTTCACGATCGGGAAATACCAGTTGCCGTGATACTTGACCACCAGCGGCCGGTCATTGGAGATGCATTCAGCGCCCAGACTGAGCACGAACAGCACCACGAAGATGAGCAGGCTCCAATAGCCAAGCCGATGCTGCTTGAAGCGGCGCCACGCACGCTTGAGGGGCGACGGCGAGTGTCGCACCGGATGCGGCGCTGCCGTATTGGATGGATGCGTGGAAGTGCGCGAATACTGGGTCATGGTTGCCGGCCCGCCTATCGCCCAACCGAGCCGAAATGGATACGCGGATCGACCAGCACATAGCACACGTCGGAAATCAACCGTGCAGCCAGCCCAATCAGCGTGAACAGGTACAGCGTGCCGAGCACGACTGGATAATCGCGCCGCATCACCGCCTCATACGACAGCAGGCCCATTCCATCGAGCGAGAACAGTTGCTCGATCAGCAGCGACCCCGTGAAGAATGCTCCAATGAAAGCCGACGGGAAGCCTGTCACCAAAGGCAGCAGCGCGTTGCGGAAGATGTGCTTCCACAGCACGCGCCGCTCCGACAGCCCCTTGCTACGCGCCGTCAGCACATACTGCTTGCGGATTTCCTCCAGGAACGCGTTCTTCGTCAGCATGGTGATGACGGCAAAGCTTCCCACCACCGACGCCATGACGGGCAGCGTGATGTGCCAAAGGTAATCCGTGATCTTGCCGAGCAGGCTGAGCTGATCCCAGTTGTCGGATGTGATGCCCCGAATCGGGAACCACTGGAAGAACGTGCCGCCGCCAAACAGCACAAGCAGCAGCACCCCGAGCACGAACCCCGGGATGGCGTAACCGACCAACACGATGATGCTTGTTACCAGATCAAACCGGCTGCCCGCCCGCACGGCTTTCGCAATGCCGAGCGGTACCGCTATCAGATACGTGAGAAAGAACGTCCATAACCCAATCGAAATCGATACCGGCAATTTCGACTTGATCAGGTCCCACACACTGCGGTGCTGAAAATAGCTCTCTCCCAGGTCGAAGCGCGCAAAACGGCCGAGCATCAGGAAGTAGCGCTCGACCGGGCTCTTGTCGAAACCATACAGCGCGCGGATTTCCTTGATCTTCTCGGGATCGACGCCGCGGCGGCCTCGATAGTCAAACGCGCCGCCACCACTGGCCTCGCCGCCGGCGCCGCGCCCTTTCATCTCCATCATCATCTGTTCGACCGGGCCACCGGGCACGAACTGGATCACGACAAACGTGAGCGTGATCACGCCGATCAGCGTCGGGATCAGAAGCAGCAACCGTTTGATCAGGTACGCGAACATGGTGTCACCGATGCGGTCATTTGGCAGCCGATTGGGCGGATTCCGGTGTCCGCCACCAGGCCGTCAGCACCCAGGCCTCGGCCGAGTAGTAATACGGCAGACGATCCGGGTACATCAGGTTCTTGTTGTAGGCCACGCGGTGCGAAGCCGAATACCAGTGCGGAATCACATAGCAGCCTTGCATCAATACGCGGTCGAGCGCGCGCGAAGCGATGACCAACTCGTCGCGGCTCTCAGCGCGCAGCACATCGTCGATCAGTGCGTCGACGGCGGGCGATTTCAGGCCGATCACGTTGTCCGAGCCAGCCTCGTCAGCCGCAGCCGAGCCGAAGCGGTCCTTCAGCTCATTGCCGGGGCTTTGCGAATCGGGAAAGCGCAGCGAGATCATGTCGAAATCGAACTCTTCCAACCGCTTCTGGTAAAGCGCGAAATCGGTCATGCGCTGGTTGACCTGGATGCCGAGCTTCTCAAGGTTGCGCGCATACGCCGCCATGACGCGGCTCATGGCGCCGCCGTCGTCGAGCATCTCGAAGACGAACGGTTCGCCCTTGCTGTTGCGCAGCGCGCCGTCAGCGTACGTCCAACCGGCCTGGGCCAATAGGCGACGCGCCTGCCGCAGGTTGTCACGCAGTGAGCTGGGAGGGTCAGTCGAAGGCGGCGCGGACAGCACGCCAAACACCTCCGGATCGAGCTTGCTGCGCAGCGGCTCCAGCAACGCCAGCTCGCCCTTGCCGGGCATGCCCGTGAGCGAATCCGACGCGGCCAGTTCGCTATTGGCGAAGTAGCTGTCGAGCCGGCGGTAGGCGCCATAGAAGAGTTGGCGATTGAGCCATTCGAAATCAAGCGCCAGCGCCAGCGCCTTGCGCACCCGAAGATCCTGGAACAGCGGCCGCCGCAGGTTCATCACAAAGCCCTGCATGCCCGCGCCGTTGCGATGCGGGAATTCGCTCTTGATCAGCTCGCCGCTGCGGAACTTCACGCCGACGTAACTCTTGGCCCAGTTCTTGGCGCGGTACTCAACCATGGCGTCGTACTCGCCGGCCTTGAAGGCTTCCAGGCGGGCGGTTTCATCCTTGTAGAGCTTGTACTGGATGCGCTCGAAATTGAACGAACCACGACGCACGTTCAGGTCACGGCCCCAATAGTCGGGATTGCGCCGAAAGGTAATGCCGCGCGATGGATCGAAACGCTCGATCACATACGGGCCGCTGGCAACCGGGTCCTGGAAGGTCAGTTTGTCGAACGCGACATCCTTTCCGCCGTCCGGGTCATCGGGCTTGCCGCTGCCCTTGCCCCACTTTGGCGAGAACACCGGCAGCCCACCGACGATGAGCGGCAGCTCCTTGTTCTTGCGCTTGAACTCGTAGCGGATGGTGCTCGCGTCCACCACCGTCACCTTGGCCACATCCGCTGTCATGCTGCGGTAGGCGGGGCTCGCGCCCTTGCCCATCAGCATGTCGTAGGAGTACTTAACGTCCGACGCGCGTACGCGATCGCCGTTGGAGAATCGCGCGCGGGAGTTGATGTGGAACGTAACCGAAAGCTCGTCGGGGGCGACCGTCACATCGTCCGCAAGCAGCCCATAGCCGCTGGCGGTTTCGTCCCAGCTCGTAATGAGCAGGCTTTCGAAGACAAGCTGATTCAGCCCCGGCGCCGACGTGCCCTTGATCGTGAACGGATTGAACTTGTCGAAACTCGTGCGCCGGTCGGGGTTGCCGAGCAGCAGCATGCCGCCGATGGGCGCCTTCGGGTTCAGATAGCCGAAGTTGGAGAAACCGGCCAGATATTTGAGGTCGCCATATTCGGCGTAGCCATGGGCCGCCCAGGCGGGCGTCGCGCAGATCGCCGCCAGCAGGCTGACCAGCGCTATGGCTCGCTTGTGTGTCGCAACGCGCACGCTCATTGCGCCCCTTGCCCCCAATATCCTTGCATGCGTTGATCCGATTGATCGCTGTCTGAAAAACTGTTTTGGACGATTCTAACGCCCTCACACCGCAATCCCACCAATTCCGGCCCGGGGATCGTCCCGCATTGACAAGGCTGGCAGGGGTTGTGCGGCACTGCGCAAATGCGGAGCCGCCCCTCGCTTTCCGGTATGATCGCGCCCACCTAATTGCCTCGCGCCCCGGATACCGCCGCTGCGTCACCGCAGTGACGAGTGACCACGGCAACATACGGGCGCGACGTTGCCCCACATTTGTACGGAGAAACCATGGGATTCCTCGCTGGCAAGCGCATTCTGATTACCGGCCTTCTGTCCAACCGCTCGATCGCCTACGGCATCGCCAGTGCGTGCAAGCGCGAAGGCGCGGAACTGGCCTTCACCTACGTCGGCGAACGCTTTAAAGACCGCATTACTGAATTCGCCACCGAGTTCGACAGCAAGCTGGTGTTTGATTGCGACGTCGGCAGCGATGAGCAGATCGCCAAGGTCTTCGAAGATCTCGGCCAGCACTGGGACCACTTCGACGGCCTCGTGCACTCGATCGGCTTTGCGCCGCGCGAAGCGATTGCCGGCAACTTCATGGACGGCCTGTCGCGCGAATCATTCCGCATCGCGCACGACATCTCGGCGTATAGCTTCCCCGCGCTGGCGAAGGCCGCGCTGCCGATGCTCTCGCCCAATGCTTCGCTCCTCGCCCTGACCTACCTGGGTGCTGAGCGCGTGGTCCCAAACTACAACACGATGGGCCTGGCCAAGGCGTCGCTCGAAGCGAGCGTGCGTTACCTGGCCAGCGCTCTGGGTCCGAAAGGCATCCGCGCCAACGGCATCTCGGCGGGTCCGATCAAGACGCTTGCTGCATCCGGCATCAAGGATTTCGGCAAGCTGCTCAAATACATGGAAGACGTGGCACCACTGCGCCGTAACGTCACCATCGAGGAGGTTGGCAACGTGGCGGCGTTCCTGCTGTCGGATCTGGCCAGCGGTATGACTGGCGAGATCACGTACGTGGACTGTGGCTTCAACGTGACCGCCGGTGTGCCGGACGTCGTCGGCCAAGGCTGATGCGTTAATGCACTAACGCATGCGCGCGCCATCTTAGGAAGGCGCACGCGTGCGGAGCAGACAAAGAAAAAGCCCGCATGGCGCAAACCATGCGGGCTTTTTGACGTGCAGTGCAATGCGAGCCGTCACGTCAGCTCAACTCGCATCCGCCTGTTGTGTGCACTTCCCGCGAGAAGCGCCAAACTGGCGGAGACGGAGGGATTCGAACCCTCGATCCAGGTTTTGGCCCGGATGCTCCCTTAGCAGGGGAGTGCCTTCGACCTCTCGGCCACGTCTCCCAAACTTGCGTCGCACGAAGGAGCCCGTGCAACGAAGCGCGTATTCTAGCCACTTCACCCCACCCGGTCAACGACAACTGCATGACACGCGGTGAGAATCTGTGGCCCCTTGGGGTCGCCACCCCGGCCATCCGGTGCCAGCTCAGCCGATTACGCCTGATCCAGCTCGAACGCCTTGTGGAGCGCGCGCACGGCCAGCTCCATGTACTTCTCATCGATCAGCACCGAGATCTTGATTTCCGAGGTGGAGATCATCTGGATGTTGATGCCCTCTTCCGACAGCGTGCGGAACATCTTGCTGGCGATACCCACGTGCGAGCGCATGCCCACACCCACCACCGAAACCTTCGATACCTTCGGGTCGCCCGACACGCTGGCCGCACCAATATGCGCCTTCACGCTGTCGTTCAGGATCGCCAGGGCGCGCTGGTATTCGCCACGCGGCACGGTAAAGGTAAAGTCCGTCTTACCTTCCACCGACTGGTTCTGGATGATCATGTCGACGTCGATATTGGCATCGGCGACCGGGCCCAGGATCTGATAAGCGATGCCAGGCTTGTCCGGCACACCGATCACGGTGATCTTGGCTTCGTCGCGGGCAAAGGCGATGCCGGAAATGGCGGCGGCTTCCATGTTCGAATCTTCCTCAAAAGTAATCAGCGTGCCCGAGTTCATCTCGACGTCGAGCGGCATCAGCGGGTCGGTCAGCGACGACAGCACACGGGTCTTCACGCGGTACTTGCCGGCAAACTCCACCGAGCGAATCTGCAGCACCTTGGACCCAAGGCTGGCCATTTCCAGCATCTCTTCGAAGGTGATCTTGTCCAGGCGACGGGCGTCGTCCACCACGCGCGGGTCGGTCGTGTACACGCCGTCGACGTCGGTGTAGATCAGGCATTCGTCGGCCTCGAGCGCAGCGGCAACCGCCACGGCCGAGGTATCCGAACCACCACGGCCCAGCGTGGTGATGTGGCCTTCGCCGTCGATACCCTGGAAGCCGGTAATGACGACCACGCGACCGGCGTCAAGATCAGCGCGCACGCGCTCATCGTCGATCGACTGGATGCGTGCCTTGGTGTAGGCCGAATCGGTCTTCACCGGCACTTGCCAGCCCGTGTAGCTGCGGGCATCGATGCCTTCGGCGTGCAGCGCGATGGCCAACAGACCCACGCTCACCTGCTCGCCGGTCGAGGCAATCATGTCGAGTTCACGCGGGTCGGGCTGGGCCGAAATCTCTTTGGCCATGCCCAGCAGGCGATTGGTTTCGCCAGACATGGCCGACGGAACGACCACGATCTGGTGACCTGCACGGTGCCACTTGGCAACGCGCTTGGCGACATTCTTGATGCGTTCAACCGAACCCATCGAGGTGCCACCGTATTTGTGAACGATGAGAGCCATCTTGGAAAGATCTGGAGGAGGCGGAGCGGTGCAAAAGCCTTTGAAAATACAGCAATTTGCATCGATCGGCAAGCAATCCGCCAGTGACGATGTGTGTCAGGAGGCACTCTCCCCCGTCGCTGACCACGTGATTTCCCAGCCAGCGCCGCCATGCGTGGCCGCCCGGTTCATCCCCAACCCCGCCGCAAATACGAGCACTTCGCCCGCATACAGGAGCGGCAAACGCTGGCGTCCCCAGGCAGGAATGCCGGCCTCCTGATACGCCTGTTTGAGCGCGCGGGACGGCCCCCCAGGGCGCAGTACGATACGTTCTCCACCGCGGCGGGACTCCAGCGACAGCGGCGCCTGCAAGGTTTGCACCGCAATGCCATCGCTTGCCACGGGGGCAAACAGCAGCGCCCCACCCCATGCGGCCACATTCACGCGTTGCTCAGTTCGATGCTCCGGCTCGAACGCCGTCGCCCCAATGGGTACCGCGACCGGCTCCGATGCATCGTTGGCGCCAGCGTCGAGCCATGCAACGCCGCGGTAGCGCCTGACTTCCCCCGTCGGCAATTGAATGCGCAGCGCACCGTCGTCTCGCGCATCAATCAGTTGCGTACGCAGATCCTCGAGGCGCCGACTCGACAGCGCACGCATGCCCGCTTCCGCCAACCACGCTCGCAGCACCACACGCTGGCGCGGCTCGGACAGCGCAATCAACGCCACCACATCCAGGCCATCCGCGGAAGCGATCTGCATCAAATCGGCCTGTGCAATCTCGTCGATCAGCGCGGCCGCATCCGCCAGATGCGTCGCGCTGCGCGACAGCGCTTCGCGATACGCCGGGAAATGATCCGCCATGCCCACAAGCAGCGGACGCAACGCATTCCGTGCGTAGCGCGCGTCGGTGTTGGACGGATCCTCGACCCAGCTGAGCGCGTGCGTATGTGCGTACAGCTCGATCTCGCTGCGCGGCGCATCGATCCACGGACGCAGCAATGTGACAGTGCCCGCCCGAGCCATCGGCATGGCTGCGAGGCCGTCGAGGCCAGCGCCGCGCATCAATTGCAGCAGCACCGTTTCGGCTTGGTCATCCTGATGATGCGCCGTCAGCAGAATGGAGGCGCCTGTTTCCGCGCAAAGCGCTTCGAGCGCGGCGTATCGGGCTTCGCGCGCCGCTTGCTCAACGCCCTGCCCCGCATCGACCGCCACATGGACGCGACGCGCATGAAACGCGACGCCAGCTGCTTCTGCCATGCGTTGGCAGGCGCATTCCCAGACATCGGCATCGGCCTGCAAACCGTGATGGATATGCAGGGCAACGAGCTGCACGCGTGCGCCCGAATCACGCCACGCAGCACTTGCGTGCAGCAGCGCGGCGGAATCGCGCCCGCCCGACAGGGCAATCGCCACGATTGGCGCTTCGGCCCCGCCAGAAGCAACAAAGGCCGCACACGCGGCAACGCGTTGTGCGACCTTGTTGACGAGCTCAGCCGACGAATCAGCGAACTTCGGTTTCCTTGAACTTGCCATAAGCCATCAGGCGCTCGTGACGGCGCGTCTGGAGTTCCGATGTCTTCATGCCCTGGAACTGGCGCAGCGATTCGGCCAGCGCGCGCTTGAGCATCGTCGCCATGTTCTTCGGATCACGGTGTGCGCCGCCCAGCGGCTCGTTGACGATCTTGTCGATCAGGCCCAGAGCCTTCAGACGATGCGCGGTCAGACCCAGTGCCTCAGCGGCTTCCGGTGCCTTCTCTGCGGTCTTCCACAGGATCGATGCGCAGCCTTCCGGCGAGATCACAGCGTACGTCGCGAACTGCAGCATGATCACGGAATCGCCCATGGCGATGGCCAGTGCGCCGCCCGAACCGCCTTCACCGATGATGGTGGCGATCAGGGGCACCTTCAGGCCGGCCATCACAAACAGGTTGTGACCGATGGCTTCGGATTGACCGCGCTCTTCCGCATCAATGCCTGGGAATGCGCCCGGCGTATCGACGAACGTGAAGATCGGCAGGCCGAACTTGTCCGCCAGCTCCATCAGGCGCTTGGCCTTACGGTAACCCTCGGGCTTGGACATGCCGAAGTTGCGCAGCGCGCGCTCCTTCGTGTCGCGGCCCTTCTGGTGACCGATCACCATGCAAGGTTGACCATTGAAGCGCGCCAGACCGCCCACGATCGACAAATCATCGGCGAAAGTGCGATCACCGTGCAGTTCGTGGAAGTCGGTGAAGATCTCGCGGACGTAATCGAGCGTGTATGGACGCTGCGGGTGTCGGGCGATCTGCGCGACCTGCCATGGCGTCAGGTTGGCGTACAGATCTTTGGTGAGCTGCTGGCTTTTCGAAGCCAGGCGGGAAATTTCTTCAGAAATGTCGACAGCGGAATCGTCTTGCACGAAGCGAAGTTCTTCGATCTTCGCCTCAAGTTCTGCGATCGGCTGCTCGAACTCCAGGAAGGTTGTTTTCATGGATCTTCTGAAAGGCTCTTGAAGGCGCGCATTCTACCGGATTTTGACCGCCCGGCGACGCGCTCCGTTTCATCGAAATGAACAGCTCAATAGGTGGTTGCCGTATCGAGGCTGCGCCACATATACCAAGTCGCCACGGTGCGCCAAGGTTCCCAGTTGGCGGCAACTTCCCGCGCTTCGCTGCGAGTGACGGGTTCGCCACTGAAATAATTCTGTGAAATCGCGTTGATGAGTCCGATGTCGTCCAGCGGCAGCACATTCGGACGCATCAGGTTGAACATCAGGAACATCTCGGCCGTCCATCGACCGATGCCCCGGATTTGCGTCAACTCAGCAATCACATCCTCATCTTCCATCTCGGCCCATTTGGCGACGTGCACGGTGCCGTTACGAAAGTGATCGGCCAAGTCAAGGATGTATTCCGCCTTGCGCTTGGACAGGCCGCAACCCGCCAGCTTCTCCTGGCCGGCGCGCAAAAACTGCGCAGGCACGAGCTTCGGGCACACAGCCACGACCCGTTCCCACACCGACTGCGCTGCCTTGACCGAAATCTGCTGCCCGACAATCGACCGCGCCAGCGTGACGAATGGGTCGCCGCGGGAAGCCAAGTGCGCCGGACCATACGTCGGGATGATCTTGCGCAGGATACGGTCACGCTTCATCAGGTCTGCGCAAGCTTCTTGCCAGTATTCGGGCGGGCCCGAAAGCACCACTTCCGCCGGCACAGGCAGCGCCTCGTTGGTGGCGAGCGTTTCAGGCAGCGGTACCTTGCTCGCAGGCGCGCGTTTGGTCGGCGCCTTGGCAGCCTTGATCGGCGCACTCCTGCCGGCGACCGTCTTGCTCGCCACACCGTCGACTTTCCTGGCGACCGCTTTTTTGGCAGCCGGCACCTTCACCGCCGGCGCTTTCTTGGCGGCTGTGCTGCGCACTACGTTGGCTTTCTTGGCCAGCGCGTTCATGCGCGTCTCCATTCGGTCAGGCCGCCCGGTTTGTCTTCCAGAACGATGCCGGCGGCAAGCAACTCGGCACGGATGGCATCAGCGCGGGCGAAATCGCGGGCGGCCTTGGCCGCGCGGCGCTCTTCAATACGTGCGTCCACTTCTGCAGCGTCCAAGCCATCGGCCGACACGCCGCCCTGCAGGAACGCGTGCGGATCGCGGCCCAGCAGGCCCAGCACACCGGCCAGCGCAGCCAGTTGATTGGCCAGCTCGGGCGAGCGTGTCTTGTTCACCTCGCTCGCCAGTTCAAACAGCACCGACACGGCGACCGGCGTGTTGAAATCGTCGTTCATCGCTTCGAGGAAGCGCTTGCCGTGCGATTCGCTCCAGTCGGGCTGGGCGCCAGCCGACGCAGGCACGTCCTTGAGTGCGGTGTACAGGCGCGTAAGCGCATGGCGCGCGTCGTCAAGATGCGCGTCGCTGTAGTTCAAGTCGCTCCGATAGTGCGAGCGCAGGATGAAGAAACGCATGACCTCCGCGTCGTACACCTTCAGCACGTCACGGATGGTGAAGAAGTTGCCGAGCGACTTCGACATCTTCTCGTCATTCACACGCACGAAGCCGTTGTGCATCCACGTGTTGACGAACGTCTTGCCGGTCGCGCCTTCGGACTGGGCGATCTCGTTTTCATGGTGCGGGAACTGCAGATCGGCGCCGCCGCCGTGCAGGTCGAAATGTTCGCCCAGCAGTTCGCAGCTCATCGCCGAGCACTCGATATGCCAGCCTGGGCGGCCCTCCCCCCACGGCGAGGCCCAGCGCGACTCAGCAGGCTCGTCAGCCTTGGCGGATTTCCACAGCACGAAGTCGAGCGGATCCTGCTTGGCATCGTTGGCTGCCACACGCTCGCCGGCACGCAGGTCTTCGAGCGACTTGCCCGAGAGCTTGCCGTAACCGGGGAACTTGCGCACCGCGTAGTTCACGTCGCCGTCGGTAGCCTGATAGGCGAGGCCATTCGTCTGCAGCCTGCCGATCATGCTCAGCATCTGCGGCACGTATTCAGTGGCGCGGGGCTCGTGGTCGGGGCGCTGCACGCCCAGCGCATCGGCGTCTTCGTGCATGGCGGCGATGAAGCGGCCGGTGAGCGCACTCATCGTCTCGCCGTTCTCGACCGCACGCTTGATGATCTTGTCGTCGATGTCGGTGATGTTGCGCACGTAGGTCACCTCGTAACCTGCCGCGCGCAGCCAACGCTGCACCATGTCGAACACCACCATGACCCGCGCATGCCCGACGTGACAGTAGTCGTACACCGTCATCCCGCATACGTACATGCGCACGCGGCCGGGCTCGATGGGGACGAACGTCTGTTTCTCACGCGCGAGCGTGTTGTAGATCTTGAGTGATTCCATGAAGCGGTGTCGGGAGACTCAGCGCGCCGCGCATGCGAGGTACAACGTTGCGGGGCGGACCAAATTGGAGGCAATCGGCGCCGGCGCGGCGCCTGCAAAACTAGCGGCATATCTTACCGGAACTGCGCTGACGAGGCGGCCTGCCTGTGCGTCTGGCATGCTCCCCGTCAAGAACCTCCCCCGGCGCGCAAGGCCGCTGCTGCGCACAAAGACGGTTTGTTAGAATGCGGCGGAGTATAACGGAACCGATTCTCATGAACAGACCGCTGCGTCAGACCGCTGCAACCCTGGCTTGCCTGCTTGCCATGTCGGCGGCACCGGCCTTCGCCCAGACCGCCGGCTTCGCCTTGCCGGCCGATTTGATGCCCAGCACGCAGCAAGCGCCGCAGGTCGCGCGCCAGAAGCGCATCGACGACGCGTTGGCCAAGAAGCAATACACCGAGGCACTGGCCGAGCTGGACAAGGACGTCGCCTCCCAGCCGCGCAACGCGCAGGCACGCTTCCAGCGCGGCGTGGCACTTGCCGGCCTGGGCCGCGCCGACGATGCCATCGTGGCTTTCAGCCAGATGACGCAGGATTTTCCGGAGCTGCCCGAGCCGTACATCAACTTGGCTGCGTTGTATGCCGAGCGCGGCGAACTGCTCCGCGCCCGCGACAGCCTGATCATGGCGAACCGCGTGGCGCCGGAAAATGCGCTGGCGCAATCCAACCTTGGTGACGTCTACGTCCGCCTGGCCGCGCAGTCGTATCAGAACGCGATCAAGCTGAACCCCAAGAATGCCGCCGCGCGCGCGCGTCTGGATGCCCTGCCCGATCTGCCGGGCGTGCACCCTGCGTCCAAACCCGCCACGACCACGCTGCCTGCAGCCAGCGGCGTGAGTGCCAAGCCGGCGAAGCGTCAATAAGAAGAAGACGCGGCCGATCCTGCTTTTCCCACCCCCCAGTTCTCTCTTTCTGACCATGCTCCGTATTCGCTCCCTCTTTGCCGGGCTCGTGTGTGCACTGGCCGTAACCGCCACCGCAGCCACGGCAGCCACCGCGTCCGCGCCACGCGTCCAGTTCAAGACGTCGATGGGTAACTTCACCGTTGAGGTGTATCCGGACAAGGCACCCAAGACGGTCGCCAACTTCCTGCAATACGTGAAAGACGGCTTTTACAAGGGCACGATCTTCCACCGCGTGATGGATGGCTTCATGATCCAGGGCGGCGGCTTCACGGCCGACATGAAACAGAAGGACACTCGCCCGCCGGTCGAAATCGAATCGAAGAACGGTCTGAAGAACGACAAGTACACGATCGCCATGGCGCGCACCATGGACCCGAACTCCGCCACCGCGCAGTTCTACGTGAACGTGGTGGACAACAACATGCTCAACTACCCTGGTCAGGACGGTTACGGCTATACCGTCTTCGGCAAGGTGGTCGATGGCACCGACACCATCGACAAGATCAAGGCGGTGGAAACCACCACCAAGTTCCCGCACCAGAATGTGCCTGTGAAGCCGATCGTGATTGAATCGGCCACCGTCGTCTCCAAGTAACGCTTTTTGCCCCACCCAAGGAATTCACTATGACCCAAGTCAAGCTGCACACCAACCACGGCGACATCACCCTGGCGCTGGACGCTGAGAAAGCACCCAAGTCGGTTGCCAACTTCGTCGCCTATGTGAAGGATGGCCACTACAACGGCACGGTGTTTCACCGCGTCATCAAGGGCTTCATGATCCAGGGCGGCGGCTTTGAGCCGGGCGAAAAGATGAACCAGAAGCCCACCAAGGCGCCGATCGACAACGAAGCCAACAACGGCCTGAAGAACGAGCGCGGCGCCATTGCCATGGCACGCACCAATGATCCGCACTCGGCCACCGCCCAGTTCTTCATCAACACGGTCGACAACGACTTCCTGAACCACACCTCCCCGACGCCGCAAGGCTGGGGCTACGCCGTGTTCGGCAAGGTGACCGAAGGCATGGACGTGGTCGACAAGATCCGCTCGGTGCGCACGGGCAACCGCGGCTTCCACCAGGACGTGCCGATGGAAGACGTCATCATCGAAAGCGCCGAAGTGATCGAATGATCGACGCAGCGCACGCCTCACAGGCCTCCGCGCTGAAGACACCGGTCCGGGTTTCCGGGCCGGTGTTTTTTATTTCGGATCTGCACCTGACGGCCAGCATGCCGGCCACCGCCGCCGCGTTCGAGCGCTTCCTGCGCACACGCGCCCGCGAGGCACGCACGCTCGTCATCCTGGGTGACTTCTTCGAATACTGGGTCGGCGATGAAGAATTGGCTGATCCGTTCCACCAGCACATCGCCGGCCTGCTCGCAGAGCTTTCAGCGGCCGGCACGCGCGTGCTGTTCATGCATGGCAATCGCGACTTCCTGCTCGGCAAGCGCTTCTTGAACGCCGCGCACGCTACGCTGCTACCTGATCCCACCGTGCTGGAAGCGGATGATGGCCAGCGCATCGTGCTTGCCCACGGCGACGCCCTCTGCACGCGCGACACGGCCTACATGCGCTTTCGCCACTGGACGCGCAAGCGCTGGGTGCAGCGGATATTTCTGTCGATGCCGCTGCGCTGGCGGCTGAAGATCGCGCAGAAGATGCGCGCAGAGAGCGAAGCCGGCCGCGCCATATCCGCCAATGTCGCCGGCGAGCCCCGCGCCGCCGCGATGATGGGCGACGTCGCACCCGAAACGGTGGACGCGCTGCTCAAGGCATCAAACACATCCACGCTGATCCACGGCCACACGCACCGACCGCAATTGCATCACGAGCCGAGCGGCAGCCGCTGGGTACTTTCCGACTGGGATTTCGATCAAGCGCAACCGCGCGGCAGTTTCCTCAAACTGCAAGACGGCGCGCTGACGGTCGAGCAAGTGACGACATAAGCTGTCGCCACCGGCCCTTTGCTTACTTGAGCATCCGCTTCAGTTCGCTGGCATCGAACGGATCGTTCGGCGAGTTTTCCAGGTGTGCGCCCAGCCGATCGAGTGCAGAAAGAATCGACTCGATGCGCTCCTGCTGAAGCTCGCTGTGGTCGATCAGCCGTTTGAGCGCCAGCGATACCGGATCGTCCGCATCCGGCGTGATGCCGTAAGCAGAAAACTCCTGCTTGAGCGCAGACCGGGCCTCGGTAGCGACATCGCGTTCGATGATGCGCGCTGGAATGCCAACCGCCGTTGCGCCCGGCGGCACCGGCTTGAGCACGACCGCGTTGGACCCAACACGCGCCCCATCCCCGATGACAAAGCCGCCGAGCACCTTGGCACCCGCGCTCACCACCACGCCCTTGCCGAGCGTCGGATGCCGCTTGGCGCCCTTGTAGAGCGACGTGCCGCCCAGCGTGACGCCCTGGTAGATCGTGCAGTCGTCACCAATTTCGGCCGTCTCGCCAATGACGACGCCCATGCCGTGGTCGATGAACACGCGCCGGCCAATTGTCGCGCCGGGGTGGATCTCGATGCCTGTGAGGAAGCGGCCGAGGTGAGAGAACCACCGCCCCAGCAGTCGGAAGCCGCCGTGCCAACACGCATGCGCGATCCGATGGACGATGATGGCGTGCAGACCTGGGTAGCAGGTCAGCACTTCCCAGCGGCTGCGTGCGGCCGGATCTCGCTCCATGATGGCGCCGATATCTTCGCGAATGCGTGTGAACATCTTGAGGTGTGTGGATCGTTATATCTATGTGCGCAATGCGCTGAGGGCAGTGTAAGGCATTGCCTTACCGCGCTGCGGCAAGGGTTTTAACCAGACATGCAGGGGATGCCGCCCGTTTTGATCAACAACGGGCGGCGTTCAAGGTGATCAGCGACAGTCGTCGGCTGCGCCGGTGGGCGGCGTGGCTGCTTCGGCGTGGCGGCCGAGCATGCGCTTGGCGATCCCGCGCAGGATGTTGACTTCTTCAGCCTCCAACTGCGTGCGGGCAAACAGACGTCGCAGGCGCGGCATCAGCTTTTTCGGCTGGGCGGGGTCGAGAAAGCCAATCTCAACAAGACCCTGCTCCAGATGTTCGAACATTCCGTCGATCTGCTCGGCGGTGGCCGGCTCACCGACAAAGCCGACGCCTTCCATGCGGGTGTCCCCCGTGCCGGTGCCGGCCAGCAGCGCCATACGGACTTCGTACGCAATCAACTGCACCGCCTGCGACAGGTTCAACGAGGCATACGCCGGGTTGGCAGGGATGTGCGTGACCACGTGGCAACGCTCCACCACCTCGTTGGGCAAACCAAATCGCTCGTTGCCGAAGACGAAAGCGACGGTGGTGTCCGGGGCGGCCAGCAATGCGGCCGCTTCTTCTGCAGCGGCACGCGGGCCGATGCGACGCGGCCCGAATTCGCGCGGGCGGGCGGTGAGCGCAATGGTGAGCGAGGCACCGGCCAGCGCCTCGCCAACGTCGTCGACCACGCGGGCGGCGGCCAGCACATCGTCGGCGCCGCTTGCCATGGCAACGGCATCGGCGTGGCGTTGGGCGTCGGGCTCGCGCGGGCGCACGAGCAAGAAGCTGCCGGGCTCGCCGAACCCCATCGTCTTGAGCGCACGTGCCGTGGAGCCGACATTGCCGGGATGGCTGGTCTCGACCAGCACGAAACGGCACCGCGCGGCGCGCTGGCGCAGCGTTTCCGGGTCGGTAGGAGTTGTGTTCGACGTGCTCATTGGCGCAATTCGCGGGGCGCCTGGGGCGGGGTTCATATACAATACGGCCACTCTTTTGACGGCGGGCAGGATCGCGAGATTGGCCCGCCGCTCGTTCTTCTACAATTCGTTGTGTTGTTTCGCCTGCGGCCGCTTCCGAAAAATCGGCGCGCCAGGCGCGGAGATCCCACATGCATCCGATGCTCAATATCGCCGTCCGGGCTGCTCGCAAGGCCGGCACCGTCATCAACCGCGCGTCCTTCGACGTCGATAGCCTGCGCACCGAGCGCAAACAACACAACGATTTCGTCACCGAAGTCGACCGCGCAGCTGAAGCGGCGATCATCGAAGTCATCAAGACTGCCTACCCCGATCACGCGATTCTAGCGGAAGAGTCCGGCCAATCCTGGGCCGACGGCGAAACCGCCAGCGAAAACGTCTGGGTGATCGACCCGCTGGACGGCACCACCAACTTCATCCACGGCTTCCCGCAATATGGCGTCTCGATCGCGCTGATGCAGCGTGGCGTCGTCACCCAGGCCGTGGTGTACGACCCGACGCGCGACGAACTCTTCACCGCCTCCAAGGGCGCCGGCGCGTTCCTGAACAACCGCCGCATCCGCGTCACGCGTCGCGACAAGCTGGCCGACTGCCTGATCGGCACCGGTTTCCCCTACCGCGATCTGGAAGGCCTGTACGACTACACCCGCCTGTTTGCGACCATGACGGAAAACTGCGCCGGCCTGCGTCGCCCAGGCGCCGCCGCGCTTGACCTCGCCTACGTCGCCTGCGGCCGCCTCGATGGTTTCTTCGAGCAGGGCCTGAGCAAGTGGGACATGGCAGCCGGCTCGCTGCTCGTGACGGAATCGGGCGGTCTAGTGGGCAACTACACCGGCGAATCGGGCTACCTCGACCAGGGCGAAATCCTGGCCGGCAACCCGAAGGCCTTCGTGCAGATGATCAAGTTCACCTCGCCGTTCTCGCGGTCGAAGGCTGAGGCTTGATCGCTGCTAACCGGTAGCTGCCAATAAAAAAGCCCGCGCGAAGCGGGCTTTTTTTTACCTTCCGGCTTACTTCTTGGCGACCGGCGGCTGATTGGGCGCAAAGCTCAACGACGGAAGTTCGGCCTGTGCCTTTTCCGGTGTTTCAAGCTCCGGCACCACGCGACCGACAATCAGACCCAGCGACGGCGACGTGCGCACGTACTTTGTCTCACCGGCGTCCAGCGCGAAGCTCAGCGTCTTCTCGGTCTCGGTGGCCGTTGACACGACATACTTCCCAGCCGGTCGGTCAACGAAGAAGAAGCCGCCCGGTTTGGATTGACCGACCACTTCGTTGTTCAGCTTGATGTCCGGCTGCAGTGCCGCGCCCATCAGCGACGACGAGCGGAAGAAGTACACGCGTCCCTGATCCTGCTTGATCGTCGGAATCGACGAAGCCATCTCGGAATACTTCACGCCTGAGGCACAACCTGCCATCAGAACCGTGATACCGATGGCCGAAGCCAATGCGCGCAAAACTCCCTTCATTGTGATTCTCCTGTTGTGATGGATACAGCCGTGGAAAGCGGGGAGAACGCCTGCTCACCGGGCAGGTAGAACCCGACCAGACGTTGACCGGCAATGACGAGATAGGCCTCATGGACTTGTCGGCCTTCAATCGTGAAGATCGTACCGACTGGGCGGTAGACGGCACCTTGCGGCAGCGTACCGACCCGCTGCCAGTTTGAGCCGGCCGCAAGCGTGCGTGTATAACCAGTCTCCAGGCGGATCTCTGTTGCCGATTTCAGTTGAATCCGCGACGGCCCAGTCCCGTTGTCGTTGGCCAGCGCGGCTGGCGCGGTAGATACCATCGGCGCGCAGGCGCCCAGGCAAGCCACGGCAATGCATGCCATAGCCCAATGCAGCATTGGCTTTCGCACAACTCCCTCCAGAATTTTCTTATCGGTACCGAGGCGGCACTCTGTGGGAAGCGATCTTAATAAGATGACGCGAGACTGGCATCCCCTCGAATGAGGTTTTTCGTGGGGGTTGCAATGCACGTTACTAACAACCGATATAAGCAACACTTAGTCGGTATGTTAGAGCCGATGCCGTCGACCCTTTCACGCTGGGCGCAGGGCGCCACCGCGGTCACACCCGCAGCTCCCAAAGCCCAGAGACAAACCCTCGCCAGCCACACGGGTTTTGCGAGCCGCGCCCGTCATTCACAATGTGCTTCGCCTTCAACCGCCATCGCCTGCTATGAAAACCGCCCTCGCCCTGCGCCACGTTCCGTTCGAGCATCTCGGCATCCTGCAGCCGCTGCTGGAAGCGCGCGGCTACACCGTGCGCACCGTGGACGTGGGCGTACAACCCGTGCCGGCCGACGACATGGCCGCGGTCGATTTGCTGATCGTGCTGGGCGGGCCCATCGGCGCGTATGACGATGCAACGTATCCGTTCGTGGGCGATGAAGCCGCCGCCATCGCGCAGCGACTGGCCGCACGCAAGCCGTTGCTTGGTATCTGCCTGGGGGCGCAGTTGATGGCACGGGCGCTCGGTGCGGCGGTCAAGCCGATGGGCGTGAAGGAGATCGGCTTTGCGCCCATCACGCTCACGGCCGAAGGCGCAGACTCACCGCTTGCGCCGCTGGCCAATGGCACACCGGTGCTGCACTGGCACGGCGACCGGTACGACTTGCCGCCGGGCGCGCAACGGCTGGCATTCACGGCAGTCTGCGCAGAGCAAGCCTTCGCCATTGGCACCCACGCCCTGGGCTTGCAATTCCATCTGGAGGCAAATCTGGAGGAGCTGGAAGCGTGGTTGATCGGGCATGCGGCGGAGCTCGGTGCGGCAGGCATCGACCCACGCGCGCTGCGTGCGCAGGTGCCTGCGCTTGCGGGGCGCCTGTCGCAACGCGCACGCGAGGTCTTCAACGCCTGGCTGGATCGCGCGGAGGCTGCATGACGCTGCCCGGCCCCATCCGCATCGACGCCCTCCTCACCGGGCGCGCAGTCGACTACACGCGCCCTGGCTCGCGCAGCGCCATCGATAAGCGCCCCGTGAGCGACGTAGTGAAGGTGGACATCAACGGCATTGTCGTTGATGAGCAAGGCGATCTGGGTGTGCACGGCGGCCCCGACAAGGCAATCCACCACTACCCGTTCGACCACTACGCGGCCTGGCAAGCGGACATTGGCGCGCAGCCCGTGCTCGCACAGCCCGGCGCTTTCGGCGAGAACCTGAGCACGACGGGCATCATCGAAACCGACATCTGCGTGGGTGACCGCCTGCGTGCAGGCAGCGTGGTGCTGGAAGTGTCGCAACTGCGTCAGCCGTGCTGGAAGCTCAACGACCGCTTCAACGCGCGTGACATGGCGCGCCGCGTGCAAAACACAGGGCGCACAGGTTGGTACTACCGGGTGTTGGAAGGCGGCACACTGCGCGCGGGCGATGCGCTGGAATGGCTCGAGCGCCCATGGCCACAATGGCCGCTGGCGCGTGTGCTCGACGTGCTTTACCGCAACATGCTCGATCGTGCGGCGCTGGCCGACATGCTGACGCTGCCGCTCACGCCGTCATGGCGCAAGCTGGTGGAGGGCCGCCTCGCACGCGGCGAGGTGGAAAGCTGGGCCAAACGCATCGATGGCCCAGCGCTCGATGCCTGAATTCTCAACCGATCAGAACGTTTCCCAGTCGGCGTCGGAGCCGCCACCGGCCACGGCCAGAGGTTGCTTGCGGGCGGCAGCGGGAGCAGAAACGGCGGCGGCGGGTGCGACCGGCGCAGACGTCGCCGGCTGAGCAGCGATCTTCGGTTCACGCTTGCGCAGAGCCGCGCGCACGGGCTTGGCCGCGCCGACCGGCTTTGTCACGCCCTTGGCCGCAGGCTTGGCAGCCTTCTCAGGTTTCCGCTCGGCCATCACGGCGGTCTCTGCCCCATCCAGCCGGAACTGCGACACCACCTGCGTGAGGTTCTGCGCCTGCTCTTCCAGCGACTGCGCGGCGGCGGCCGCCTGTTCGACCAGCGCAGCGTTCTGCTGCGTCACCTGCTCCATTTCCGTCACGGCTTGGCCGATCTGCAGGATGCCCTGCGTCTGCTCGGCCGATGCGGAAGCGATGTCTTCAACGATATTGGCGACGCGGCGTACGGCTTCCACCGTCTCGGTGATGGTCTCGCCGGCCTGCGCAACCTGCGTGTGGCCCGCTTGCACGCGCGATACCGAATCGTCGATCAGCGTCTTGATTTCCTTGGCCGCGGCAGCACTGCGCTGAGCCAGCGCGCGCACTTCGCCAGCCACCACGGCAAAGCCGCGACCCTGCTCGCCGGCGCGAGCGGCCTCCACGGCAGCGTTGAGCGCCAGGATGTTGGTCTGGAACGCAATGCCATCAATCACGCCGATGATGTCGGCCATCTTGCGTGAGCCCGCGCTGATGTCATCCATGGTGGCCACCACGCCGCGCACCACGTCGCCGCCGCGCGAAGCCAGGTCTGCTGCGTTTGACGCCAGCGCGCTGGCCTGACGGGCGTTCTCGGAGTTGTTGGTCACGGTGGAGGTCATCTGCTCCATGCTCGCGGCAGTCTTCTCCAGCGAGGCCGACTGCTGCTCGGTACGCGTGGACAGATCGAGGTTGCCGCTGGCGATTTCGTGCGCGCCGGTGTTGACCGAATCCGAGCTGTTGCGCACCTGGCGCACGGTGTTCACCAAGCTCTCGCGCATGCGGCCCACGGCGGCCAGCAGCCGGCCGAGTTCATTGCGACCACCCGTTTTGACATGGACGGCCAGATCGCCTTCTGCCACACGGCTCAGCACGGTCACGGCTTCGTTGAGCGGCGTGATCACGAAAGCCTTGAGCCCGTAGAACACTGCCACGATCAATGCGAGCGCCATGGCAATACCGAGCGCCACAAACTTGAGGATCGTTTCATAGCGCGCGCGGCCATTGTCGGCCTCGTCCTTGGCCAGCTTCTTGACGAGCTGCTGGAAATTCTCGATCTGCACCGACCACGCCGCACCGGTATCGGTCACGTCCTTGTAGTTGATCGGGGCATAGGCTGCGGCATCACCGGCGCGCAAGGCCGCGAGAGCGCGCTGCACGGCTTCGATGTGCGTCTGTGCGGCCTGGACGATCGCCTGGTGCAGCGAATCGTCAACACCTTCGATAGGCGGCGCATTCTTGAATGATTCCACCTGTGCGATGGACTTCTTCAGGCCTTTCTCGGAGCTGGCAAGCGCTGCCGTCTTGGCCGCCTCATCCATGTTCTCGCGCAGCACGCTGTACAGGCGCGACATGCCGGTGCGCGCACGCTGCATGTCCTTGTACGCGTCATTCAACAGCATGCTGCGGTCGGAAATCTCATGCACGCGCTCGGTGGCAGCGTTGGTGGTGCGCAAGGCCAGCACACCCACCGCCGCCCCGACCACGATCATCAGTGCAAAGGTGATCAGAATCGCCAGCAGGCCAGCGCGTACGCTGGTGTTCTTCAAAATGCGGTCCATCTTGTCTCCGGAATCCGGGCAGGCAAGCACGCGACTGCGTGCGTCAAATCAACGAGGTGAAAGTCAATCGCGGATCAGAACGTTTCCCAGTCCGAATTGTCTCCGGCGGCCACCAGCGGCTTCGCTTTGGTCAGGCTTGCCGGTATGACTGCCGGTGCGGGCGCACTCTTCTCGGCTCGGGCGACCGGCTTGGCCGCCGCCTTGCGCAGCACAGGCGGCTTGCGCGAGGTCAGCCTGGGCTTGGCGGCATCGGTGCTCGGCTTGGCGGCATCGCGGCGCGGTGCTTCGCTCTTGGGTGCTACCGGCGCTGCAATTGCGACCGGCTTGACCAGCGCAACAACCGGCTCAACCTTGGCCACCATGGTCGGAGCGCGCAGCGCGTGCGCATCGAGGCGGAATTGCGCCACCACCTGCGTCAGGCTCACCGCCTGCTCTTCGAGCGATTGCGCGGCCGCGGCGGCTTCCTCGACCAGCGCGGCGTTCTGCTGCGTGGCGTCGTCAAGCTGCGTGACGGCGTGGCTCACTTCTTCAATACCCGAGCGCTGTTCCTGGCTCGCGGACGAAATCTCGCCAACGATGTCAGTCACGCGCTTCACGCTCGCAACAATCTCGCGCATGGTCGTGCCGGCCTCTTCCACCAGCGCGCTGCCCGCATCCACGTTGACGACGGAATCGTCGATGAGCGCCTTGATCTCCTTGGCGGCAGCGGCACTGCGCTGCGCAAGGCTGCGCACTTCACCGGCCACCACGGCAAAGCCGCGGCCCTGCTCGCCGGCGCGGGCGGCTTCCACCGCGGCATTCAGCGCGAGGATGTTGGTCTGGAAAGCGATGCCATCGATCACGCCGATGATGTCGACGATCTTGCGCGACGATGCGTTGATCGAGCCCATGGTTTCCACCACGCGCGTCACCACATCGCCGCCGCGCACGGCCACATCCGAAGCGGACGCGGCCAGTTGGTTGGCCTGCTGGGCGTTGTCGGCGTTCTGCTGCACGGTCGACATCAACTGCTCCATGGCCGAAGCCGTTTCTTCCAGCGAGCTGGCCTGCTGTTCGGTGCGCGACGACAGATCGAGGTTGCCGCTGGCGATCTCGCGCGTGGCGGTGCCGATGGTTTCCGAGGCGCCCTTGATGCGGCCGATGGTCTGCACCAGCGCGCCGCGCATGCGGCTCATCGCGTAGAGCAGGCTGTGGTTGTCATCGGCACGGGTGGCGATCTCGACCGTCAGGTCGCCACCGGCGATGCGGTTGGCTACATCGGCTGCATAGGCAGGGTCGCCGCCAAGCGTGCGCTGCAGGCTGCGGTTCGCGACGCCGCCCAGCAGCAACAGCAAACCACCCACCAGCACCAGCAGGCCGCCAGTCTGGTACAGCGAAGTCATAAACGCGGCGTTGATGTCATCCATGTAGACGCCGGTCGAGAAGACCCAGTCCCAGGGCTCGTAGCGCATCGCGAAAGCCGTCTTGGGCACCGGCTCCGTGCCACCGACTTTCGGCCACACATAGCTGGTAAATCCACCCTTCGGGTTTTTGGCAGCGTTAGTCAAGCCCACGTAGACGGCATTGCCCTGCGCATCCTTGAAGCCGGATTGGTCCTTGCCGATGAACTCAGGCTTGATCGGGTGCATCACCACCACGTTGTTGGAGCTGGTGATGGTGAAGTAACCGTCCTTGTCGTAGCGCAGCGCCTTGAAGCGGTCGAGCGCCTCCTTCTGCGCGGCGTCTTTGCTCAACGTGCCGTTCTTGGTCAGATCGTCGTACTGCTTGACCAGGTTCATGGCCATGGTCGTCACGCTGACGAGGTTGTTCTTGCGCTCCTCCACGCGGATCTCGCGCGCCTGATACGCGTTGAATACCGAGATCAAGGTCAGCGCGACGAGGCTGATGACCAGCGGCAGCCAAAGCTTTTGGCGAAAGCTGAGCTTGCTCATTCCAGAGTCTCCGGATGTGGAACCGCCAAGCGCCATTTGCGCAAACGCGTTCCCACTATGGTTTTAGGGGTCCGGATGGTCTATCGGCAGGCAGACCGCCAATCTTGAGGGGGCGCACCCACGCGAGCAGCGACGGCGCTGCATTTGCGCCCCAGCAGAGCTGGCCGCCGCCGGCAGCGATCTTTGCAAATGGCGCCACATTAGGCAGAATTCTCTTGATTTGGAATTGACAATCGACAATGAAAACCACGCTCGAAGAACTGCTCGCCTTTCGTACCGTGGTCGATACGGGCTCCGTCACGGCGGCCGCCGAGCAGCTCGGGCAGACCGTGTCGGGCGTGAGCCGCGCGCTGCGCCGCCTGGAAGAGAAGCTGGACACCACCCTGCTCTCGCGCACCACGCGGCGGCTGGCGCTCACGGACGAAGGCGCGACATTTCTGGCGCAGGCACGCAGCATCCTCGCCGCCGTCGACGAAGCGGAGGAGCAGATCGCCCTGCGCCGCCAACAGCCCGCCGGACGCCTGCGCATCAACGCTGCCATGCCGTTCATGCTGCATGTGGTGGCGCCGCTGGTGCCGGACTTCCGCGCGCAGTATCCGCAGATTGACCTGGAGCTGAACACCAATGACCTGATCATCGATCTGCTGGAAGAAGACACCGACGTGGCGATCCGCATCGGCACGCTGCGCGATTCCACCCTGCGCGCGCGCCTGCTCGGCACGCGGCGACTGCGCGTGCTGGCGAGCCCCGCTTATCTGAAAGCGCACGGCCGGCCCCGCAACGTGGACGACCTGCAGAAACACGCCCTGCTCGGTTTCGTGCAGCCGGAATCGCTGAACCTGTGGCCCCTGCGCGGCACGCACGGCGACCGACTGCGTGTCGAACCCACGCTCAAGGCCTCAAGCGGCGAAACCTTGCGCCAGCTCGCACTGCAAGGCACGGGCATCGTCTGCCTGGCCGATTTCATGACCGCTGAAGACCGGCGCACCGGCGATCTCGTGCAAGTGCTTCCGGACGCCACGGTGGAGGTGCTGCAGCCAATTCACGCGGTGTACTACCGCAACACGCAGTTGGCTTCGCGGATTGCGTGCTTTCTCGACTTTCTGGAAGCCCGTTTGATCGAGACCTTATGAGGTTGCGTACGTTGGTATGCCACAATTTAGCGCTTGACCGCAGTGCAATGTTGCGTTTGCAGCACACATTGCCGGAGGGCGTTACTTCCCTCATCTAGATTCGCGTGAGCGCTCAGCCGCCCCCACAGGACACAATGGGCAAAACCATTGAAATATACTGCGCGCCTAAACTTGGAACCCACAACTCAAACCAGTATGACGATCAGTAACGAACCCCTCTCTTCGCAGTCTGACAAGAGTCTGCAAGAGTTGATCACTTTCCTGCGCAATCACTCCATGCGCATCTTCTTAGCGGGCGTGATTGGGGGGGTCATAGGTGCATCACTTTTCCTCACTCTACCCAAACGTTGGGAAGCAACGGCGCTGTTCCAGGTCGGACAGATCAACTTCAGCAGCAAGAATGCCCCCGTTTCAATCGAACCTGTCCCTCAAGTTGTAGAGCGAGTCAAGACCACCGCATTCGCGGATGACGTCTTCCAACAAATGTTCGGCGACTCGAATGCAGCCGCATCCGAAGCTGCGCTTCTGCGCAACACTTTGACAGCCAAAGCCCTCCCGGGCACCTCTGTTGTACAGATTTCGGCTCAAGGGCACTCCCCCAAAATCGCAAGCGACTCGGTCACGATGACCATGCGGCTACTGGCTAGCGGCCATTCGCGAACCGTGGCAACAGCCGAGACCGCCTTCAAAGAGCAATTGTCAGAAGTCATCAAAGAATTGTCGCTGCGCAATCAAGTAACAACTGCGCTCCGTTCTCATCTCGCGACCACTACGACGTCATCCGCCTCCTCCACAGCAAGAAATGACTCGCTCTTGTTGACCTCCCTTGCATTGGCGGATAGCCGTACGGAAGAACTTGTAAAGCTGAAATTTGATCTGCAAGAGCAACTAAGTCCACTGCGGACGTTTCCCTCCAAACCTCTTCAGCAAACCGTCGTCTCGCGGGAACCCGTCTTCCCAAAGGCTTCGCTATTTATCGGAGGGGGCGCCCTGCTCGGCCTGTTCTTAGCGGTTCTTTGGGCCTTAAGTCGGGAGACCCCGAAATTTCTGAGGACCCAGTCGCAGTAGGGACATGAGAAAAAAGAACTAGGCATTCTGTGCCCAAGCCTCCTCACCCCACCACCCTCTTCATCCACATTGATTTTCTGTGCAGCAAACAGACCTGAGGTCGATCAGTGTCCTTCATTAAATCAAGCGCGAGCTTTGCCATCTCAACTGCCGTAAAAATCGCGGCTGGCCTGTTAGTGATGAAGACAATGGCGTGGCAACTCGGCCCAGAGCGCTTCGGTGTTTTGGGCCAACTGATGACAGTCGTTGCGATCAGCAGCATGTTCGCAGGCGGAGGCATTTCTGTAGGTCTGACCAGACGTTTATCCGAACGGCTGGAAAACAGAAGTGTGCTGCATCAACGCCTAGGCGCCGCGACGGTGATATATCTAAGCACATCACTTCTGGTGACAGCAATTCTTCTGGCTGGTGACACAGAAATATCGCAATACGTCTTTAGTGATACTGCCTTCAAAAAGGTATTCTGGATGCTAGCACTCTGTTATTGGAGTGCCGGCTTCTACAATCTATCACAAGCCGCATTCAGCAGCCGCCAAGACGTTCCGGGCATCGTCATGATCAATGTGCTCGGAACAATTTTGGGAACAGGCTTATTCCTTGCACTGTTGATGAAGTTCGGATTTACCGGCGCCGCATATGGAATCGTTCTTCTTCCGGCAGCCAACGGTATCGCTGCATTATGGTTTTCATCCAGGCGGTTACCAGCCGACTGGCGCCGACTTCACTGGAACACCGACAAGGCCGAGCTCAAAGAGCTAGCTTCGTACAGCATCGTGATGCTAATTTCGGCAGCGACGATTCCCTGCGCGCAGTTTCTTGTACGGAATTTATTGGGTGCCCACGTGGGGTGGCAGGAGGTTGGTTATTGGCAAGGCATGCTCAAAATTTCAGACGTGTACATGCAATTTGTGGGAGTCGTTCTCGCAAGCTTTGTACTACCTCAATTTTCATCTGCCAATAGCATAACGGAAATACATAACGTCTTAAGGCGAGCTCTTACAACGCTCGCGCCCTTAGCCATAGTCGGCCTGCTGCTCGCATACTTCCTCCGACATACCATCATCCAAATTCTTTTTAGCCCATCGTTTTCTCCAATGGCTGATCTCTTTCTTCCCCAGGCCATTGGGGATCTCATGCGAATTTTCTCCTCTACTCTTACTTACGTTTTTCTGGCACGCGGATATCGGCGCATCGCCATAGCATCAGAATTGATACAAGGAGCCGGACTTTACGTCTTTAGCAAATTGCTAATTTCAACGTTACTAGGAAATACTCCAGTTTATGCATACGGAATCGCTTCAGCAATTAATCTCACCAGCATGCTTTTTGCCTACCAATGGCTGCATAGAGAAATGAAGCAAGTCCGACAAGCCTCATAGGATCTAGACACCTAAAATGGAACAACGTTATCATGGCTTGCAAAAATGCACGATAAAAAAACGGGTGTTTATGTGACAAAAGGAAATGAAATGAATATCCTTGTTCTTTGCACTAAATTTGCGATGAGTGAGTCCGACGGATCTCTCTCAAATGATTTGGTAGCTGCGCTCACCCAAGCAGGTCATCGAGTTACGGTAATATGTCTCGAGTGGTCCGGGACTACGCGCGCGGAAGTCAAGACGCTATACGGTAGCGCCACCATTCTGAATATTCCTGTTGACCTGCAGCGCGCTGCCGCTTGGCCCCACGCAATTCAGAAAGCCTACAAATGGTTTCTCGCCTCTCGCAACGCCATTTCAATGGTGGATGCTGGCCTCCTGGAGAAACACTATGATTTGTTTGTTGGCTTCTCCCCAGCATCTGCATGCTTTTGGCTACAAAAACATTTGCTGAAAAAATTTAAGATCAAGAAAAAGTACATGATCTTGTGGGACTTTTTCCCACGATACCACGCTGAACTTGGATTGATTCCAAAGGGCCCTGTCTACTGGATAGCGAAATATCTGGAATCCAGCGCAATTCGCGATTTCGATACGATCGGAGTCATGTCACAGGCAAATATCTCCTTCTTTCGGAAGGAATTTACAAGTTACCGAGGTAATATTGAGGTTTTGCGCTTATGGGGCCCACAAGCCGTTCCCCCTCAGGGAGATTCCGCCATTATCCGTACGCAGTACGGGCTTGCCCAGAATAGCCTGATTTGCATCTTTGGTGGGCAGCTTATCCCTGGTCGCGGCATCGAGCTTCTTCTGCGCCTTGCCGATGCTGTGCGAACGAAGCTACCCAATGTTTTTTTCGTAGTAGCAGGAAAAGGACCGCTCGAGCATTATTTAACGGAGAACTTGGAAAATGGAAAACATCCAAATGTTCGATATCTTGGCCAATTACCTCGGGAACAATATCTCCAATTCCTGACTATTTGCGACATCGGATTGGTATTCAACTCCGGAACAGTGACCGTACCTACATTCGCCTCTAAAACGATTGATTACCTCCGCGCCGGCAAGCCGATCTTAGGAGCCGTCGAGGCCAACACCGATTATAGCGAAATTTTAGAAAATGAAATAAAAGCGGGATATTCGTGCGTCACCACTGACATCGAACAGCTTATAGCGAACCTGACAGCCCTCTGCGAAAACCCAAAGATGAGACAAGAGATGGGATTAAACGGACGGCAATATTTTAATAAATACATGACATCCCCCATAATCTCCAATCAAATTACCAACTCAAGTTCCTGATGGAATTTTATTTTTTTATTGCCATCCTCTTTGGGGCCGCAAGCGTTTTCTCGGGCGTCACTTCACGGCGAACGCCAGCATTAAACACATTACTACTCATAATTTTCTGGTCAATAGCCGCACTTCGCTATGATACAGGCTATGATTGGTTAGTATACAAAAATTACTTCAATCAGTTTTTCGAGAATTCATTTGGCCCATCGACGGGAATAGTCCCAATGGAGCCGCTGTACAGACTCGCCAATTACCTAATTGCCATTACATTAGGAGATTTTCAATTTATCTTCTTGGCAGTCGCGACATTCAATACCTGGGCGATATCAAAGCTACTAGAAGAGGCAAACACTAATAAAGCGCTTTGCCTTTTCCTCTATTTTTGCACGATATACTTGGCAGTGCAGATGGGCGTCACAAGACAATCTATCGCGATTTCATTCTTCTTACTGGCAATCCTTGAGGATGCGAAGGAGAATCGTCTGCGGGCGTTGGTTTTCTGCCTTTTAGGAATTGGATTTCATTACTCCGCGGCCATGTACTTGTTGGTTTTTCTGAGAGGCTTAACAAGAAAAATTCTTCGCTCGCCTCGGATTTTTTGCGGAATTTTACTTACGATATACATTTCCGGGATAGGACTTGCCTCCCTTCTTATTGAAACAATCTCCAGAAGTAGCATTCCCTTCATTTCGGAAAAAATCGCGTTCTATCTACCATCAGGACTGTCCTCTCGAACGCCAGCGTCTGCGGCATACTTGCTGATCAGTATGTCGGTCTTTCTCTGGACGAACTCGACGATTCGGAAGAAAAATCGATTCCAGGAATTACTGTTTGGAGCGATCGTACTGCAGATTGCGCTCGAGAGCCTTTTTTTCGATGTGCCTCTATTTTGGAATCGCGTACAGTACCTAGCAGTGCTTCCTCAAGCGATCCTGCTTTCCCAGACCATTGACAGAAAAAATCTGGCCACGCGAGCAGTTTCGCTCGCTGCATCATGTGCATTCGGGGTGGCGCTTCTGACTTATCAGTTAACAAACCCTTTAATTGCGCCTTATATCCCCTACTACTCCTATCTTGAATATATGGCAACAGGATATCCTGGCACGGGGATGGATCGTGCAATCCAATATTATGAGACGGTTGATAGCGCTCAAGAGCAATAACCTGCCCTCACGAATGACGGAATAAACTCACTACGTCCGCCCGCAGGAAGTCCGCTTCCAGCGGTTCGAACACATACGGCAAGGCATCCGGTGCCGAGAAAGGGGCGATGGCTCACTACGTAGGCAAAGTGAGGCGAAACGGATCGGCGGTCGCGGTCTGGGTGTTGAGGCCGATCGTCTCTCATCCAAAACTGCCCGCCCCTCCCAAACTGGCGCAGCCCGGCGTTCCGACGCTTAACGGACGGACATTCCGCCAGGAAACCGCTGTCCACCTGTGCAACAATTGCGCGATTCAACACCTTCCGCGCGCGACCCAATCCGATCTGAGCGGGTCGCACGCCGCGCTTTAGTACTCATTGCACCGCATGGCTGAACACTCCGCTCCTGCTCTGGAGATCGACCCGAAATACGGCCCCTTCGACAAGCACACCCCGATGATGCAGCAGTATTTACGGCTGAAATCGGGGCATCCGAACACGCTTGTCTTCTATCGCATGGGCGACTTCTACGAGCTCTTCTTCGAAGATGCCGAAAAAGCCTCGCGCCTGCTCGATATCACGCTCACCGCACGCGGCAGTTCCAACGGGCACCCGATCCGAATGGCCGGTATCCCGTTCCACGCTGCCGAACAATACCTCGCCAAGCTGGTTAAGCTGGGCGAATCCGTTGCCATCTGCGAACAGATCGGGGACCCTGCCACGACCAAGGGACCGGTCGAGCGCAAGGTCGTACGTGTCGTCACACCCGGCACGTTGACGGACGCCGCGCTGCTCTCCGACAAGGTCAACAACCACCTGCTGGCCATCGCGCACCTGCCGGGCAAGCGTGGCACCGCACCGCTGATCGGTCTGGCCTGGCTTAACCTTGTCGGCGGCGAACTGCGCGTGATGGAGTGCAGCCCCGACCAACTCGACCGCGAACTCGAACGCATCCGCCCCGCCGAAGTGCTGGCCGACGATGCGACGCTCAACACCATCCAGGTGGATGTTGCCCGCACGCGCCTGCCCGATTGGCACTTCGACGTGGAAGCCGGCACCCGCCGCCTGCGCGAACAACTCGGCGTAGCAAGCCTCGTTGCTTTCGGTGCGGAAACGTTGACGGCCGCGCTCGCTGCTGCAGGCGCACTGCTGAATTACGCAGCAGCCACGCAGGGCCAATCGCTGCGTCACGTGATAGGCCTGACCGTCGAGCATGAGAGCGAATTCATCGGCCTGGATACCGCCACGCGCCGCAATCTGGAGCTGACCGAAACGCTGCGTGGGCAGGAATCGCCGACGCTGTTCTCGCTGCTGGACACCTGCGCGACGAGCATGGGCAGTCGCCTGCTGCGCCACTGGCTCCATCATCCGCTGCGGGATCGCGCGGTGCCGCAAGCACGGCAGCAGGCGATCGAAGTGCTGCTCGGCAGCGATTGGCAAACGTTGCGTGCGACGCTGCGCACGCTGTCGGATGTGGAGCGCATTACCGGGCGACTGGCGCTGCTGTCGGCGCGCCCGCGGGATCTGTCTTCGTTGCGCGACACGCTCGCGCGCCTGCCTGAGATTCGCGAAGAGCTACCGCAAAGCGATGCTGCCCCGCTGCTTGCCGAGCTGTACGCCGCGCTCACCCTGCCCGAAGACGCCCACGCCTTGCTCCAGAGCGCCGTGATGGCAGAGCCGGCGGCGATGGTGCGCGACGGCGGCGTCATCGCCCGCGGCTACGACGCCGACCTCGATGAGCTGCGCGACATCTCTGAAAACTGCGGCCAGTTCCTCGTCGATCTGGAAGCCCGCGAGCGCGAGCGCACCGGCATCGCCAACCTTCGCGTCGAATACAACCGCGTGCACGGCTTCTACATCGAAGTCACCAATGGCCAAGCTGCCAAGGTGCCCGACGATTACCGCCGCCGGCAGACGCTGAAGAACGCCGAGCGCTACATCACGCCCGAGCTGAAGGCGTTCGAAGACAAGGCCTTGTCAGCGCAGGACCGCGCGCTGTCGCGCGAAAAGCTCCTCTACGAAGAACTGCTGCAGAAGCTGCTTCCGCATCTGGCCGAGTTCAAGCGCATTGCCGCCGCACTGGCGCAGGCCGATGTACTCGCAACGCTCGCAGAGCGTGCGCATGCGCTGTCGTGGTCCCGCCCCATGCTGACGGATGCACCCGGCATTGAACTGACGCGCGCACGCCATCCCGTGGTCGAACAACAAGTCGAACAGTTCGTCGCCAACGACTGCGTGCTGCAGGAGGCGCGCAAGCTGCTGCTGATCACGGGCCCGAACATGGGGGGTAAATCGACCTTCATGCGGCAGACCGCGCTGGTCGTGCTGCTCGCCTACGTGGGCGCATTTGTGCCGGCGGAAGCCGCGGCCATCGGACCGATCGACCGCATCTTCACGCGCATCGGGGCGGCCGACGATCTGGCGGGCGGTCGTTCGACCTTCATGGTCGAAATGACCGAAGCCGCTGCCATCCTGCACCGCGCCACACCAAATAGCCTGGTGCTGATGGACGAAATCGGGCGAGGCACAAGCACGTTTGATGGCTTGGCGCTTGCCTGGGCGATTGCGCGCCACTTGCTGTCGCACAATCGCAGCCACACACTGTTCGCCACGCACTATTTCGAGCTGACGCAACTGCCGCAAGAATTTGCGCAGGCTGCCAACGTACACCTGTCCGCAGTCGAACATGGCGACGGCATTGTTTTCCTGCATGCCGTGCAGGACGGTCCGGCAAGCCAGAGTTACGGCCTGCAGGTCGCGCAGTTGGCGGGCGTGCCGCAGCCGGTCATTCGCGCCGCACGCAAACGGCTCGCATGGCTGGAGCAGCATTCCGCAGACACCGGCGCCACGCCCCAGCTCGACCTGTTCGCACTCGCCGCCGATGCGCCCATCGACGACGAAGACGATGCCAACGCCGAAGCGACGGCCAACGCCAACGCGCTGACAGATGCGCTAGCCGGGATCGATCCCGACGACATGACGCCGCGTGAAGCGCTCGATGCGTTGTATCGCCTCAAGGCGCTGACGAGCCCGTCCGCCTGATTCCGATGATCCGGCCCGGCGCAGTTTCCCGCACGCTTCAATGCATTGCCATGACCTTGGCGATGCTGCTGCCGGTGGCTGTACCGGCGGCGCCCAAAGGCGCAAAGCCTGCAACTGACGCGCCGACAGCTTTCACCTTTACGGTGATCGGCAACGTGCCCGAGCGCGCCGAAGATGTTGCCCCTGCGCGCGCGCTGCTGGACGCCATCGACGCCGAACACCCTGCCTTTGTCGTCCACCTGGGCAACCTCAAGGGCCGCGATGAATCATGCTCCGACACGCTGCTCGAAGCCCGCCATGACCTGCTCGACAGCCTGATCGCGCCCGTCGTCTACATCCCGGGCGACCACGACTGGAGCGACTGCCAGCGCCCCGCAGCCGGCAGCTTCGACCCCGTGGAACGCCTGTTGCGCCTGCGCGAGCTGTTCTACCCCGACGACAACACGCTCGGCCAGCGCACCATGACCGTCATGCGCCAGTCCGATCAGGCCAAGTTCCGCAGCTACCGCGAAAACACGCGCTGGACGATGAACGACGTGCTATTCGTCACCCTCAACGTGCCCGGCGACAACAACAATTACAAGATCGCGGGCGGGCGCAACGGCGAATACGAAGATCGCCTAGAAGCCAATCGCCAATGGCTTGCCCGCGCCTTTGCCGTCGCACGCCAGCGCAAGATGGCCGGTGTGGTCATCATGATGCAGGCCGATCCGCTCTTCGAAGACGGCTGGGAGCGGCGCCGCGCGCCCAACCTATTCGACGGCTTGCTGCGGCGCCGCTCGCATGACGGCTACCTGGCACTCAAGCGCCAGTTGCGAACGCTCACACGCGAGTACGACGGCGCCGTCCTACTCATCCACGGCGCGAGCCAGACCTTCATGCTCGACCGCCCGCTCAGGGACGAAGACGGCCGCCCGGACTCGCACGTCATGCGCGCACGCACCTACGGTTCGCCGGTGCTCGATCGCTGGCTGGAAGTGTCCGTCACGCCAGGCCGCACGCCACTGTTCCATATCCGCAGCCGCCGCCTTGACAACACCCCCGCCCCGGCACCGGAAATCACGCCGGCGCCGGTGCAATAAAAAACGGGAGCCGAAGCTCCCGTTCTCGCATCTCGATGGACTTGCCGATCAGTGCAGCGTGTGCGGCTTGTCGTCGTCTTCGTCCTCATCCACCACTTCAAGACCGTTTTCACCGTGCACGTGGCCGTGCTCGATTTCTTCAGCGGTGGCTTCACGCACTTCAGTCACCTTCAGGTCAAAGCGCAGCGCCATGCCGGCCAGCGGGTGATTGCCATCTAGCACGACCTTGTCTTCCGCCACGTCGGTGACGGTGTAGACAATGGCGTCTTCCTCGTCGCCATCTTCCGGCACGCCCTCGAACTGCATGCCAACTTCGAGCGGTTCCGGAAAGCGATCACGCGGCTCGATCTTGATCAGCTCTTGATCGTAGTCACCGAAGGCGTCGTCCGGTTCGAGCTGCAGTTTGGTCTCAAAGCCTTGCTCCTGGCCGTCCAGCGCTTCCTCGATCTTGGGGAACGTGCCATCATAGCCGCCGTGCAAATACACCATCGGCTCATCGGATTCCTCGATGACGTTGCCCTGCGCGTCGGACAGTTTGTAAGCGACCGACACCACCGTATTCTTCGCGATTTTCAATTGCGCACTCCATGAACGAAGTCCCATTATACGCTGCCGATGGCGGCGTCCAACCCGCTCTTCCGGCAGAGCGTCCGGCGCAACTCCTGGGCGGGTTGTCGCCACGCGATTTCATGCGCACGCACTGGCAGAAAAAACCTCTGCTGATTCGGCAGGCACTCTCGCCCGAAGAGATGCGTGCGCTGCACTTTCCACTATCGCCGGAGCGTGTACTTGCCTTGGCGGAGCGCCCCGACGTCGAGTCCCGCCTGATCGCGCAATCGCGCGGGCGCTGGACGTTCAATCACGGCCCCTTCGACGAACGCCCGCTGCCCTCGCGCAAGACACGCAACTGGTCGGTGCTTGTGCAAGGCGCAAACCTCGTCGAGCCCGCGGTCGAAGCCCTCATGCAGCGTTTCCGATTCATTCCCGACGCGCGGCTTGATGACGTGATGATCAGCTTCGCCACCGACGGCGGCGGCGTCGGCCCCCACTTCGATTCGTACGACGTGTTCCTGCTGCAAGCCCACGGCAAACGCCACTGGCGCATTTCCGCCCAGGACGATCTCACGCTCATCCCCGATCTGCCGCTCAAAATCCTGGCCAACTTCCAGCCTGAAGAGGAATTTGTGCTCGAGCCCGGCGACATGCTGTATCTGCCCCCCCACTACGCACACGATGGCGTGGCAGAGGGCGACTGCATGACGTACTCGATCGGTTTTCGCTCACCGTCGTACCGTGAACTGGCCGGCCACTTCTTGGGCTTCCTGTCGCAAACCCTGGAAGACGACCCCAACTTCGAAGGCCGTTACGCCGACCCCGAACAAAAACCCACCGCCCGCCCCGGTGAATTACCGGCTGCCATGGTCAAGGCTCTTGCCCAGAAGCTCAACGCGCTGCGCTGGACGCCCGAACTCGTCGGTGAATTCCTCGGCGCGTACCTTTCCGAGCCCAAGGATCACGTCGACTTCGTCACGCAGCCCCGTTTGCCGCTCGCTCGCTTCACAGCCCGCGCGCGCAAGGAAGGCATCGTGCTCGACGCACGCACGCAGGCGCTGTATGACGCGCACCGCTTCTGGATCAACGGCGATACGTTCGAGCCTTCGGGAACGTTGCTTGCGTGGCTCTCCGCGTTGGCGGACGCACGTCGTGCGAGTGCTGCTACCGTCGATGCGGCGGCCGGTTTGCCGGATCTGATGGATACGCTGCATGCATGGTATGAAGAAGGCTGGCTGAGGCTGGCTGGACCCGCGAAGCGATGATTCCGCGTTGAAACAGATCGTTACAAAAGCGTCTGAATCGCACGTGCGTCAGCCCCGACTCCGCTACACAGGGTAGGTAAAGGTCGCTATAATCCGACGCTAGCTTGCAGGCCGAGCAGCCCTCGTGCGACTTGGCTGCCAGCATAGAAGAAGGTGTAGTACCTGAGCGATAATTACCGGTAATTATTCATCGCCTTTCTGTTGTCCGCTTTCCATATTCAGTTTAAGGATCGAAAAAATGAAAAAGTCTCTCCTGATCGCCTCGCTGATGGCTGCTGTGGCTCTGGCTGCTTGCGGTAAGAAGGAAGAAGCTGCTGCTCCGGCCGCTGCTCCGGAAGCTTCGGCTCCGGCCGCTGCTGCTTCGGAAGCTGCTGCTCCGGCCGCTGCTCCGGCTGCTTCGGACGCCGCTGCTGCTCCGGCTGCTTCGGACGCTGCTGCATCGGCTCCGGCTGCTGACGCTTCGGCTCCGGCTGCCAAGCAATAATCGCGTTTCTCGCGAGACGAAAAAGCCGACCTCTGGGTCGGCTTTTTTCATGGGCGAAATCTGGCGCTGGAGCATTCGGGCAACAACTATGCGGCCCATCCGCCATTCAAAGTTGTTTCTGAATCTTACAAGCTGCTCGATTTGTCCTAGCGCACTCAAACGGTGCGCCAGATCAGCCCCTCTTCCTGATCCGCGATCGGCACGTCTTCGGCACTAGCCCCCAGCGGCACGGCGATCGCCTCAGCAGCCAATAACGGCGTGTTGTTCTGCTTGGACAAATGCGCGGCCACGACCGTATGCAAGGCGTCGTGGCGCACGCGGGTGAGGATCGCAGCGGCAATGTCATTGGCCAAGTGGCCAAAATCCCCGCCGATACGACGCTTCAATGACCAGGGATAGGCTGAATTGGCCAGCATCTCCCGGTCGTGATTGCATTCGAGCACGAGGGCGTGCATGCCCGTCAGATGCGTGCAGAGGTATTCCGTCGACATGCCGGCATCGGTCAGCACACCCAGGCGCCGTGCACCGTCATTGAAAACAAACTGCAGGGGCTCCCGCGCGTCGTGCGGCACGGTGTACGGCAATATCTGCAAATCGCCAACACAGAACATATCGTCGGCGCGGCAGAAACGCACGGCCGCACGGTCGGCGCCGCGCAGGTTTTCCGTGGCGCGATACGTGCCGTGGCTGGTCCAGACGGGGATATTGAACTTGGCGGCAAACGCATAAGCGCTGCCAACGTGATCGCTATGCTCGTGCGTAACGAGGATGGCGCTGAGGGATTCCGGCGCACAGCCCAAGCGTTCGAGCCGCCGAACGGTCTCGCGGATACCAAATCCGCAATCCAGAAGGATGCGCGTGCACGTCGCTCCGCTCGCGGATTCGACGAGCAGCGCATTCCCTTCACTGCCGCTGCCAAGGCTGGCGAATCTCAGTGTCATCGCCCACCCAGGCAGCCGTACTGCATGACGCCGATTACCGCAGTTGCTCGTCGAGCAGCGACAGGATGCGCTTGCCGATATCGCCGGTCTGCGCGGAGCCATCATCGTTCTGCACCAGCACCGTCGACGACGTACCTGCGTCCTTCACAACCACGCGGTAACGCTTGGCGCGCTTGAGGTCCTCGATCTTCGTGCCCGAGAACAGGCGCGAGAAGAAGCCCGGTGCGTTGGCTTCGGCACGCGTATCAGCGTAGCGGACGAAGTACACGCCTTGCGAGCGGTCGCGATCATCCACGGTGAAGTTCACGCGGTCCAGTGCCAGGCCCACGATACGCCAGGCGCGATCGAAGGGCTCCGGCACCTGCAGGACCGGCTGGCCATTCGATTGCGTCAGCAGCGACGGGCCGGTACGCGGGGCCGGTTCAGCCTTCGTGCCGTCTTGCACCGGATGCGCAGCCTGCGTTTGCGCAAGCTTCTGCTGCGCGGCTTCCTTGCTGGCGCCCAGACGCTGCATCAGGCGCGAGAGGAATTCGGCCTCGAGTTCCGGATCGGCCGGACGCGGTGTCCACACAGTCTGGTCCTTGGACGACCCGACCAGTTGTTCCTGCGCGCCGCGGTGTGAGATGTAGACCTCGACCATGCCATTCGGTCCCTTCTCGATGCGGGTGCGGAACTTGTCGCGCTCCGACGTCGAGTACAGGCCATCGAACACCTTGCCGACGGTGCGGCGGATGATGTCCTGCGGAATCTTCGCGCGGTTCTCGGCCCAGTCGGTTTCCATGATGCCGGTCTCGGGCGAGTCGATCACCAGCAGGAAGCCCAGTTCTTGCCAGAAGGTGCGCAATTGCGGCCACAGAGCATCTGGCGTGGTCTTCACGACCAGCCAGCGCTGATTGCCATCACGCTCGATGCGCATGTCGGACACGGCGGGCAGCACGTTGTCGGTGCCCGAACCAGGCGTCGTGACCTTGGGCGCCGTCGACGTGTAGGCCGAGAGCGTGGTCGTGCCCGTATCAGGCGCGGCATAGCGGCGGTCAGCCTGGATGCCGGTCAGGTCGGGCGGGACTTCAAGCGTCGGGCCCTTCTTTGCCTGCGATTTGTAATCGATGCGGTCCGGCTGCATCACCTCATTGACGGTATCGCAACCGGAAATCAGGGCAACCGACAGCGCGGCCAGCAACAGTTGAGCGGACGTCGCCACAGCCCCGCGACGGGTTTGGTGCAGTTTCATTGACTTGCGATCCTTCAGATGAGAACGATGGCTTAAGGGCCCAGAAGCGCCTGGAAGGGGCCTTGAAACAATCAGGAGAGTAGCCCAGCATCCTTCAGGGATGCGCGTACAACCTCGTGATACTGGGGTGCCAGCGGCGTCAACGGCAGGCGGATGCCGCCCTCCATCTTGCCCATGGCTTGGAGAGCCCACTTGACGGGAATCGGGTTCGACTCGACGAACAGGTTCTTGTGCACCGACAGCAATTGCATGTGAATGCGGCGAGCCGTTTCCACATCGCCGCGCATGGCAGCCGCGCACAGTTCGTGCATGGCGTGCGGCGCCACGTTGGCTGTCACGGAAATGTTGCCGTGGCCGCCCAGCAGCATCAGCGCGATGGCCGTCGGGTCATCCCCGCTATAAATCTTGAACGAGGCCGGTGCGCCCTTGATGAGGTGCGCCGCGCGGTCGATGTTGCCGGTGGCTTCCTTCACGCCGATGACGCCCGGCACTTCGGCCAAACGCAGCATGGTTTCGACCGTCATATCGGCCACCGTGCGGCCCGGCACGTTGTACAGAATGACGGGCAGATCCACCGACTCGGCTACCTTGCGGAAGTGCAGGTACATCCCTTCCTGCGTCGGCTTGTTGTAGTACGGCACGACCTGCAGGGAGGCATCGGCGCCCACTTGCTTGGCATAGGCCGTCAGCTCGACCGCCTCGGTGGTGGAGTTGCCGCCGGTGCCCGCAATGATGGGGATGCGCTTGTTGGCCTGCTCGACCGCCACGCGGATCAGCTCACGGTGCTCTTCCACCGACACGGTCGGCGATTCACCGCTGGTGCCGACGATCACGATGCCGTCGGTACCTTCGGCGATGTGCCAGTCGATGAGCTTGCGCAGGGACGGGAAATCAAGGCTGCCGTCCTCGTGCATGGGCGTGACGATGGCGACGAGACTGCCGGAAATCTGGATCATGGTTTCGAAAGCAGACAAAAGCGTGAACGTAAACAGTCGGATTGTACCGGATCGTCAGAACGGATTCGCCACATCTGGGACCCGCCAAGAGACGGGTAAGCCGCCGTCCTCAGCAACTTCAAAGTGCATAGCGCGACGCAACCGTCCCCGCAAGCTCACGAACCGCGCAAACCCGCTGCACGTAAGCATCTCGGGGCGACGCGAGAAAACCATCTTCGTAGCCGATTACCCGCAGTTGGCCGCGCACCGCATCGAGCAATTCGCCCGGCGCCAGCAGGAATGCCGGATTGGACGGCTTCCCGACGGTTTCGTTTCCGACGGCGAAGGTTTCGTAGATCAGGCGGCCGCCCGGCGCGACGGACGCCAGCAAACGCGGCCAGAGCGGTCGGTGTAAGTAATTCGTAACGACGACGGCATCGAAAGTGGCCCCGGCGGGCAACGGCCACGGGTTGCCTTCGATGTCGGCGACGATGGTTTGGGCGATGCCAGCGAGACCCGAAAGCGTTGCCGCGTCACGGTCGATGCCCGTCACTTGCAGGCCACGTGCAGCGAGCCAACGTGCGTGGCGGCCGCTGCCGCAAGCCACATCCAGCACGGAGGCGCCGGCCGGCAGTTCAGCCGCCCAACGCGCCACCCACGGTGACGGCGCAGCAAGCGTGTGCGGATCCAATGCGGCAGCAGACATCAACGGCCCATCAGCTATATGTCAGACCCATCGCCTCGCGCACCTCGCGCATGGTCTCTTGCGTGACCTTACGGGCGTTGTCGCAGCCATCGGCGATGATGGCGCGCAGCAATGACGGATCGTCCATGTATTTCTGGGCGCGTTCGAGCATCGGCTGCTGTTCGCGCAGAATGCCCTCGATCACGGGCTGCTTGCATTCCAGGCAGCCGATGCCGGCGCTGCGGCAGCCCTTCTGCACCCACTCTTTCGTGTCGGCGTCGGAGTAGACCTGGTGCAGTTGCCAGACCGGGCACTTGTCCGGGTCGCCCGGATCGGTGCGGCGCACGCGGGCCGGGTCGGTCGGCATGGTACGGACCTTTTTCTCGACGGTTTCCTTGTCCTCGCGCATGCGGATCGTGTTGCCGTACGACTTGGACATCTTTTGGCCGTCGAGACCCGGCATGCGCGATGCCTCGGTCAGCAGCACCTGCGGCTCGGGCAAGATGATCTTGCGGGCACCTTCCAGGTAGCCGAACAGGCGTTCGCGGTCGCCCATCGAGAGGCTCTGGGATTCGGCAAGCAGTGCGCGAGCCTGCTCCAGAGCCTCATCTTCGCCACGCTCCTGGTACGCGGTGCGCAGTTCCAGATACAGCTTGGCGCGCTTGCCGCCGAGTTTCTTAGCCGCTTCCAGCGCTTTCTCTTCGAAGCCCAGTTCGCGGCCATAGAGGTAGTTGAAGCGGCGGGCAACTTCGCGCGTCATCTCGACGTGCGGCACCTGGTCTTCGCCCACCGGAACGAAGCCGGCGCGGTAGATCAAGATGTCAGCGGCCTGCAGCAGCGGGTAGCCGAGGAAGCCGTAGGTGGAGAGATCCTTCTCCTTGAGCTTCTCGATCTGGTCCTTGTACGTCGGCACGCGTTCGAGCCAACCCAGCGGTGTGCCCATCGAAAGCAGCAGGAACAGCTCGGCGTGCTCGGGCACACGGCTCTGGATGAACAGCGTGGACTGCGTCGGATCGACGCCGGCAGCGAGCCAGTCGATCAACATTTCCCACACGGATTGCGCGATCACCTCGGGTGACTCGTAGTGCGTGGTCAGCGCATGCCAGTCGGCGACGAAGAAGAAGCACGGGTACTCGGCTTGCAGCCGGACCCAGTTTTTCAAGACGCCGTGGTAATGCCCCAGGTGCAGAGCACCGGTCGGACGCATGCCGGAGAGAACGCGGTCAGGAAACATGTGGGAAATGGAGTTGAAGACTCAGGAAAACAGCATCTGCAACGGGCTCAGAATCCACTGCAGCAGTTGAAACAGCAGCGCCATGATCGGGCGCATCCAGACATTGGTGATGACGTTGGAAATGATCAACGCCATCACGATGAAGAAGCCGAACGGTTCGATGCGCGACAGACCGAGCGCCATCCGAGGCGGCAGGAGTGCTGCCAGCACGCGCCCGCCATCAAGCGGCGGCAGCGGAAACATGTTGAACGCCGCCATCACCATATTGACCAGAATGCCAGCGCGCGCCATGCCGATCAGGAACGGCTCATTCACACCGCCCAGCGCGAACACAACCGCCAACACGCCCCAGAAGATCGCCTGAACAAAGTTGGTGGTGGGCCCCGCCAGCGCCACCCACATGCCGTGCCAGCGCGGATCGCGTAGACGGTCGAAGCGCACCGGCACCGGCTTGGCATAGCCAAACACGAAAGCGCCTTTGGTTGCGAAATACAGCAGCAGCGGCATTGCGATTGTGCCGATGGGATCGATGTGCCGCAGCGGATTGATGCTGACGCGGCCCATGACATAGGCTGTATCGTCGCCGAAATGCTTGGCGACATAGCCATGCGCCGCCTCATGCAGCGTGATGGCAAACAGGACGGGAATCGCGTAAACCGCGATGTTCTGGATCAGTGTGGGGTCCATAGGCGAGCTATTGTAGCAAGCGCGCGCCGCGGCAAGGCGCCACCGAAGTGCGCGCCAACGGCTGGCCTACAGGCCCACGCGAGCCGGATCGCCCCGGCCTTGGCGCACAAGTTCGGGCTCGCCGCTGGTCAGGTCGATGACGGTGGTCGGTTCAGCCGGGGCTGGACCGCCGTCGATGACGAGTTCGAGCTGCTTTTCAAGCCGGTCCCGAATGGTCTCGGCCTCGTTGAGCGGTTCGTCGTCGCCGGGCAGTTGCAGCGTGGCCGAGAGCAGCGGCTCACCCAACTCCGCCATCAGTGCCAGGGGAATCGCGTGTTCCGGTACGCGCAGGCCGATCGTCTTGCGCGACGGGTGCGAAAGCCGGCGCGGCACTTCCTTGGTCGCCTCGAGCAGGAAGACGAACGGCCCCGGCGTCGCCGCCTTCAGCACGCGGTACTGCTTGTTGTCGACGCGTGCAAACGTGGCCAGCTCGGAAAGGTCGCGGCACATCAGCGTGAGGTGGTGCTTCTCGTCGATGCCGCGCACGCGGCGCAGGCGCTCGACGGCCGATTTGTCGTCCAGATGGCAGGCGAGCGCGTAGCAGGAATCGGTGGGCAGCGCGACCAGGCCGCCGCCGCGGATGATCTCCACGGCCTGGCGAATCAAGCGCCCTTGCGGGGTGGTCGGGTGAATCTGGAAGAACTGGGACATGGCAGCCGCGCGCTCAGGACATCCACCGGCTCCACACCGGCGTCAGGTTGTCGGGTAGCGGCGGCAGCGTGCCGAGTTCGACGCGGCCCTCACCTGGACCATGGAAGTCTGAACCGCGCGACGCCAGCAGGCCGTAACGGCGGGCCACGTCGGCGTACAGCGCATATTGGTCGGGCGTATGGCTGCCGGTGACGACCTCGACGCCCTCCCCGCCCAGCGCCTTGAATTCGTCAAACAGCGCGCCGTGCTCGACCAGCGACAGCGTGTAGCGCCCTGGATGCGCCATCACCGCGACGCCACCCGCGCCCTTGATCCAGTTGATCGCATCGGCCAGGCGTGCCCAGCGATGCGGCACGTAACCCGGCTTGCCGTCGCCCAGATAGCGGTCAAATACCTCGTGGATGTCGCGGCAGTGACCGTGCTCGACCAGGAAGCGCGCGAAATGGGTACGTGAGACCATGTCGGGATTGCCGGCGTAGCGCAACGCACCTTCATAAGCGCCTTCGATGCCGAGCTTGGCCAGCGCGGCGCTGATGTCTTCGGCGCGCGCGCAGCGGCCGGAGCGTGTCCGTTCGAGCCCCTGCACCAGATCGGGGTTATCCGGATCGATGCCAAGACCGACGATGTGCAGCGTGCGCCCCGCCCAAGTCACGGAAATCTCTACGCCCGAGAGGTAATCCATGCCCAAGGCCGTTGCCGCTTCGCGAGCAGCGGCCTGCCCACCCACTTCGTCGTGGTCGGTCAACGCCCAGAGCGTCACACCGTGCGCGGCAGCGCGGGCAGCCACTTCCTGCGGCGCAAGCATGCCGTCCGACACCGTGGAATGGCAGTGCAGATCGGCATTTCGGGCGGAGGCGGCGGAGATGTTTGGCATTTCGCCATTTTACTGCCGCGTCGCGCAACCGGGGGACCTCACCCCACTAAAGATCGGCATTCGGAAGACCCGACTGCCCGTGGCGGTGTTCGCGGCGAGGCGCTTGCTGCAGGCTATAGTGGCCGCATTGTTTCGTTCTCGACGCTTTGCCATGACTTCCGCCAAATTCCCCGCCGATCTACCTCAGCCCTTGCAGCAACGCATCGACGTGCTCGTCGTGGGTGCGGGGCCAGTGGGGCTATTTGCAGCCTTCCAGGCAGGCGTGCTCGGCATGTCGTGTGTGCTGGTGGATGCATTGGACCGCCCGGGCGGCCAATGCACGGAGCTGTACCCGGAAAAACCGATCTACGACATCCCGGCGCTCGTCTCGTGCACGGCGCAGGAACTCGTCGACCGGTTGATGGCCCAGTGCGCGCCGTTCAACTACCCCATTCTCTGCGGTCGCCGCGCGGAAACCGTGGAAACGCTGGAAAGCGAGCACGGCCAGCGCTTTCGCGTCACCACCAGCGCCGGCGACGTGTTCGACTGCGCCGCCGTACTCATCACGGCAGGCAACGGCGCGTTCACCCCACAACGTGTGGCTTTGCCTGAAGCGGCCGCGCTGGAAGGGCGCCATCTGCACTATGCCGTGCGCGACACTGCGCGCTTTGCGGGCAAGCGCGTGGTTATCGCTGGCGGCGGGGATTCCGCGCTCGACTGGGCGCTCGCGCTGCGAAAAGTGGCCGCACGTGTAACGCTGGTCCATCGGCGAGAGGGCTTTCGCGCAGCCGATGCGAGCGTCGCTGAAATGCGCGCCGCCGTCACCGCCGGCGAAATGGATTTCGCGCTGGGCATGCTCTCGCGTCTGGACAGCACGCCCGACGGCACACTCACCGGCGCGGCCATCCGCGGGCGCGATGGCGAAACCGTTCTGCCCTGCGATGAACTGATCGCGCTGTATGGCTTGGTCTCCGAGCCAGGCCCGATTGTCAACTGGGGCGTAGAGATGCGCGCGGGCCGCATCACGGTGGAAACGACGGCGTACGAGACGTCGCGCCCGGGCGTGTTCGCGGCGGGCGACATCGCGCTGTATCCGAACAAGCAGAAGCTGATTCTGTCGGGTTTCCACGAGGTGGCGATGGCGCTGCGCCGCGCGTACCGCTACGCGAATCCGGACAAGACGCTCGTGCATACGCATTCGAGCAACGACGCGGGGTTGCAGACAAAGCTGCATGTGGCTGCCGAGTAGGTCGTCCGCATGCGCGCACCGTCGCTCTACGAAACCGTGCTTGGCGGGCGATACGCGCAACTGGCGCCGGCGGTGCAGACGTTCCACCGAATGACCGGCGCAGTGACGCTGCACGGTGAAGTCGAAACAGAGCCGCCCGCCTCGCGCCTCGCACGCGGGCTTGCCTGGTGCATCCGCACGCCGCGCACATCGACACGCGGCCCGATCCGAATCACGCTCAACGCCGCAGCCACGGAAGAAACCTGGACGCGCCATTTCCCGCGCCACACGATGCGCTCAACGTTGTCGCTGCATCAGGGGCGCATCACGGAACGGCTCGGTGCGGTGCGTCTGTTCTTTGCGCTGGAAGCGGAGCACGGCGTATTGCGGATGCGCCTGGCGGGCTTGCGCTTCCTCGGCATCCCTTGCCCGGCGTGGCTGCGGCCGGCCGTGTTGGCAGAGGAATCCGGCGAGGGTGATCGCTTCCACTTCAACGTACGCGCCAGCGTGCCATTGTTGGGTGTGGTTGCGGCATATCGAGGTTATCTCGACCTGACGACGATGGAGCACGAATGATCGTTGTCTACGATGCGCACTGCCTGCTGTGCAGCGGCTCCATCCAATTTCTGCTGCGACACGATCGGCAAGGCGTGCTGCGCTTCGCATCCATGCAGGGCGAGACCGGACGGCAGTTGCTCGCGCAGGCCGGCGTGAGTCCGGATGGCGTGGATACCGTGCTGTTCGTGCGAGACGGCCGTGCGTGGCGTGAAAGCGCCGCCGTCCTGCGCATCCTGCATGCGCTCGGCTGGCCCTGGCGGTTGGCATGGATCGGCTGGTTGATCCCGGCAGCACTGCGCGACACGCTGTATCGCCGCGTTGCGCGCAATCGCTATCGATGGTTTGGGCGGTCAGACACTTGCATCCTGCCGCCACCCGGCGCGGCGCGGCGATTTCTCGATTGACTCTGTCGCTCAGCGCTGCAAGCAGAACTCTTCGATCAGCGCGGCCACCTGCTCCGGCTGATCGTGGTGCAGCATGTGCCCCGCGTCTGCAATCAGCACCTCACGGAAATCAGGAAACGCCGCAAAGCGTGTCTTGAACTCGGCCAGCGGCACGTCGCCCGCGATGGCCTTCAGCGTGGGTGAATCGACTGCCTCGACGTGCAGCACGGGCGCGGTAACACAGCGCCAGATTTCCATCACCTCATCCAGCCGATAAAGCTGCGGATTGATAATCTTGTGCGCCGGGTCGCCGAGAATTTCCCAGCGGCCCTCGGCGTTCTGGCCCGACCAGTGTTGCGCGAGGAATGCGGCCTTGTCGGACGGCAGACGCGGATTGGTCTTCTGCAGGCGCGCGGCGACGTCTTCAACGGTGGCGTAGGTGTTCAGGCGCGGCTTGTCCTTCAGCTCGTCGAGCCAACGTGCATAGCGCCGCGGCGCCTGTGATGCCTTCGACGCCGACATGCCGAAGCCCTCCAGATCCACCACGCGCCGCACGCGCTCGGGCCGGATACCCGCGTACAGGCAAACCACGTTGGCGCCCAGGCTGTGTCCGACCAGCGTCACCTGCCCTTCCGGCTGATAGTGATCGATGATGGCTTCGAGGTCGGCCACGTAATCGGCAAACCAATAGCTCTCGACGCCGGGGCCCTGGGTGGGTCGGGCGGTCTGGCCGTACCCGCGCCAATCCGGCGCCACGATATGCCAGCGCTCGCGCAGCGCATCGACCAGAAACTGGAACGACGCCGACACATCCATCCACCCGTGAAACAGGAAGAGGATGGGCGCACCGGGTTCGCCCCATTCGCGGATGTGATAGCGCAGGCCGCGCACGGGCAGATATGTCGAGCGGGAGGCCTGGCGCACGGCAGGCTGTGTGGTGGAGACCATGGTTTCCGTCACCCAATAGAAATCGAACGATCGTTCTTTTTCAGAAGATTATAGCGGCGGATGGGGAACGCCGTTGCGCTTAGAACGAGGCTTCCAGGGCGGCAATTTCGTCGTCGTCGAAACCGGCCTGGCGGCGCGCCTCGAGGTTGAATGGACCGCGCAATCGCGGCGCACCGTATTGCTCGGCCAGCTTGCGATACGTTGGCACGGGGTCCAGGCCGGCGCGCTCGCACAGCCAGCGGTACCAGCGATTGCCGACCGCAACGTGGCCGATCTCGTCGCGCAGGATGATGTCGAGGATGCCAGCGGCCGCCATGTCTCCAGCCTGGGCCAGCTTGGCACGAATCGGCGGCGAGGCGTCGAGCCCGCGCGCCTCAAGCGTGCGCGGCACCAGCGCCATGCGCGCGAGGGGATCGGCAGCAGTTTTCTCCGTCATCTGCCACAAGCCGTCGTGGGCGGGGTGATCGCCGTAGCGGCAATCGAGCGTTGCCAAGTGGGCCGCAAGCAACGAAAAGTGCGTGGCCTCTTCAGCGGCCACACGCGCCCAGTCCTGGTAGAACGCCACGGGCATCCCCGCAAAACGCCACACGGCGTCGAGCGCAAGATTGATGGCATTGAATTCGATGTGCGCGAGTGCGTGCAACAACGCGCCCCGACCACGTGGCGTATCGATCGCACGACGGCGGGGAACCTCGGAAGGCGGCACGAGCACCGGCGCGCCTGGGCGGCCGGGGACACCACTTTCCGGTGTCGCCATGGCTTCGTTAATGCCCCAGCTCGCGTCGTCGGCACACTTGGCGCGCTCGCCCAGACGCAGCGTGGCGTCCACCTTGCTGGCCGGATCAGTGAGACACAGCGCTGCCAAGGCGGCGTGGCGCAGCGTGTTGGGGAGCGTTTTGGGGCAAGGCTGCGAAGCGGTCATCAGCGTACAATTTGGACTTTCCGCCATTTTAATTCGACGCATCGGCCTGCCTCGCTCGGCAAGCTTGAAGACCCGCCCATTCCCCCCATTTACGCAGATTCTGGAGACCGATCGCATGGCCCTCTACCAACTCGGCGATGTTGCCCCGACCATTGACGCAAACGCCTATGTGGCCCCGGAAGCGACCGTCATCGGCCGCGTGGAGCTGAAAGCACGTGCGAGCGTGTGGCCTGGCGCCGTCATCCGTGGCGACAACGAGCCGATTACCGTGGGCGAGGCCAGCAACGTGCAGGAAGGCTCGGTGCTGCACACCGATCCGGGCTGCCCGCTGAACATCGGCGACCGAGTGACGATCGGCCACCAGGCCATGCTGCACGGTTGCACGATCGGCGAAGGCTCGCTGATCGGCATCCAGGCGGTGGTTCTCAATCGCGCGGTGATCGGCAAGAACTGCCTGGTGGGCGCGGGCGCGATTGTCACCGAAGGCAAGGTCTTCGAAGATGGCACGCTCATTCTGGGTGCGCCCGCCAAGGCTGTGCGCAAACTGACGGAAGACGACATCGCCAAGATGCACCTGAACACCGAAACGTATGCGGTGCGTCAGGCGATGTACAAGCAGCAACTGAAACGGATCGATGGATGACTGACGAGCTGAAGAAATTTGTATTCGACGCCGCGCCTGTGCGCGGTGAACTGGTGCGCCTGGAAGAGACATGGCAAGAGGTGCTGAGCCACCGCCGCTACCCTGCCCCGGTCAGCACGCTGCTGGGTGAGATGATGGCCGCCGCCGCGCTGCTGTCAGCCAACCTCAAGTTCAACGGCGCGCTCGTCATGCAACTGCACGGTGACGGCCCGGTGCACATGCTGGTCGTGGAGTGCAACTCCGACCTGTCGATGCGCGCCACCGCCAAGATTGCCGAAGGCGTCGAGATTGCCGACGACGCCACGCTGGCTGCCATGGTCAACGTGCACGGCAACGGACGCTTCGCCATCACGCTCGATCCGCAAGACAAGTTGCCGGGCCAGCAGCCGTATCAAGGCATCGTGCCCCTGTCGGATGAGAACGGGCCGCTTGCCAGCATCACCGAAGTGCTTGAGCACTACATGCAAAGCTCTGAGCAGCTCGACACGCGCCTGTGGCTGGCCGCCGACGGCAAGGTCGCGTCGGGCATGTTGCTGCAACGCTTGCCTTCGTATGGCGGCACCATGGAAGGCCGCACGACCCACGTGCCTGCGCAAGTTGGCGAGACGGGCCAGCCGCTGCACCACGACGTGCAGGAGCAAGATCTCGACACGTGGGAGCGCGTTTGCCAGCTAGGCAAGACGCTGCGCCGCGACGAACTGCTCGAACAGCCGATCGACACGCTCATCAAGCGCCTGTACTGGGAAGAAATGGAAGCGGCCGGCATCCGCATGTTCGAGCCGCAAACCCCGCGGTTCCGCTGCTCGTGCTCCCGCCTGCGAGTGGGGTCGATGCTGCGTACGCTGGGCCAACCCGAGGTCGACAGCATTCTGGAAGAGCGCGGCCAGGTGGAAATCGACTGCGAATTCTGCGGCCAGCACTACAGCTTCGACGCCGTGGACTGTGCACAGCTCTTCGCACAGGAGACCGTCGCGCAAGGCATCCAGGGCGCGTCCGACCAGCGCCACTGAACACGGCGACATAGTATGAAGTGCGCGTGGCGCGCGGCACTTATCGGTGCCGCCCACGCTCTAAGTCGCCAGTTTCTTCATCTGCCGCTTGCTGCGGAGCGCATCATGTCTGAGCCCACTTCCTCGTCCTTGCGATCGTTGAGTCTCTCTCGCGCTGGTGCGCTGGCGTTGCCGATTGGCGCGGCGCTGCTGGCGTCGGCCTGCGTTGCCGTGCCGCGCGGCCCGGGCGGTACCCCCTACACCGCCCGGCTGTCGGACGATACGCAGGCTGCGGCATCCGCGCCGTTGTCGGCGGAAGACCGCAAGAAGCTGGATGCGCTGAATGCCAAGGCGCTGCGCGAATCGGATCAAGCCATCAGACGCGATGCCGAAGCGCGCGCCTATGCGGCCACGCCGTACTACGCGCCGTATCCGTACTACGGAGGCTATTCGGTGTACTACGGCAGCGGATGGCGGCACCGTGGCGGCTGGGGCGTCAGCTACGGGGCACCCGTGTGGGGCTATCCGTACTACTGGTAAATCCCGGAAATTGTCTTGAAGACGAGCGCATCTGCAGGATGCGTTCGCATAGCTGGCTCAGTGATGCGCCTGCTGGCCCGCCGGAGGGGGCGGCGGGGGCGGAGTTTCGCTGGTTTTCGGGGCCGGCGCGACGAACTGCACGAAGCCTTCATCGTCCTTCACCATCCCCAGCTCATAGCGCGCGCGCTCTTCAATGGCGCCCGTGCCTTCCTTCAAATCCTTCACTTCGCCTTCGAGCTTGGTGTTGCGCTGCTTCAGTTCAGCGTTGCGCTGATTCTGCGCCGTCACCTGCTTCTGCATGTCCCACACGCGCAGCCAGCCGCCCTTGCCCAGCCAAAGCGGGTACTGGATAGCAAGCAGCAACAGCAGCAGGAACAGCGTAATCAGGCGCATAGAGACAAGCGTTGGCGGTACTCGGGCCCCAAATACCATGCGACCGCCAAAGCGGCGGTCGCACAGTCATGCGGAGCGAAACTGCGAGGGATTATCGCAGGTTATAGAACGCCGACTTGCCCGGGTAGCTGGCGATATCACCGAGGTCTTCTTCGATACGCAGCAACTGGTTGTACTTGGCCATGCGATCCGAGCGCGACAGCGAGCCGGTTTTGATCTGGCCAGCGTTCGTGCCAACGGCAATATCGGCGATCGTGCTGTCTTCGGTTTCGCCCGAGCGGTGCGAGATCACGGCGGTGTATCCGGCGCGCTTGGCCATCTCGATGGCGGCAAACGTCTCGGTCAGCGTGCCGATCTGGTTGATCTTGATGAGGATCGAGTTGGCGATGCCCTTCTCGATGCCTTCCTTCAGGATCTTGGTGTTGGTAACGAACAAATCGTCGCCCACCAGCTGCACCTTCTTGCCAAGCTTTTCGGTCAGGACCTTCCAACCGGCCCAATCGCTCTCGTGCATGCCGTCTTCGATCGACACGATCGGGAACTTGTCAGCCAGATTTGCCAGGTAGTTGGCGAAATCTTCCGACGACAGCTGCAGGCCTTCGCCTTCGAGGTGATATTTGCCGTCCTTGTAGAACTCGGAAGCAGCGCAGTCCAGCGCCAGCAGCACGTCTTCACCGGCCTTGTAGCCAGCTTGCTCGATGGCCGACAGGATGGTGTTCAGGCACTCTTCGTTGCTGGCGAAGTTCGGTGCGAAGCCGCCTTCGTCGCCAACGGCCGTGCTCATACCCTTGTCAGCCAGGATCTTCTTCAGTGCGTGGAAGATCTCTGCGCCGCAGCGCAGGGCTTCACGGAAGCTCGACTGGCCGACCGGCATCACCATGAATTCCTGGATGTCCAGGCTGTTGTTGGCGTGTGCACCGCCATTGACGATGTTCATCATCGGCACCGGCATCTGCATCGCGCCCGAACCGCCGAAGTAGCGATACAGCGGCAGACCGGCTTCTTCGGCAGCAGCCTTGGCAACAGCCATCGACACGGCCAGCATGGCGTTTGCGCCCAGGCGGCTCTTGTTCTCGGTACCGTCCAGATCGATCAGGGTGCGATCCAGGAAAGCCTGTTCCGACGCGTCCAGGCCCATGATGGCCTCGGAGATTTCGGTGTTGATGTGCTCGACGGCCTTGAGCACGCCCTTGCCCAGGTAGCGCGACTTGTCGCCGTCACGCAGTTCGATGGCTTCGCGCGAGCCGGTGGATGCGCCCGACGGCACCGCGGCACGGCCCATCACGCCCGATTCCAGCAGCACGTCGCATTCGACAGTCGGATTGCCGCGCGAGTCCAGCACTTCGCGACCGATGATATCTACGATGGCACTCATGAAAATCCCTCTTGGTGTCTTAAAGCTAACGCAAGCAGTCGATGGGCTTAGATGCCTTCGACCACAATCATGTTCATCTTGGCGGCCTTGGCGCGCGCATCGCGCGCAGCCAAGTATTCCTCGCTGTCATAAAACGCCTTCGCAGCATCGTAGCTTGCAAACTTCAGCACGACGATACGCGTCGGGTTCCACTCGCCTTCCAGCTGCTCGGTCTTGCCGCCGCGCACCAGCGGCTCCGCGCCATGAGCCTGCATGGCCTTGGTCGACAGCACTTTGTATTGTTCGTATTGCACGGGGTCTGTCACGTCCACGTACGCGAGGATGTAGCCAGCGGCCATGTGTCTCTCTCCAGAAGCTGCAACAAACGACGACGGCAGCATACGCTGCCGCCGGTCGGGTTGGGATCAGTCAATCAGTCGAACTGATTTTCCAGGAAACCGCTGCGCTTGGTGAGCACATCCAGTTCTTTCAGAACCGACAGCAAGTCTTTCATGCGACGCAGCGGTACGGCATTCGGACCGTCTGATTTCGCGCATGCGGGATCGGGGTGCGTTTCCATGAAAACGCCCGACACGCCCGCGGCGATGGCCGCACGTGCCAGCACCGGCACGAACTCGCGCTGGCCGCCCGAGCTGGTGCCCTGGCCGCCCGGCAATTGCACCGAATGCGTGGCGTCGAACACCACCGGCGCCCCCGTCTCTCGCATGATCGCGAGCGAGCGCATGTCTGACACGAGGTTGTTGTAACCAAACGAGGCACCGCGCTCGCAGGCCATGAAGTTGTCTTCCGGCAGGCCGGCATCGCGGGCAGCATGACGCGCCTTGTCGATGACATTCTTCATGTCGTGCGGCGCGAGGAACTGGCCCTTCTTGATATTGACGGGCTTACCGCTCTGCGCGCAGGCACGGATGAAATCGGTCTGGCGACACAGGAACGCCGGCGTCTGGAGCACGTCCACGACTTCGGCCACGGGCTTGATCTCATCGATCTCGTGGATGTCGGTCAGCACAGGCACGCCCACCTGGCGACGCACTTCCGCCAGAATGCGCAGCCCCTCTTCCATGCCCAGACCGCGGAACGAGGCGTCCGACGAGCGATTCGCCTTGTCGAACGACGACTTGTAGATGAACGGAATGCCCAGCTCGCCGGTAATCTCCTTGAGCGTACCGGCGGTGTCGATCGCCATCTGCTCGGATTCGATCACGCAGGTGCCGGCAATCAGGAAGAACGGTTTGTCGAGGCCGACTTCGAAATCGCAGAGTTTCATGATGTTCCCGTGTGCCGGCGCTTAGGCGACAGCGCGTTGCGTGTTCTGCTGGTGATGCGCCAGCGCGGCTTCCACGTAGGCCTTGAACAGCGGGTGGCCATCACGCGGCGTCGAGGTGAATTCCGGGTGGAACTGCACGCCGACGAACCACGGGTGCATCGACGCCGGCAGCTCCATCATTTCCGGCAGGTTTTCCGACGGCGTGCGCGCGGAGATGATCATCCCGGCCTTTTCCAGCTGAGGCACGTAGTGATTGTTCACCTCGTAGCGGTGACGATGGCGCTCGTTGACTTCCGCGCCATAGATTGCCGCTGCCTTGGTGCCAGATTGCACCGGCACGCGCTGCGAGCCCAAGCGCATGGTGCCGCCCAGGTCGGAGTCGGCCGAGCGCTTTTCCACGCGGCCATCGCGATCCAGCCATTCGGTAATGAGCGCGACCACCGGGTGTTCGGTCTCGTCGTTGAATTCCGTGCTGTTGGCGTCTTTCATGCCGGCCAGATGGCGGGCGAATTCGATCACTGCCAACTGCATCCCCAGGCAGATGCCCAGGTACGGCACGCCCTTTTCACGTGCGTACTGAATTGCGCGGATCTTGCCTTCCGTACCGCGCTTGCCGAAGCCGCCCGGCACCAGAATCGCGTCCAGCGTGTCCAGCACCTGCGTATGGCCCGATTCCAGTTCTTCGGAATCGATGTACTCGATATTGACGCGCGTCGAGGTATGCAGGCCGGCGTGGCGCAGCGCCTCGATCAGCGACTTGTACGACTCGGTCAGGTCAACATATTTGCCGACCATGCCGATGGTGATCTCGTGCTGCGGGTTTTCCAGCGTGTGCACCATATGCGCCCACACCGACAGGTCTGCCGGCGGCGCTTCGATGCGCAGCTCTTCGCAGATGATGCGATCCAGCCCCTGCTCGTTGAGCATTTGCGGGATCTTGTAGATGGTGTCGACATCCCACACTGAGATGACCGCGTCCTGCGGCATGTTGGCGAAAAGCGAAATCTTCGCGCGCTCATCGTCGGGAATCGGGCGGTCGGCGCGGCACAGCAGCGCGGTCGGCTGCACGCCGATTTCGCGCAGCTTCTGCACCGAGTGCTGGGTCGGCTTGGTCTTCAGCTCGCCGGCGCTGGCAATGAACGGCACCAGCGTCAGGTGTGCGAACGCCACCTGGTTGCGACCCAGGCGCAGGCTCATCTGACGTGCGGCTTCCAGGAACGGCAGCGATTCGATATCGCCCACCGTACCGCCGATTTCCACGATCGCCACATCGGCCTTACCGCCATGCGATGCAGCAGCACCGCGCTCGATGAACGCCTGGATTTCGTTGGTGATATGCGGAATCACTTGCACCGTCTTGCCGAGATACTCGCCGCGACGCTCCTTGCGGATCACGGATTCGTAAATCTGGCCGGTGGTGAAGTTGTTCGCCTTGCGCATCTTGGCCGAGACAAAACGCTCGTAGTGGCCAAGATCGAGGTCGGTTTCTGCGCCGTCCTCGGTCACAAACACTTCGCCGTGCTGGAACGGGCTCATCGTGCCCGGGTCGACGTTGATGTAAGGATCGAGTTTGAGGAGGGTGACTTTGAGGCCGCGCGACTCGAGAATGGCCGCGAGCGAGGCGGCGGCGATGCCCTTGCCGAGTGAGGACACTACGCCACCGGTAACGAATACGAACTTGGTCATGACCTAGCTTGCCGGGGAAAGCCGGATTATAGCAAAGGTCCCCTCTCCGATCCGTGACAGAACGGTGGAATTTGCCCCAAGGCAGCCTCGCCTATGCGGCGTGCCGCATGGCGCCTGCGTTGGCGCGCATTTCGTTGATCAACTCGCGGATCAACCGGGCCGTTTCGAGCGGCTTTTCCATCGGATAAAGATGACTGCCCTCGATCCAGCGCAGCCTCCCGCCGACGATGCGCCGGGTCGCGCCCAGTCCGACTTGGCGAATCTCGCGTGAACGCGTGCCAGCCACAAAGCTGACGGGGAACGCCGTGCCGCCAGCGACTTTACGCCCCATGTTGGTCGGCAATGTCCGATAGATTTGGTATTCGATTTCGCGCGAGAAGCGCAGTGTGCGCTCGTGGTCACGCCCGGTAGGCTCGGTGCCATGCTCGACATAGTCGCGCAGCACGTCTTCGTCCCAACGATCGAACTTGCGCTTGGCCTTGAAGTGGCTCCAGACGGAGTCGAGATCGGGCCACAGATGGCGCCGGTTTTTCGTCGCCGCGGCAGGCGATTGGCTCTCGTCAATGTCCAGCCATTGCGCCACGCGCAGCAGCTTGGCGCGCCATCCCGCGATGATCGGCGAATCGAGCATCACGACGCCACGCACGCGCTCGGGCCGGCGCAGCGCCGCCATCAAACTCAAGAAGCCGCCCAGCGAATGACCCACCAGCCAGACCGGCTCGGCCTGCGCGTCGATTTCGGCGAGCAGCTCCTTCACCAGACCAGGCCAGGAACGGGTGACAGGAAAACGCGGATCATGCCCAAAACGCTCCACGGCGCGGATGTCGAATTCGTCACCCAGCACGCCTAGCATCTTGCGATACGTTCCCACGGGAAAGCCGTTGGCATGCGAAAAAAGCATCACATCACGCATCGCAGATCCTGTGCCTCAGTGCGACTTCTGCGATCCGCCGGCCACGCGCTGGATCGTGGATACCTGCTCCAACGCAGGACCGGGCGCGCGCTCCGGCACTGCGGGCGCGTCAGCGGCGGGCGGCGCGATGCGCACGGGCCCGACCTCCGCGGAGGGATGACCCTCGCGGCGCAACGGGTACGAAGGCGAAGTGCCGGTTTCCCAATCCGGATCGTCGATTTCGGCAAACACCTGGCGCAGGCGCTTGCCCCATGTGCCGCGAATCATCGTGAAATATGGGTTCTCTTCGTCGATGGCGACAAAGCGCGTCACACGCAGGGAGTCGGTCTCATAGACAAGTAGATCCAGCGGCAAGCCCACGGAAATATTCGATTTCAGCGTTGAATCCATCGAAATCAGCGCGCATTTTGCAGCTTCGTCCAGCGGCAGCCCCGGGCTGACCACTCGGTCGATGATCGGCTTGCCGTACTTGGCTTCGCCGATCTGGAAATAGCAATTCTCGGGCGTGGCTTCAATGAAGTTGCCTGCCGCGTAGACGTTGAACAGGCGCGGCCGCTCTGCGCCGATCTGCCCGCCGAAGACGATGCTGACGTTGAAGTCGATTTTGGCCTTGGCCAGCGCTGCCGCGTCGCGGTCGTAGACGTCGCGCACGGCCTCGCCAACAATCGTGGCGGCCTCGAACATGTCCCGCGCCGTCCACAGCGAGCGCGGCTTGCCGCGCGCTTCGGTCAGCACTTGGCGCACCGCCTGACTGATCGCCAGATTGCCGGCCGTCAGCAGCACCATGACACGATCGCCTTCGCGCTCGAAGACGGTCATTTTGCGGAACGTGGAAATGGCGTCCACGCCCGCATTCGTGCGGGAGTCGGACAGGAACACAAGGCCTGCGTCCAGGCGCATGGCGACGCAATAAGTCATGGGCGAAGCAACAAACGGAAACGGTGGGTTGAAGGCATTCTAGCGCGCCGATCGGAACCCATCTGCGCGCTTGGAAGAGATGCTCAATTCACTCGGGTAGCGTCGGCGGGCAATGGCTCGATGGAAATGCTGACATCCAGCGTCTCGGCACCCCCGCCCTGCCGCACACCGCGAACCGGAGCCGCGGACTGGTAATCGCGCCCGACTGCCAGCCGGATGTGGCGGGCATCGGTAAAGCACTGGTGGGTGACATCGATGCTGCACCACGTGTGCGATTCGGCGTCGAGGCAAACGTCGGCCCAGGCGTGACTGGCAAGATCCTCTTCGCCCACGGCATGGAAATAGCCGCTGACATAGCGCGCCGGGACACCCAGCGCCCGGCAGCACGCGACCATCACCTGCGCCTGGTCCTGGCATACGCCCGTGCCCAGGCCAAACGCCTCCGCAGCGGTGGTGCCAACGTGGGTGGTGTTCGGCTTGTAGCTCACGCGCGTGGCGATGGCTTGCGCAAGGCGTACCGCAGATTCCGCGTCTCCGTGCACCAGCGCGTGCTCGCGCGCAAAGTTGATCATCTCGGGCGGCGCGGAAGTCAGCGACGTAGCACTCAGAAAATACAGCGGCGACACGCGATAGCGCCCTTGCCCGGGCGCATCGACAAACCGATGGCTGCCGGGCGCGCCCGCAGGAAACACCTCGACAATGCCACGCGCGTCGATGACGACGTCATCCGTGCGGTTGCCGAGGGTGAAGTGATGGACGACATTGCCGAAACCGTCCGTGGCACGCGTGAGGTTGCCAGGCGCGTGGATCTGCCAGCTGTCCACCTGCTGCAGCTCGCCGCTGCGAGGCGTCAGCCGCAGCTCATGCACGCTGTGGCGCAGCGGCTCGGCATAACGGTAGACCGTCGTGTGTCGAATTTGGTATTTCACGATGACACGGGCACCACCCGAAAATGGCGCCCCGATGTATGCACATTGTCCTGCACGTCACGCCACCTCGAGCGGCACCAGGAAATCCTGGCTGATGCCGTTGCCCAAGTCGCCGATCCGCTCCAGGAAGTTGGTCAGCCAGGCATGCAGGCCGACCGCAAAAATATCTTCGATGCGGGCGTACCGCAGGTCGGCGTGCAGTTTACCAGCGCGACGTTCGGTCTCTGCCGATTGACTGTTGCGCACAGTCGCAAGAATCTCAACCACCTCGTCCATGCTGGCCAGCAGCGAACGCGGCATGTCGCTGCGCAGAATCAGCAACTCCGCCACGCGCGTCGGCGTAATGACGTTGCGATAGATCTTGCGGTAGACCTCGAAGCCCGACACCGAGCGCAGCGTGGCGGCCCAATGGTAGAAGTCGCCCTGCTCCGCCGCGGTTTCATCGCGGGTGGGCGTGGACTGGAACTTCACATCCAGCAGCCGTGCAGTGTTGTCTGCGCGTTCCAGGAACGTGCCCAGGCGCATGAAATGGAACGCGTCGTCCGTCAGCATGGTGCCGACCTGCACGCCGCGCGACAGATGCGAGCGGAACTTCACCCATTCAAAGAATTGCGACGGATCGTCCCGCAGCATGCCTTCGGCAATCAGGCGCTGAACGTCCAGCCACGTGGTGTTGATGGTCTCCCAAACCTCGGTCGTGATGGAGCCGCGTACCGCCCGGGCGTTCTCACGCGCGCCGCGCAGGCAACTCATGATCGACGACGGGTTGGTCATGTCACGCACCATGAAATCGATCACATCGTCGCGCGAGAGCAGGCCATAGCGTTCGTCAAAGACCTGCGTCAGTTCGCAGATGTCGAGCATTGCCCACCAGCCCTGCTCGGCCACTTCCGCGGATTGCGGCAGCAGCGAGGTCTGGTAGTTCACGTCGAGCATGCGGGCGGTGTTCTCGGCGCGTTCGGTGTAGCGCGCCATCCAGAAAAGGTGGTCTGCGGTGCGGCTGAGCATGGCGTTCCCTTCTACGTATTCGATATGCAATTGATCGACTGCCAGTTGCGACAATGCGCGAGCGTTCAGCGCTCCAGCACCCACGTATCCTTCGTCCCGCCTCCCTGCGACGAGTTGACCACCAGCGAGCCCGCCCGCAACGCCACGCGCGTGAGGCCGCCCGGCACCATGCGCACATCCTTGCCGGACAGCACGAACGGCCGCAAATCGATATGGCGCGGCGCGATGCCTGCTTCCACATACGTTGGACAAGTCGACAACGCCAGCGTGGGCTGCGCAATGTATTGTTCCGGGCGAGCCTTCACCACCTCACGGAAGGCGGCAATCTCTTCCTGCGTGGCGGCCGGACCGACCAGCATGCCGTAGCCGCCTGCACCGTGCGTTTCCTTGACCACCAGTTCGCCCATGTGGTCGAGCACGTATTGCAGGTCGTCCGGCCGGCGGCACATGTACGTCGGCACGTTATTGAGGATCGGCTCTTCGCCAAGGTAGAAGCGGATCATGTCCGGCACATATGGATAGATCGACTTGTCATCCGCCACGCCGGTGCCGATGGCATTACAGATCGTGACGTTGCCCGCGCGATAGACCGACAGCAGCCCTGCTGCACCCAGGGAAGAATCCGGCCGGAACACCAGCGGATCGAGGAAATCGTCGTCCACCCGGCGATAGATGACGTCGATGCGCTGCGGACCCTGCGTCGTGCGCATATAGAGGTGATCGTCCTGCACGAAAAGATCGTGCCCCTCCACCAGCTCAACGCCCATCTGCTGCGCAAGAAACGCATGCTCGAAATACGCCGAGTTGTACATGCCGGGCGTGAGCACCACCACCGTCGGATCGGCAATGTTCTGCGGCGACACGCTGCGCAGCATGTCGAGCAGCATGTCGGGGTAATGCGCGACGGGCGCCACACGATTGCGCGCAAACAATTCCGGAAACAGCCGCATCATCATCTTGCGGTTTTCCAGCATGTACGACACACCGGAAGGCACGCGCAGGTTGTCTTCCAGCACGTAGAACTCGCCCTCGCCGGCACGCACGATGTCAATGCCGGCCACGTGCGCGTAGATGTCGCGCGGCACGTCCACGCCGAGCATGTCGGGGCGGTATTGGGCGTTGTTGTAGATCTGATCGGGCGGGATAACGCCGGCACGCAGGATGTTCTGCTCGTGATAGATGTCGTGCAGAAAGCGGTTGAGCGCATCAACGCGTTGCCGCAGGCCGCGTTCGAGCTTGGCCCACTCACTGGCCGGGAAGATGCGCGGAATGATGTCGAACGGAATCGTGCGCTCGGTGCCGCTGTTCGATTCGTCCTTGTCGCCGTACACGGCAAAGGTGATGCCGACGCGGCGGAAGATCAGGTCTGCCTCGGCGCGCTTGTTCTGCAGCGTCGTGGCGGACTGCGCGCCCAGCCATTCGGCGAAACGTCCGTAGTGGCCGCGCACCTCGCCTTGCTGGACGAGGGCTGCCGGGGCCGGTTCGGCGGCGTGAGGGTTGCGGTCCCCGTCATGCCAGTTGAGCATTTCATCGTAGAACCGGACTGCCATGCTTTTCTCCCCTGACGGCGCCGCGCGATGTACGCGGCACGTGGTTTTTATAGCACAGCGGTTTTGCCCCCCACAATGGGGCCAACCCGTTATGCCTCCAAGTTTACGGCTGGGCGTCGAAGGCGCCGGTGGCCGTTGCCAGGGGTTCCACTTCCTGCGCGGAAGACCAGTACCGCGGCCGCATGGTACGCGCAGTCTGGACGTCCAGCACATCGCCGTCGGTCTCGATGACGACGGCACCGGTCCTGTCCATGCGCAAACCGTCGATGTCGCGCGACACGTAGCGCTGCCAGACGTGCGGATGCGGATGTCCGTACCGGTTGCGGTAGCCGACCTGGAAAACTGCCACCTGCGGAGAAACTGCGTCCAAGAACGCGCCGCTGGAGCTTGTCTTGCTGCCGTGATGCGGCACAAGCAAGATGTCTGCCATCAGTCGCCCAGGCGTTTCGGCGGCGATGAGGGCGCTTTCCTGGGCGGCTTCGATATCGCCGGTCAGCAACGCAGCGTGGCGGCCATTGGCGATGCGCACCACACAACTGCGGGCGTTGCTGGACACGCGCTCGCTTTCAGCAGGCTGGCGCAGCGGGTGCAGCACCTCAAAGACAACGCCATCCCACGTCCATGCTTGCCCAGCCAAACAATCGGTAAAGCGGATGCCGTTTTCATCGGCCACGCTGCGCAAGGCGTGCCGTTGGGGCAAAGACGCCAACATGGTGCGCACTGGCACCGCGTCGATCACCGTTTCGGTGCCACCGGCGTGGTCGCTGTCTTCGTGGCTGACGACAAGCGTGTCGAGCGATTCGACGCCGTGGCTGCGCAGGTAAGGAGTGATGACGCGGGCAGCAGCATCCGCGTGATCGCCGTAACGCGGGCCGGTGTCGAACAGGAGGCGATGGTTGGCGGTTTCGATCAATGCTGCGGCACCTTGGCCGATATCGAACGCGATGAGCCGGAATTCGCCGGGCGGTGGAGCTGGCACCCGCGCCAGCACGAGCGGCAACAGGAGCAAGGCGCCCTGGGCGCGCCATGCCCATGCACGGATGCCGCCGGGCAACAGCAATAGCGCCACGCCCATCATCGACAGCAGCAACGCCCACACGGGCGCGACCGGCGCCACCCAGACAGACCAGCGCGGCTGTGCCAGCCATTCAAGCCAAATGGCCAGCCAGCGGAAGCTCGCCTCGGCCAACATCAGCACCGGCCGCGCAAGCGGATCAGGGAGCGCCGCGCCGATCAGCGCCAGCGGTGTCGTCACGAAACTCACCGCGGGAATCGCCAGCCCATTGGCCACCGCGGAAACCACCGACGTCTGCTGGAACAACAGCAAGGTCAACGGTAAAAGGCCGAACGTAACCGCAAGCTGAATCCGCGTACCGGCCACCAATGCATGCCAGGTGCGCTTCATCCAGCCCTCTGCTTTGCCATTGCGCCGGCCATCGAGCGCCATCTGCGCGGCGATGAAGATGATCGCCACCGCGCCGAATGACAGCCAGAACCCGGCCGACATGACCGCCCACGGGTCGACCACCGCCACCACGGCGGCCGCCCAGCACAGCGACAGGCTGGCCGGCACATTCCGATCGGTCAACCTGGCGATGGCTACGGTGGACAGCATCAGCAGCGTGCGCTGCGCAGGCACGCCCATCCCGGCAAGCAGGCAGTAGCCGAACGCCCCCAACATGGCCGCGATGGCACCTGCGCGCGGGGTAGGCATGCATAGCGGCAATGGCGGGCGCAGCCAGCGCGCCAGCCCGAACGACCGCCGCCACAACGCCATCCACAATGCGGCAAACAGCCCGGCGATCATCGTGATGTGCAGGCCTGAAATGCTGACGAGGTGACTGATGCCTGTGCGGCGGAACAGGTCCCAGTCATCGCGGGCGATGCCGCTTTGGTCGCCCACCACGAGCGCCACCATGACGGCCGCGTAGCGTGCATCGGGCAACGTCGCGAGGATGTGGCGCCGCACGCTGGCACGCCAGCGCTCTACCTCAACGCCGAAACCGGTGCCGGCCTCATCCAGCGCGACGTTCTGCGCGCGCTTTCCCGTACGGACGTAGCCGATGGCGCGGATGTTGTCGGCCAGCATTGCGTATTCGCCATCGAAGCCACCGGGGTTGGTCAGGCTATGCGGGCGCTTTACGCGTAGCGTCAGCTGCCAGCGTTGGCCGGGTTTCAGATCGGGGATGCCGGCACGTTGGTCGGGCTTTGCGCCCTCCTCGCTTACGTTGCCCCAGGTTCGCGTGCCATACCAGGACAGGCGCACGCGTGGCGGCACGGCATCACCCGCATTACTGGATTCGATGTGGAAGAGAAAACGCGTGGCGTCGTCGCCATTCTGCGGCAGCTCGGCAACCACCCCGGTTGCAATGATGTCCTTGCCTTCCCACGCAGGGCTGAGGGCCACGGCCATGCGCTGCTGCGCGCGCCAATCGCTCCAGCCAAAACCCGCCGCGATGGCGCTGGCGACCAGCAAGACGGGAAACAGCATTGGCCGACGTCGCATGACAACTGCCAGCAACAGGCAGAGCAACACCACGCCCAGCGGCTGCCACACCGGCGCGAGCGTCGCCTGCATCTGCAATGCCATGCAGCCGGCAACAAAGCCGATCAGCCACAGACGCACGCGCGGCCGTCAGACTGGCAACAGCGCTGCCAGGCGAGGAATGGCTTCGATGCTGTTGCGGCACGCCTGCTCGGCCAACGCCTCAACGGAGATGCCACGTAATTGCGCCATCGCGTCGGCGATGCGCGCGACTTCTGTCGGAACATTGCGCACACGACCCTGCTCGCCGAACTGGTCGTCGGCCAACCAAGCGGGCGCGAGGTCGGGCGCGTCGGTTTCCAGCACGATCGACTCGATCGGCAATTCCTGCGCCAGCCGACGCACGCGATTGGCGCGCGAGAAGGTAAAGACGCCGCCGAATCCCAGCTTGAAACCGGAATCGACAAAGCGATGCGCCTGTTCCGGGCTGCCGTTGAACGCATGCGCAATTCCGCGTACGCCCGCCTTGGCGGCGGCGCTATGCACCTGGTCCTGCGACTTGCGCACGTGCATCAGCACAGGCAGGTCGAATTCGCGAGCGATGCCCAGTTGCGCACGGAAGACGGCGTTCTGCCGCTCAACGTCGTAGTCGGGAATGAAGAAGTCGAGGCCGATCTCGCCGACGGCCACAAAGCGCGGGTCATCCATTGACGCGGCGACCTGGCGGCGCAATTCGAGCAGGTCGTCGTCGGTGGCCTGCGCGGCGTAGATCGGATGGATGCCCAGCGCATAACTGCAACCGGCATGCCGATGCGCCAGCGCCCGCACCGTATCGAAATTCCAGCGCGCGACCGCCGGCACGACGATGTGGTTGACGCCCGCCGCATGCGCCTGCGCAACGACTGCATCACGGTCGGTATCAAAGTCGCTGGCGTCGAGGTGGCAATGGGTGTCGATCCACATGGTCAGTTCTGCGCTAGAAAAGGCGGCAACGTACCGGAAAGCGCGGTGTTCTGGAATCCGCCTTTTCCGATTGTGCCGCCCGGCTCAGCGCTCTTGGTGCAAATGGCCTTCCCGCAGGCGGAAAATGCGGTCGCAGCGGCCCGCCAGTTCGATATCGTGCGTGACGATGACAAAGCTGGTGCCCAGCGTGCGCGTGAGTTCCAGCATCAGATCAAACACTTCACCGGCGGTGTGGTCGTCGAGGTTGCCGGTGGGCTCATCAGCCAGCACGCAAGCCGGGGACCCGACCAGCGCACGCGCAATCGCCACGCGTTGGCGCTCGCCGCCGGACAGCTCGCCCGGGCGGTGCGCCGTGCGCGGGCCCAGGCCCACGCGCTCGAGCATCGCCTGTGCGGTGTGGCGCGCTTGCGCTTCTTCCACGCCACGAATGCGCAGCGGCATCGCGACGTTGTCCAGCGCGGTGAATTCCGGCAACAGATGGTGGAACTGATAGACAAAGCCCAGCGCCCGATTACGCAGGGTGTTGCGCTCGCGCTCCTTCATTGCGGTGAAAGGCTTGCCGAGCAACGAGACGCGGCCCGACGTCGGCTCATCCAGCCCGCCCAGCACATGCAGCAACGTGCTCTTGCCGGAGCCCGACGCGCCGACGATGGCGACCTTCTCGCCCACGCCGATGCGGATGTCCACGCCCTTGAGCACGTCGACATTCAAGCCGCCCTGGTGGAACGACTTGGATAGTCCTTCGGCCTGCACCACCACACCCTGCGGCGCTGCGGCCGGCGCTTCCATGGAAGTCATGACGGCCTCACTCATAGCGCAGCGCCTCCGCCGGATTCACGCGCGAGGCGTGCCAGCTCGGATACAGCGTCGCCACCGACGCAAGGATGAAGGAAATGATGCCAATGGTCGCAATGTCGTTCACGCGGGGGTCCGAGGGCAGTTCGCTGATGAAGTAGATGTCACGCGGCAGGAATTGCACGTGGAAGAGACGCTCGATGAAAGGCACGATCACGTCGATGTTGTACGCGATGAGCGTGCCGAAGCCCACGCCCAGCAATGTGCCGATAAACCCGATCGCCACGCCTTGCACGATAAAGATCTTCATGATCGAGCCCGGCTGCGCGCCCATCGTGCGCAGGATGGCAATGTCGGCCTGTTTGTCCGTCACCGTCATCACCAGCGTGGACACCAGGTTGAATGCCGCCACGGCGATGATCAGCGTGAGGATGATGAACATCATCTTCTTCTCGGTCTTCACGGCGGCAAACCAGTTGCGGTTCTGGCGAGACCAGTCGCGGATGTACAGCTCGCCGGTCAGCGTGCGCGACAGGGCTTCGGCCACCTGCGGGGCACGGTCCATGTCCACCAGCTTCAGGCGCACGCCGGTCGGGCCGTCCAGGCGGAACAGGCGCTCGGCGTCTTCCATATTGACCAGCGCCAGCGAGCTGTCGAACTCGTAGTGGCCCGATTCGAAGATGCCCGTCACCGTGAACTGCTTCAGGCGCGGCAACACGCCCGCCGGGGTGATGGTGCCCTGCGGCGCCACCAGCGTGACCTTGTCCCCCTGGTGCACGCCCAGGCCGTTGGCCAGTTGGCTGCCCAGGGCGATGCCGAATTCGCCAGGTTTCAGGTCGTCGATCGTGCCCGCCTTGAAGTCCTTCGCAATGTCCGAAACCTTCGGCTCGTCCGCCGGCGACACCCCGCGCAGCAGCACGCCGCGCACCGCCTCGTCGCGCGTGATCATGGCCTGCGCGCCCACGTATGGTGCCGCCCCGATGACTTCCTTGTTCTGCATCGCCTCATTGGCGGTACGCTGCCAGTCCGGCAGACTGTTCGGCGCCATGACCTCGATATGTGCCAGCACCGACAGCATGCGGTCCCGCACTTCCTTCTGGAAGCCGTTCATGACGGAGAGCACGATGATCAGCGCCGCCACCCCCAGCGCAATGCCGAGCATGGAGATGAGCGAGATGAAAGAGATGAAGCTATTGCGGCTGGCGCGCTTGCTTGCGCGCGTATACCGCCAGCCGATCTGCCATTCGTATGGAAGTTTCAAAGGGGATTCCCCGTGGGTGTGATTTGTCCGGCTCACTGGCCGACGAGCCGGAAGTTTACAATCTCGGAGCCATGATTCCTGAACTCACCCTGATTGTCCCGTTTTGCGCGCCCGCTGCCGAGGTGGCGGACGACGCTTACCGTCAATTGACCTTGCCAGGCCTGGAAAGGTTGCTCGCGCGTGCGCGCGAGGCGGAACGCGAGCGCCACGACGACGCCTACCTGCCCACGCTGCCGCACGAGCGCTGGCTGGCTGCGCATGCCGGGCTACCCATTTCTCCGCTGCCGTCGGCGCCGTACATGCGACTGGCGGACGGCGGCAGCGCCGACACGCGCACCTGGGCCTGCCTGCAGCCGGTCCACATCCACGCCGCCCGGGACCATCTGGTGATGCTCGACCCGGCCCAGCTCCGCCTGGAAGCCGCCGACGCCGACGCCCTGCGCACCGCCATCACCCCCTTGGTCGCCGAAATGGGCATCACGCTCGATGCCACGCACGCCGCCCGCTGGTACGTCGCCGATTCACCCTTTGGCGACCTCATTGCCGCCGCGCCGCAACGCGCCACCGGCCACAACATCGACATCTGGATGCACAAGGGCGAGCAGGAGCGCGCCTGGCGCAAGTTCCAGAACGAGATCCAGATGACGTGGTACGACCACCCCGTGAACCAAGCGCGCGAGGCGCGTGGCCTGCTGCCGGTCAATTCGGTCTGGCTATTCGGCCAGGGCGCGCTGGTCGACGCCCGCCCCATTGCCGAGCGCATGATCGGGGCCGATCCGTTCTTCGCCGGCCTGTGTCACGCCGGCAACGCCACTGAACTGTGCGCGGAAACGCTGGCCGCCGTGCCGTTCGACGACACGAGCGCCGCCGCGCTGCTGGACAACGCCGGCAAGCCGTATCTCTCCGCCGACTGGTACGACTGGATCGAAACCCTGCGCGCGTACGACCGCGACTGGTTTGCCCCCGCCGCCGATGCGCTGGCTGACGGCCGCATCAATGCCGTCTCGCTCGTGCTGACCGGCGACTCGCACTACGCCCACTACCGCGTCACCCGCCGCGAACTCGCCAATGGCCCGTTCGGCTGGCTGCGCCGCTTCAGTCGTCCACGCACCTTGCGTGATGCGCTCTCCCCGCTTTCCATGGCCGCTTGAGGCTAATCCTGCATGACCCGCATCGCTGTCCGTTCGCATTCGGCCGACGCCGCCACCACGCTGGCCGGCCACGGCATTCACCCTGTGCTCGCACGCATCCTCGCCGCCCGGGGCGTCGCCCGGCCCGACGAACTGTCGACCGAGCTGACCGACCTCCTGCCGCCCGCGCAACTCAAGGGCATTGACGACGCAGCGCGCTACCTCGCCGATGCCATCGCCGCCCGCAAGCGCCTTCTGATCATTGCCGACTACGACTGCGACGGCGCCACCGCCTGCGCCGTCGGCGTGCGCGGCTTGCGCATGCTCGGCGCGCAGGCCAGCTACATCGTCCCGAACCGCTTTGAGTATGGCTACGGCCTGTCGCCCGAAATCGTGGCACTGGCCGCGCGCGAGAAGCCGGACGTGCTGGTCACCGTCGACAACGGCATCGCCGATGTGGCGGGCGTGGCTGCGGCCAATGCGCTGGGCATCGATGTTGTCGTGACAGACCACCACATGCCCGGGGCGCAGTTGCCCGAGGCGCGCGTGATCGTCAACCCGAACCAGCCGGGCTGCGGCTTCCCGAGCAAGAATCTGGCGGGCGTGGGCGTGATGTTCTACGTGCTGCTGGCGCTGCGGGCGGAGTTGCGCAAGCGGGGCGTGTTCACGCCGCAAGATCAGCCGCGCCTTGATACGCTGCTCGATCTGGTAGCACTCGGCACCGTGGCCGACGTGGTCAAGCTCGACGCCAACAACCGGCTGCTGGTCGCGCAAGGCCTTAAGCGCATGCGCGCCGGGCGGATGTGCCCAGGTATCGCCGCGCTGTTCCGCGTGGCCGGCCGCGAGGCGCGTCGCGCGTCGACGTTCGATCTCGGCTTCGGCCTCGGTCCCCGTCTGAACGCCGCCGGGCGCTTAGCCGACATGTCACTGGGCATCGAATGCCTGCTCACCGATGACTACGACCGCGCCATGGCCATCGCCGCGGAACTCGACGGCATGAACCGCGAGCGCCGCGAGATCGAAGCCGGCATGCAGCAGGAAGCGCTCGCCATCCTCGACAGCATGAATGCCCTGGACGGCGCGGGCCGCCACACCATCGCGGTCTACAACGAGACGTGGCACCAGGGCGTGATCGGCATCGTCGCCTCTCGCATCAAGGACAAATTCCACCGCCCCGTCTTCACCTTCGCGCCCGGCGACGATGGGGTCATCAAGGGCTCGGGCCGTTCGATTCCCGGCTTCCACCTGCGCGATGCGCTGGACGCCGTGCACAAGCGCAGCCCGGGCCTGATCGTGAAGTTCGGCGGCCATGCCATGGCGGCTGGGCTCACGCTGCGTGAAGACGGTTTCGATGCATTCGTCTCGACCTTCGAGGCCGTCGGCCGCGAATGGCTGACCGAGGCGCTGCTCTCACGCGTGCTCGAAACCGATGGCGAGGCGGACCCCGAATGCTTCACGCCGCAGTTCGTCGAGCTGCTCGAAACCCAGGTCTGGGGTCAGGGCTTTCCGGCGCCAAGCTTCTGCGGCGAATTCGATGTGCTGTCGCAGGCCGTGCTGAAGGAGAAGCACCTGAAACTCAAGCTTGGCCGCGGCAAGCAGCATTTCGACGCCATCTGGTTCAACCACGCGGAGCCGCTGGGCGCCTCGGCGTATGTGGCCTACCGGCTCGACAACAACACCTTCAACGGCATTACGCGCGTGCAGATGGTGATCGAGCATGCGCAATAGCAGATTGGTCAAACCTTGCGCGAACGCATAAACACATGCCAAAACTGTCTGACGGCACACAGATGACGCAGCAGTCGGGCACGGCCGGTGCGTTACAATGCGAGACTGCCGGCATGGGAACGCACAAGCATCCATGACCGCGCGCCCCACGAATTCCTAGCATCAACTTCCAAGCGAAATGACTCACGTCGTTACCGAAAGCTGTGTCCGCTGCAAGTACACCGACTGCGTGGACGTCTGCCCCGTCGACTGCTTCCGCGAAGGCCCGAACTTCCTGACGATTGATCCGGACGAGTGCATCGACTGCGCCGTCTGCGTGGCCGAATGCCCGGTCAACGCCATCTATGCCGAAGAAGACGTGCCCGCTGATCAGCAGAAGTGGATCGCCATCAATGTCGAGCTTGCACAAGCCGGCTGGCCGTCCATCACCAAGACCAAGCAACCCTTGCCCGACGCCGACGACTGGAAGGACGTGAAGGACAAGGAGCAGTACCTCGACCGCGGCTGAACTAGTTGAGTGAACTTGTCGGACACATTTTTGTAGTGCATCGCAAAAAAAGGTGTTGACGGGCAGATCGAAAACTAGCTAGAATTCATTTCTTCGCTGTTGCAGCGATTCCCCGATAGCTCAGTCGGTAGAGCGCCGGACTGTTAATCCGTAGGTCCCTGGTTCGAGCCCAGGTCGGGGAGCCAAGTAATACAAGGCCCTGTGAGAAATCACAGGGCCTTTTTACTTTGGCAATTGGACTCCGTATTAGACAACTGTCCAATTTGCCACTCATTTCAACGGTCAATCGACACCCGCCTCGCGCTCGTATTTCTCGCACGGATAGCTGCTGTTTCGCAGCCCGCGATCGCATCCGACCACCACCGCATAAAACTTGTTCGAGGGGTGGCCCTCCAGACCAATGATCGCGTGCGCGCGCGATAGGCCCACACGATGTCGCTGGGCTCTAGGGCTCCTTCCAGGCCTGGGCATGATGGCGTTTTCATACTGTACAAATATACAGCATTCGACTGCCCTATCATGACGAGACAAAAGGGAGACGCCCGTGTGCTACTCAGCCCGCATCGAAGCCGACTATCGAAAGTTTGTGAAGGAATATGGCGCGATCATGTCGCTGGACGACTTCACGCGCATGATCATGGAGTACTTCGCCGAGCCTAAGCGGATCCGGCTGCCAAAGGCGATGACGGCGCCCTTCTTGGAATCGCCAGTGACGGACGAGGAGAAGAAGATCGCCGAGGTGCTGTGCGAGCGGATGAAGGCCGACGAGATCGAGCTGCTGCAGGAACTTGCCAAACAGCACGAGCGGCTTGAGAAGGCTCAGCAGTCATTGATGGTGAAGACCACCAAGAAGGCCGCAGACGACGAGCGCATCGCGACCAACAAGATCGCCGCGATCGCAGGGAAGCTCGAAGACCTGCGGGCCACCGACTTGAAGCCGCGCGACGCGCGCATCTTTCCCGGTTGGTATGCACCCGTGATGGTCTGGGAGAACGGTCGCCGCGTCGTGAAGCCCATGCGGTACCAGTGCCGCCCGGCCGGGAAGCCAGCGTTCTACGATGAGAAGTAACCAGGCACGTACAACGCGCGCATGGACAACCTGCGGGGATTTTGGAAGGGGCAGTACGGCCACACGCACGGGGTAGTGCTGGTCGACGCGTTCTACGAGAACGTGGCTGGTCCGGAGGGAAAGAACTTGGTGCTGGAGTTCCGGCCGGATCCACCGAAGACGATGCTGGTGGCGTGCTTGTGGTCCCACTGGCGCGGGACGAAGCCAGGCGAAAAGGATCTGCTGTCGTTCGCCATCATCACAACGGACCCGCCGCCGGAGATCTCAGAAGCAGGCCATGACCGCTGCCCGGCGCCAATCAAGCCGGAAGACTTGGATGCATGGCTGAAACCAGGCCCCGGCAACCTTGAGGCTATGGATGAAATCCTACGAAACAACGGAATGCCTCATTTCGAGCACTCGCGGGCCGGATGATATGCACATCACGGAATTTCGTTGATTCGCGTCATACCCCCAATATGGAGGGTGTTTCCATTATCGACATTCGAAACAAGACGCCCTATTCTCCTTGCCTGCGGATTATCAAACCTGCCGCAGCAAGAATAAGAAGGAGGGGTAAATGTCAAAGTTCATGGAGTATGTGGATCGGGTTCCCCCGCTACTGGTGTTTCTGTTCGCGGCCATCGTCGCAGCGGGCTTCTATAGCGCCATCCAGATTGACAGCGTTCGAAACTGCCTAGATCGCGCAGCGGTCATGAAGAGCGGTGCGAACGAGTGCAAATCCAGCATGTGGTACCGGCTTCTGTGACAAGCCGCGATTATCAGGCGAGCGCCTGAATTACTCTGGCAAGTTTGTGGTCTTCGACGTTGGGAATCGGCCAAGCCGCGCGCCCAATCTCGATTAGAGGCGCCGGGTGCTGCCATGGGCGCAGCAAACGCGGAACCAGCGGCACCACGTCCTGACCATTCCGGTACAGACTGACCTGCACACCATGCGCCGACAGTAAGTTGGCTAGCGTGGGGTCCGCACTCACTCGTGGCGGCTCGAACCCGTACACCGCCCGAGGCGGCCGGCCGGCGACGCACAGTTGCGCGGCAAACAGAATCGCCAAGGCGGCGCCTTCGCTGTGGCCGACTGTCACCGCTGGCGTCGGTAGCGCGAGCAGCTGCGCGCTGATCGTGCTGAACGCCTTCCAGAAGCCGCGATGCAGCGCACCGAAGCCCTCGACGTGCACCGCATCGGCATCCAGGTCAGCCAACCAGCAGGCGAGATTGTCGGAGCCTGGAAAGGCGACCGCGTCGCCCTCCACTATTGCGCGCGCAGCGCCGGCCGCCGCACCAATCTGCGGCTGCAGCTGGTAGGCCCGCTGGGCGAGCCTGGCGTAATCCTGCGGCGTCATTTCGCCGCTGGCGCAGACGCGGCTGGGGCCGACGCGGGCGCAGTGGCAATGGGCGCCAGCTTGATCGCAATATTGAAAGCCAGCACGCCGGTATCGATCGCCGCATCAGCCGCGTTCTTCTTGTCCTGCGGCAGCGAGGACGCGTCCACCATGGACTTGATCAGCGGCAGCGTGGCGTTGACGATCGATTGCAGGCTGGTGTCCGTGACGGTCGCCCCGGCGGCGCATACCTTGGCAATGGCGGGTTCCACGTCGTTGGCCAAAGTATTGGCCGCGCCACCGGTGAAGACGTTGTCAGCCTTCAGGATGGCGATTTCGCCTTGAGCAGCGCCGCAGGCGATCGCGACTTGCTGGTCGAACGTGAGTTGCGGCGCCGAGGCGCATGCAGCGAGAACGGACGCGGCGATGCCTGCCGCAAGCAGCATGATGAAACGCTTCATGATGGAACCTCTGGGGATTGAGCTGCAGAAGGGGAAGGCGAAGTTACTGACCGGCCGTGGAGGCCTGTGCCGGAGCGGCCGACTTAGCCGCGGCCTTGGCGCTCGCCACGTTCAACGCCGCATGTGCACCGGCAACGATGGCTCCCGCGATGAGGGATGAAACGCTGGCCGGCACCGGCACATGAAAGATCAGGCCGAGCGCCCATTCCACGGCCGGCATCAGCGTGGCAGTGGAGATGGCGACGCCGCCGGTCGTAATGGCAGAAGTGTTGTTCATGATTGCTCCGGGTTGGTGACCTCATCCGGCGTGAACACAAAGCCCACCTTGCGCGGGTACGCCTGGAAGATGTAGGTCGGGAAACTGCGGTGATGGATGCCGTGCGTCGGCGAGCGGTGGAACTTCATCGCGACCGGCAACATGTTCTGCATCGAGTCGACGAACAGCTCAGGCCGCGTTGGATCGAACGCCTTCCAGTCGAACCCGCGCAGCTCGGCGAGCTTGCAGATCAGCCACACCAGCGACTGTTCGGCCGGGAAGATCTTGCCGGTCGGTTGATCGGTATGCGGATCCAGCACCGGCAGTTCGGTAACAGTGCCGAGCGCGACGCCGCGAACCTTTTCCCAGTCGACAGCGTCCGAGTCCGCCCACTCGCAAAACAGGTGGTGATACTCGGGATCCGGCTGCCCGCTGATGGCGCAAACAAGCCCAGCCTTGTGCCCTTCCGCTTTTGTGTGGCGGAACGTGGGGGATTCAGTGCGCTGGACGTGGTCCGGGTAGTACTCGGCTTCGACGATGGTCTCGGTGACCAAATGCTCGCCGTGTGGGGCTGTATTGACGGCCATTCGGCCCTCCAGAAAAGCGAAAGCCCCGCGCTGGGCGGGGCTGTGTCGGATGGGAATAGGTCAGGCGTGCAGCGCGGCCTTCGCGCGCTCCCAGAGCGCCCGGCGGTCGGTAATGCCGTTCGTTCCGCCGTTGATGCAGCGGGTGAGTCCTACGAAGTCGCCGCGATCGGCAAACCGGTTCAAGTTGTTCTTGAGCCAGAACCAGGCGGCCGATGCCGAGGCGTACACAGGCGTCTCCAGCAGCTCGGGCTGAGCGGTCAGGTCGACGCCCAGCGCAGCACCGCACGCCGCATAGTTGGCGCGCCCCGTGATCTGGATAAGCCCACGGCCCATGAAACGCTTGCCGTCTCCCGGCTGCGTGTTGCCGAGGTCTGCCCTGCCCTCGTACCGAGTCTGGGCCGGCGTCGGCCCCCAGATCTCGCGCAGGTAGCGCAGCTGGCCGGATTCGTGCCCGATCTGTGCCAGGAACGCAGCTGAGCGCGTCGGCGTATCGATCTGCCGGAAGAGCATCACGTCGGCGAGGATTGGCGCAAACACATCCGCGCGCGCGCCGGCCAGCGGCATGATCGCGTGCAGCTGCTCGGCAGTAACAAGGGGCTCAGCCATTTGGGCCGCCCGCGATAATCTTGCGCGCGTCGTCTGCTAATTCGGCGACGATCTCGGGCAGCTCTTTGTCTTTCCGCTTGTTCAAGAAGTTGAACACCCCGCGGACGATCGTCCAGCCAGGCAGCCCGCACGAGAAGTAGATGCCACCGAGCGCCATGGCGCCGTTGGTGGTGGCCATCCACCCGGCCAAGCCGAGGTACTGGATCAATGCAGCCCCGCCGCAAAGGCTGGCCACCACTGTCGAGATCAAGGCAACCGCCCATTCACCGCGATTGCGCGGCAGCGTCATCACCATCACCACAATCGTCGCAAGCACGCTCGCACCTCCCGCCACGGCGGCTGGGCCGCCCAAGGCTTTGAAAGCCGCGGCACCCGCTGCCCCTGCTGCTGCGCTGCCGCTGATTGGTTCGGACATTCAGACCCCCGGGAAATGAAAAAGCCCGCTCTCGGCGGGCTGGATTAATGTTCTTGACTACGTACCCTTTGGGTACTACCATGCGACTTACTGAGCCGCGCATTCCGCGTGGTTCGACACTCCGAAAGGAACGCCACCATGAAGAACTTTCTTCGTGCGCTTTTTCGCGCCATTAAGGAACCCCGTGCACTACACACCGCCAACCCCCGCAGAACTGGAGCGGCTCAAGGTCGAGTTGGGCAAGAGCAGCGGCGAAATGGCCGAACTGTTTGGTCTTGCCAACGGCCGGCAGTGGCGCCGCTATCTGTCAGAGGACCCGGCAAATCGGCGAGACATGGGCATGCATATGCTGTTCTTCGCCATGGCCAGGGCGGAACTGGACGAGAAGGCCATCTCGCGCGTGCTCGATCGCATGCGCCAGGTCGGCGCAACCATCGATTTGGCGCCGGATGGCGAGCCACAGCCGTAGCGCTCTGCGCAATGATCGCGGCCACGGCGGCCAACGCTGAAGACGCGATCAGGCCCGAGGCTGGCATCGGCGCCGCCCTCTACAGCAAGGGGCCCGACGGCCTCTATTTCCAACAGCCCTTTCCGCACGAAATGCGGCTGGAAGTGCCGGCGTTCGAGGTTGGCTTCACAGGCCCGATCTATCAGCGGGGCGCATGGGGCATCGACTGGCACGCCGACTGGGCATGGCTCGGGTCCGTCAAGACCACCGCCATGGCCGTACCGCTCGACGCCAACTACAACACGGCAATGAAGAACTGCAACGGCCCTTGCCTCCCACTGGCGAAGTATGTCGGCAGCGGCCACGCGCAGGCGTTCATGCTCGCGTTCGAGCCGCACTACGACTATGGGAAATGGCGGTTCGGCGTTCAATTCGGCCCGACGCTCTACAAATCGACATGGTCGATTGACGTAAGCGACATCCGCTACAGCCAGACAGCTGACCCGCAGAACCTCAGCGGTGCAAATCAGGATGGCTGGCGCTTTGGCACGGTCGTTGGCGCATCCGTCTCATACGGTCAGCTTTCCGTCGCCTATCAGCACTTCTTCATGAAGCCGAGCAGTTCAAACCTTGCGCCACCGGTGTGGCACTCGGTCGACCTGCTTATGCTGCGGTACCGGTTCTGATTGCGCCTCTCAGGTGCCAGGTGTGACCCAGTTTGACGTGAGCCATCCTGGCATCGAGTTGTAGTAGGCGATGTACCGCGGATCGTCGGATGCAATGACGCACTGATTCGGAAACGTCGCCGGATCTTGTGGGAAATGGTCTGGGTCTGTAGCGACCCCGAAATACGCCTGCAGGGCCGTCTGCGTGTTGTCGGTGTATTGCGAGTAGATCAGAGTCGCCATTTGCACCTCAAATGTCGTAGGCAGCCACGATCATCGAGAACGAAGGCGTCCCCGACGGGTTGCTTGCCTTGTACCAGGCGGTTTGCGCAGTGTAGATGTCGAGATCGAACGGCATGCTGGTGCCGTTGCTGGCGACCACTGTCGTGCTGACGTTGGACTTCGCTCCAGCCCCGTTCGAATCGCTCGCCACCTGGAACAGCTGCGTGACGTTCGCCACGCTCGTGAGCGACGAGATATTGCCGCTCACGCGCACCGCGTTCAACGGGATGCCGCCAATCGCAATCGATGTCCAGCTTGCGGCCGTTGTAGCGGTGGTGAAGCCGCCGCTAGTCACAAGCGAGATGCGGCGATCGCGCTGCACCGCCTGCACAAATTGGCTGCTTCCATTGGTCGGCCACACACTCACCAATGCCGATGCCGTGTAGCCAGACGGCATATTTGCGCCGCCATACACGTGCGGCGCGGCCGACGAAGTGGCATTCGTGGCGAGCAGCGCAGCGGTACTCGTGGTGGGGTTGTAGATGGCGTAGAGCGCCACATAGCCGCTCACCGGCGCAGTGCCGACGTCCATACCCCCCGCGCCCACCGTCCCGAGGTTGATCGTCTTGTTGAAGCTCGAAAGACGAATCGGTGCGCCGCCCAGCGCGGTCTCGACGATGATCTCATCGGCGGTCAACGTGGCCGAGGCCGAAGCCGCCGAAACCGACATCTTCAGGTTGCGAACCGAGCCGACGACACCACCCGTTTGGTCGGCAAATGCCGTGGTCGCGAGCTTCGTGCTGTTGTCGCCCGCTTGCGGGGTGACGCCGGTGGACAGAGTCTGCCCAGCGCTAACCCACCCGTTGGTGCCGTTCGACACAAACTGCACTTCCTCGCCCGGGTTCAGCGTCAAGCTGGTAGCGCTGCTGCCTTGCCCGAACGACAGCGTATCGGTGCCATTGCGAGCGACGGTCGTCGAGCCGCTGGCCTGCATGTAGGTCACGCATATGCTGGTGCCATTCGGGCAGTTTGCAGCTGGCGGCAGCGTGACCGTCTGGCCGGTAGCCGTGACGTTGACCAGCGCACCCAATGCCGCCGTGGTCAGCGTCGTGGACGCGGTGACGGTCTGGATGCCGGAAAAGCGTTCACCCATGGCGGCCATGAAGCCGCCCATCGGGGCATTCACCAGATTCGGGTACGCCGAGATGTTGCCGGCCGTGATCGTGCTCTGGCCATTCGCCACCGTGATGACAGCGATGCCGACGTAGCCCGTGGTGACCGCTGGCGTGGTCTGGGTGCCAGTGGTGGCAGCCGTGCCCGCGACGAGTTGGAGCGATACCTGGCCCGCGCGCGTCGTGGGCTGTGCCGTACCGTTGCCGCCCGGGCCATTGAACGCCTGCGACGGGTTCGCGCTGTTGTAGTACGGCAGAACCGTGTTGTTGATGTCGTTGTCCAGGTACGTCGCCTGGATCAGGTAGTTCTGGCTATAGCCGACCGTGCCCGGTGCCGTCAGGGCAAAGGACTGCGCGTCCAGCAAGATGCCCTGCTTCAGGATGCTGTGCGTCGTGTCCAGCGGAATGGCGCTGTAGGCAGTCCCGTCGACGTTCGCAAGCTGATAGATCTGGCCCGGGTTGACGTTGACACTCATCGACGCCGGGGAAGTCGGGGCGCAGCTCAGGCCCGAGATCAGGGTCGCGGTGCCGAACAGATCGCTGCACAGCTTCGCCAGCGCGATCATAGTCTGCTTGTTCGTGGTGAGCAGGTCGGTCGTTTGCGGAACCTGGCCGCTATAGATGATCGAACGATCCAAGATCTCTTCTCCGAAATGAAAAAGCCCGGCGCTGGGCCGGGCTTGTCGTGGGATTGGGAACTGCTCGCGTCAGGAACTGATGCGCGTCCAGATGGTTGTTGCGACAGGGCGCACCGCCTCGATGGCGGCGTAGATGTCAGCGTCAGAAACGGTGTTGCTGCTCATGCTCGGGTCGGTGTATTCGCCCTGCGACGGGGTGCTGTAGCCGGTGGGCGAGAATCCGTAGCCGGCCACGTTCGGAATCCCAGAACCGTACGGGCGATAGGCCTGTACGAACGCCTGATAGGTCAGGGACACCAGCCCATACGCGCCCACCACGCTGTAACCGTTGTACTGGCCAAGTCGCGGAGCAAGCGAGAACGACGTCGAGAATCCATCCCCGATGCTGAACTGCTGCGCGGTCACGTTGACGGTTGTTCCCAGCGCTGCGCTGGTGTAGCTACCGGTCCAGGTCAGAACTGCACCTGTTGGCGGCGCCGCCGCAAGCGACAGGCTGCCGCCCGCGGTAAGCGTGTAGTCCGTCACCGTGACGGTGGTGCTGTATGTCGGGATGTAACTGGTGTCGACGGTCCCGGCCTCGCCTTGCGGAAGTCCGAAGTACGTGTAATTGCCGATCGTGTTCGATGTGTCCGGGTAGCACAGGGGCACGCAAACGCTCGTGAAGCTGCCGGTGTTGAACCCGAAGGCGACCTTGTACGTGCCATTCGCCAGCGCGGTCACCACCGTGGTGCCCACCGTGCCGGTTTGCCCCGTGACAGACGGCACGCCGCCGGTGAACGTCAGCGTCACGCTGGCAAGCTGTGTCGCGACCGTGCTGTCATACACCCGCACTTGGCACGCAGCCGCGTTGCCCGCCGACACCACAACTGCGCAGCGGTAGTTGGCGCCGGCCGTCACGGTCGCCCGATAGGCACTCGCCGGCATCACGTGCGGCGAGCCCGCGCCTGTCACCGTCACTTTCGCAAGCGCCGTCGCACTCGTGCCGTCAGGGGACGGCCCAACGCCTGGAGTAACCGATACGCTGGCGGTAGTCCACGCGGCGCTGGCTAGATTGGTTGACCCAATGACCAGGTTGGTGCGCGCTGTGGGGTACAGCAGCTGATTGCCCTGCCAGTCACTGCGGTAAATCGCCGAAGACAGGATCGAAATCGTGTCGGAGCCGCCGTAGACGCCGGTATCCATCGGCCGGCTTGGCTCGATGATGGTCGGGGGGCGCCCGGTCAGGTCCGTTAAGACCTTGATGATGGCGTTGCGAGTGCCGCGCTCCCGGAAAAGGTTGGCGACGATGTTGGCGCGGAATGACGCATCCGACTGTCCAGTCTTGCGCTGGAGCGTCAGGCCGAAGAAGTCCGATGCGATCATGTCTAGCCACCCGTCGGTGGCCGTCTTGATCCGGGTCTGCAGCCGCGCGTACACCAACAGCGCGTAAAAGTAGGCCCACCCGTACGCCAGCCCTTGCAGCAGGCCGTTCAGGATCGGTGAGCTGGCGGCATCACCAAACCACGGCGGCAACTGTGCACGCAGGCGCTGGTAGAGGTCTTGTTGATCGCCCTTGGCCATCAGGTCACCGTGATCGAGCCAGCCGCAGTTTTGATGACCTGCAAGCTGGTGGCCGCCAAATCGGCAGTGCCGCCGTTGAGTAGCACGGTTGTGACGTTCGTCACTGCCGGCGAAGCGTCATATGCCACCTGCGCCAGGCGGGAATACGTGAGGCTGGTGCCTAGCGGTAGCGTGTTGATGTAGTTGAGCAGCGCCGTCTGAACCAGCGCCGTGATGGCGCTGTGCGTATAGCCTGCGGCCGTCGTGATGGTCATCGAGACCGTAGCATTGACGATCACCGGTGCATACACATAGAAGGTGCTCGTGATTGGCCGCACCGCATCGATAGCATTGCTGACACTGGACAGCAGCGTCGACGATGGCGAACCGGTCCCGTCGTCCACGATCACGATGAAGGTGCCATTCTGGGTCAGGCCAGCATAGGTCTGGTTTTCAAGGATGACAGAGGTCAGCCCCTGCTTGACGCCTGCGATGGCCGCGCTGACGGCTGCCCTTGTTGCCTTCGACAGGCTTGCCACGTAGGCAACGAAGCGCGTGCGCACCGCTGCGTCGGATTCTGCATCCGCGCCATTCACGAAGGCAGCGGCATTGGTTACCGTGTCCACGCCAGCGATGGCGCCGGCAATGACCGTCACGGATCCGGCCACGGCGTTGCCCGCCGCACCGACGGTCACAGCGGCCACCGGCACCGACACGCTGGCCGTGCCCGCGGCAATCACGTATCCGCCAAGGGCAGCGCTGTAGGCCGAGTTCGTCGTGTCAACGGTCACGGTGAACTGTTGCGTACCGTCGGCAGTCTGGACCGTCGCGCCGATCGGCACCAGAACCTGCTGGGTGGTGGTGAAACGCGAAAAAGTGACGATGCCGGTCGCGGCCACCGCGGAGAGCCGGGCAAAACCAAAATCAGAGACCCAAGAATCGAGGTCGGTGCCGCTTGACGTTGATGCTCGCGTGAGCGCGAGAACCTGCATCAGCAGGCCCTGCAGCCACACCACCAGAGCAGCATTGGCCTCTACCACCGCACGCAGCACAGAGCCGACCGTCAGGTCGACCAGCACCTTCGCATAGCCCTGGATCGCGGAAACCTGATTGCGAACGAGTGTTACCCAGTCTTGTGTCGGAATGCTGGCCATGTCACTTGTTCACGGAGAACTTGAGGGTTACGGGATTGCGCGTGATGGCGCTCGTGTATCGGATGTGCACGCTGACGCCGTTGGTGATGGCGGCGACGTCGACCTGCGGCTCAGGCGTGGGTGCCACGCCAGCCTCCAGCTTCACCTGCGACCGGATCAGCCCGCGCAACGCGCCGATGTCGAGCGTCTGGCCGATCTTCTGCGGCAGGCCTGCGCCGTAGTCCGGATGGAAGATGTAATCGCCTGCGTTCGTCACGAGCCGGCGGACGATGCGCTCTTGGGTGCGCGTATCTCCGTTCACCATACCGATGTCGCCAGTCGGAGATGTGCCGATGTCGCCCCCCACCCAGTGGTTGACGTCGTTCAGTTGCTGCTGGGTCATAGGACTGTCCCGGTGTTGCTGCTGCCGGACTGAACGCCGGTGTGTTTGTGCGTGTCATCGATCGGATGACCGTTCGCGGACACTGTGCCGAGGAACTGGGTGTTTCCGTTGATGCTCATGGAGTTGCCAGTACCGTTGTTGCCAGACACCGCCATGCCAGCTTGGCCGGTGATGGTTTGCTTCACAAGTAAGGTGCCGTCGATCTGCACGGGCCCGGTGTGGTTCCACTGCGGCGCCTGGCTCGTCAGCGTGCCGGCGCTGATCAGCGTCACCGTGCCGTCGTTGTGGAATTGGAGCTTGGAGCCCGACTCGTGCGTCAGGAAGAACTCGCCGGATTGCGCGCCGGTCGGCCGCTGCGCGTCACTGAACAACCGGCACGTGATGAAGCCGTTCTCAACTTCGCCATCGATGAATTGGACGATCACTTGATCGCCGATGCTCACTGGTGCGTCAAGACCCCATCCGTTGCCAACCCATGGCGTGCAGACAGGCAACCACCCGGTAAGCGAGTTGTCCGGCTGGTCTGGATCAATCGGCTGGAGTCGCACACGCGCAGATGCTGTGCCGGGGTCGTAACTTGTCACGATGCCGGCTTTGCTGTGCGACTTGCCGGACTGAGCCATTTCCGCCGCCAGCGCCATTTGATTGCGTATCTGACCAATCATATCGATGGCACCGTCTCAGGATTGATGTTCTTGGCAGAGATGTCCATGACGTACCCCTCGTCAATGCTCATGGATCGAGACAGGCCGTCAACGTAGTAGTCCTGGTCGAACTTTGTGCCGGTACCAGTCAGCCGGACCATGGCGGTTTGAGTCAGGATGCTGTCGGCCGGCAACCGCGCGCGCAGCTTCATCTCATGCTGCGTGATCTCGCGGTGAATCTTGGCGGCCAGTTTGTCTGCCCCCGCCTGATCCAAGCCGCCGCGAGTAATGGTGTAGATCTGGGTGTTACCGAACGGCGAAGCCTTGCCCGCCTGCGTGGTCTTCGGCTTGTTTGGGTAATACCCAGTCACCGCTTTGCTTGTCTTCAGGCTGGGCGACTTGACCACCACTGTGATGCCCTTCGCCACGGTAAGACTGCGTGACGTGCGCAAGTACTGCACATTTGCTGACGGGCGGCCTTTGTCATCGACCTCCCATCGCAGCTCGTATGGCTCAGGTGGTGCCGGCGGCCGCGGGCCAAAGTTCAACGTGCGCCCCGTCACGTAGCACGCGAACCCTTCTTGCTGGGCCAGCCAGGTCAACAAGTCCCACTCACTGCGGCGATCAGTCATGCTGACGTGATCTCTTGCGTAGAGGCTGCCAGCAGGCGTCGTCGTGGCCGGCCCGGACACACTCAGCCCATGCGAGGCAGCCAACTTTGCCGCTACCTGCGACGAAGTCAGGTTCTGGTACTGGATCGTCGTTTTTGCGTCGATGAATACAGCGGTCAGGTCTCGACCGGTCAATGAAATCATCGTCGACACTGGGTCGTACTCGATGTCATCGATTCGACCGTAGATCAGACTATCGAGATCGGCCTCGGTGAAGCTGAGCGGATCGTTGGGGAACCCGGCCAGGATCTCGATGAAGGCTTCGCTCTGGCTTGAAAACCAGTTCGAATTCACCTCGTCCGGTAGCACGCTCGACGGTATCGACACGCGGAACGTGTCAGCCTGATAGAACGTGTTGTTGTCGACGGTCCAAGATTCCCAGGGGACGATCACCGCTGGCGGGTACACGCCGTTCTTTGCCGCACCCGTCACTTTCACCATGGCGCGCGGGCGCCGCGCGATGGGCTGCGCTGGAAGGTCGTTCAGGCTCATGGAAAGAAAAGCCCCGCTCGAGGCGGGGCTGTTATGTCGGTGTTTGGCCTGTTACGCGTTCACCACGCCACCAACGTCGTCTTTGGTCGGCGGGATAGTCACAGTCGCAATGCCAGTGATCAGCGGATCGCCGCCGAGCTGCGGGTTGGCCTTGGCCAGGCCTGTCCACGCCATGGCGTCGCCGTATTCCTTCGCAGCCATCTGCATCAGGTTGCCGCCGGCTACAGTCTGCTGTTTCGCGCTGCTGTAGATCGATCCGACGTTCCCCTGGATGCGACCCATGACACGGTCGAGTTGCACCAGCGTTGGCAGGTTCTGCGTCGCGACAATCTGCTGCGTGATCTTGCTGACCTGCGTGCTGATCGGGTTGTTCGGCAGGACGCCGCCCAGCGTCGTCACGTTCATCAGCGTGTTGTTCGTCTGCGCGATCAGCGTCTGCGCCTGCGTGCGGAACGCCGCGATAGGCTGCAGCACACCGTTCAGGGTCGACTGCGCAGCGTTGGCGAAGCTGGAAACGCCTTGGATGGCCGACTGCACGGTACTGAACAGGGTGCCTAGCGTCGAATCACTGATCGACGTCATCAGTCCAGAGCAAGTGCCAAGGTCCGACGAGATCAAGCTGTCAACACCAGGATCGCCAAGGCCAGCCGTCGAAAGTGTCAGGTCCTCCACCACCTCGCAGGTGATGGTGTAGGGCATCTTATAGAAGCGCTGGAAGTCGGCCGTGAAATCCCGAATAACAACGAGATAATCCAACTCCGACCAGGTGAGCCGCAGCTTTTCCCCGGCCTCGCGCATCATGTCGAGCTGTCGAGCTCGGAGCAGAGCACTCTGACCTAGCAGCCAGCCGGACCACGAGAGAGGCCTGGAAAACCCGCCCATCGCATCAATGACTTTGACGCCGCCGACCAGACGGTGAACCGCCAGCGCCTGCTCGCCGCCGAACGGAATGGACTCCGGAATTTCCTTGTCAGAGAACTGGAAGTCGCCGAGTGTGAGGATCAGGTCTGGCATGGTCAATTACAGTCTGGGTGGCCGCATTGATGCAGCTGGGTCAAAGCCGCCGGGGCCTGCCTGAGGCCGCCCAAGCTCATTGCCAAGTTCCTTTGCCACCACCTCAGCGAGCAAGCGGCCGTCCTTCAGGTACAGCTTCACGTTTTGCTGAGTTTCCTGCTTGTCCCTAGCAATGTAGCGGTCCCATCGGTCGTTCCCATCATTCGCGCTTTTGAAGCGGCCAAAGTTGAAGATGCCGGGCGAGTAGCCCTCCGAGGATCGCGAGGGGCCCAGATCGCCATCATCCTTTCCGAAAAGCGATTTGAAATGCAGCACTCCAGGCTTGAGTGTGGCGATGTATCGCAGAAGATCCGCGCCGCTCTTCAGCATGTCCGTGACGGCTGGCAAAACGTTCTTGCCGAACTCGGTTTTGAAGTCCGTCCACGCCGCCTGAAAATCAGCCTCCGCACCACCGGCCGTGCCTTTCGCCAGATTCATCGCGTCATCCAGCCCAAGCGCCTTGCGGAAAGCTTCGCCCGCGCGCCGGAAAACCTCTTCCTGCTGGTCGATCTTGGTGAACAGAGCGCCGCCAGTGCTGCCGAAGAACATGGAGTTCATCCGGTTGCGCTCGTTCTGGTCATAACCCTGCTTTTCATAGAAGGGCTTGATGTACTTGAAGTAGTACTCGGGCGAGTTGGCCGCATACTCATCGGCGTGCATCAGAGGGTTCCCGAGGAACTTCTTGATGCCGCCATTGGCGTTCAGTTCGACCTTTGATGCATCCCAGACGCCGGCCTTCATCAGTTCGTGCACCGCCTGATTCGGCAGCTTGACGATGCCGTTCATGCGGTTGTAGGCCGTTCGCATCGCTGTCGCGAATGGGCCGCCCTTAAACTCGCCGATGATCGGCTCGAGTGCAGCCAGCGCTTCGGGGCTCATGCTCTGCACGGCAACGCCGCCGACGCGGAACATCTGGCGCAACTGCTCCCAGTTCACCTGGCCGCCTGACGTCTGCGTCATGCGGAAGCCAAAGTCGGCCAACTTGGCGAACTCTTCGGGGTGCTTCGCGCCGCCCTGCAGTTCCACGGCACGCAGCATGGCAAGCGACTCGTGTTCCAGCTTTGCCTTGGACTCAGCCGACAAAACGGAACTCGCCACCATCATCTTGGCGAGGAATGGCGCGGCCATTTTGGCGCCGGCCAGCGCGTTCTCTCCGCTCTCTCCTGACTCGCGGAAAACGCCCTGCGCTTCGTTCATGTAGTGCATGGCCTGCGTCTCGGATGTGCCAAAGGCATGCATCCGGTGAGCAAAATCAAAAGCGCTTTGGTTTTGCTCGGCGTTGAGGCCGAAGACTTTGAACTTAGCTTGTTCGGTCTGCAAATCCTTGGCCGAGTCGTAAAGCTTCTTCCCGACGTAGATTGTCGCGCCGGCGGCCGCCAGCGGCAGCAGCATGTCCCCGGCCAAGCCAAAGCCGACCGATCCAAGACCAATACCACCCGGACCGACGTGCACGTTGCCGCCATGGGGATGCCATCCGCCGCGTCCACCGCGACCGCCGCCGGTAGCGCCGCCACCGTTCGGCAGAGCGCCGCCAGGCGCCCGTCCAATGCCCCGCATTGCAGCAATTTTGCCAGCCAGCCGGTCGGCTTCAACGTTGGCGCGGGCAAGTTCTGCTTCCAAGCCAATGCCGCCGTTGCCGACCGACTTTCGGATCTTGCTCAGGCTCTGGCCAACGGCAAGAGCGCCCTTATTCACTCCCAGAAGGGCCTTGTCGACTTGCTGGGCAGCCAATGCCACGTTGCGAACGCCGCCAGCTTCTGCCCCCATTTTCTGCAGCCGTTTGTTGATCTGGAGGGAGATCGCATCGACTTTCTTGAACACGGTCTCCAGCTTCAACATGCCGGGCGTGACCAGATCGTTCAGCTTGATCGTTGTACCGATCAGGTATGCGTCAATCATGGCGGCCTATACTGATGACTTTGGTGCAATTGGGAGCCGATATGCTCCGTACGAAAGCATTTTTCCGGCTCCACGAATGGCTTGCCGACCGGGTGTCGTTCATCCAATACCCGAAACCGCGCGCTTACCCTATAGGGGCGCCTACTTGGACGCTCGCGCGGCGCTGGCGGAACCGGCCGTCGATGCCGTGGCCGGCTGCCGTGATTCCGCCGCCGCTGATGCTGTTCGTGCCAGGCGGCGTGTATTTGGCGATCGCCTACATCGCCTTCCTCTTCATTTACTGCCGCCGGCCGCGATAACCGGACGTCGCCAGCCGCGGCCTGCCACCCAAGCAAATACGGTGCGGCCGATCAGGCTTTGAACGCGCTCTCGGCTGTGGATCGCCGCAGGGCCGAACACAGGACGCGGCGGCTGCGTGGGCGTGCCCTGGTCGAACCAGAGCAAATGCGGGTCAGGCGAGCCGATCGCGGTTGTCGCCCCATCGACGATCCGCAGGATTGAGGCCCGCGTAATCGACGCTTGCATTTCGCCGCTTCGATAACCTGGGTCATTCTCAGAAAACCCAAGTCGCGCCCGCTCCGCCTGCGTTGACTCGGCAAGTTCTTCCCACGCTGGGTAAGGGCCTACGGCTGACTGGTAGTCGCCGATCATGCCCTGCGCCGTCTTCTGGATCTCGGCCGCGCCGAGGTCGAGAGCGTGGTGCACTACAGCCGGTCCGATCGCCGCCAGCTTGGCGAGATGTGCGGCGAACGCTCCGAAGCTGTTGAAGGTCTTCATGTTCTGGAGACGAACTCACGTCGGGCGAAGTCGAATTCCTTGCCGGATTCCTGCTCCGACAGGATGATCGCCAGCGCCGTGCGCCACGTGTCATCCATGGAGAACGCCACGTCAAACGGGACGTTATGGCTCGTGAGCCACATTGCATCCCGAATGGTGACGTCCCTTACGATTTTTTTACCGCTTCATCGCTGACCTCCCCGCCGCCAATGCCGAACTTGCCGGGCAATGCCTTGGAGATGGCATCCACGCCGTGATCGTCCAGGCGCTGATACAGCGCTTCGATCTCGTTCTTGGTGCGCGGAGTAGCGACGGCCTCGCCATTGATCGCAGCGACATACATCAACTGCGAGGTGATGCCGACCCAGAGGGGATTGATTGACGATTCGCCCATGGCCTCGATGAAGCGCAGCTTGGCAATCGCCCCCGGCTTCCGAAGAGTGATGACGCGGTCCGCCGAATCGGTGATGGTCACTTCAGCAGCGGCATCAGCCATGATCTGCTGCGATGGGGTCGGCGCGGTTTGGTTGATGGTGACTTCCATTACGAGACCTTGATGCGGCGCGAGGCCACGAAGCTGATGGATTGTTTGATGGTGGCGTCGCCAGCGCGCGTGCCGGCGTCGTCCAGAGTCATGAGCACGCCGTCATAGCGGAACTGCGACACCGCGCCATTGGCTTCCTGGATCGTCTCGTAGATCTGCGCCGGCTGCTCGTTGATGCCAGCGTAGTAGTTCGCCTCGAGCTGGGCGAAGAAGTTGTCGAGCGCGGCGTCCTGACGCTCGATGTCGAACGAGCCCGACCAGCCGTCGAAGAAGCGCACGTGGTCGGTGATGCCGTCCAGGCGCTTGACGCGCACGTCTGTGACATCCTGTTTGCTCTTGAAAGAGGTGATCTTGTTCGGCTGCAGTGTGCCAGTGGACGTCTGGATGACCAGCGTATAGTCGCGCCCGACCGAGTACCCTTGAATCGGCATTGCGTTCTCCGGAATGAGAGCGCCCCGCGCGCGGCGGGGCAATCAGATGTGGTGGGGTGCGTTACTGGTTGCTGGTCGAGGTGCGGATCACCGTGGCCTGCGAGCCTTCCACGTTAACCAGGAACTTCTCGATCACCGACAGGTAGATGACCTTCACGTCGGCCTGCATGTAACCCAGCGCCACGCGGTTCATCGGGTTGTTGTTGGCGTCGATCTGCACCGAGAACGCCGGGCCGCCGTTGACGGCGCCGATCATCCCCTGCTGCTCCATCGAGCTGAAGAAGTTCGACAGCGTGGCCGCAGCCTGTGCGCGCACTGTGGCGTACTGCAACTGACCGACGTACTTGCCCATGCCAGCGTTGATCGTGCTGGCGATGTAGTTCGTCATGCGCGTGTAGTTGTCACCGTAGAGCAGCGGATTCGAGCTGCTGTTGTGACCGCTACGGCAGCCGAAGTACGAACCGCCCGGCACCGGATTGGTGACCACGTCGATGCCAGCCTGGATCAGCGTCTGCAGTTCGGCCGAGCTGTACGCCTGGTTGGCGTACGACTTCTGCGTGCCCACCACGCCGTAAATCTGCTTGTTCAGCGTGCTGTTCTGCGGCGAGAGGTTCGACAGCAGGCCAGCGACGAACGCCTGCGGAGACACTAGGCGCGTCACCCCGTTGACGGTGTCCAGCCAGTACACCCAGTCGCCAAACAGCAGCTTGAAAGCGTACGAGTCGATGCCGGCGGTGCTCTTGGCGGTGACGGCGTTGGCGATGGTGTCGCCGCTCGGGCCTACGCCGATCATGTAGATGCCTTCGGACAGGCCGAAAGACACCTGAGTGGGCCACGTGGTCGAATCCGTGCAGTCGGCGAGCATCGCCACCGACACGCCCTGATTGCGCAGTGCGTACATGCCCTTGCGCGGAACCGTGTCCTGGCCGATCAGCACCGAGCCGGAGATGGTCGTTGCGCCGTCGGTACCGCCGGACAGCGTGAAGCTCGCGGCGGTCGGTGCGCTGGTGCTGGCGCCAGCGGCGGCCGTGATGATCTGCGACGGGCCTCGCTGGACGCTGGTGCCGTTGTTGATGACGTTGGCGATCGCCACCCACAGCGCGTTGCCGGACAAGCCCGAGCCAATGTTGTCGAACACCTCGGGGTTGAGCGTCGGCGCCGCGACCGTTACCTTCCAGGTGTTTGCGGCGCTGCCGGCGGCCAGCGCGACGGTCACGGTGTTGCCCAGCGTGCCGGTGTACTTCGCCGTCAGCGTCAGGCCGTTGGTCTGCACGATCGTCGACGCCGCCGTGTCCGTGCCGTCAGAGACGCGCACGCAGCGGAAGTTGTTGGCGCCCTGCTGGACAGCCACCGCCACGGCCGTGCCCATGTCGTAGGTGCGATTCTGGATCGCGCCAAACGCCTGGGCGTACATCGCCATGTTGCCGATGATGGTCGGCGAATTGGTCGGGCCCCAGGTTGCAGTGCCGACGATGCCCAGCACGTTGGTGGGCACGCCATTGAGCAGCGCCACCTGCGGCGGGACGATCTGGACGTACAGATCCGGGACGATGAGGGCAGTCGTATTGATACTGCCCTGCTGGACGATCGGCATGCGTGCCTCCGAGAAACGAAAAAGCCGCCCGAAGGCGGCCCAGAAATGAGAAAACCGCCCGTAGGCGGCTTGGATTGGTTACTTCTTCTGCTTCGGAGGCGGGTCGTTAGCGACCTGCACAACGTAGGCGGACTGTTCGCTGGCCAAAACGGCCTGCACGGCGTCCGGCTCGGTGATCTCGTCACCCTGCTGGTAAGTGCCGAACGGCACGTTCACAACCAGTTTCATGGTCACTCCACGATGGTCTTGATGGGGAATTGCGCGTCGAGCGACGGGCCGGCGCTCACGTTCTCGATGGTGGCCGTGATTTGGTAGTCCGCCTCGGTCTCATAGGTCGAGTACTCCACGGCGTACACCAGGTCGCGGCGGAAGAGCCCTGCCTTCTGCGAGCCGTCGTCTTGGCTGCTTCGGCGGTAGCGCAATGCTGCGCCCTGGTCCGGCAAGCCCAGCTTCGTCTGGCCAGACAGCGCCGAATTGATCTTCGACGCAAGCTGATCGCGCAACGTCGGCGACGGCGCCCACGTGGTGAGCATGAACGTCTGTTCAATGCGGAGCGTTTCGCGCTGCGATGTCCCTACCCCGCCGACGCGCGGCGAGATGTATTTCGCGTTCGGTATCGTCACCACCGCCCCAGCGGCCGTGGCCGTCTGGTCAGCGTTCACAAGAGCTGCGAGCGCCGCCGCGATGCTTGCGAGCGTGTCGCCCGCCTGCACCGCGTACACATAGGCCTTGTTGTCGACCACCAGCGCAGCATTCTGCGGCGTGCTGACCGTGCCGCCGACCGTCACGGTCTGGCCGGACAGCGACAGCGTGACGGTATTGACCGGCGCCGACGGCGTCGACCAGTCTCCGAAGGCGGAACTCACAACCCGTTCCATGCCCGGCATGGGGAAAACCGACACCTGTACCTTGCCGGCGGCGAGATCAGCATCCAGCAGCGCCGGCACCGGCCAACCCGCAAACACCCGAACATCGACGCCAATAAGCGAAGGCTGCGATGTGCCGTTCGGGTAAGCAATGGCCGCCGCCAGCGTCACGAGGGCGTTGGAAATATCGGAAAGATCAGCCATTACGTACCCAGACGGTCAACCAGTAGGTTGTATCCAAGGCTATTCCAGTACGGGCCGACGACCTGGTATCGCACGCCCAAGTCATCGGTGATCACGTCCTCCAACTGAATCAGTCCGAGGGCCGCCTGCCCCAATGGAATTAGCACGCGCCAGAACGTGCGCCCAGCGATATCCGCTGGAAGATTGGCATCTGGCTTCCGCCCCGTCTTGTCCAATTGGATGCTGGCCGAAATACCGGTGGCGACGTTGACTTCCTGAGAAGCCTGTACCGCGCTGTACTGGACGGCACCGACCGCTGTCACTGGGGCCTGCCGCGTGATCTTGATCGTGCGTGGATAGATGAACGACATGGCGTCAGACGAACAGCTTGGCTTGGAACGGCGCCAACAGCGCCTTCGTGTCGGCGTCGATGACCGTCGCAGCGAAGCGCTCCAGAGCCGTATCGCCGGCCTTGTATTGCTTCATTGCCCCCATCTGAGGGAACGCCGCCTGTGCCTGGATGATGTTCGCGCAGGCCGCCTTGATCGCGGACGGCAACCCGGAAGCCGGAAATCCTGCCACGTACCAGACGTTCACCTCGCTGTAGTACGCCAGCATTACGCCAGCCGGCACCCAGATCATCCCGCTTTCGGAATCCACGCCAGTGTTGATCATGGGGAAGAACTCCCACACCGGCGGTCCACCGAAGTGCGATAGCGACGCCAGCAGGTTGAACTCGTCGACCTGGTACCGCGACGCGTTGCCGCGCCGGCCGTACCCATAGCGCCCCTGCCCGGCCAGCAGCTTCGCCACCGGCGTGAACGCCAGATTCGTTACCGGCCGGCCATCCGGCAGGAACTTGTGCTGCTTGATGGTCAGACCAGATTCGAGCAAGGCGTTTGCCGAATGGGGGAACTGCACGCTCTGCAAGATCGCATTGTTGCCCGTGATAGAAACGACGGCCACCGGCTCCGCAAGATTCGAATTTGCCCGGTCCAGGATCAGGACCTCTCCCACCTGCAGGCTTGAAGCACCGCCCGACAACGTCACTGGAACGTTGTTGCCTGGCTGGATTGATCCCTGACTGGTGAACGTCTGGCGCGGACTGAGCGCCGCCATCCAGCCGGGTGCACCAGTACCGTCTGGCGACCAAACCAGCCCTTCCGGCCGTTTCAGGTACAGGTCGATCAACGTCGACGCGGCCTGTACCTGCCCGGTAGTGGTGCTGGCGGGCAACCCATAGGTCGCGAAGTCGCCACTGGTCAGGTAGGAAGATGGCATTTCAGTTCGCCTGGAGCAGGCCTGCGACGACAGACAGCGTGGCAGCTGCGCCACCGCTGTTTGAGACTGTCACTTGATACGACATGAATGGGAGGCTGTCAGCGGTGCCAATCGACGCCCATTGCTGGGTGTTCGCCGTAAGCGCCGCGGTCACAGCTGCACCAATCGGCACCGTGCCGGCGGTATCAAGAAAGCGCTGGATGCTGATCTGACCGGCCTGGGTGGACTTGAGGCTGAGCGCAAAGTACTTCCAGCCATTCGTCAGAAGGACGGACGACTGCAACTGGCCGCTTGCTGGCACTTGGGCGTTCAGCCCAAGCTGTGCCGCGCTCAGGGGCATTTGCAGCGACGGCCCAAGTTCGCCGCCCAAACCGAGGTTGTCTGTTCGAATGGTCATTGCGACGTCAGCATCCGGTGAGTGCGCACCCGATCATCGTAGGCATCCAGGCGCTTGGCCATGGCGAGGTCGGTCATGATCGGGGTGCGTTGCGCGAGTCCCTTGTCCAACAAGTACTGGGCAAGGTCCTGACGCACGTTCGTGGTCGACTTTCCACCTTCGAACTTCACCGTGAAGGTGATGGCTTCACCATTCGGGGCCAGAAAGTCGGACGTGGGGAATTCTTTGCCGGGCTGGACAATGATCAGGTGATCACGCTTGCCCGTGGTGAGATAGAGGTACACGCCAAGTCTCCTAGGAAATGAAAAAGGGCGCCGCGTTGTCACGGCGCCCTTCTTTCGGTGTTGCTGCTCTACGTGCGATCAGCGTTCGGTCAGCGGACCACTGCCACGACAGCGTGGGCGTAGCTGTAGCCCTTGACGATCAGCGCATCGAACTGCACGCCGACGAACTGGCCAGCCAAGTTGCCAGTGAGGCCCAGCTGGAAGATGCGCGGCTTGCCGTTGGTGCCCTTACCGATGTAGGCGATCTCGATCATCGGCTCGGTGACGATCGCAGCGTAGTAGTTGCTGAAGCCCGAGGGCGGGTTCGAAAAGCCGTAGTTGCCCACGGTGTCCGTCGGCATGTACGGATCCGGGATCAGCGGCAGATCGCCAGCCTGCGTTGCGATCGACTTGACCGACACACCGACCGTGACGTTCATGGTCTTCAGCTCGATGTGCGATGCCTTCGCTTCCTGTTCGATCTTGTCGATCAGCAGCGGATTCAGGTAGATCGCCGTCGGCTTCGGTTTGAACGTCTTGTTCGCCATCATGGTGGCGACCATGGTCTTGAGACCGTCGATGATCGACGAGCCGGCCGGGATCGTGGCCTGCTGCGTGATCTGCTCCAGCGCGCCCACCCATTGCAGGGTGGTCGGCATCAGCAGCGACGTATCCGTGCCGTTCCAGAACATGTTCGCACGCAGCACGATGATCGCGGACAGAACGTCCTCGATGTCCTTTGCCTGCAGGCTTTCGAACTGGCCTTGCTGTTCCGTGACGTCGCGATCGAACAGCGACATGTTGGATTGCGCGACGCTGGCCTTGATGAAGGCCGCGCGCTCCACACGGGTCGGGCTCGTCGCCGTGGCCGAGAGGTTGCGCGGATCATTGGCAGCCGCCTGCGCGATCGCGATCTGTTCGAAGTAACGATGCGGATGGCCGGTGGCAGGCACGTGCTCGGTGCGATCCAGCGCAACCGATTCACGACGAATCAAGTCCACGATCTCGCGTTCGAACACGGGCACTTCGAGTGCGCCGGGCCCGCTGTAGTCGGCAGCAGCCGACAGAGCCTTCAGCGAAGTGCCGCTGGCCTTGAGCGAGCTGCCGAGCGCCAGCAGCGCCTCGTCCTGCGAGGTGTCAGCTGCGCGTGCGATGATTTTGCTCATTTCTTTTCCTGTGAAGTCTTGGAAGGGATGGCGACGCGGCGCGATTAAGCGCGCAGCAGACCGGCGTTGGCGATCTTCTGCTTGGCGGCAATGCGATCGCTGATCTTCGTCACGCCAGCCGCTTGGAGCATCGTGTCGATCTGGTCTTCGGTCATGCCGTCAGCCGGTGCTTCCTTGATGCCACCCTTGGCCAAGAGCGTCAGCACTTCGGACGGGATCGTCTTGCGCTGCGGAGCCTCGGTATTCTTGAACGCCGCCGCTTTCAGATCGGTCATCTGCGTACCCAGCGCGGACAGTTGGTCGGTCAGCGTCTTGATCACCGGGTTGTTGGCGTCCAGCACCGGAGCGGCAGGCGCGGCAGCGTTCGGCTCACGTTCGCCAGCGGCCGAGAACGTCCAGTCATGATCACGGTAGATGTGCGGCAGGTGGCCGCCGGCGGCTTCTGCCTCCATGCTGGCTGCCATGTGGTGCAGCATCTTGACGTGCCCGCGGCCGCTGTGCAGACCGATGCCGGCAGCTTCCATGGCAGCGGCGCAGTCGCGCAGAGCCTTGGCATGCGGGGCCACGCGGTCACGCATGTCCTTGTTGGCCTGAATGGTCTGGTCGTTCGATGCTTTGATCGCAACGACTTCCTTGTTGAGCGCGGTGATCTGCGTGGTGATCGGGCCCAGGGCACCGGCCAGCAGCACTTCCATTTCTTCCTTGGTCATCTCGATTTCCTGTTCAGCCTGTGCGGCCAGGGATGTTGACTGGTAGGCAGCCTTGTCCTTGTAGAGGACAGCAGCGCCGGTGAACACGCAGCTCACGATCTGAAGCAGGTCGCCCATCAGGCGAGTTTGAGCCCGGACTTCATAGCTGAAGCCCAAGTCCTCTTTCTCTTCCTGAATGCGGGCGCATTCCTGCGGAAAGTCCGCGGCGTAGAAAAAGCCTTCAATGCGCACCTCATCGCCGACGATCTCAGCGCCCGTGATCACCCCGATCTTCTGGGTTACGTCATGAGCGCTCAGGTCGTCGGAGAAGTCGACGGCCATGCCAAGCAGGCTTTCCAGGGCCTTCTCGGCAACGTCCTTCGGCAGGTAGGTGCGTTTGCCACCGGACCCGCCCGGAGGCAGGTCAGACGGCTGGTTGACGAACGTGAGCACGCCGGAGAACGGCATGCGATTCGGGTGGTTGGCAACTTCAGGCACGTTCAGCGACATGCCCCAGAGCGTCATCGCAGCTGCGTGAACGCTCTTGCCCCAATCGGAGGTGTCGATGCCCAGCTCTTTGGCGCGGCGCAGGATTCTGGCGCGCGCTTCCGAGCGCTCAGCATCCGACAACCCTTGCGTGCGGTCGACCATGTCCCACGCGAGGCTGGTGTGCGTCGGATCGTTGATGGGCAGCTTTCGCTTGCCGGGCACGGCAAAGTGCTCGGCGGGCAGTGCGTCGCGTTCCTCTTTCGAGAGCGGCATCCTTCTCTCCCTTACAGCGCCTTGATGCGTTCCAGCAGCGCGCGTGCGTCGTCGCTCAGCGTCGCCTGTTCGGCGTGCCCAGCGGCAACCTTCGCGGCAGCAAGCGCCATCAGCGCACCGTGCAGTGCAGCGTGCGCGGCGTGGTCGCTGTCCGCCATGGCTGCCTTGGTCAACTGCTCCAGTTGCTGGAACAGCGACGGCTCCTGCTTCTCAGCTTTGGCCGCGCCAGCGCCACGCTTCGGTGCATCGTTATCGTTTTTCGACATGAAAACTCCTGCTCGTTTGCCCTACGGGCCCAGTACTGCGCCGATTACGTCAGCGCGGTGATCTGGGCGGCGATGGCGGTCTTGTTCGAGCCGGCCGGGATGTACGCGTTGATCGCGTTCAGAACCTGGATCGCATCAGCGACCTTCTCGGCTGCGAAGTTCAGCATGCCCGGCAGGTCTTCGCCGATGGCTGCCAGAGCGGCAGATTCAGCCGCGAGCGGGGTGATGCCATTGATGGTGGTACGGACGCCCATGGCGTTCTCCTATGCGAGGTGGGGATACAACAGGACTTCGCGCGCAGAGCGCGATGGGGTTACGCGAAGATCGAGATGTCGACCGTGCCCGCCGCGAGGGTGCTAGCGGCCAAGCGCGGGTTGAGCACCACGTTGAAGCCGGTAGCAGTCTTGCTGGTGACGTACGCCACCGCATCCTGGTTGGGTGTCACCTGGACGGCGTACGAAGCCGGCAGTTGAAGGCCAGAGATGGGGGTCGTGACGGATGCACCCGCACCGCTGCCAGCTGCAGTTGCCACGCCCTCCAGCAGCGCGACCAGCACTCGATCCTGCTGTGCCAGCGGGTTGCTGCCAGGCGCGACGTCGATGGTATGGACGGGAAGACTCATTGCTTGCTCCTATGTCGGGCGAACGCCCAGAGAGATGCCTTGCGGCGGTGCACAGGCGTTCGGCCTGCTATTCGATGTTTGTCAGGGCCGGGTTGACCGTCTTTGCGCCGCGCGCTGCTTCGATGGCGATCTGTGCGTCGGCGCTGATCATGTCGCCGAACTTGCTCTTGAGCGGCGGCATGTTCCGGCGCGCGCGGTACTCGTTCGGGGTGATCGCGTTGTTCTTGTATTCCTTCTCGTAGATGTCGGCTGTTGCCTTTTCGTCTTCGCGGTCCAGGCCGCCAGGCGTCAGCTCGATCTGCGAGAAGCCCAGCCGGCCCCAGATAACCTCGCGGTTGAAATAGGCCGCGATGGTGCGCGTCACAGGCTTAATCGATAGATCCCAGTCGCGATCCTCGGCCACTTCACCGTTGTTACGGTTGATGTTCTGCTCGACGCCAAGGTTCTGAGCACTGATGCCGAATGCGACCGCAATCTCGCGGATGACGAACTCCTGATACTTCAGGAACAGCGCTTCGTCAGTCGTGCCGCGAAGGTTGAGCACCTTGGCGTCGGCGCCACCGATGACAGGTGTCTGACCCTGCCCCTCGATGTCATTGCGCCAGTAACCACGAAACGCCTCGATGACCGTCTGGTCGGCGTTCTGGATGAAGATCAGGTTCTCGGGGTGTGCATTGGCGGCGATATCGCCCGCGTACTCCGCCACTCCAAGCAGCCGATTGATCGACTGGAACGCGACCTCAAGAGCGCCGAACGCGAACGGCGAATCTGTGGTGATCCGATCTCGCATGTAGACCAGCTCACGGTTCAGGAGGTCTTTCCCCTGAGCAATACCGACGTTGCCGTACCCGAAGGTCTGGAAGTAGCGCGGTTTCGACTCGTCGCCGTCCCAGTCGGCATAGATCTGAATCGACAGTGCATCGACCGGCCACAGCCAGAGCGGCCGCAACTTGTCGCCGCCAACCTGCTGCTCCATCGCGCCAGCGCCGCACACCAGCAGATCCTCGATCAGCTGCTGTAGGAGCGACGTGAACGAGTCGTCATGGTTTGGACTAAACAGGCACGCCGAGGTGACCTCGATCTGCCGCCGGATCTCGCTGTTTTCCTTGACGTCCTTCTTGACGGTTACCGCCCAATCCAGCGAGCAGATCGACCGCGTGTAGAACTGGATGGCACGGCCGGCGTACGGCGTCCGCGAGAAGTACCGCAGGTTCGCCGGCATCGGCTTGATGGTCGGCCGCGACCCCCGCAGGTTCCATGTTCCCGTCTGACGCATGCGCGCGTACGGGGTGGTCTCGCGATTTGGCTCATTGCGCCGGCGAGCAGCTGCGATGTTCCGGACAGCCCCCACGACCGCGCGCTTAATGCGCGTCCACCGCGACGGCGGCGGTCGCTGGTGCAACTTCGTGTGATCCATAGTGGGTCCGTCAGATGGAGCCGAATGCAAGGTTGCTGCGTCGTTCGGCCAGCGCATACACGGCACTGTCGCCCTTGTCGGGGCTTCTGCCGATGCGCAGCTTGATCTCTTCTTTGGTCTCGACCTGGATGCCGCGTGGGCCTTTGCGGTAGCGCGGCGCGCACAGGTCCGCCTTCAGCTCAGGGTCGGGTGGCAGTGCGATGTCCATGCCGTTGACCGGGTCCAGCGCCTCACGGAAGCGCCACCACAGCTGGGCGCGGAGGTTGAGAAAACCGAACTGGCCAGTGCAATCGAGCTCATCGGTACCGGCAGCGCCTGAAACGCCCCAGATCTTGTCGCCGATGGCCGCACGCACGATGTCGAATGGACTGGAGCCAACGCCCACGACGTCCAGGTTCACCAGCGTGCTTGCCTCGCGCGCCTCGAAGACGTGGTGCGCCACCACAAAGCCGTCCGGCGTTGCCGATCCCGGATGGCAGATCTGCTTGTCGAACCAATGTCCGTACCGCGGCGTCAGGATCGTTTTGTCACGGCCGCCGCGCGCCACATCGACGCCAAGGGCAGTCATCGGAATCGTCGGGCGGCCATTCGGCGACCAGCGCGCCTGCGCCAGCCGCACCCATTCTGTGGGGATGACCTGCCAAGCATCATCCTCGCGCCCGGCAGCAAAGTCGCCGAACAGCATCTTGCTGCGCAGCGGCTCAGGCAGCGCCTGCAGCTTGGCCACATAACCGCTATTGGCATAGAACGGGTTGTCCGTCACGCGCGCCGGGATGAACGTGCGCGTCAGCGGTCGGATGATCTCGATGCTCTCGACGCTGCCCGGGTCGAAGTCATAGACCGGTTCGCCGTCGACCAGGATGAACGGATCGCCGTTCTGGCATTCGAACTGGCGCCCATCCACTGACGCGAACCATCGCAGTTCGCCCGGGGCGGCAGGGTTCGGGTGGTTCGGGTCAAGCCAAGGCGCAAACCAGCGCATCAGCCAGTCGCCAGTCGCATCGGTCGGCGGGTTCGAGCAGAGCAGCACCTGGCAGTGCTGATCGGGATCTTCTGACCGGTTCCAGCCGGCGATGAACTCGACCTGCGACTCCAGGAAGTTCGCAGCCTCGTCGAAGACCTTCAGGTCGTGCGGCCGCCCCTGATACTTGTTCTTGTCGATCTCGTGCTGGACCGACCCGAACTCGATCGAGCGCCGCTTACCCGCGAACTCGCATCGCCAGACCTTGCTACCGAACGCACCGTACTCGCTGTACAGCTCCCGCGAGCGGTCCAAGATGCCCTTGAGCTGCGGGAATTCGCGCCGCAGGATCAGCGAACGCTGGTGCTGCGTCAGCGCCTTGCCAAGCGCCAAGTCGGTCTTGCCGCCACCAGCCGCACCGCCATACAGCAACACGTCGGCACGACAGGCATACGCCTGCGCCTGCGGTCCAGGCAGCGGCTTCCAATTGAGCCGGTTGCGCGCTTTAAGCGTCTGGAGCAGTGCCAGCTTGTCGGCCGCGCTCCAGCTGCGCCAGTTCTGCTTCGATGGCTGCATCAATGTCTTTGCCGTCAGCAGAGGTAGGCGCGTCGAGGCCGCGAATCTTGCGGATGCCGGCAACGGCCAGCGCTGCAGCCTCGGTGATTGTTTTGATGTCCTTCGGGTTCTCGACCGTCTCGGCCGCCACTTCCAGCTTGATCAGACACAGGCGGTGCACACGAAGCCCGCGCTCCATGTCCGCGATGTCCTGCCGGGCGGCGCCCTCAATGGTTTCACGGGTTAAACCTGAAACCTCGGCTGAAACACCGGGCGTCTGCTCGGTGCTCGCCCCACTGAAGTGCGCCTCTACGAGAGCGCGTTTCGCGGTGCCCGGATTGCGGATCCAGCCATTCGCCTTTGCCCGCTTGTTCACAGCCGTGTGGCTGATCCCGTGCTTTGCGGCAATGGCGGTAACCGGCTCTGTGCCGGCGCGATAAGCCGCCTCGACTGCAACCCAGTCGATGTCCTTTGCTTTTGCCATGGATGAAACTTGAAGGGATGCGCAGCCCCGTCGCTCGTGAGTCCGGCATTGCGCCGGGGAGGAGACCGCTTACATTTCGTGCTGCGCTGCACCTGTTTCCCGGCACCTGGTGCTGGCCGTGTCCCACTGCTACAGGGAAATGGTTGCGGGCGGCGGACTCGAACCGCCGACCCCCGGGTTATGAGCCCGGTGCTCTACCGCTGAGCTAGCCCGCTGAAGTCTGGCCGACGGCGATCTGTGCCGCGCGGCTGCTGAAATAGGAAAGGTTGCCGTCGATATTCTCGGCCACCATGGCGCCGAGGCTGGCCAGGCCGGCGACTGTGCGCTGGTGCGCGGGATCTGCTCCCAGCGCCTCAATGGCGTTCACCAGCGCCCGGAGGTGCGCCACCTCACTGGCCACAACGTCAGCAGTGTTCTGCGCCTCGCGTAGCAGCTGGATCACCTTCTCGTCGCTTCTCGACATCACCGCTCCCATGGATGTGCACGACCGGTGACGTAGCAATTTGCCCGTCTGATGCCCGGTTTCGTGCAAAACGGATGCCACTGCCCTGATGGATCAGGGGCTTACGCGCGATTTCCGCTCTCTTTCGGAGAGTGTCGCCGGGATGCGAGAGGGGAACAGCCTCGAAAGGGAGGCTATGAAGGGGGTCTTTCGGCGGATTTGTGCCAAACGGCGTTGAAGGGAGGGAGTCCGCTGGCGCTGCCTGCAATGGCTGATGCGTTACGCGGCGGCGGGTGCACGACTCTCGGCCCGCAACCCTGCGGGCGCCGCGTCAGGCGTTTCACCCTGCGGCGATATGCGTGCTACCCGGCTGTCACCCTCGCGGATGGAGATTGCGCCGCAGCCCGATTGTCGGTGCCTACCGGCAGACAGCGGCCGGCTACGCTGCAATCACCATGCGTGAAGCGGCTGGTTACGCCAGCCAGTCGCGGCTTTCGCCTCCCTCTCATACAACGGACTGCCACGCTTTCCCGTCGCACGGCCCGCGAGGTTCGCGCCTTCGTGCCCACCGGCCCAGCTTTCCTCCCGCTGGTGATCCGCGTAGCCGGACCCGGTGGCCCCTGCACCCACCGGTGTGGAATCTCTACCCGTCCAGACCCAGCGCGCAAGCTTGGAGCGTGACGCCCCACCAGAGCCAGATCGCGACGGGGACGAGCATGACGGCTCCAAAGCAAAAAGCCCGCGCTGGGCGGGCTTTTGGGGACACTTGCGGTGAGTCTGGCGAAATCCTATACCAGTTGTCGCAAAATCGCAAGGGAATATCGGCCGCGATCCCTTACGCCGCAACGGCTTCCGGCGAATCGCACGCTGTACGGTCCCCGATCAGACCGTGGCTGATGAACTTCGGCTCCAAGCGAGCCAGCGCAAGGTTCTCCAGCGACCGGAAGTTCTGCTCCATCCACTTCGCTGCGCGGAAAACCTTGTCCTTGCTCACGTGATGCCGCTCGCCCAGCGCCCGGAAAGTCAAATCCTCCCGGGCGCGCTCCTCCTTCGACAGGTAGTGCCGGATTGTCATCTCTAGCAGCAGCGTCAGCGCAGTCAGCCCCGACGAGCGTCGGGCGAACACGGCCAGCCGCTTGCAGCCCTGCAGCTTCTCCGGCCCATGCCCGAACCTGGCCAAGATGGCGGCGTACTCCGGCGCCGGCAGCCGCGTCCGGGCGGCGTCGGTCACCATTGCGCACTGGGCCCGGAATTCGTCCATCGTCAGACGGTCGGGATCGAACGGGCCGGCTACGCCCCGCAGCTCCGCGAGCCAGCGCTCTTGGGCCGCCGTCGGGAACTCGATTGCCTCCAGCAGTTGGATCAGCATGTTGCGGAACGGCGCCTTCTGCCTTGGCGGCAGGCTCAGCACCAGGTAGGACACGTGCAGCGCCTGTGTGGTGTCGTTGAACATTGCTGTCATTGGGCTCCCTCGTCTGGTACTTCATCCCCGAAATGGCTGGCCACCTTGGCACGCATCGCCGCCAACAATGCCGTTTTGCCGGCGCCGCGACCTACTCCACCAAGGTTCATGGCTTTCTGGATTTCGTTCTTGGGCGGCAACGTCCTGGTTGTGGCAGAGACGGTCGCGCGCCAGTGGTCATAGGTCTTCCAGCCAGGGTCGGGCCCGCCGGTGGTGTGAATGGTGCTCGGTGGATTCAAGAAGATCTGATCGCGCTCGATGATCGGGCCGCCCACATCCCAGCGGCGGCTGTATTCCGGGCACAGCTTCACGCTGTAGAACCGATCCGACTTGAGCCAGTAGCGGCCGTTGTTCTTGTCCCGCTCTGGGAAATCCGGCGACAGTTGCTCGCCCTCCGCGCGCGCGACCCACAGGTCAAGCAGCGGCCCCTCCAGTTCCGCTACTTTCATGCAGCCTCCAGAAGCACCATCTCTGCACGCGGGACAATGAACTCGCACCAGTAGATGCCGTTGCCGTTGTCATCCACCCATGGACCAGCTAGGCCCGCCCCACTTTGCCCGACGTCCCAGACGATCTCGAAGCCGCCGCGACCGATGACGCAGTGCCCAACGCCGGGATGGTTCGGGCTCGCACCGCATAGGATGTACATCGCCTCTCCAAACCAATCGGCAGCCATTTCCGAGTACTTCGCAAACATGCACGTGCGTACGAGGTTGTAACCGCGTTCCTTCAACCAAGCCCGGCAATCAGCGTCAGCGGTCGCCTGACTCACGCCGTCCGCACAGAAGTGCGGCACCTGCGACGGATGCAGATCAAGCAGGCAGGCAATGCAGGTACGCCAGCAGTCGCCGTAGGCGTCGTTCTTTGGGTCATGCTTAATCAGCTGCTTGTGCGGTGTCATTGCTTCTCCAAATAGTTGTTGCAGCGCCGGCCGTGTTCGCGCCGCTTTCCGCTCGGCAGCAGCTTGGTGCACACCGTGTGGGTTTTGCCGAGCAGCGTGGCGGATCGCTCCCACTGGCAGCCCTTACAGGTGCGCGCCTCGTTCTGCTCGAACACCGTGGCCGGGTCGCGGTACATGTACGCCGGCAACGTCATGCCGTCACCTCGTCGGTCTGCTCTTCCTCAACTGGAACGCCATCGATCGGTGTCAGGTACTCATCTTCGATCGCAGTGAGATGGATCTTCAGTTCAAAGAACCCGAAATCGACATGCAGCACCAAAGGCTTTTCCATTGCCCACAGTGGCGGATCTAAGCGCTTGAGTTGCGTGACACGCACCACCGCACCCATAAGCTGCGTGCGGCAGCACTGACCGGCGGGCAGCCGCGTGATGTAGGCGAGGTTTCCAGGCTTGCAGTTCATGACCCAACAACCTCATTGGTGCCCTCCCAGACGAACTCCGCAACGGGGAAATGGGCGCCGCAATGACAACAGAACGTGCCACCGTAAAACTTGGGGTCGCGCGCGTAGGTTTCCGCCAGCGACTGGCCCATCGTCGTCACCGAGTTACAGCGCTCCTTCAACTGCGCGGCTGTCCAAAAGCGCCCCGTGACCGGAGACTCCGATTCCGGGAATGGCTCGAACTTCACGTAGCCGAACTGCCTGTAGCGCTCCAGTTCTTCGGACGTTAGATCTCGCAACGGATGTGTGGGACGCGCGCCCACATGCACATAGGATCGGCGCATTGGGCGGACAAACCCCTTGGCACGTTCCTCCTCGGAGAGCACCAGATAAACGCTCTGCTGCCCATCCGGACGTACCTGCTTCAAGCCTTCATCATTAGGATTGGTGGTCAGGCTCATGACGGCAGGCCTCCATGTTGCCGAGCAAGATCCTCGGCCTTCTCCATCGAGATCAGCGAAAGCTCAATGCCGCGATGCGTCTCTCTCATGACGATCGCCGGACCGCCTCCGCGCGCGAACTCCTCACCCAGATCGGTGATGTCCTCACTTGTGATGACGGCTTCGCCGCCAAGCTTATGGAGAACGAGCGCACAAAGTTTGTGCCACTGATCGCGCGCTGCGGCAGTAGTAGGATGGTTGGGATTGATCTCGGACATGGTGGCCCCTCAGTGCCCGCAGGGCAGTTGGTGATCCTTCAAACCCTTCGCGCCGCAGGACAAGCAAGTGCGCAGGCTTCCGCGGCGGCGATGCAGAGCTGCCAGGAAGGCCGCAGCGACTGTGGGATTGATCTGCCCCACATGCTCGCCAGGGCCCGGTGCTGGCAACGGCTCGCGTGTTTGGTGTTCAGTCGTCATGCGATCTCCAGTAGGCCGCGCTCAATGAGCGCGATAAGAGTTGCGGTGATCCAGCGGAAAGTGAGTTCGCGGCGGTCGGCCTTGGTCAGGCCTTTGCCCTGGTCGAATTCGGTATGGCAGGCGGTGCACAGGGCCATGATTGCGGCGTCGCTCGCCTTGAGGCCCATGCCCTTTCCGTGCTCCTGCAGGTTCGAGTGCGCGGCCTGCGTGGCGCCGTGCCGGCCGCAGTTCACGCACGGCAGGCTGGCGACGGCGCGGCGGAGTTTTTCCGAGCGGTACGTCATGCGTACACCCCGTCGAACGTGACGCCGAACTCGTTGGCCGCGTGCGCCTGCACCTTGGCCAAGTACTCGCCGAAATCGCCGACAGACATGTCGGACGTCGACCGGCGCGTCACGTGGATGCGGCCGTCGGGCAGCGTGATCTCCACCTTCTCGCCGTACAGCTCAGCGAAATAGGCGTGCCACGTGTCTTTGTCGAACTGCCGCCCTTCCACCCAGGCCTGTTCGGAGATGTCGCGCAGCACGATGCCCCAGTAGAAGCGGTTGGCCTCGCCGGTGCGGCGGCGCTCCTCAGCGGTCACGATGATCCGCAGCGGGTGGCCACGATCGATACACGCCTGCGCGTTCGCCTTGATGAAGGCAAGGATGGTCGGCCAGATGCCCGGCGTGCGGAGCGTGAATTCCTTGTAGAGGACGGAACTCATGCGGAAACCTCCGGCAGCCTGATGGGCTCAAGCGCATGCTTGAGAGACGACTGGACAGCATCGAGCGCATTCTTGAGGCGTCGAATCTCATTGTCTCGGTCGAGGCGCTGGCGAACTTCCCACGCGCGATTGATGATCGTGCGCACGCTGGCCGCCTCCGGCAGCCCAAGTGCCACGGCCATCTCACGCCGCTCGGCGCTGATCTCGGCCATGTCCTTCTCGACGCGCTCGCGGGCTTTCGCCATCTGCTCCTGATAGAGCTTCTGCGCATCATCGGCCGCGTCTTTCAGCAATGCCGTGTCGCGCTCAAACCGGTCTTCGGCATTGCGCCGCGAGCGCACAAGATCGGCCATGGTGTTGCCGAACTTCTCGCGCACGCGCGCCTCCAGCTTCCATTCGTTGATATCGCGCGCGATGCGCTGCCCCGTCATGAGATGCATGCCGTCCAGCAGCAGCTTGATCCAGGCGTCGCGCGGCAGGTTGTCGACCGCGCGCATGGTCGGCCCCTTCACCGTGCGCCATACCGAGTCGCTGCGCACCATCAGCCCGCAACCGTTCGGGATGTCGTCCTTGGACACCAAGCCAGCTGGCACGCAGAACATGACGCCTGCGGCGAATTGCAGGTAGGACGTCCACTTGCCGGCCGTGATGTCGCGCCGGAAGTCGGCCACGCTGACCTTGCATTCGTAGGCGACAGGCATGAACCGCGAATAGCTGCGTGGCACCGTGTAGACGTCCGGACGCGGTGAGCCGGATGGCCCAAGCTGCATGTCGGTCCACACCAGCCGATCACTGGAGCCGCGCAGATGCTCGGCCAAGTCGCTGGCCAGTTCGTTGTGGCCCCACTTCATGCGGCCACCTTCGCGTCCATCTCGACCCGGATCTGCGTGATGCGCACCAGGTCGGCGGCATACGCAGCGGTCATCTCGTTGGTTTCGGCGCGCAGCACCAGCAGCGCGGCACGCGCGGCGACCACATCGTTCTGCTCGATCGGCATGCTGTACGCCAGCTTCCGGCACAGCAGCTGCAGCGGCCCGAGCGGCATAGGGCGGTGCTGGCGCTTCCCGTGGATTTCGTAGGCGGCGATGACGCCCTCAATGGCCGGCGCCATCTCGTACCAGCACCCATCGTTCGTGTCCTGGAAGATGGGCACGCCGGCAACCGTGCACGTCACCGTGCCGTCGCGGTCCAGCGCATCCAGGATGTTGACGAGCGGCCGGAATACCGCCTCCACCTTCCAGGGCTCTGTGCGCAGCTTGATGCCGCCGCCGTTCCATGTCGGGCGGTAGGCCTTGCGCGGCTTCTTGTTCCCGGCCATCAGTCGGACCTCCCTGCGAGGCGGACACCCGCATTCCAGGGGCAATGTGACGATCGGTGATCCGAGCCGCCGCAGTTGACACATCTCATGATTGCCTCCGAACTCAGGCCGCTTCTTGCTTGCGCGCGTACTCAAGCAACGCCAGCGCATCGGCATGGTTGTCATCGACAACGCGGTAGCCGCGCGAGGCCATCGCCTGCACCATGGCCGTCTTGTCAGCGTTGCCCGTCCCTGTCGCGGATTTCTTGATCACCCGCACCGGCACACCCACCAGCCGGATCCGGTTGCGGTCGGCCCACGCCTGCAGGTGCGCTTCGAAACCGCCGTAGACGTGGGCGGCCTGCACTGCGGTGTGCCGCAGCACCAGCTCGTAGTAGATGGCGTGGATGTCACCGGCCTGCCGCGCGCGCTCGCCCAACCATGCGTTGAACTTCAGCCAGCGCTGGCCCGGCCCTTCAAATCGTTTGGGGGCGAACGACTGGCTGCCGCTGTGCAGCGCGCCATCGCGCAGGCCCAGCGCCCAGCCGGTAGTCGTGCCGATATCGATGGCCAGGATGTTCAGATTGCAAACGCCCTCCGCCGGCACCGGGTCATTGGCAGCACCATCGGCGGCCGCCAGTGCAACGCCGTCCGTACCCGTTGCTGCGAGGCAATTCCATTGCGCTTCAGTGACTTGGGCGTGCTCTTCGTAGATCAACATGGTCTCTCTCACAGGTCTGCGGCGATGCCGCGTTTGCGCACCGGCGAGCCGGTACCGATGACCGGCAGCGGGCCGGTCCACTCTTCGAACTTGGTGAGCGCGCCCTTGTAGTGCAGGGGCACATCGCCGAGCGCTCCGTTGCGCTGCTTGCGGATCAGCACCTCGGCGTAGCCCTTCAGGTCCGGGTTGTTCGGCTCATACATCTCCGGCCGGTGCACGAACATCACGACATCGGCGTCCTGCTCGATGTCGCCCGAGTCGCGAAGGTCGGAGAGGATCGGCTTCTTGTCCGGGCGGTCTTCGTTCTTTCGGCTGAGCTGCGCGAGGGCCACGACTGGCACGTTCAGTTCTTTCGCGAGCGCCTTCAGACCGCGCGAGTAGGCGCCAATCTGCTGGGTGCGCATCTTTTCCTCGCCGCCGGTCATCAGGCCGAGGTAGTCGACGATCAGGAGGTCAAGACCATGCTTGCGCTGGTGCCCCTTGGCCTTCATCCGGACATCGAGCAACGTGAGTGCCGGCGAGTCGTCCACTGCAAAGTTGAGCTGATCGATGCGCTCGATGCCCGCAGTCAGGCTGATCCAAGCCTGGTCGTCCGCATGATTGATGCGGCCCAACAGCTTCGCCAGAGGGATGCCGCCGCGGCTGGCCAGCGCACGTGCGACGATCTCCTGATCGGACATTTCCATCGACAACAGCAGCACGCCGTAGTCGGTGGCGATGTTGAGGCCCAGATCCGTCGTGAGCGCCGTCTTCCCCATGGAGGGGCGCCCGGCAACGATGACGAGGTTCCCGCGACGCAAGCCGCCATTGAGCGCCTTGTCGAGAGAGACCAGGCCAGTGGGAATTGCCGATTCGACGTTGCCGGCCGCGCGCTGGTCGACGTCCTCAACGAACGATGTGAGCAGGTCGCGGAGCATCTTCGGTTCACGGCGCACGCCGATCTGCGCCAAACCGGCCAGCATCGTCTGCGCGCGGTCCAGGATCTCGGCGCCCTTCATCGCGCTCGGCGTCTCCACCAGCTCCTGCACTTTGCGCGCGGCGGCCAGGGTCTCGCGCAAGAGAGCCCTGTCACGCACGATTTCGGCATAGCGCGCGATATTGGCCGCGCTAGGCGTGTTCTGCGCAAGACCGTTGAGGTAGCCCATGCCGCCGATGTCTTCAGCCTTACCAGCCGCCTGCAGTGCTTCGAACACCGTCACCACGTCGGCAGGCTTGCCGGCGACGATCAGACGCACAATCGCGCGGAAGATGTCGCGGTGGTCCTGGCGGTAGATGTGCGCCGCCTCCAATCCGCCCACGCGATCGATGGCGTTGTTGTCGAGCAGCAAGCCGCCCAGCACCGCCTGCTCCGCCTCAATGGCGTAAAGCGGCCGTGCCAGCGGCAGATCGTCCGCGCCCGTCATGCCGCCTCCTGATCGTGGTGGTAGCGGCCTTCACGGATCTTCGCGAAGTTCTCGGACTTCACGATCCAATCCAGGCTTGCACGGAACGGCTGGCTGCGGCCGTGCCCAGCGCCAGCTTTGCCGGTCAGGAAATCCGACTGTGCAACGTATTCGAAAAACCGCTTCCAGTAATCGAGCGTCTGACGCTTCGGGTCTTCGTTCCAGCGTGCGCGCAGATGCTGGGCGCGTGCAGGAGTCCATTCGCGAATGCCTTGGCATGTCGGAAGGATTTCGTGGTACAGCGCGATGATCTGCTGATGCGGGCAATCAGGCGGACCGTTCCGATTTGATTGCACCGACGGCGTCAGGATCAGGTCGTCAGCGTCATTGGCGCTGTCGACGAGTAACCCGTTAGGGTTACTTTCTTTTTCCTGCTTCTGTTCCTGTTCCTGTTCCTGTTCCTGGTTTCGAAACGGTTGCACTAACCCTTCGTCAACGGTTTCAAAAGGACGCCAAATTTCAGCCGGGAACTTGGGCGCGAAGTCCCGCAAAGCCCGCGCCAATACTGGCTTCACCCAGGATCCATCCGGGACCTGATGGAACAGCTTGATCCCCGCCTTCGCCTGATTCGGGTTTTCGATCTCATTCCAGAGACAGAACTTGGGCACAACAACCCATTTCGACTCTTCGCAACGGGTTGCAAAACCCTTATCAAACAGTTCCCGGAACCGTTCTGAAACGGTTTCTTGAGACCAACGAAGATCCTCTGCGACGTATCCATCGGGCAGGCGGAATGCGCCGATCATCGTCGTATGAGGACTTGAGAGGAGATACAGCGCCAGAACCTTGCCCTGGTCGCTGAGCCCGAGAAAGCTCGGCTCAGTCCAGAGCGCGGTCGGCACCTTGCCGTAGTCACGCATTGCCGCCTCCCCTACCCGCGCTCGGCCGGAACGTCCAGGCGGCGGAGAAGCTTGTCGAGTTCGCGCTTTGCCTCGGCGCAAAGTTGCAGGCGCACGTCGCGCGTGTCGGCCACTGTCATCCGGTGCAGCAGCTCTTCCAGGTGTTCCCGGGCCGGCTCCCTCTTAGCCGGGGCGTTCATGCGACCGCCCGAATCAGCCCGAATTGCTCCATGCGGCCAGCAAGGACCTGCATCGCCTTCTGCGCCTCGATGAACTCACGCTGCAGACGCGCGCGCTCGTCCTCGGGTTCGATTGGTGTGGGATCGGCATACCCGCAGTCGCGGGCGAGGAAGTTCATTGCGGCGTGGCAGCCGCGGTCGCGGCCGAGCTTCAGGAGGAAAAGCGTCTGCTCGGGCGAGAGCTTTTCGACACGGCCCTCATTCAGACAGGCCAACAGCAGGCGGTGCGCGGCGTCGGGTGTCTTCTCGGGCCAAAGCTTGGAGGCCACGACCTTTGCACCACCACAGGACTTCACCACAGCATCGAGCGCGTCATTGAACGACTCGTAGAACAAGGCGTCTTGGGACATTCCACCCCTCTCCCAAAAATTTGGAGGCGTTTGTAGAGACGCCCCACAAGCAAAAAAATAGAGTTCTCCCCATGGAGAACCCTTCGAACCTCATCGCCCTAAGCGGGCAACTCAGGCCAGTACATCTGCCAATCGTCAGGACGCAGGTCCTTGCGCGTGACGGCGCCAGCGGTGGCGCGCTCGATCGCAACGCAATACCGGACCGGTACCGGCCGAAGGTTTCGTTGCCACTGGTAGATGAATGCGGGCGAAGCGTCGATCTGCCGCGCAAGCTCAGCGGCCGAGAGACTGTTTTCGCTGTCGAGGTAGAGGTTCAGGTCCATAGCAGACACTATAGCATAGCTATAGCGCAAAGCAGAGCTGCGCTAGCCACGCTATAGAACCAAATGGCTAGCATTGCTTTATGGATATCTGGTCACTTGAAGAAGAAGCTCAGCGCTTGAAGGAGCGCTTTGAAGCGGTGGAGAACCGCGCGGCGTTCGCACGCGCCTACGATGTGCCAGGTGGCCAAGCGATGATCTACCAGCACATCACTGGGCGCCGGCCAATGAGTCTTGAAGCCGCTCGCTGTTACGCCCGTGGCTTCGGCGTGGAACTGGAGGAGATCAGCCCCCGCCTATCCCAAGAGGCGAAGAAAGCCTTGGGGCTGAACGATGGAGGCACTAGAAGCGAAAGCCAGGGCGCCAAATCGTGGTGGCGCGATAGCCCGTCCAATCACACGCCCGACATGTTCAGCGCCGACCTAGTGCGCCGAGCGTTGATCTCACTGGAACAGGGACTGCAGGACGCAGACCTTGAGTTGGCTCCGGAGAAGAAAGCGGAAGCGCTCGTAATGGCTTGCGTCCTTATGAAGAGCACAGCACAGGATGACAACCGCCCGGTTATAGCCCGGCTATTAAAGCTGGTGGCCTAATAGATTGCCCTATTTATGTGCAGCGCTGTAGACTTAAACGCTTGCATATGGAGGGGCAAAGTGGGAGTTGAAGAAAAATTCAAAGAACTGATTCGCGAGAACGCCAAGCCCAAACGCGCCCAGCCCTCGCAAATAATCAATATTCGAAATAGCCGAGTGGTGTTCGACCTTCGCCAGCACAGCAGCGAGGAGTCAACCGGTACCACCCGTTCCGCGAGCGTTTCTCCGCTTCGGTCTACGGACAGTTGATTTGTCCGTCGATGGCTGACTGACGCCATCCAGCTCGCGTAGCACATCCATCAGCGGCCGGTCTGTAACGATGACCGGGCCATAGCAAACCAACACGATATTTCCACCCGACAAGGTGAACGGGGGACTTTTTGCGCCCCCATTTTCTTCGCTACTCACACGTTCCTCGTGATTTAAACAGAACTTACTTTTGTATTAAGTAAAGCACAATTCGATATTCCTGAATACTGAATTTAGGAATTGCGCTATACGGATCACAGCAATCCATTGCGCCATTGCAAATTTGCAACAATCGACATAACCCCTCTCAAGAGGGGATCGGCGCAAGAATGAGACGAGCCGAGAACTTCGTGAACTCGTAGCATCGGCACAACCGAGGGTGCCGCCCCACTCCCAACGGCCTGTCGCTTCAGCCCGCTTCGGCGGGCTTTTCTCTTGCCCTTCCTCCGCCTGTTACAATTTTTTCTATAGCATAGCTATTGCATAGAGATGTAGCTCTGCTATAGTTTGCTCCATCAACACACCGCCCGGTGTTCCTGATGGAGAGCGAGATGATCAGCAAGACAAAACAAGACTGGCAAGTTGGCGCGACCGTAAAGGTTGGCTTCCTGACCCTCGTCGTTAAGGCCGCTGTGCCGACGCCGGGCGATTTCCAGCCCGACGCATACATCCTGACCAACACGGCCGGTTCGCAGCTCTACATGTTCGTGCCGCACAACGGCGTTCGGAAGATCGACGTCGCCGAAGCTCGCGAACTGCTGGCCGAAGCTGAGCAGCAAGCCGCGCGCATCGCGGCGGCGGCCATCAAGAAGGCCGCTGCTGCGAACGACATCGCCGCCCTCTTTGCTTGAGGTGCCGGCCATGATCAACGCACTCACCAAGCTCGAAAAGCAAGTCTGCGAAGCGCTCGTAGGTGATGACACCTACTGCAGCGAGCGCGGCCTGGATGACACCCATCCGTATATGGCCGCCGTTGCGGCAGCCATGCTGGCCAACGATCTCGGCGACAAAGCAATGGCTTCGCTGGGCCGCATGATGGTTCAGCAGTTCCAGCGTGACATCGCCAATGCGGTTGCACAGCAAGAGCTCGACAACAAGATCGCGGCTGACACGCTGGAAGCCCTCGAAGAAGCCAACGCGAAGCTCGAGCGCCGCCTGGGCATGGCCGCTCCCGCCTCAATCCACTGAGCGAGCGCGCTATGACCCCCGACATCCTGATCAAGGCCGGGAAGTTCCTGGCCATCCTCATCCCTGTCGCCTTCGTCATTGGGTGGCTCGGCGCTCGCATTGATGCGCCGGTCGCTGGTGAAAGCGACGAGTCCCGCAGCTCGCGCCTGTCACGCAACAACGGCGCGCTGTTCTGGATGGTTGCCGTGGTGATCGTCGTCGCAGTGGGCCACCTCGCAGCTTCCGAGTTCATTGGCAGCTGAGGCGCAGCCATGAATCTCGCTGAATTCCTGCATCTGAGCCCTGCTGATGTTCGCAGCCTGCTCAAGTTCACGCTCATCGTCATCGTGGTCGGCTTCTTCTGCGCCCTGACGCTCTCCAGCGCCGGCGACGACGTGAAAGACGCGGAGGAAGACTGACATGACGCTGCTCAAGATCGCCGCTGCAGTCGCCCTCCTCCTCACAGTGTGCTTCGTGTACGTCGTGAAGTACGAGCGTACACACGGCCGGGGCTGACCATGAACGCCGAAGCAATCAAGAAGGCATCGGCAAAGTTTCGCGCATTCCTCACTGAGCGCGGTGCCGAAGTCCTGAAGCCGACTAGCGAGTGGGAACTCATCCGCTTCAACTGCGCCGCAGGCGTGGCCATCGTCTACACCGATGCCCGCGGCCGGACCACCTTCACCGGCGAAGCCCTTGCCGCGTGGAATGCGTTCTGCACCAGCGGTGCTTGGAGTGCCGGGAATGCAGTCAAGCGCAAGCGCCTCAGCCCGGTCATCCAAACGTTGGTCGATCGCGATGGTGAGTGCTGCTTCTACTGCTGGAAGCCATTGCAGCACCTCGATCTGAGTGTTGAGCACATCGTGCCGGTCGCGCACGGTGGCCCGAATCACATCAGCAATCTCGTGCTCGCGCACCGCAGCTGCAACGCCGCAGCCGGGCATCTGAGCGCAATGGAAAAGATTCTGCGCCGTGAACGCGCCAAACCTACTGGAGCATGACTGTGATCAAGAACGACCTGAAGCTCGAAGCAGCAGGCAACTGCGTGCGCACCGTACGCGCCGCAGACGGATCAGGTGGCTGGCTGATCGCTGAAATCCAGCATCAGCATGTCAAGAACGCCACCCAAGTAGCTGCGATGTTCGCTGCCTCGCCAGACCTGGTGGAAGCCTTGATCGCCTATATGCAGGCCATACGCGACGGTCAAGACCAGAAGGCCGTTATGGCCGCGATCAAGGCTGCCGATGATAAGGCGCGCGCTGCGCTGGCGAAGATTGTAGGAGCCTGACATGTACCTCTCCGACGAACAGATGAACATCGTCACGGGCCCGGGCGTCAGCAATTGGGAACCGATTGACCTGCCCACAGGCAAGCAAGACATCCCGGCCTGGGTACGTGGCGCACACGTCGACTGGATGAACGGCGCCAGCAACGCGCCCGACGTGACGCTCAAGGTGCACGGCAAGGTCTACACGTGGCCGGATCAGCGGTGGGAAAAGCACGGCTCCATGTACATCGCTCGGCATGACGACGGCCGCGCGTGCGTGCTGTATCACGACGGCCCGATCTCCAAGCAGACGCTGCCTGACGAACGCGTCAGAGCGAAAGTCCTGTCCGGCGAAATCGAACGTCTGCCCGACGTCGAGGTGATGGCCACGACGAAGCAAAGCGGCTTCGGCGGCTCCTCGTACTGGCTGCAGATGATAGACGGGTCGGATCTCGTCCTGCGCGGACCGTGGCACGGCGGTGCGCCGGCGGGCTATGTAGAAGTCGGTGCCATCGACATGGCCGATGACTACTACCGCAAGTCGTCTTGGCACCGGGGACGCCCTTGGCACAAGCTCGGCGGCGGTCCCGGTGTCTATCTCACAGAAGAGACCTTCCTTCGAATCATCGCCCGTTTCTGTCCGCACGTCGGCATGGCTCGCACGAAGCACTGCTACGGCGTCCGCCTGGAGCCCTATCGCCATGAGTGGGGCGGCCCAAAGAGCGCGGTCTACATGGCCGAACTGGAGCGAGCGCGCCTCAAGCAACCCGCTGGCGAGCACTGGCGGGTGTACTGGGATGGGCACGAACGCTACTGCGGCCAGATGCGCATACCGACCTATGGATTCGAGCCCGGCGTGATGGACCTGCCGACGGAACGCGACCACAAGCTGGCCGCCCGCAAACCTTGGTGATGGAGACAGACATGCGCATCACAGCCGACCAAGCCGCCGCCAGCCAAGCGCAGCAATCAAACAGCGGCGTCGCCGCTACCGTGACCCTTGCACGAACGGCCCGCGTTCTAGAAGCGATGCTGGAAAGCGTCCTGTTCGACGGCGCAACCGTGATGCTGCAGTTCGAAACGCGCGGCCAGGCCTTCGACGTCATCAACGAAGCGCGCTCTGCGATCAAGGCGACGCAGCAGCTCCTCGCCGAGGCACGGACATGCTGATCCGCACCGACAGCGTGAACGACTACCACGCCGGCCGGACGCTCAGCGAGAAGCGTCTATCGCACCACTGCGCAGCTGCAGAAGAGAGCGCGACGTGGAAGGACTGGGCCCGCGCGATTGCCATCGGCGCCGTTGCCGGCTTCTTCATCTACCTGTCTGTCGGCATCCGCGCCGGCTTTTAACCACCGCAGCACCACTGGAGATCGTCATGAGCACCACCACGCCACAGATCACGATGCAGTCGGTCGAGTCGTCGCAGATCCATAGCATTGGCCACGACTCTGCCACCAACACGCTGGCCATCCGCTTCAAGAGTTGGAAGGGCGAGGCGACCAGCCTTTACCACTACCAGAACTTCACCGCCGAGGACTTCGAAGCCTTTCTCAATGCGGAATCGATCGGCCGCCACTTCGGCGCGTTCATCAAGCCGTTCGACCAGAAGTACCCGTTCAAGCGTATCGAAGACGCGCCCGAGCAGAAGCTCGCGGCCTAAACCATCAGCAGCACTTCCACCAACGCAGCACCGGCGGCACCCGGCCGCCTTTTCACCCCAACCAGGAGAAAAAGATGCTCCCAGAAAAACGCGAAGCCTCGGCTCTGCCTGCATTGCAGATGGACGAAGCGGAGCTGATGTCCGTCCTGCGCAACTCGCTCTATCCCGGCGCCCGCGACGAGTCCATCAAGCTGGTACTCGGTTACTGCCGCGCCGCCGCCCTGGATCCGATGCAGAAGCCTGTGCACATCGTCCCCATGTCGGTCTCTACCGGCAAGAAGGACAACGACGGCTGGGACATCAAGGAGATGCGCGACGTTGTCATGCCCGGCATCGGCCTCTATCGCACCCAGGCGGCACGCTCAGGCGAATACGCAGGCGTCACGGAACCTGATTTCGGCGAGGACGTCACTGAGAAATTGGGCGATGCGACCGTTACCTACCCGAAGTGGTGCCGCGTAACAGTGAAGCGGCTCTTGAACGGCACCGTTGTGGAGTTCACGGCCAAGGAATACTGGCGCGAGAACTATGCAACCAAGAGCGCCCGCTCTGTCGAGCCGAACGCGATGTGGAAGCGCCGCCCGTATGGCCAGCTCGCGAAGTGCGCAGAAGCGCAAGCTCTGCGCAAGGCTTTCCCCGAGTTCGGCGCCCAGCCGACCGCTGACGAAATGGAAGGCGCGATCGGACTTGAACAGTCGACCTTCGAGAACGGCGCGGCCACGAACGGGGTCGCGATGCCCAAGTCCCGTACTGGTGGCCAGCAAAACGCCGACAACCAGGTCACAGACGTGCATGCGAAGTCAGACGCCGAAGCGGCGCCGGGTAAGGGCGGCAGTTCGCCGAAGCGGAGTACGGCCGCCAGCAGCGGGGAACTCGCATCGGAAGGCGAACGCGCATGGGTCCGCCGCAAGCTTGAGGACCTTGGCCTTGAGCTGCAGGCCGCCTGCGATGAAGTGGGCATCAGCAATTTTGACGCGCTGACCGCTGACGGTTTCATCGCAATGAAGGACCTCGTCAATCGCCTGGAGCGCAAGTAACCATGCTGCTCTTCGAAGAGGCCACCCACACCTACCGCTTCGACGGCTTGGTCGTGCCCAGCGTGACGCAGATCCTCGCGCCGCTGAACGATCTGTCGTTCGTCGATCCGCAGGTGCTTGAGTACAAGCGCCAGCTCGGCACCGCCGTGCACAAGGCAACCGAACTGTACGACTTGGGCGACCTCGACGAAGACAGCCTCGCACCGGTGATCCGGCCCTACCTGGACGCATGGATCCGCTTCCGCCGCGAGAAGCCGTTCGAGATCCTGGGCATGGAGCAGAAGGTCTACCACCCGCTCCACCGCTACGCCGGCACATACGACCGAATGATCGCGATGGACGGCCGCCGCGGCCCGCTCGACATCAAGACTGGCGAAACGCTGCCCGGCTACGGCCCGCAGACGGCCGCATACAAGGCGGCATCGGAAGCTGAAACGGGCGAACGCCTCACCGGACGATGGACGATCCAACTGCGCGATGACGGCACGTATCGCCTGCACACCAAGGCCGACAACGATGACTGGCCGGTCTTCCTGAGCTGCCTGAACCTCTACCGCTTTCGCAACAAGCACGCCGCCTGACGGGCGGCAGGAGAACACGATGACCACTTCAACCCAAGGAACCGTCGCATACGACGCCAGCGCCGCGCTGGTGCTGGTAGGCCAAGCGCAAAAGGCACTTACCAACGCCGAAGCGTATGTGATCGACAGCCCTGCCATGTACGAACTGGCAGCTTCTGATTTGCAGAGCGTGAAGACGCTGCGCAAACAGGTCGAGGAAAAGCGCACCGGCATCACGGGGCCGCTCAATCAGGCGCTGAAAGCCGTGAACGATCTGTTCCGGCCGGCTACTTCGTACCTGGACGACGCCGAGGGGAAGCTCAAAGGCGCCCTGCTCGCTTACGACCAGGAGCAAGCCCGCAAAGCTGCGGAGGAACGCCGCAAGGCGGAAGAAGCCGCACGCGCTGAACGCGAACGGATCGAGAACGAAGCGCGCGAGAAGCGGGAGCGCGCCGAGGCCGAGGCCGAACGGATCCGCCAGGAAGCCGCAGCCGCTGCCGCGTCCGGCGATGAATCGAAGGCCAACGAACTGACGATGCAGGCACAGCATACCGCTGCCGCCGGCGCCGCCGAGGCCGAACAGATCACCAGCACCGTGGATCTGATCACCGCTGCGCCGTTGCCGATTGCATCCGCTGCGCCCAAGGTCAAGGGCCTGTCCACGCGCGAGAACTGGAAGGCGCAGGTCACCGACAAGATGACCCTGCTGCGCCACATCGTCGAACACCCGGAGTTTGAAAACCTGGTCGACGTGAACCAGAGCGCGCTGAACCAGCTCGCCAAGGCGCAGAAGCAGGCAATGAAGCTGCCCGGCGTCGAGCCCTACAACGACGCAATCCTGTCGGCCCGCGCGGCGTAACCGTCCCCCGTTTGGTCGGTGCGTCCCGCCCGGCCCTTCTTATTCATCAGGAGAAAGCCATGCTCGAATTCGAATCGACCCTCGTGCGCGTCAAGCACATCAACAGCCGCATCGAGAAGCACGGCGACGACAAGGTACTGGGCGTAGATCTGCGCCTGGTGGTGCGTCTGTCGAACAACGAGCTGGCGCAGTTTTCCCCGACGCTCAAGTCGAGCTTCTACCACAAAGACGACTCCGTGCAGGGCGACGTGGTGACCGATGAGAACCACCTGCCGAACCTCAAGAACCCGCTGATCGGCCCCATCAAATGGGACGGCACCTGGGAGCACCAGCGCCTGGCCATCCATCACGGCACGCGCGCGCAGGACGACATCGTTCTCGGTGATGCGAAGGTCAGCAAGTTGGTGCTTGACCTGCAGGAAGGCGGCACGGTGTTCGTGACCTTCCGCGTGCAATGCCACCCGGACGAAAAGCAGGCGGCCAAGCTGCTGACGCTGCTCGACCAGGAAGTGCACATGACGCTGGCGGTGGACGAAGACGCTGAGATGCCTCTGGCGGCTTAACGATCAACGGGCGGCTGCGGCGGGACAGCGCCGAGTCCCAATAAACAGCGTGCGACGCCTCCTGGCACCGGGCAGTCGCAGCTGCCCACCCTTTCAGCAGTACCGCGTTCACCCAACCCATAGGACACAACATGCAAATCCAACTTCCCCCGCTCGCTGAAGGCGAAACCTATCTCTTCGGTCGCATCGACAAGAACGGCGACATCGAACACACCGTTGTCATCGCCGTGAACAACGAAGCGCTCACGCGCGACGAACAGCGCGAGTGGGCCAAGAGCGTCGGCGGCGTGCTGATGAACCGCGTCGAAGCGATCGAGATCTACAACGAGCATCGCGACCTCGTAGAGCCCCGCGCGTACTGGACCGATGAAGACGTCGAATGGGATTCCGCTTACGCCTGGTGCCAGTACTTCAGCTACGGCAACCAGGACGGCATCCTCAAGAGCGCCGCGCTGCGCGCGGTCGCTGTCCGCAGATTCAAAAATTGACCCCTTCACTCATTCACTGAGCTGAACAACACATCCGTCACTTCTCTGTAGGAGCGCAGCATGACCGCAGTCACCCTGGAAGACATCGAAGAAAAGCAAGCGCAGCTCGAAGCTGATCACGCGCGCATCGGCCAACTGATCAAGCAGTTCAAGGAACAGCCGCGTGCCACGGAGTACCGCGTCGATGCAGCGACGATCCCGCTGGCACCAGGCGAACGCTTGGCCGGCCCGATCTACGCCGAAGACGGCACGCTGGACTACTACCTGATCAAGCTGCCGGGCGATGGCGGCGATCTCAGCCATGCCGATGCCATCGCATATGCCTCCGGCCGTGGCGGCAAGGTGCCCAATCGTCGCGAGGGCCGGTTGCTGATGGCAAACCTGGGTGACGAGTTCGACAAGGTGGCCTATTGGCTGGAAGAGACCTACGAGCACAACTCCGCTTGCGCCTGGTGCCAGGGCTTCGACTACGGCACCCAGTACTACGGCCGCAAGAGCGCCGCGCTGCGCGCGGTCGCTGTCCGCAGATTCATTCCTTCCGTAATTTAATCATTTGACACGCCATGGCTCTGCACACTGAGCTCGACGTCTATAAGACCGGCTACGACCTGTTCGGCAAGGTGACAACGATCGTCGCGAACATGGAACGCACCTTCAAGCGCCTGATCGGCGAAGAGATCGTGCGCGAATCCTCCAAGTTGCTGATCTTGGTTTATCGCGCCAACGTCGCCGATGACAAGGTGCCGCACCTCGCCAATTTGGTCGAGCGGGTAAAGCTCGTCGAGCTGTTGATTCGTCTCGCGTTCGATTTGAAGAAGGTGTCACCCAAGCAGTACTGGGCGGTCATCCATCTAACGGCGAGCATCGGGAAGCAGGCCACGGCGTGGAAGAAGTACGCAGCATCCAAGCGCCCGCTTCATGGAGGTCAAGGCCACCATGACTGAGCGCCTCTTCAATCTGGTCGTGCCGCTGGCTCACAAGGCCACCGCCATGCGCACCACGGATACCTCCGGCTCCGGCTGGGATGCGTCCGGCGCAGTTTCCCGCCCGAGCAATCGGACTGGCGACGTAGATAGCACGATGGGTCCGCTTACGCCTGGTACCAGAACTTCAACAACGGCAACCAGAACAACAACCACAAGAGCGCCGCGCTGCGCGCGGTCGCTGTCCGCAGATTGGAACGAAACGGAAGGCTTCACGGGCGCCGAACTGGTCAAGGCATACCGCGACTGCCGGCGCACGAAACGCAACACCGCAAGCGCGCTCGCCTTCGAAGCCAACCTCGAGCGCAACCTCTTCAAGCTGCACAACGAACTGGCCGACGGCAGCTATGCCCCGGGCCCGTCGAAGTGCTTTGTCATCGATCGACCCAAGCACCGGGAAGTCTGGGCGGCCTCATTCCGAGACCGGATCGTGCACCACCTGCTGTACAACCGCATCGGCCCACGCTTCGAGAGGTCGTTCATCTCCGACTCGTGCGCCTGCATCAAGGGGCGCGGCACGCTCTACGCCGTAGAACGACTCGACGCGAAGGTCCGCTCGATCACGCAGAACTGGTCCCTTCCGGCGCACTACCTGAAGTGCGATCTGGCCAACTTCTTCGTCAGCATCGACAAGCGCGTCCTACTCGATCTGCTGCTCGCGAAGGTCTCCGAGCCCTTCTGGCGCGAGATGACCGAGCTCGTGCTGATGCACGATCCACGGGCCGACTTCGTCTACCTGGGCGATCCCAGGATGATGGACCGGGTGCCGCCGCACAAACGCCTGATGGAGCAGCCTACACACCGCGGGCTGCCGATCGGCAATCTGTCCTCGCAGTTCTTCGCCAACGTCTATCTCAACGAGATGGATCAGTTCGTGAAGCACGAGCTGCGCTGTCGTCATTACATCCGCTACGTAGACGACTTCGTGTTGTTGCATGAGTCACCACAGTGGCTCAACGAGGCACTCGCCGCTATCGCCGAATTCTTGCCGGCGCGGCTTGGCGCACGCCTCAATCCCAAGAAGACCATCCTGCAGCCCGTCTCTCGTGGCATCGACTTTGTCGGCCAGGTGATTCGCCCGTGGGTGCGGCACACCCGCAAGCGGACATTCAACGTCGGCATTGCGAGGCTCCAAGAGATGCCGGCCGATGAGGTCTACCAAGCCGCCAACAGCTACTTCGGTCTGCTGCGACAGGCCACCGGCAGCCATCACGAACGTGCCCAGCTCGCCAATATCGCGCGCAAGCGCGGCCATGCCGTCAATCGGCAAATGACTAAGGCGTTTCGCAAAACCAGTCAACGAGGAGATCAACAATGATGAGACGGCTTCTGCTCGCCTACAGCAACACACGCCCGGTGAAGGTCATCAGCGACAACGGCCGCCGATACCTGGAGCGGTATTTCGTCTGCAGCGCCTTCGGCATGCGCGTTTATCTGCACCGCTTCGTCGCCTCCGATCCTGATCGCGGCCTTCACGATCATCCGTGGCGCTGGGCAGCCTCAATCATCCTCGCCGGATCGTACTGGGAGCAGACGCGCGCGCACGACCCCGTTCGGTGCGTGAGATGGCTCAACTTCCTGACCGGCAACACCTTCCATCGCGTGCTGATACCCCCTGGCATGGATGTATGGACCCTCTTCATCGTGCCGGCTCGCGACGTGAAGGAATGGGGATTTCTTCGTGACAAGGGCCAGATGGGCCAGATCTTCACACCATACAACTACGGCGCAGCCGGCAAGCCCGCTCGGTGGTGGGAACACGCACCCAAAGGAAAGGAGATTCGCTGATGATCCGCCGTGAATACAACAGCTTCGGCTTCTGCAGCGGCCTCGGCGGTGGTGCCAAGGGCTTCAAGAAGGCGATGTCGCAGGTTGGCGCAATGACTGCCACATGGAAATGCATTGGCGGCATCGACAACGATAAGGCTGCCGCGCGCGATTTCAAAAAGCTCGTCGGGGTGGATTGCGCTGTCCTGGACCTTTTCACGCGCCAGCAATACGTCGCGTTCCATGGTGCAGAGCCGCCGTCGGATTGGCGCGAAGCAACAGCGGAAGACATCCGCCGGGCCGCTGGCTATCAGCACCCGCACTGTGTGTTTATCTCGTCGCCGTGCAAAGGTGCTTCGGGCCTGCTGGCCGAAAGCCTGAGCCGTACGCCGAAGTATCAGGCGCTCAACGAGCTGACGCTGCGCTGTGTGTGGCTGATGTGCGAGGCCTGGAAGGATGATCCCGTCGAGCTGATCGTGTTCGAGAACGTGCCTCGCCTGGCCACGCGCGGCCGGCACCTGCTCGATCAGATCAAGAAGCTGCTCGCCTACTACGGCTATGCCGTCAATGAGACGTCGCACGACTGCGGCCTGATCGGTGGACTGGCTCAGAGCCGCAAGCGCTTCCTGATGGTCGCGCGCCACACCGCCAAGGTGCCGGCGTTCCTGTACGAGCCGCCGATGAAGCGCCTGCAGGGCGTAGGTACCGTGCTCGGTCGCATGCCCCTGCCGGGAGATCTCGCCGGCGGCCCAATGCACCGGGTGCCGTCCCTGCAATGGAAGACGTGGGTTCGTCTCGCATTCGTGGAAGCAGGCAGCGACTGGCGCAGCTTGAACAAGTTGGCGATCGAGAATGGCAGCCTGCGCGACTACTTGATCGTGCCAGAACGTCGAAACGGACACCTTGGCGTGCACGGCTGGGACGATTCGATGGGAGCCATCGCGGGGGAATCTCTGCCAACAAATGGCGCGTTCTCCATCGCCGATCCGCGTGGCCCCGCAAATGCTGCCCAATACCAACAATACGGCGTCCTCAACTGGCAAGAGCCGTCGGGGGCAATCATCGGCGTCAAGTCGCCTGGCCAAGGCACGTTCAGCGTGGCTGACCCTCGGCACCTGGGCACACCGAAGCACAACAACGAATTCCGCATCGTCCCGTGGAACGACGCCGCCCGCGCGGTCACCGGTGCGCACGGTACCGGCCAGTGCGTAGCAGATCCGCGCCGCGACGGTCCGACGTTCGGCAAGTACTCTGTGACGCCGTGGGATGACGCCACCGGCACGATCATCGCCGGTAGCACCACCGGGCAAGGCGCATTCGCTGTCGCTGATCCTCGCACCGGCTGGCCAGAATCAGCTCACGCCAGCAAGTTGAAGGTCACGCCGTTCGATGAGCCAGCTGCGACCGTGACTGGGGCGAGGTTCGGCAGCGGCGCGCTGGCAGTTGCTGATCCGCGCCCTGGCATGCGGCGCGAGCGTGGCGACAATTACCTGACCGGCGGTCACTATGGCGTTGTCGGATGGGATCAGCCGAGCGGGGCCGTGTCCGCAGCTGCGGGACACGACAACGGCCGTTGGTCTGTCGCTGATCCGCGCATGCCGGCGGCCAACGACAAGCTGGTGGCGATCATCCGCGCCCTTGATGGTACGTGGCACCGTCCTTTCACGACGCTGGAGCTGGCAGCCCTGCAGTCGCTGATCGAACCCGAGGAATACCTGGAGCTGGACGGGCTGAGCGATCAGGCCTGGCGCGAGCGCATCGGGAACGCGGTGCCGCCCGATGCCGCACAAGCCATTGCCGAAGTGATGGGCACCACCCTCCTCCTCGCCGAATCCGGCGAGACATTCCAGCTCTCGGCAACTCCGGTCTGGGTGCGCCCCGTGGCCGTGGCCTTGTCCGTCGAACAGATCCTGGAGGCCGCATGACAGCCGCGCAATACGAAGACTTCCTGCGCGCCAAGATCAAGATGGCTCGCTTCGATGGCTTTGACGTCGATCCGGCCGAGATCAATCCCGCGCTGAAACCGCATACGCGGGACATCGCACGCTGGTGCCTGAAAGGCGGCAACCGCGCAATCTTCGCCAGCTTCGGCCTGCACAAGACGGCGACGCAGTTGGAGATCCATCGCCTCATGGGCGTGCACCGGCCAGGCCTGCGCCTGCAAGTACTCCCGCTGGGCGTGCGCCAAGAGTTCTTTGACGAGGTGGCTGAGCGATTCACTGGCGAGCACTCGCTGGACCTGCGCTTCATCCGCTCCGACAGCGAAATCGGCGACGAACGTACGGTCTACCTGACCAATTACGAGAGCGTGCGCGAGGGCAAGATTACGCCCGGCCTGTTCCGCTGCGCCAGCCTGGACGAAGCGGCCATTCTGCGCAGCTTCGGCAGCAAGACGTATCAGGAGTTCTTGCCGGCTTTCGAATCTGTCGAGTTCAAGTTCGTCGCCACGGCCACGCCGGATCCTAACAGGTACAAGGAGCTGATCCACTACGCAGGCTACTTGGGCGTCATGGACACCGGCCAGGCGCTTACCCGCTTCTTCCAGCGAGACAGCGAGAAGGCCGGCAACCTGACGCTGTACCCGCACAAGGAACAGGAGTTCTGGCTGTGGGTAGCCAGCTGGGCGGTGTTCATCACGAAGCCAAGTGACCTCGGGCACAGCGACGACGGCTATGTCATGCCGCCGCTTGACGTGCGCTGGCATGAAATCCCCAGCGACTACGCCACCGCCGGCTCCGAGAAGAGTGGCCAGGGGCTACTCCTTCCCGATCTGGCCATGGGCCTCTCGGCCGCCGCGCGCGAGAAGCGCGACAGCCTGCCCGCGCGCGTGGAGAAGGTGCGCACGTTGGTGGAGGCCGATCCGCAAGACCACTTCGTCATCTGGCACGACCTGGAAGACGAGCGACATGCGATCCAGACGGTTGTGCCGGAGGCGGTAAGCGTCTGGGGCTCCCAGGAACTCGAGGAGCGCGAGCGCCGTATGAGCGACTTCAAATACGGACGGTGCCGCATCATCAGCACGAAGCCTGTGCTCGCCGGCAGCGGTACGAACTGGCAGCGGCATTGCCACCGCGAGATCTTCTCGGGCGTGGGCTACAAGTTCAACGACTTCATCCAGGCCGTGCACCGCACGCTGCGCTTCGGTCAGCAGCACCAAGTGCGCATCGACATCATCCACACCGAGGCCGAGCGCGAGATCAAGGCCGAACTGTTGGCGAAGTGGAAGCGCCACGACGAACAGCAACAGCGCATGGCGGCATTGGTGCGCCAGTACGGTCTTGACCAGCTCGCCATGCAGGAGACGCTGGCCAGGTCGATCGGTGTCGAGCGCCGACTCGCCAAGGGCGAGCACTACGAGGTGGCGAACAATGATTGCGTGCTAGAAGCGAAGGAGCAGCCCGACAACTCGGTCGACCTGATCGTGACGAGTATTCCGTTCGCCAACCACTACGAATACACGCCCAGCTACAACGACTTCGGCCACACGGAAGACAACGAGCATTTCTGGCGCCAGATGGACTACCTCACGCCGGAGCTGTTTCGGATCCTGAAGCCAGGCCGCATTGCAGCCATCCACGTGAAAGACCGCGTCATGTTCGGCAGCGTGACGGGTCTCGGCCGGCCGACGATGGATTGCTTCCACGAAGAGACCGTCTTCCACTTCAAGAAGCACGGCTTCCACAAGCTCGGTCTCATCCAGATCAACACGGACGTGGTGGCGGAGAACAACCAAACGTACCGCCTCAGCTACACCGAAATGTGCAAGGACGGCACCAAGATGGGCGTTGGTTGCCCTGAATACGTGGTGCTGCTGTTCAAGCCACAGACCGATACCTCGCGCGGCTATGCCGACGTGCCGGTGGTGAAATCGAAGAGCGAGTACAGCCTCGCGCGCTGGCAAATCGACGCGCATGCGCACTGGCGTTCCAGCGGCGACCGCCTTCTGACCGTTGATGAGATGGTGGCCATGGGCCCGGCGAAGCTGCCAAAGTTCTTCACCGAAGATAGCCTGCGGCGCGTCTACGACTACGAACGGCACGTTGCCATCGGCGAGCAGTTGGACGCGCGTGGCGCGCTACCGCGCAAGTTCATGTGCCTTGCGCCCGGTAGCACGTCGGAATGGGTCTGGCACGACATCGTGCGCATGAAGACGCTCAACGGCGAGCAATCAAAGCGCAATGTCGAGCAGCACGTATGCCCCCTGCAGATCGATACCGTCGACCGCCTGATCGAGCGCTACAGCAACAAGGGCGATCTGGTCTATGACCCATTCGCTGGCCTGATGACGGTGCCCTATCGCGCAATCCTGAAAGGCCGGCGCGGCGGCGGCAGCGAACTCAATCCCGCGTACTTCCGCGACGGCCTTCATTACCTGAAGGCAGCCGAACTGGAAGTGTCGATGCCGACCCTGTTTGATGCGATGGATCTGGGGGAAGCAGCGTGAGAACCGTGTTACCCCTGGGATACAGCGTCTTGGCCAGGCAAATCTTCTGGTTGACGTGCTTTCACCCGCATGAAAAGGCCATCGACCAGAAGGTCGATAAGACTCGCGTAACGGTTGACCTGCTCTTTAGACAGGCTGGTGCCGCTCGTGTGAGCGACCAAGTTTCGGAGTTCCCCGAGTTCATTCGCGACTTTCTGATCTTCTTCGGTCAGCAAGCCAGCCTTACGAAGCTCACTGAGCAGCCGCATACGCGTGAAGTATTTGTTGCTGGACGCCCGCTCCGGATAAGCGCTGAAGTAAGCCGCGCGAGCAGCAGTCTCCCATTCCTTCCATTTCTCCATCACGACGCCCGTGGGGTTCGCTTTGAGCGCGAGGGCATCGTCGCTGCCGCGTGCATCCGGAACGTGGATGCTGAAGCGAACGTTACCTGGATTTTGTGCGACTGCTGGTTCATCGCGGACGACTTCCGCCTCCACTTTTTCCAGCTTGCTTTCGAATACCGCTTTGGTGCCGCCCGGCAAGGTCAGTTCGAGAAGTTGATGCAGCTTCTCCGCAAGCCTTTTTCGAAAGGAAATCGCGAGGATCAGCGCGGTAATCGGCCAGGCCAGCGCCTCTGCCATTTTCGTGATGAACGTGAGCCAGTCCATGGCACCCCCCTGTTTTTTGGGAGCATCCTAGCATGACGCGATACCCTCTCACTTGGCCGGCTGGTTGGCCTAGAAAGGCACTCCACCAGCGTGCCGAAGCGCGCTTTAGCCGCGGCACTGTGTCGTCGCAACACGGGTTCGACGGGAGCACCACGTATTCGCGCGGGCGAAAGGCGCTGACCGTCGCCGACGGCGTGAACCGCGTGCTGCTGGAACTGCGCCGGCTCGGCGTCGATGAGCAGGACACGATCATCAGCACCAATGTGCCGACGCGATTGGATGGCCTGCCGCGTTCTGGTGTGCGCGAACCGGATGACCCGGGCGCGGCTGTCTACTGGGAGGAACGCGGCGGCGCTCGGCGCGTCATGGCCATCGACCAGTACCTGACCGTCGCCGACAACCTTGCGGCCATCGCCGCCACCCTGGAAGCCATGCGCGCGATCGAGCGCCACGGCGGCGCGCAGATCCTTGAGCGCGCATTCACCGGCTTTACCGCCCTTCCCTCGCCCGGTGCCGAAAAATCATGGCAGGAAGTCCTGGGCGTGCCGCCAGATGAGCGCGACATCGAGGCCGTGCGCGCGGCGTTTCGTCGGCAGGCAGCCCAACATCACCCGGACCGCGGCGGTTCTCTGGAACAAATGGCGGCCGTCAATGCCGCGTGGCAACAAGCCAAGGTTGAACTGGGAGTGGCACCGTGAGCGCCAAAGAACGACCAATCCTTTTCAGCGGCGCCATGGTGCGCGCCATTCTCGACGGCCGGAAGACGCAGACGCGGCGCGTTGTGAGCAATCAGCCTCCGGCAAACACCTACAAGGTGATGCCATACAACCATCCGGATCCTCGTCAACACTTCTATGCGTGGGTCGACACCAACCCACCTGGCCCTGCCTGTGAGGTTTCTGATTGGTGCCAGCCGTGCCCGTACGGCCAATCGGGTGATCGCCTGTGGGTACGCGAATCGTGGTGCGTCGGCAAGCCGCATGACGAGCGCGCGCCGCGCGACATTCTTCCCCATGCACTGGCGCGGGACACAGGCGTCACCGTGCTCTATCAGGCCGGCGGCTGGCGAAGCCTTGGGCCGGCTGGTCGCGACGAACCGGTCTATAGCGACGATGAGCCGATGCCAGACTGGGCTGGGAAAGGTAGACCGTCCATCCACATGCCGCGCGCGCTATCTCGCATCGCACTCGAAATCACCGGCGTGCGCGTCGAGCGCCTGAATGATTGCAGTTCGGAGGACGCGATCGCCGAGGGTATTAGCCCTTACAAGCACGGCTGGGAACGGCGCCACCCAGACCCCAACGACATATCGCATAGCGGTGCGACGGCTGATCCTCGGCTCGCCTACAAGGGACTTTGGGAGAGCATCAACGGTACCGGTTCATGGGATACCAACCCGTGGGTATGGGTTGTGGAGTTCCGGAGGGTAGAGGCATGAAGTACTTGACTACGGCCACCCTCACCGGCGAAGCGGGTGCAATTCTGTCCGATTGCGAACAGTACCGATACAGGCTCTGGCGCGAATGGGAACGCAGCCTTCCCGTGCTTGGGTTCATCATGCTCAACCCGAGCACGGCCGACCACCTGGAGAACGATCGAACGATCACCAGGTGCATTGGGCGCGCAGTCGCCGGCGGCTATGGCCGGCTTGAGGTAGTGAACCTTTTCCGCTGCGCTCGACAGATCCCGACGCCTTGCTCTCCCATCCATCTCCGCTTGGTGATGAGGCCGAAGCTGACAGCACCATTCTCGAAGTTGCAGGCAACTGCAGCATGCTGATCTGCGCTTGGGGTGCGCATCAGGCTGCTCACGCACGGGCTGCAGCCGTTATGGACTTGCTCCGGTGGGCCGCGATGACAAAGACCCTGCATCACCTCGCACTGAACAAAGACGGCAGCCCAAAGCATCCGCTTTACATCTCTGCGGCTACAAGCCCGCAACCGTATCAACCATGACCGAAGCAACAGCACGCATCATCGAAACCACGAAACAGCATTGGGGCCTGAAATGAGCCAACCGCGCCTACACCTTACCGACGAAGAAATGCTGGAGATGGCAAAGCCCCTTGTCCAGCCGGCAGCAATCGTCAGGTGGTTCCGAGAGCAAGGGTACATCTGCCGTATCAAGCCGAACCGGATGCCACTCATCTCGCGGGCGCACTTCGAGCAAGTATCAGGGTGCTCTACCGCCGCCAATGATCCCTCGGCTGCTCCACAAAGTACGAGCAGCAACGATGAACCGGACGCTGCTGCCCTGCTTGCCAGATTCACCAAGAAGCCGAAAGAACATGGTACGGACCAGGAAAAGCAATCCGTTCGGGCTTGATGCACGCCGGCATTCCCGGCTGTATTTCAAGCATGGGGCGTTTTACTACGCTCATCGGGACGGGCATTGGGAAAAGCTCGGCACTGACCTAGCCGTCGCAAAGCGAAAGGCCGAGCATTACAACGACCCGGACAACACATTTGGGTTGATGGCCTACTTCTTGGACGAGTTCGTGCTCCACTGCGAGCGCCGAACGCGTCTCGCGCGTGACAAGGGCGGCATGGCCGAGCGCACCTATGAAGACTACAAGCGCGACGTTGAGCCACTGAAAGCCTTCTTCGGGAAAATGGTCCCCACCGCGATCGAGCCGCCCCACATCGGGAAGTATCTTGACCTGGGCGTCGAGATGGATCGGGCTGTGCGCGCCAACCGCGAGAAGGCCTGCCTTTCTGCCTGCTTTACCTGGCTCATCCGCAAGGGCGAAGCCGGCGTGAAGCTAAACCCATGTTTGGGCGTGCGCAGAAACCCCGAGACACCTCGCGAGCGATATGTCGAGCACGCCGAATATCACGCCGTCGGGCGCGTGGCTGTGAAGCAGGTGCGCGGGCTCATGGCGCTCATCTATCGGACCCTGCAGCGCCCCGAGGACATCATCGGGTGGACGCCGGCAAACGTAATTCTGAAGCGCGAGCCGGACGGCAGTCACCGGAAGATCATCCGCAACGATCAGGGGAAGACAGGGAAGATCGTCGACATAGCGATCACCCCCGAGATCGACGCCATCCTGAAGGACTTGAAGATGGACGGCGCCAGCACGGGGCCAGGCATGACGCTCGTCCACACACGCAGCGGCCACCCATACACGTATGACGGCCTATGCGCGATGCTGCGCCGGTACATCAAAAAGGCCAAGGTCGACGGCTTCGGCTTCTATGACCTGAAGGGCAAAGGCGCAACGGATATGTGGCTCGCTGGCGTCCCCCTGGAGCAGATCCAAGTGCTCTGCGGGCACGAGTCGGTCAAGACGACCGAGGTCTACGTCAAGTGCCGCTGGCGTGGTACAGTGCAGCCCAATTCCGTGCCCTTGGCCGTCTAATACAAGAGCGGTGAGCACGGTAGAATGCGGGTTTCCGGGCAGCAAAAAAGCGATTCATATTGGACAGCGAGCACCCCGGATTTCCAGTATTGGCGTCGGTTTCCGGGCCGTTCGAACATGGGACTGTTAATCCGTAGGTCCCTGGTTCGAGCCCAGGTCGGGGAGCCAAAATAACAAAACGCCTCGCTTCGTGCGGGGCGTTTTCATTTGTGGCGGCGGTCTCGTGTATTGTTTTGCACCCGCCCCAAGCCCGAGTGGTGAAATTGGTAGACACCGCGGACTTAAAATCCGCTGCGCCCTAATCGGCGCGTGCCGGTTCGATCCCGGCCTCGGGCACCAATCCTTTCTTCTCTTCCCCCCCACTCCTTTCCGCTCCTGCGCCTTACGACGCGCAGCACGCGTGCGCCTTCGGTGCATCTTCGTATTCATCGTGACGGCGCACCCACGACAAAGGACCCGCCTCGTTGCGGCCGAGCGGCGCGCGATCGAGCAGCAGCAGCGTACCGACCATGTCTTCCAAGCCGCGCGCATACGTCGAGTACGTGTGGAAGACAGCGCCCGTCTCGCCCCTGTAAAACGCGCTCAATCCGGGCAGTTCGTCATGGGCTTCTTCACGGGGCGTTGCGGTGTAGTTGTAGTCGACCGAGCCGCTTGCGAGTTCGTCTTGCGAGAAGCTCACGCGATAGTCATGTTGAACGTCGTGTCGAACGACGATACCCACGGGAATCGCCAGCCCATGCGCTTTTTGTAAGCCGCGATTTTGTCCATCGGCGCGCGAGACACGGCGACGAGCGTCACGTCATGGTGGTTCAGATGCGTGAGCATTCCGCCAACATGATCGGAGAAGAAGGAGCACCCTGGGCAGCCTGCATCCCAGTCGGGGCCGAACATGAAGTGGTAGACCACCAACTGGCTGCGGCCGTCGAACAGTTCGGCCAGCGTCTTCTTGCCTTCCGATGATTCAAATACGTATTCCGTATCGACCTTGACCCAAGGCAGTGCCTGGCGTTCGGCGTTGACGGCGTCGCGCAGGTGGATGACATCCTTCTCGCGGGCCAGTAGCGCACGGCGTCTGATGAGCCATTCGTCTCTTGAAACTACCGGATGCGTTTGCATGGCTGCCCCTCTGTCTAAGACTCAGGACTTCATACTAGGCGGCCTCACGCGAATGAAAAGCCGCGGCGCGCAAGTCGCCAACCGGATGCGACTTGCGCGCCATGGAAGAGAATCAGCCGCCTCTACACATGCCACTTCAGGTGCCGGATCAGCCCACCAGCCAGCGCACGCCCACGTTGATGAGCGCGCCGCCGCCCACCAGCCCCACCCACAGCACAGCGGCGCACAGCAGCGGACGCACACCGGATTTCAGCAGCATCGGCACATGCGTTTGCGTGCCGATGGCAAACATCGCGCAGGCCAGCATGGCGGTGTCGATGGCGTCGATGGGGGCGTGCCATGCGGCGGGGATCGCACCGGCGGAATTGAGCAGCGTCACGATCAGCAACCCCACCGCAAACCAGGGCATCGCTTTCCAGGCGTGGCCGGCGGCTTTGCGAAGCGCATTCTCAGGAGACGTCGAAGCGGTACCCCGAGCTTCACTGGGCGTTGTGCAAGCCAGCACCACGAGCAACGGGGCCAGCGCCAGCACACGCACCATCTTGCTGACGACCGCCGCGTTGGTGGCGTCGTCGCCCAGCGGACGCGCCGCGGCAATCACCTGCGCAACCTCGTGCATCGTCGAACCGATGTAGACGCCAAAGTGCTCCGGCGTGATGGCCACACCGGCATGCGTAACAAGCGCGTACAGCCACGGATACAGAAAGATGCCAATCGTGCCGAACAGCACCACGCTGGCGATCGCCACGGCCGTTTCGCGTGGTGAGGCCTTCACGGCTGGCGCAACGGCCAGCACAGCCGCTGCCCCACATACCGCACTGCCGGCCGCCACCAGCACGGCTTGTGAGCGCGTGAGGCGAAACCAACGTGTGCCGATCCACGTACCGGCCAGCATCGTCGCTGCCAATACGACCAGCGGAATCACCACGCCCGAAGTACCGAGATCTTGGATCTGCGCCAGCGTCAGTCGGGCGCCGTAGAGAATCACGCCAGCGCGCAGCAGTGTATGGCGCGCAAACTGGATTGCCCCTGGCGTCAGCCAACGCTGGTGCCCAGGCACATGACCGACAGCCATGCCGAGCAGGATGGCGAGCGTCAGCGCACTCAAGCCCAGGTGCCCAGCCCACGGCATTGCCCCGAGCGCCACCGCAATCCCCGCACACCCGAACAACACCGCCACGCTGGCGAGCGTTCGCCCATCCAATCCCGCTGCCACGCCCTGGGGGGCCAACTGTTTCTGTGCAATCGTCATCACGTTCGCCTTGCTTATTCGCTATGCGCATAACGATATGCGGATCGTGATAACATGTAAAACAGGTAATTTTCGTAATTTCAACCACTTTTATGGATAACAAAGCGCCTCGGGTCACACTGCGACAGTGGGCCGTCTTCGCCGCCATCGCCCAAAGTGAGACGACCACCGCTGCCGGTGAAACCCTTGGCCTGTCGCAATCGGCCGTAAGCGCGGCGCTGGCGGAACTGGAATCCACGCTCGGACATCCGCTGTTTGACCGGCATGCGCGCCGTCTGCATCTGAATGCGCTGGGCCGGCAGCTTCTGCCGCAAGCGCAGGCGCTGCTTGATCACGCCGATGCGCTGGAACACGCAACCGCCCAGCCAAACGTGCGCCTGAAGCTCGCGGCCAGCAGCACGATCGGCAACTACGTGCTGCCCGCCCTGCTCGCGGGCTTCCGGCACGAGATCGCACCCGACAGCCAGCTCGACGTGCTGATCGGCAACACGCAAGACGTGGTCGATGCCGTGCAGCGTTTCGAGGTCGACATCGGCCTGATTGAAGGCACCTGTCGCGGCGAGGCGCTGGAAATCGAAACATGGATCGATGATGAGATGGTGATCGTGGCCGCGCCCGGGCACCCACTCACGCAAGGAACAGGGCCCGTCTCCCACGCAGCGCTGCGCGAAGCGGGCTGGCTGATGCGCGAACCCGGCTCCGGCACGCGCGAACTGATAGATAGCCGCATTGCTTCGGTGGTCGGGCCGCTGCATGTGGCGCTTGAACTCGGCCACTCCGAAGCCATTCAGCGCACGGTGGCGGCAGGCTACGGCATCAGTTGCCTGTCGCGCCACGTGGTGGCCGATGCGTTGCGCGATGGCCGCCTTGTCGAGGTCGCCGGCGGCCTGCCGCGCATCGCCCGACCGCTGCTGATCGTGCGCCATCGCGACAAGCACCCGACGCACGGACTCACGCAATTCATCGACGTGCTACGCGGTCACACAACCGATTCGAAAAAAATTCGCGCAAAGGACTAGCGTGATCCAAAAAAGGTTGATATAGTCTCGTTTCTTCGCGGGGCGTTAGCTCAGTTGGTAGAGCAGCGGACTCTTAATCCGTAGGTCGAGTGTTCGAGTCACTCACGCCCCACCACCCTCCCCGAGGGTAAGAAAATCAAGCACTTGCGAGCAATCGCCAGTGTTTTTTTTTCGCCCTGAGCAAGGGCGTCGGGTGCCTAAACTGTACCTTTGCCGGAATTTTGCCGGAACGGAGAATCAGGCCAAGCGAAACATCAACCTTTCGCATGGAGTCTCCGGAATGGCATACATCAGCCAACGCGGCGCCTATTGGCGCGCCGAAGTTCGCAAGCGCGGACACAAGCCCATCTACCGCACGTTCGATACGCGGCAACAAGCCCAGCAGTGGGCCGAGCGCGCGGAAGCCGAAATCACCATCGGCGCCTACGTTGACCGGACAGAGGCTGAGCGAACAACCTTGCGCGATGCGCTTGACCGCTACCTGCGCGAAGTCGTACCGAGTAAGCGCTACCCCGAGCAAGAACGAACCCGCATCGCCCGCTGGCAAAAGCACGACTTAGCTTGGCGCACTCTAGCGAACCTGCGTGGCGCGGACTTCGCCAAGTATCGCGATGCCCGCCGTGCCGACGGCCGCGCCGAGAATACGATCCGCCTTGAATTGCAGATCATCAGCCACGTGTTTGAGATCGCCCGCAAGGAATGGGGCTTGGAAACGCTCACCAACCCGCTCAAGAACATCCGCAAGCCCTCCGGCAGCCGTGCGCGAGATCGACGTCTGCGCCCAGGGGAATTCGAGGCGCTGCGTGGCAAGCTGGCAGCCAGCAGCAATCCATGGGCACCACTCGCCTTCGAGTTGGCCATTGAGACGAGCTTGCGTCAGGGCACCCTGTTTGCATTGCAGTGGGAGTGGGTCAAGCTCGCAACTCGGATGATCGAGTTCCCGCCCGAGGCGCGTGGCGCCGACAACAAGGGGGTGCCGCCCAAACTTCCGTTGTCACAGCGTGCGGTGGACGTGCTGAGAGCGCTGGCCGCACTCTGGCAGCGCGATCAGCTCACCGACATTGAGCGAAGCCGTTTCGGCCCGGTCGATGTCGACCCGTCCCCGCTATCTGGCCCAGTTTTTGGCACGTCCTGCAACGCAGTCGTGATGGTCTGGAAAAAAACCATCAAGGCCGATGCGAGCTTTGCAGATCTGCGTTGGCACGATCTGCGCCACGAGGCAGCCAGCCGCCTGTTCGAGAAGGGACTCCACCCACTGGAGGTGGCCAGCATTACAGGCCACAAGAGCATGCAGATGCTGAAGCGGTACACCCACCTGAACCCGGCTGATTTGCTTGCCAAGCTAGGATAGGTCTGCCGCCCAACGGGCGGCAGTTGTGTTGGCGCGCAGCTAATTTTGACCCGGTGGGGGTGCGGCAAAAATCTTGGACTGGTTACCCGCAGCGTCCCATCGGAGAGTAGCGGCGCGTCAACCGCGTCCAGCGGTCAAAGACAAGCTGGGTAAAAGCATAGTGCCCGCCCCTTCCGGGCGGGCACTATGCCGAGATCGAGTTGAATACAGCTTTTATCAATCGACTTGTCCCGGAGGGGGAGCCGAAGAATAAATGTCAAAGAGCGCGCGAAAGAAGCGATCAAACGTTGGTGAGCGTGGGTTACGCCGTACCGAGGCGCGCATGTGCAATACGTCGTCGTCGTAGTCCCTGTCTCGCCCTAACCAGAGCCCACGTTCACCCCACACCTCACCAATCACAGTCACCCGGTCCGCAGTGCGCGCGATATCCAGCTGAGAGTAACACCACAGTTGTCCCCAGACATTCGGCCAGAGGTTCGACGGAATGCTCATGTACGAATGCTTGATCTCCACGATCAGCACTTCGTTGAAACGCGCATGGTGATAAATCAAATCGGGCGACGCCCTTAGCGGCTCGCCGTTCACCCGAAGCGACCCGATAGTGAACCACGGGACGTGGTCCTGCCCAGGTACGTGCAGGCCATTGTGGACGAGGCGCCATCCGGAATCGATACTACGCAGGAAGTCGTCGTTGACACTACCCTGCATTTCCCTTCTTCGGGCGAAGATTTTCGGTTCAATCTCCCGGCCGCGCTCCTTGTCCTCTTGATCGCCATACTCGTTGCTATAAAGCGAGTAAAGCCACGAGGCGAATCCAGAGGCCGTCGCTTCCGCCGCACTCGGCGCCATTCTCTGTGCGCGCCGTAGAAATGCAGAAGGTACGAGCTCGAACGGCAATTGCACGGGTCGCTCGTGCCAGTGCTTCTCTAGGTAAAAACTGTCTATCGCGCGTTTTGAGCCGAACAATGTCTCCGCCCTAGCGAGGATAGATTCGTTCAGCGTTCGTCCGTAACAGGCGCCAGGCGGACCGAACCTCACTGCGCGATTGAGTGGCAGCTCAGGCCCGACTAGCTCGGGCCGCTTCTCTTCCTCATCCTCAGACTCGACGTGAATCATGGGTGGAATCCAGAATGGTCACGAGCGACATTGCGCCATTCTCACACACATCGCAGAGAAGTGATGGAATTCATACCCGTTACACCGCTAGCGGGCGGTCACGTTTGGCTAGGGCCGCTTTACGCCCGTACCCCACAAAAACTGGCGACGACAGAACAATTTTGCGGTCATCGCAAATATTTGCGAAATTTTTCCCAAAGGCTGCCGGCACTTCGCCAACCAGACATTAGCAGCCCGTCTCCTCACTCTTCGGGCAAGGTGGCAAGCTCCTTCTGCACCAATCGCTCCAACATTGCCTGCTCGCTTATCCCGTAGTGCCGCGCGAGCCTCCTCAACGCCGCAACAGGGTAGAGCTGATCAATTGCCTCAGCTACCATTTGCCGCGCATCGGCGCGCGAAGCTGACTCATTCATGGCGGAGCCTCTTGAGGATGGCTTGCAGAAAGGGCTTTGCTTGGCGGTCTTTCTGCTCGTCGCTCATGTGCTTCAGTTGCAGTCGGATAGAAACGCCAATCAGTGCGTCGCTCAGCGTGGACACGCCCGCGAAGCCAGTGCGGGCATTATTCAGCGCCAGTTGATAGCGCTCGAATTCTGGCAGTGCGCTCGCGGCGGGTACGGAAAGGACACCGGCCAGCAGGTTGGCCAGCCTGTCCACTTGTTCCTGCTCGGTCTGGCCTTGCGTCAGGCTGTTGATCCAGACATGGTAGATATCAATCGGATGCACTTTCACCTCCCCAAATAAACGCTCGTGATGGCCTCACGGTTGTGTCCCAACTCTTGGCTGATCTGGAGCCGTGCCTCCAGATCCTGGGCTTTCTGTTCCAGCGTGAGCTGCCTGGCCGTCGGGCCGCCTTTGGCCGGGCACTCGCAGCCAGTCAACTCTTGGTAGCGCTGCTGCGCATACTCATGCCGCAGGCCATGCAACCGTGACATGCCAGCCCGGTTGGTAGCGTTTTCGCACTGCTTCAGGCGCTCCACGTAGCGCTGGCCCTGCGGGATCATTGAGCCAGTGCCCGCCAGGGCCGAGGCTCTGGCCAGCACCTCGCGTTGGTATTCGGTGCGGAGGGGGACCTCGCGTGCTCGGCCGCCTTTGCACCAGCTCGCCTTGAGCTGGATCTTGTCGGGGCCGGCTGCCGTCGCGTAGGCCGGTTGAAATTTCAGGCACTCCTCGCGGCGCAGGCCGAAGGCGCGTTGTAGCTCAATGGAGACGCGCAGCCGCTCGTCCTTGATCCTGCTCAAAGCCTCGGGGGTGACATCGTGCGCTTTGCTTTGATTGGTCACGTATTGCCGGCGATCGATGCCAAGCGCCGCGTTTGTACGCGGGATGACACTGGCCTTGTTGACCTTTTCCGTCCACCAGCGCAGATGGGCGATGCGGTTTTTCAGGGTGGCGGCGGCGAGGCCTTCAGCCTTCCAGCGCTCCACCAGGTGCTGCACGTGCTTGGGCTTGATGCCTTGGGTTCCCAGGTTCCTGAACCCCCCGGCCAGCAGTTGCTTGCCTGCCAGGACCAAGACGTCTTTGCGGGCGGCCTGGGTCGAGTAGCTGCCGTCCCTGTTTCTTTCACAGAGTTGGAGGAGCTCTTTCACCAGGATGTGCTTCATGTTCTCAGGTAAGTGTTGAATCAAGGCTCACATGACCCGCAGGTCATGGAGGAAGCCGGGAAACCGGGGTTTCCCGGCAGAGGATGAGACTAGGTGCTACTGAGTTTGATGCTGCTGCCTGCTTGCCGCCAGCGCGCCTGTTGGCGTTGTCAACCTGGTCGAGAAACTGACTGCATTCTCTACTGCGGTACTACTGGTTACTGCGCTTTTCTCCTTTTTCCACGTTTATCAATGAACTGTGTTGGATATCAATTGCGACACGCCCGCGGTGCCCACTTCAACTTCTGGCCTTGCAGGTCTTATTGCTTATCACCCCCTACGTACTCAATCACCTTGCGGCTCTAGAGACAGAATCACTCGGGGAGAGTGGTCTTTTTTGAGAAAAAGACAAAACTAAACCGATTCCTGGCAAGCCAGCTTATTCAGCTTGGACTTGAAGCGATTGGCCCGCTCCACGCTGGCCTTCTGTCGTTCACGCGCCTTGGCCACAAGCCGCTTGGCGGACGCCACCTCCGCGTTGGCCGCAGCAAGTGCTCCTTCCAGCTGTTCGATGCGGCCCCGCGCCTCAATGAAGGCGGCATAGATTTTCTTGGCCTTGGCTCCCAGCTCGTCTTTTTCATGCTGAAGCGCTGCAATTTGAGCGTTCTTGTCATCACCAAATAAACCCATTTAATTTCCCTGTGTTTCTGGAAGTTTCTACAGATTAATTAATTAAATTTGGCTTGTTTATTTGTTTAAAATTTAATTTTTGGCATGCAAAATTGCAAGCGTCATCACTATTTTTTTTGGCCCCAGTGGTTGAAATGGCGGCATCAGAGCGAAGCGTCACTACCTCACCCTTCAGGCGCGGTAGAGACGCTTCGCGTTAAAGACAAAGGCATCTCGCATGCTGCTCGACAAAGTCAAAAGCGTCGCCCTCGCCGTTGGCCTCGGGCTTGTAGCCACGATCCTCGCCTGCTGCGCTGGGCTCCCGGTCGTGGCCGCTCATCATGGCGTCACCGTTCGTGACGCGCTGCTCTTCGCCCATCAGCAGCCAGTCCGCTACTGGCCGGGCGATTTGCGGATGGCCATGGCCATCGCGATGGCTGCCGGCACCAGCGCGACTGTGTTGTTGTGGCGCCTCCTGGGCAGCGTCGGCTGGACGCACCGCCCTCGCTCGCTGGACGGCGACGCAGCCGCAGCCGACCTTCGTGCGCGTGGCACGCCGCCGAGCAAACCGCGGATCTTTGCCGGCCGATTCGGCGGCAAGCCTCTGCACGTGTCGATAGAGGACCGCGGTCTTGTCATCGGTCCGCCGGGTACCGGAAAAACTGCCTTCCTGATCAACCAAATCCTGCAGGCGAGCCACGACGGATTGCCATTCGCGGTCGTGGATCTCAAGCCCGAATTGCACAGGATTCTTGCTCCGTCACTTCGGGCCGCCGGCTACCAGGTGTTGCGGATCAACCCGGCACGGGATGAAATGGATGCGAATCACTGGAACCCGCTGGCCGATGTCAACGACGAGACTGACATCACTGAACTCTGCACTGCTCTTTTGCCGATCCGCGATCCAAAGGAAGCGCCCTTTGTGGAGGCGCAGCGCGATTGGCTGCGCGCGGCGGTATTCCACACCAAGGGCCAGCCAGGCGGCAGCCTTCCCGCAGCATTCAACCTACTGTCTAGCCAGTCGGATCCAGCTGAATTGCTCAAGACGCTGGAGCGCTCAAGCAACGCCACGGCGGCGCGCCTCGCTCGCCGGATGGCGGCCGGCCTCGCAGGTGCCAAGCCCGATCCGCTGATCTTGCAGGGCCTTACCGGTTGCTTGCGCACGCTGGATTACCTCGGCTTGCCTAGCGTGCAGGCGGCCCTCGGGCACTCGGATTTTTCTGCTCGCGAGTTGGGCAAGAATGGCAAGGTCGCGCTGTTCCTTCAGTTTGAGGAGGCGAAGATCGGCGCGCTCGGCCCGCTCTTGGCATTTGCAGCCGCGGGCCTGTTGACTGCGCTGATCGACACAGCGGGGCAGCGTGAACCTGTGGCGCTCTTCTTGGATGAGCTGGGCAATATGCCGCCCATCCCTGGCTTGGCTGAAAAGCTGAACACCATCCGCTCTCGCCATATTCCGACTTGGATGTACTTCCAGACTGCCGAGCAGATTGACCGGCGGTTTGGGAGGGGAGCATCGGCAGTCTTCTTCGCATCCGCTGATGTGCAGATGGTCTTCCGGCTCAACGATCACGAAACGCGCAAGTTGATCTCGGATTTGGTGGGCGTCACTGAGCGCAAGCGGTATTCGGAGGCCAGCTCGGGACAAGTGACGGTCACGCGCGAAAGCGTCGCTGTGATTCAGCCCCATGAACTCGGCCAGCTAGAAGTCGGACAGGTAGTCTGTCTCTACCGCGGCGCATCGGCAAAGGGCTACGCGACGCCGCATTTTGTTGAGTTTCCTGAGTTCAGGCGAAAATGAATCCAGACCCTGAAGCGGAAGAGTTGCAGTCCGGCAGGAATTTTGCCGACCAGTCCCAGCGCATCAGCAAGAAAAAATGGGTATAGTTTCTATTGTTTACATTATTACTACACCTTGAGACGAAAGGCGCATCATGACCCAGCAAGGCCACACCCCACACGGTGAGTTCGACATCTTCATCAATACGCACCACTACAAAGTAGCCGGCCCAAACATCTCCTTTGAAAAGGTGCTCGAACTCGACAATATCCCTACTGCTGGTATCGACCTCGGACTGTTCGATGTCGATTGGAAGCACGGCAACAAACTGGGCTCGCTAACGCCGGGCCAATCCGTGAATCTTGAAAACGGGATGAAGTTTGATGCTGGCAAATCCAACCGCTCCTAATCCTGACTTGCAGCGCCTGGTAGATGACGGTTTTCACGTTAGCCTTGAAGGACCATACCTGGTCATTCATCGTGTCCCGTATGTCACCAAAGATCGAGCTATCAGCCATTGCTCGCTCATTTCGACCTACAACGAGCACGAAGTAGCGGCCGGGCAGATTAGTGATCACACTGTTTTTGTTGTTGGGGAGATACCTCATCGTGCCGATGGGGTATCCCTGCAAGAAGCCATGGTGGCCAATCCGAACCCGCAAATCATCGGGGGTAGGACGGCGGGTTGTGTCCTCTCTTACAAGACTGAACCCCTTAACGCCATGCTGGCCAACTACTACAGCAAGATGACGCATTACGTCCGTAAGCTTGGTAGCTACGTCAATGCAATAGACCCATCAGCTACACTTCGGGGTACTGGTAGTTTCAGCGCAAGGACCGTGCCTTCAGTCTTTCACTTCCCAAACGGCAGTAGCGCCCGGGCCGGGCTGGAAGCCTATGAGCAAAAGCTGGAGCTCAATAAGGTAGCGATCATCGGGCTGGGCGGCACAGGTTCGTACCTGCTGGATGGGCTGGCCAAAACGCCAGCGAAAGAGATCCACCTGTACGATCACGATATCCTGGAGCCTCATAACGCCTTCCGTTTCCCAAGCGCCCTGCCCATGGACACCGTGTTCGGCCGGCGCAAGAAGACCGATGTATTGACGGAGATCTACAGCCAGTTTCGCTCGGGGATAATCAGTCATCCGGAGCAAGTCACCGAGGCAAACCTGCATGAGCTGCAGAATTGCCAGTTTGTCTTCATCGCCGTTGATAATGGGCCATCCCGTGGAGTCATTGCCCATTACCTGGTAGCACACGGAATTCCCTTCATCGATGTCGGTATCGGTATCGACAAGATCAGTGACACCGTTCAGCTGCACGCTCGGACGCGCGTCACACTGATCACCCCGAGCACCGCGCACCTGGTTAGCACCCTGCCAGTTGCCGACGATACGGATGAAGCAGTTTACGGCAATATTCAGCTCGCGGAATTGAACTCCTTCAATGCCAATCAGGCTTTGATTCGGTACAAGCAGCACCTGCAGTTCTTTACCGATGAAGTTCGCCCGAACGTGATCAACTACAAGTGCTCCTGGAGCCAATGCGTTACACAATGAAGACCAAAACCATCAGGTCCGCATTTGTCACACAGTTCCCGGCCGTCTTTGAACAGGGGGTGCTCTACATCAGCGAAGAGTTCGAAACCGCTGGCCACCTGTGCTGCTGTGGTTGCGGGGAGAAGGTGATCACCCCGCTCAATCCGGCAAAGTGGCGCTTGCGCAAGGAAGGCGACACCGTAAGCCTGTCACCTTCGATCGGTAACTGGAACTACGCCTGCAAGTCGCACTACTTCATTATCAAAAATCAGGTCGTAGAGGCTGGCCAGTTCGATGACCGAAGAATCGCCGCTGTGCAGCGTCGTGACAAGCGGGACATGGAACACTACGTCGCCAGGTCCAATGCCAAGGCAGTTCACTCGCCAGCAAAAGCGCCAGTTCCTCCGGTAAAACCAGTACTAGAGAAGAGCTTGGTGTGCGAGGTCATGGAGTTCTTGAAGAAATGGTTGCGTAACTGATTCTTGCAGGATGGTTAAGTATGTATTTCGATGGGGCAGGTAACTTGACTGTCCCGAGAGCGGTAGCCATCTTTTGGCAACTGCTGTTTGACACTGATATTGGCCGCATTGCGACGATAGCGGACTATCCCGCCTGTGCCAGTGAGCGTCTCCTTAGGCCGGTAGCAGCCGACAGGGACTTCATCTGTCACCGGCCGCTGCCAACCCGAAGCAGTCTTCGGACCTCCCTGAGAGCGGTCATCGTCGGCGGCTCAAGCCGTGAAGCCTCGGTCCAAGTCCCTCGGTAGGCGGGAGATGTGATCCCAGGCGGTGGCTCATATTGAGAGAGGCCTGGTAGATTCCGACTCAACTGATCCGAATATTCCTCCGCAGAGTCCAATCTCTAGGCAGACGTTTGCGGATGCAGAGGGATCAATCAATAGGGCCAAGCCCTTTCGCGCGCTGCAACGGAGCTACCCGGTATCATATGCACCGCATTGATATAATCGTCGAGCGCGTTCGTCGGAATTGGCTTATTAGGTGGCGTATGACCACCCGGGGGTAAACATTGGCAGTCGATCTTCAAGACCTTTCTCGGCGCCTGTTCGCCACGGCCAACCAGCTCTGGACCAATACCGAGCTGAGGCCGGATCAGTATGCGCAGCCGGTACTGGCACTGATTGCTCTGCGGCAGATGGAGGCGCGGTTCGATGTCGTCGATGCCGAGCTTCCGCGCGGCGGGCGGCTCGGCAATCCCACGCCGCCGGATTACCATGCGAAGGGCGCGATCTTCCTGCCGCCGCATGCACGCTTTTCCTATCTGCTTGGCCTGCCGGAGACAGAGAATCTGGCCGAGGCGTTGAACGAGGCGATGAAGGCCATCGCCGAGCACAATCCCGATCTCTCTGGTGTGCTGCCGCAGGGCTACGGCTCTCTGCCCAATTCGGTGCTGCGCGAGCTGCTGCGGCTGCTGCAGCCGCTCGCCATTGCAGGGGACGCCTACGGCCTGATCTTCGAATATTTCATGGGCGAGTTCGCCTCTGCCTTCATGCAGAAGGGGGGCGAGTATTTCACGCCCTCCAGCATAGTGAAGCTGATCGTCGAGGTGATCGAGCCTTTTCATGGCCGCATCCTCGATCCCGCCTGCGGCTCTGGCGGCATGTTCGTCCACTCGGCCGAATTCGTGAAGCGGCACAATGAAAACCCCTCCCGCACCATTAGCATCTATGGTGTGGAGAAGATGGCCGATACGCAGAAGCTGTGTCGGCTCAATCTCGCGGTCCACGGCCTTTCCGGTGATATCCGCGTTGCCAGTAGCTATTACGAAGACCCGCACCAGATGGTGGGCAAGTTCGATTTCGTGATGGCCAATCCGCCCTTCAACCAGAAAGAGGTGGATACAGCCCGCTTGGTGAATGAGGCGGGGCATGTGGACGCGCGCTTTTCGCTGGGCGTGCCCACCGTCAACAACGCCAACTACCTGTGGATTGGCTTGTTCAATGCTGCGCTCAACGATCACGGCCGAGCCGGCTTTGTGATGGCGAATTCCGCTTCGGACGCGGGCGGATCCGAGCGGGAGATGCGGCGCAAGCTGATTGAGAGCGGGGCGGTGGATGTGGTCATCTCCACCTCGCCCAATATGTTCTTCACCGTCACCCTACCGGTGACGCTATGGTTCCTCGACAAGGGCAAGAAGGGCAGCGCGCGCGAGGATCAGGTGCTGTTTATCGATGCGCGCCATATTTTCCGGCAGGTGACACGTGCCCATCGTGATTTCACGCCCGACCAGATCGAGTTCCTGGGCAATATCGTCCGCCTGTGGCGCGGCGAGGCAGTGGAACTGGCGGCGGGCAGCAGCCCGGCGATGACCGCGCATTTCGGGGATAGTGGCTACAAGGATGTTTCCGGCGTGTGCCGCGCCGCCAGCCGCGCCGAGATCGCCGCGCAGGACTGGAGCCTGAACCCTGGGCGCTATGTGGGTGTCGCGCCAGGCGAGCAGGTGGAGGATGAGGATTTTCGTGAGCGACTGGAAGCCTTGCAGGAGGAACTGGAAGGGCTGAATGCCGAGGCGGCTCGGTTGCAGGACGTGATCGCGGCGAACGTGGCCGGGGTGTTGGCATGATGCGGTCACAGCCGCAATGGGGAACAGAAAAGCTTGGGGAGATTGCCTTATTCAAGACTGGCAAGCTTGATTCAAATGCTGCTGTTTCGGATGGGAAGTACCCATTTTTTACGTGCTCACAAGAAACCCTGAGAACTAACACATTTAGTTTCGATACAGAATGTGTTCTGTTGGCTGGAAATAATGCGGCAGGCATATTCCCACTTAAGTATTTCAGGGGGAAATTCGATGCGTATCAGAGAACGTATGTAATTACCCCGCGAAATAATGATCGTCTGGATGTTAGGTTTTTATATTATGCATTGAGACCAAAGCTTGCCGAATTCCGGTCTATTTCTACAGGGGCGGCAACGAAATTTCTTACGCTTGGCATTCTTAATGAAACACTGCTTCAAATTCCGCCGCTGAAGACCCAATGTCGCATCGCCGCCATTCTCGGCGCGTATGACGATCTGATCGAGGTCAACCAGAGGCGGATCGCGATGCTGGAGGCGATGGCGCGGGGGCTGTTCACCGAATGGTTCACCCGCCTGCGCTTTCCCGGCCACGAGGACGTGGCCATTGAAGACACTCCCAATGGTCCCCTGCCAGCGGGGTGGATGTACGATACACTCGCGAACGTCGTCGCTATTAACGCCGCCTCCTTGCGGCCGGCTAGCGCGCCTGCTGAGATTGGCTATATCGACATCGCCTCTGTCTCGCCGGGCCGGATCGACACCATCAACCGGATGTCGTTTTCGGATGCCCCGGGGCGTGCGCGGCGACGGGTTCGGGATGGTAGCATCCTGTGGTCGAACGTTCGGCCTAATCGGCGCTCTTTCGCTTTGGTGCTTGATCCGACACCAGACATTGTCGCGTCCACGGGCTTCACCGTGTTGGACGCACGCGAAACCACATTCGCGTATCTCTATCAATGGGTCACGACTGACGAATTTGTGGGTTATCTGGTCGGAAATGCCCAAGGTGCGGCCTATCCTGCCGTGACCGCCGCGACGTTTGAGCGCGCAATCGTGCTGTTGCCGCCAAGCAATTTGGTGGCGCGTTATACCGCTTTCGCCGAACCAATGCTTAGGTTGGCTGACCAACTGCAAAAGTCTAACGCCAACCTCGCCGCCGCGCGCGACCTGCTTCTCCCGCGCCTGATCTCTGGCCAGCTTTCCGTCACTCAGGCCAAGCAAGAACTGGAGGCCGCCTGAGATGGTGCAGCCTTCACTCTCCAGCGAGTTTTCCGAAGACGTTGCCGTGGAGCAGCCGGCGCTGGCGCTGCTACAGCAACTGGGCTGGCAGTACGTCAATCTGATGGAGGAAAAGCCGGGGAAAGATAATCCTACTGGTCGCATCAGCTTCCATCAGGCTTGGCTCCCTGCGCGGCTTCGTGCCGCGCTCACCAAACTTAACCCCTGCCTGCCGGCGGAAGCGCTGAAGCTGGCCGAAGAGGCGCTGGTGCAGGATCGCTCCGCACTTTCCCCGATCGCCGCGAATCGCGAGCTTTACTACTTGCTGCGTGACGGTGTCCGTGTAGAGGTGAAGCGTCCGGATGACGGCAAGAGCGAGACTGTCACTGTCCGTGTGATCGACTGGCGCGATGTGGTGGCCAATGATTTCCTCATCGCCAGTCAGGTCTGGATCGAGGGACTGCTGCATAAACGCCGGCCGGACACCATCGGCTTCGTCAACGGCCTACCGTTACTTCATGCGGAATGGAAGGCGCTCTCCAAGCCGGTATTCAACGCACACGACGAAAACCTTCGCGATTATCGGGACACGATCCCGCAGCTATTCCCGTTCAACGGCTTTGTGATCCTCTCCAACGGTCATGAATCGCTGATGGGCGGCTCGCATACCGATTTCGATTTCTTCGCGCCGTGGAAACGCCTTGATGAGGATGGCCCGGAAGACCCGAGCCTTGAGACGATGCTGCGAGCCACTTGCGAGCCAGCGCGATTCCTCGACCTGATCGAAAACTTCCTGCTGTTCGATGAAGCCAAGGGTGGTCTGCGCAAGGTGGTGGGCAAATACCATCAGGTGCTGGGCGTAAACCGCGCGATGGCGGCGGTGGAGCATGTCGGCCAGAACGAGGGCCGCCTCGGCGTGTTCTGGCATACGCAGGGATCGGGCAAGTCCCTCTCCATGGTGATGTTTGCAGAGAAGGTGTTGCGGCGCCTGGGCGGCAATTACACCTTTGTGATCGTGACCGACCGCACCGAGCTGGACGACCAGATCGCCGGGCAATTCGCCAGCGTTGGTGCGCTCACCAAGGATACGCAACAGGTGCAGGCGGATAGCCGGGTGCATTTGCGGGAATTGCTGGCGGGAAACGAACGTTACGTCTTCACTCTGATCCAGAAATTCTCGACTGCAGATCGGGAGCCGATGCCAGTGCTCTCCGAGCGTTCCGACATCATCGTGATTACGGACGAGGCGCACCGCAGCCAGTATGACCAGCTCGCCGCCAATATGCGCGCGGCGCTGCCCAACGCCGCCTTCATCGGCTTCACCGGCACACCGCTGATCCAGGGCGAGGAAAGCCGCACTCGTGAGGTGTTCGGCGATTACGTCTCGGTCTACGACTTCGCCCAGTCCGTCCGCGATGGCGCGACGGTGCCGCTCTACTATGAATCGCGCAAACCAGAGCTTCAGCTCAACGCTGCCGAGCTGAAGGAGGAATTGGATGAGCTGCTCGATGAGGTGGAGTTGAGCGAGGAGCAGGAGAAGAGGCTCCAACGCGAATTCGGCCGGCAATATACGCTCATTACCAACCCCGACCGGCTAGACAAGGTGGCCGATGATGTAGCGCTGCACTTCGCCATGCGCGGCTATCGCGGCAAGGCAATGTTCGTTGCCATCGATAAAGCAACCGCTGTTTCCACGCATGACCGCGTGAAGGCGGCGGTCGCTCGGCTGATCGCGGCGGATGAGAAGGCACTCAAGACCGCGCATGAGGCGGAAGGCGCGGCTATTGCCGAGCGGCTGTTGTGGCTGCGTGAGCTCGACATGGCCGTGGTTGTCAGCCAGAGCCAGAACGAGATCGGCGACCTCAAGAAAAAGGGCCTCGATATCCTCCCTCACCGCGAGCGGATGCAGAAGGAAGACCTGGAGGAGAAGTTCAAGGACAAGAACGACCCGCTGCGGCTCGTCTTCGTCTGCGCGATGTGGATCACGGGCTTTGACGTGCCCAGCATCGGCACGGTCTATCTCGACAAGCCGATGAAGAACCACACGCTGATGCAGACCATCGCGCGTGCCAACCGCAACGCGCCGGGCAAGACCAGCGGTGTGATCGTCGATTACGTGGGGGTGTTCAACAATCTGCAAAAGGCGCTGGCGATTTATGCTGGCAGCGCGGGCGGTACGGACGAAGACGACACGCCGATCAAGGACAAGGAAGCCTTGGTGAACGCGTTGGAAGCAGCGCTGGAACAGGCGCGGAGCTTTACGCTGCCGCTGGGCGTCGATACCGATTCAATCATGGCGGCCGATGCGCTCTCCCGCCTTGGGCTGATTGCAAAGGCCGTCGAGGTGCTGGTCGCGCCTGACGAGCGGCGGAGGGAGTTCGGCCAGCTCGCCGGCGCGGTGACCAAGGCCTACAAGGCGTTGCTGCCCGATGAGCGGGCCGCGCCATATCTCAAGCCGGTTGCGGTGTTTCACATGCTGGCGGATGCTGTGAAGGCGAAGCTCGGCCCGACGGACATCTCCGCCATTCAGGCGAAGATCGCCGAACTGCTGGACGAGAAACTGGAAGGCGTCGCGATCCTGACGCCTATCGTGGAAGGCGCGGGCGCAGAAGGACGCGTCGATCTCTCAGGCATCGACTTCGACAAGCTTGCCAAGCTGTTCGAGACAAGCCCCAAGGTCGCTGCCGAACGCGCGCGGGAGGAGGCCGAGGAAAAAGTCAAACAGATGGCCGAGACCAACCCCACTCGTGTCGATTTGGTCGGGAAGCTGGAAAAGCTAGTCGCCGAATACAACGCCGGATCTATCGATGCAGAAAAATTCTTCCAAGCGCTGAAAGAATTCGTCGCCGGCCTCTCTGAGGAAGAGAAGCGCGCTTCCCGGGAAGGGCTGACTGAGGAGGAGCTGGCGATCTTCGACCTGCTTACCACTCCGGAGCCGAAGCTGACCAAGGCTGAGGAGACGGAGGTAAAACGCGTGGCGAGAGCGCTTCTAGCCAAGCTCCACGAGCTAGTGGACGGCGTGGACTGGTTACGCGGCCAGGAAACGCGCGGTGCGGTGTGGTCGGAAATCCGGCTGCGGCTGAACGAATTGCCCCAGGAACCCTATCCGGATGCCCTGTGGAATGCAAAGGTCAGCCAGGTGTGGGATTTCGTGACGCGGCGCTACGTCGGCGAGAGTGCGCGTATTCACTAATGCTGGGCGGCACTGGTTCCCTCGGGGTAAATCCTTGGGCGGCCCATCAGGCCACCTCTTCGGCAAACGCCAGCATGGCGTACTGACCGCCGGGCTCCCTGGCCAGCCACTTTTCCACCGCGGTCAACGCCGCCTCGCAGGTGTCATAACGCTTGCCGTCCGCCGCCTGGCGGGAAACGGCGGTGCTGTATTTCCTCGCCGCCGGATTCATCAAATAATGCTTGTCAGTGTGCCCCGCACCGAACGTGTAAAAACCAACAAAACCCGCCATTCCAACAGATCTGTGCGAATCCATTGAATGTCCGTCGTGGTGACGGCCGTTGCCCAGCACGCTTGCAATAGGCCTTGGCATCAATCATCGCAATCGACAAACAATGCCTCTGCTTGTTCTCTGAAGGAGTCCTCAACCCCCTCCAGGTATGCCATCAGATCCTTCAGGATTTGCGCTGGCGCATCCGCCTGCTCCTCAGGGTTGGCCTCAATGCCACGACTGACCCAATCGAGTGCGACAGGACGAGTCGCCATGTGCTCATGCATGGCTCGATTGTCCGGTGGACCGAGGCTGATCACCACATCCTCGATGTCGCCTGCATCCATGTAACACCTGCAGCCGGAGCGATCGATGGCAATGAGAACTTCATCGGAGCAATCGTTGAGGGCCGCGATCAGCGCAGCCTGGATCTCTGCGTCAGTGGCGGCGTTGATGGGACTCATGTGTGTGGGCATAGCGTGCTCTTCCTGATGGTGGCGGGATGGCATTTCCACTCTGCCGGGGCGGGAGGCGAAAAAAAGGCCGGCCTCATTGGGTCAATAAACCAGAAATTACCCAAAATTCCCCGTGCCGACAAACTAACTTCCAACATTTTGGCTGAATGTTTTGTTCGACTCGAATTCAATAAAAAAGCATATATTTTTTTAGTTCATGACGGACTTTGCTTTTGGGATATGGACAGTGGTCCCCTGAGCTGTGGACAGCCGCCTGCCGGCGGCCCGTGTGGACAGACCGTGGACAAGCCCGGACGGCCTGGACGGCCGCCCGATGCCCTGCCCACCGCCTGCCAACACTTGCCCACAGCGGCGCCAGTCTGCCGGGCAAAAACACTAGCAGCGATTTGGATATACCCCCACCCCAAAACCAACCCCCTTTCCTGCAGGCAATCCAGCCTCAGCAGACCAACCACGCATCCGCGAGCGCCGCGAGCCCGGATTTAGCCGCCTAGGGCCCCGCCCGCGGGGTGGGGTGCGCGGTGACCCGGAGGGGAAATCCGGCTAGGCCATTGAGCATCTGACGCAGCCTGTATCCTGGCCCTGAATTCCGCCCAACTCTCCTGAGGCAGGTCTGACACGTGGAGGAGCGCCGCTGCGGCGCGCGTCCCTGCTTCCGTGTCCCGCCACCCAGGGGGTAAGCGCGCCTGCCCGAGCGAGCCCCCTTCTTCTTTAGAAGAAGCCTTATCCTTAACCTTACCCTTACAGGGTGAAGGTATTGATTTATAAGAACTTTCTACCTTTATCCACAGATCCCGGCTTTGAATCTTTGAGATAGACGTCCACAGGGCACCTCGCGCTGCAGAGGTGCCGAACCGATGCCATCGCGGCCAATCACTCACAAAAATTTCGCCGGTCTTCTTGTCCCGCAGAATTAAGCCACGTCGAGCAAATTCGTCCAATGCGTCATCCAAGCTGTCCGGCGTCATGCTGAGGTCCGCAGCAAGGCGGTTGACCCCAAGCAGGTAGCAGCCGCACGCTGTCGTGTCCGGGTTGTAGTAGAGCGAGACGTAGATGGCCTTGTGCTGCGTGATCAAGTCGCGCGTGCGCGGCCACGACAGGATGTTGACAGGGACCGGCCGAGTTTCGACCCCGCTCATTCCTGCTCCCCCTTGCGCGGACGCCCAACCCGACGGGCCGTCCCTTCAGCAAGCACTGATGGCTCACCAAGCGTGGCGTGCACACGCATGGCGTCATCAAGCCACTCGCGCACGTCCTGCACGAACCAGCAGGCCTTCCTTTCCCTTGGGAAGGCTCGGCGCGGCAGTTTGCCTCGATGGGCCATGAGAGAAACCGCAGCAGGTGACCGACACAGAAGGACCGCAAGCTCTTCTCGGCTGATGATTGCGCGAGGGTCCATCAGGGCAAATGCGGCACGGAAGTCCTGGTCTTTCTTCATTTAAGTCAACTCCGGTTCACACAATCGATAACCAGACGTTACCCAAAATTTCCCGTGTCACAAAACAAATATCCCCCATTCTGGCTGAATGTGCCGTTCGAATCGTTTTCGATAAAAAAGCATATATTTTTTTGGTTCATTTCGTCACCGACCAATCTTTCTAACTTAATTTCCAAAAATTCCCTAATTAGCAATATGATTCTTGAAAATTTCCAGAAACCAGTTTTTGCATATGGCATACATCAGCCAGCGCGGCGCCTACTGGCGCGCCGAAGTCCGCAAGCGCGGACACAAGCCCATCTACCGCACCTTCGACACACGACAGCAGGCCCAGCAGTGGGCGGAGCGCACAGAAGCCGAAATCACTATCGGCGTCTACGTGGATCGAACCGAGGCCGAGCGGACTACCTTGAACGATGCGCTTGAGCGCTACCTGCGCGAAGTCGTTCCTGCCAAGCGCTACCCCGAACAGGAAAGAACCCGCATCGCACGCTGGCAGAAACATGAGCTCGCCTGGCGCACGCTGGCGAGCCTGCGCGGTGCGGACTTCGCCAAGTACCGCGACGCCCGGCGGACCGACGGCCGCGCCGAGAACACGATCCGACTTGAACTGCAGATCGTCAGTCACGTGTTTGAGATTGCCCGCAAGGAATGGGGCTTCGAGACGCTCACCAACCCGCTCAAAAACATCCGCAAACCGTCTGGCAGCCGCGCGCGCGATCGACGCCTGCGCCCAGGGGAATTCGAGACCCTGCGTAGCAAACTGGCCGCCAGCAGCAATCCGTGGGCGCCGCTCGCCTTTGAGCTGGCCATCGAGACGAGCCTGCGCCAGGGCACCCTGTTTGCCCTGCAATGGGAGTGGATCAAGCTTGAAACCCGGATGATCGAGTTCCCGCCGGAGGCGCGTGGTGCGGACAACAAGGGGGTACCGGCCAAGCTGCCGCTGTCACGCCGCGCAGTGGACGTGCTGAGAGCGCTGGCCGCACTGCGGCAACGCGATCAGTTGATGGATGCTGAACGGAGTCGATTTGGCCCCGTGGATGTGAGCCCATCCAAGCTGACTGGCCCTGTCTTCGGCACAAGCTGCAATGCAGTCGTGATGGCCTGGAAACGGGCCGTCAAGAGTGAGGACGGCTTCGCAGATCTGCGCTGGCACGACCTACGACATGAAGCGGCCAGCCGCTTGTTCGAGAAGGGGCTCCACCCGCTGGAGGTGGCCAGCATCACCGGCCACAGGAGCATGCAGATGCTGAAGCGGTACACACACCTCAACCCGGCTGATCTACTCGCCAAGCTGGGGTAATCCGCCCTCAACTCTGCCGGAATTTTGCCGGAAATCGTGGGAAATTCGGGGTAAGCCTCAGCGCCCTCTGGAAGCGTAATGTCTTGTAAAAACAAGATCTTGCTAGTAAACTGCAGTGTGTTCGCCTTGGCTCTTAATCCGTAGGTCGAGTGTTCGAGTCACTCACGCCCCACCAGAATATGGAAGGCCCGACAGGCAACTGTCGGGCCTTTTTCATTTGCGCGATTTGCGACGCGCTTTCGCTTCAGTACGCACAAAACAAAACGGCCGACGCTCGTGGCGCCGGCCGATCGCTCTGCAAAGCCCCTCTCCCGCTCAATGCAGCAGCTTGAGCAGGATCGTCGCGGTCACCACCATCGCGGCCCCGCCGATACGCGTCGAGATCTGCGCGAACGGCATCAGCCCCATGCGAGTCGACGCCGAGAGAATCGCCACATCACCCGTACCGCCCAACCCGCTATGGCACGCGGTCACGATGCCCGACTCGACCGGATACATCCCCAGCCATTTGCCGACGAAGAAGCCTGACGCCACCAGCGCCAACACCGTAGCCGCGCAGATGGCGAAATAGCCCGGTGTGAACGCCGCCATCAGCTCCTTCCACGACACGAACAGCACGCCAAGGCCGACGAGAATCGCGAACGTCAGGTTGGTCGAAACGAACTTGTACATCTGGTAGGCGCCGAGTTCCATGTTCTGCGGCAACAGCTTCGACACCTTCAGTAGCGCCGCACTGATGATCATGAGGATCGGGCCGGGAATCCCGGTGAAGCGCGAGAGCAGCGCGCCGAAGATAAAGAACGCGCAGCTGATCAGCAGGCCGGCACCCATGAGGCCCAAATTGAGCGGCGCCTCGGCGCGATCATTGCGCAGCAGATCGGTGTCACTGCACGATCGAACGAGATCGCCATCGCCGGTCAGGTGCGGCCGCTTCTCGCCCAGTGACTTGAGCATGCCGCTCGCGAGGATAGCGACAACATTGCCCAGCAGCGCCGCCGGCACCAGCATGGCGATCAGCTCTGCCTGCGGCCGGCCGAGAATCTCAGAATATCCGATCGACAACGGCAGGATGCCTTCGCCAATACCGCCGCCGACAATCGGGATGACGATGAAGAAGAACGTGTGCTTGGGCTCATAGCCGAAAAACAGCCCCACGGTCACACCCGCCACGATGGCCGCCAACGTGCCGATCAGCAGCGGAATGAACATCCGCATGAACCCCTGCACCAGCACCCGATGGCTCATCCCTAGAATGCTGCCCGCCACCAGGCAGGCGATGTACAGGTACTGCAGGTTGGCCGTCTTCATGGTGGTGGTGAGCGCCTTCAGCATCTCGGGGTCGATCACCTTGTAGCCGACCAACGCCGACGGCACGAACAGGCACAGGATGGCCGCGCCACCAATGTGCTTGAACACCGGCAGCCGAGCGCCGATTTCGCCCAGCAGGAAACCGAGCAGCATCAGCACGGCAAAGCCGCCGATCATGTCGTTGGGCAGCTTCTTGTTGAGCGCTGCAAGCAGCGTGATGACGGCAGTTGTGGCGTACACGGGAAGAGGTAGCGGCCCGATGCTGTAGCCGGTAAGCGCGCGCCAAAGGCCCACGCGTGTGCCTTCCTGCGCCCGGACGGATGCTTCCATGATGGTCTCCTGATCAGCCGTGCGGCGCGCCTCGTCTTCAAGCGAGCTGGCTGAGCGCCCGCGCCGTTGTATGGGGTTTCGAAAACGTGTTGGGAAAAATTCAGAGGGGGCTGCCCGGCGCTATTGCCGCCAGACGCGCGCGGGTCGTGGCCGCGACGTCGCGCAGCCACGGGCGCGCTTTCCAGTGCGTCTGCTGGAAGGCGCTGATGTCGCTCCAACGCGCCAGCGTCGCGCCGATCATGTCGAGCCCGTGCAGAAACATGTGACGGTGGCGCTCGGACAGCGAGAACGATGCCTCCACGCTGTGGCTACGGACGGTCATCGATTCCACGTCGATGGCGATGTGGCTTGTGGATGCGTCCGACACGTCTGCCAGGATGCGCTCCACATCAGCCTCGTCGAGCATCACCAGCAGCAGGCGATTGTTCATGGCGTTGCTGTAGAAGATCTCGCCAAAGCTCGGCGCGATGACGGCGCGGATGCCGAATTGCTGCAGCCCCCACACCGCGTGCTCGCGGCTGGAACCGCACCCGAAGTTGCTGCCGCCCACGAGAATGGACGTGCCCTGATACGCCGGCTGGTTAAGCACGAAATCGCTATGCAGTTGGTGATTGGCGTCGTAGCGCAGGTCGTAGAGCAGGCCCTTGTCGAGCCCCGATTTGTCGATGCCGCGCAGGAACTGCTTGGGCATGATCTGATCGGTGTCGAGGTTGGGCGTGGGCAGCGGTGCTGCCATGCCGTCGATGTGTTTGGTATCAGGCATGGGCAGCCTCCGAGTGCTCCGATTGTGGTTGCAGGCGCAGTTGACGGACGTCCGTGATGCAGCCTGTGATGGCAGCGGCCGCCGCCATGGCCGGACTCATCAGATGCGTGATACCGCCCCGCCCCTGGCGCCCTTCAAAGTTGCGATTGGTCGTGGAGGCACAGCGCTCGCCGGGTGCGAGAACGTCGTCGTTCATGGCCAGGCACATCGAGCAACCCGGCTGACGCCATTCGAAGCCGCTGGCGATCAGGATGTCGGCAATGCCTTCCTGCTCGGCCTGGGCACGCACGGCGCCCGAGCCGGGCACCACCATGGCGCGCACGCCGGGTGCCACCTTGCATCCCTTGACGATGCCCGCCACGGCGCGCAGGTCTTCAATGCGCGCATTCGTGCACGAGCCGATGAACACGCGTTGCACCGGCAAGCCTTCGATGACAGTACCTGCCTGCAGGCCCGCGTAGCGCAATGCCCGGGCCGACGCCGCACGCGCGGCTGCATCCCTGGCCGCCTCGGTTTGCGGAATCCTGCCGGTGATGGGAATCGCCTGGTCGGGGCTGGTGCCCCAAGTCACGTACGGCGCAACCTCGCTCGCATCAAAGACATGCTCGACGTCGAAATTCGCCTCTGCATCGCTGAACAACTGCCGCCAATCCGCCAGTGCCACGCTCGCATGTGTGTGCGCCACATCGCGCGCATGTTCAAGCACGTAGCGCGTGGCCTTGGCATCTGGGGCGATCAGTGCGCCGCGCGCACCGGCCTCAACGGCCATGTTGCACAGGGTCATGCGCGCTTCCATGGAGAGCGCGGCAATCGCATTCCCCGTGAACTCGACCACATAGCCGCGTGCGCCCTGCGCGCCGATGCGGCTGATGATGTGCAGAACCAGATCTTTTGCCGTGGTGCCGACGGGCAGTTCGCCCTCCACGCGGATGCGCATGTCCTGCGCCAGCCGGTAGACCAGCGTCTGCGTGGCGAGCACGTGCTCCACCTCCGACGTGCCGATGCCGAAACCGAGCGCGCCGAACGCGCCATAGGTGGTCGTGTGGCTATCACCGCAAAGCACTACCATGCCCGGTCGGATCATGCCCAGCTCGGGCGCAATCACATGCTCGATACCCTGCAACGCATCGTTGGTGTCGAACAGCACGATGCCGTGCTCGCGGCAGTTCTTTGCCAGGTTGGACGCCTGCAGCGCCGCCGCGGGGTCCTGGATCACCCGCACGCGCACGGGGTGCGTGGGGATGATGTGGTCCACCACCGCCATCTGCTGGCCGGGCGCAGCCACCGTGCGGCCCGCTTCCGCCAAGCCGGCAAAGGCCTGCGGGCTGGTGTACTCGTTCATGATGTGCAGGTCTGCGTAGAGCAGTACGTTCTGCGCGTCGAGCTGGGCAACGGTGTGCGATTCGACCAGCTTCTGATACAGCGTCTTCGCCATGCTTCCTCCGATTCGCGTGGCCGGCTGTATCAATCGAAACCGGACCACTGGCGAGAGGAAGTGTAGACATGCACAATGCTTTTATAATTGGCGCATATCTTTATCTATTCTTCATTTCATCTGAATAATGGATCGCGTATCGGATCTGGAATTTTTCACCCAGCTCGTCAAGCAGGGCTCGCTCGCGGCGCTGGCGCGCGAGCTTGGTGTGACGCCACCCGCCATTACCGCGCGCTTGGCGCAGTTGGAAAAGCGGCTCGGCGTGCGGCTGCTGAACCGCACCACGCGGCGCCTGAGCGTCACGCACGAAGGTGAAATCTATTTGGCCACCGGCGCACGCCTGCTCGAAGAGCTGCAAGAGCTGGAGCAGACCGTCTCCAGTAGCCGGGGCACGCCCAAGGGCTTGCTGCGCATCAACGCCACGTTCGGCTTCGGGCGGCGGCATGTGGCGCCCGCCATTGTGGAATTCGCGCGGCGTTATCCGGACGTGGAGGTGCAGCTTGAGCTGACCGACCGCTCCGTCAACCTGACCGACAAAGCCTTCGACATCGGCATCTGGTTCGGCACGGTGCCGGATTCGCGCATGGTGGCGCGCAAGATCGTGAGCAACAAACGGATGCTGTGCGCCTCGCCCAGCTACCTGGAGCGCGCAGGCCTGCCGCAGGTGCCGCGCGATCTGCAATCGCATCAGTGCATCGTGCTGCGCGAGAGCGACGCCGCTTACGGCACGTGGTACCTCACGCGTGGCAGTCGACAGGAGACCATCAAGGTGCGTGGCGTGCTCAGCACGAACGACGGCGAAACGGGCGTGCTCTGGGCACTGGCCGGTTACGGCATCCTGATGCGCTCGGAATGGGATATCCACGAGCACGTGCGCGCCGGCCGGCTGGTGCCGGTGCTGACGGACTGGACGCTGCCCGTGGCAGACATCTTCGCGGTGTATCCGGAACGCGCCAACCTGTCGGCCAAGGTGAGCGCATTCATCGACTTCCTCACGGAGTGGTTCGGCAAAGAAGCGTCGTGGGCTAGCGAGCGCCACTAACGCAGCGTCGCATTTCAGGCCGTGGTTTCGATGCGCAGTTGCATGCGCATCTGCAGCGTCTCGCCGGGCACCAAAGCGCGCAGGCCCGTGCCTTCCCATCCCTGGGCCGCCAGGTTGATCGCGTCGGCCACGTGCGAAACAGGCTCCAGACAGAAATACGGTTGCGCGTGGGGTGCGTGCAGGATGAAGTGATCGAGCGGGTCGTCGGCGGCGAGCGTGAGCACGCCGCCTGCACACGACACCACGGCACGCTGCCGCCATTCGCTGTAGTAGACGCTGAGCGCTGCGTCCGGCAATGCGCGGGCGTGGCGGAAATCTTCCTGCTCCGTGATCGGCTCGCGGCGGACGGCAACTTCACCCACATCGGTCGGCCACATCGTCGCAGCATCGAACTGCACACGTGTATCAGACGTGCGCGCGAAGTACGGATGAAAGCCGCCACCTGCCGGCATGCTGCTGTCGCCGTCATTGCGCAGCGTCATGACGGCATCCAGGCCGGACTCGCTCAGCAACAGCGTTTGCGTGGCGGTGAAAGGCCACGGCCAGTTGTCTGCCTCGGGCACATAGCGCAAACCAAGCTCGATCGACGAGGCGGTAACCTGCTTCACCGTCCAGGCACGTGCATGCGCCAATCCATGCATGGCATGCGCCTGGCCCGGGTGCGGTGCGAGACGAATCTCGCGCCCGTCCCAGTGGAAGCGCCCATCGCGGATGCGGTTGGAGAACGGCAGCAGCGGATAGCATCCGGCCTTGGGCCATGCCAGCCCCTCGAAGCCGTCACGCAGGCAATCGGTCGACATCGGCGCCAGCCAGTCGACACGATGGCCGCCCTCGCCGGCCGAAGCCAGCGAGGCGATGCGGCCCCCTGCCGCCGGCGCGACATCCATCGTCAACGCGCCGGCCTGCAGCGTATGCACCGGCCCCGGTGCGAGCCAAGTTTTGGTGTTGCTGTCCATCAGAACGAATGCCGAATGCCGACCATGCCCACAAACTGGCTGCGCCCGTTCGACGGCGTACCGTTCTGCGAGTCGCCCACCGACGCCACCGCATCCACGATTGACGTGCTCGCCCCAGAAGCGCGCAGCGTCTGGCCGTTGGCGCGCTGATACGCCTGAATCGCATAGAACGCGGTGCGCTTGGACAGCGAATACAACTGCTCCATCGAGAACTGGTTGTACTTGGCCGGCGAGCTGATGCCGTTGCGTGCCTTCTCAGCCGTGTAGCTGTAGCCAAAAGCGAGCCGCAATGCGGGCGTCAGATCGTAGGTGGCAATCGCGCCCACCGTATTGAACGTGGCCGACTGCGTGAACAGCGACAGCGCACCCGGCTTGTACTGAACGTTCGAGTAGTTCAGACCCACCATCAGCTTGCCGAACGTATACCGCGCGGCCGTAGCGATGAGCTGGGCGGAATCTGCCGTGGCGTAGCCGGAGTTGACCGGCGAGTTGTTGGCGAACGTCCCAACATTGCTGAAGTTGCCTGCCGTCGTGCCGCTTGATACGTTTTTCAGGCGCGTGTAGCCCACGCCCCACGAGAAAGCCTGGTAGTCGTAGCGCAGCGCGGTACTCACGCTGCTGCCGTTCGAAACGCTGCCCGCTTGTTCACCAAAGCCGTATTGCACACCCGCTTGCAGACCGCCCCACACCGGCGTGGTGTAGGTGATGGAGTTGTTGAAGCGTAGCGTGGTGTCCAACGCATCCACGTCGCCGGGGTGTGCGCCAGTGGCCCCCGTCAGCACGTTGGTCGGGCCCAGCGATGCGACGTATTGGAAGTACGGTGTGTACGCACGGCCCAGCGTGACCTGGCCGTAGTTCGTGTTGCTCAGGCCAACGTAGGCCTGACGGTTGAAGATGAAGCCGGCCTGCGCTTGCTGGCCCGTGTCGGCATTGAAGCCGCTCTCCAGCCGAAAAAGCGCGGTGTTGCCGCCGCCCAGGTCTTCCGTGCCATACAGGCCGAACTTGCTGGCCAGCAAGGCGCCCGAATTGATGTAGGCGTTGGAGTGGCCGCCCTGGTTGCTCGAATAGGCAAAGGCATTGTCGACCACGCCATACAGCGTGACCGACGTTTGCGCTGCGGCATGCATCGAAGCGCCCGCGCAAAGCAGCGCAACCGACGCATAGACCGGCGTGAGGGAACGGGATCGTTTGGCTCGTGTGGTTTTCATCGTTGTTATCTCGGAAATCTCCTGCACCAAGGGAACACCGTGCATCCCGGGGTCTCTCCGGACCCCGCACGTGATGCGCAGCGAGGATGCGGCACTAGGCCAGCAATTGCAACTTCAGGCGGCGCCAGCCGCCCGCAACATCGGTTGCCAGCACGCGGGCACGCGGCGTCTGCACTTGCCGTCCATCACCCGCGGGCAGGTGAATCTCGACCGTGTCGGCGTGCGTCGGCATCTTGCCTTCGCGCGAGACGTGCAGCGTGATGGCCTCGGCGTCAGACACCGCACGCACACTCCAGCGGCCCTGCTCGCCATTGCGCCACGCTTCGGTTTCGCCGTCGTCTTCAATGCAGCCTCCAACCGCCTCGCCAACACCTTGCATGGGGACGACAAGGAAGCCGCGTTGATCGGCGCGCTGATCGAAATGCTGCTCCGCCACGTTCAGCGCGATCACGCCGCCTTCGCGAATCAGCATGACGGGTTGGTCCCACGGCGAAGGCAGCGTGATGGTCTGTCCGCCCTCGAACGCCGCGCCGCTCCAGTACGACACCCAGCGCGCGCCGGCCGGCAGATAGACAGTGCGCTCGGTCTGCCCTTCCTCCACGGTCGGCGCCACCAGCAGCGACGCGCCGAGCATCATGTCATCGCACTCGGCGTAGCAGCGGCGGTCGTTCGGGAACTCGGCAAACGTAGGCCGCAGCACAGGCTCATAGGCCTGCGTGGATTGCCACAGCAGTTCGTACAGATACGGAATCAGCCGATAGCGCAGCTTGATCAGCGAGGCAATTTGCGAGGTGACCTGCGGATACATCCAGGGCTCGTTGACGGTCTTGTCGTCGTTCCAAGAGTGGATGGAAAAGCGCGGCATGAACACGCCAAACGCCACCCAGCGCACCAGCAGCTCCGGCGACGGCGCGGGGCCCGCAAACCCGCCGATGTCGTGACCAATGTTCGAGACACCCGACAGCGCAAGCCCCAAACCCATCTTCAGGTTGTAGCGCAGCGTTTCCCACGAGGTGTAGTTGTCGCCGGACCACGTCTGCACATAGCGCTGCATACCGACACCACCCGAGCGCGACACAAGAAACGGCCGACGCTGCGGCGCAAACTCAAGTTGCGCCTCGCGCGAGGCGCGCATCATCAGCATCGTGTGCAGCACCTTGGCTTCGCGGATGGGCGCCTTCTTGCCGAACCCGTGGGCGAAAGCGTCGGGCGTCCAGACTTCGAACTCGTTGTTGTCGTTCCAGGTCGACGCCATGCCGTACTCGAGCAGCGCGCTCTTGACGTTGGCCTTCCACCAATCGAGCGTTTTCGGGTTGGTGAAGTCGAGATACGCGCCGACCTCATCCCAGAATTGCACCCACGCCGGCTCACCCTTTGCATCGCAAATCAGCAGGCCGGCCTCTTTGGCTTCTTCAAACTTCGGGTGGTCGCGCAGCAGGCACGGCTTGATGTTCGGACACAGGCGGATGCCGGCGTCCAGATAGCTCTGGACGAAGCCGCGTGCATCCGGAAACTTATCGGTGTTCCAGTTGAAGACGTAGCGCTTCGGGCCGATCGACGTATAGCCCGACGAAAGGTGGAACGAGTCGCACAGGATGTCGTGCTCTCGACATCCCTTGATGAACTCGGCCATTTGTTCCTGCGCATCGGGCGCATCGGTGTACGTCATGGTCGAGCCGGAGTACCCAAGGCCCCACTTCGGCATCCACGCGGGGCGACCGGTCATCCACGTAAAGCTGCGCGTGGCATCGAGCGGCGTGTCGGGCGAGGCGATGAAGTAGTAATCGAGATCGCCATGCGGCGCCACAAAGTAGCGATAGAGGCCGTGATAGTTGTCCAGCTCGCGGCCCATGTCGAAGCTGCAGTCGGACAACGTGTCGTAGAACAACCCGAAGCCGGTGCTGTTTTCCGGTTGCCACGTCACGTAGAACGGGATGTGCTTGTACAGCGGATCGGTCGTGCGCGCGCTGTAGCCCATCGCATCGATGTTGCGCATCTCGTAGCGCTGGTGCGCACGGTTCATGTCACCGGCGCGCTCGCCCAAGCCAAAGTACATCTCGCCGGGTTCGCGGCGCACGTAGTGGTAGACCTGCTCGTCCCAGTAGCCAAAGTTGTAGGCCTGCGTGGGGCGATCATTCAGCACCGTTTGCCATTCGCCGGCCCTGCGGATCTGCCATGTGCAAAACCCGCCGGCGAGCGCAACGCTCAGGCGGATCTTGCTGGTTTCCACGCGCAGCGTGTCGGCATCGCTCAGCAATTGGAATGCCGGAAGCGAGAAGCCGGCGAGGTCTCGGCGGTCGCGCCCTTCGAGCGGCGTGTCATCACCGCCGGGTGCAATCGACCACGTAGCCGGGCCACGCAAATCGCCCTGCGGCAGCACCAGCACGCGAATGATGTCTTCTTCCAGCACGAAGAGTTCAATCGCAGCGCCGGTGCTGCTGGCCAGGCGCAGCCGGTTGCCTTCATGCGCCTGGAGTTCGAATCGGGGGGGATGCAACATGGACATCGGTTTCAACTCAGTGTGAAGCAGAAAGACTCATCTGACGCGCGGCGCGCTCTTCCTGCGATTGCCCGCGAATCAACACGATCAGCAGCACCGCGCCGATCAGATCGAATGCGCCCAGCATGCCGAACAGCGGGCCATAGCCCACCTTGTCGGCCAGCGCGCCCACCAGCAGCGAAAAGCCCAGACCGCCGATCCACGCTGCCATGCCGGCAAAGCCGCTCGCGGTGCCCACCTCTTCCGGGTCGAACACGTCCGCAGACAGCGTGTTGACCAGGCCAGAGATCATCTGGTGCGCGAAGCCGCCCACGCAGAACAGCGCAATCGCCGTATAGGGAGACGCCACGAGCCCGACGCACGCCGGGCCAATCATCATGAACGCACCCAGCACGACCCCGCACACACGCGACCACACCAGCGGAATGCGGAAACGCTTGATCAGGAACGGCGACAGATAACCGCCCGCCAGGCCGCCCAGGTCCGCCGCCAGGAACGGCAGCCACGCGAACATGGCGATCTCCTTCAGATCGAGGTGGCGCTCGTTGACGAAATAGAGCGGAATCCAGAAGCTGAAGGTTTGCCAGGCCGGCTCGGCAAAGAAGCGCGCCAGCGCAATCGCCCAGAAGCGGCGCGACGTCACAACATCCTTGACGGGGCGCTTGCCGCGCTCGGCACTCACGGGACGGAGCTGCCCGCTGATGATCTTTTCGCGTTCAGCATCGGACAGTGCAGCATGGTCCTTCGGCGAACGATAGAACGCGAACCACAACGCGGCCCACAAGAAGCCGAGGGCGCCAGTCACGACAAATGCCGACTGCCAGCCGTAACGCAGGTGCAGGAAGATCACCAGCGGCGGCGCCAACATCGCACCGAGCGACGTACCCGAATTGAACCAGCCGACGGCAACGGATTTTTCCTTGTCCGGAAACCATTCCGCCACGGCCTTCATGCCCGACGGAATGGCAGCGGCTTCGGTCAGCCCCATCAGGGCGCGAAAACCCGCCAGTGACAGCCACCCGCTTGCGCCAGCATGCAGCACGCCAGCAAACGACCACAACACACCAAACAACGCAAAGCCGATACGCAAGCCAACCAGGTCAACGATAAAGCCGCAGACCGGCTGCATGACCGTGTAGCCAACCTGGAACGCAGCCACCACGTAGGAATACTGCTGGGTGCTCATCCCCAGTTCATCTTTGAGCGTTGGCGCAAGCACGCCCAGCGAGTTACGCGCCAGATAGTTGACGATCGTGCCCAGGCACACCAGCACGATGATCCACCAGCGCAAGCCCTTGATGGTCTTCACGGTGTTGTCTCCGATGTCTTCTTATTGGTTATTGATCTACGAGGCGGCGTAATACCGCTTGCGCCGCCTCGGGTTCGCCGTAGCGGTCAGTGCACCATGCAGGGGCGCTTGTTGTCGAACTGCCAGTTGGGAATCAGCTGGCGCATGGCGATCGCATCGTCGCGTGCGCCCAGGCCGTGCTGCTTGTAAAGCGCGTGGGCCTTCTCCAGTTGGTCCATGTCGAGCGTGACCCCCAGGCCCGGCGCCGCCGGTACGGCAATCTCGCCGCCCACGATCTGGAACGGCTCGCGGGTCAGGCGCTGGCCGTCCTGCCAGATCCAGTGCGTATCGATGGCGGTGATGTTGCCCGGCGCGGCTGCGGCCACGTGCGTGAACATCGCCAGCGAAATGTCGAAGTGGTTGTTGGAGTGCGAGCCCCAGGTCAGGCCCCAGTCGTCGCACATCTGCGCCACGCGCACCGAACCCTGCATCGTCCAGAAATGCGGATCGGCCAGCGGAATGTCGACCGAGTGCAACTGAATGGCATGCCCCATCTGGCGCCAGTCGGTGGCGATCATGTTGGTGGCCGTCGGCAAGCCGGTGGCACGGCGGAACTCGGCCATCACCTCGCGGCCCGAGTAACCGCCTTCCGCGCCGCACGGGTCTTCGGCGTAGGCGAGCACGTCGTGCTTGTCGCGGCACAGGCGAATAGCCTCTGCCAGCGACCACGCGCCGTTCGGGTCCAGCGTGACACGCGCCTCAGGAAACGCTTCGGCCAGTGCCGTCGTGACGACCATTTCGTCATCGCCGCTCAGCACGCCACCCTTGAGCTTGAAATCCTTGAAGCCGTAACGCGCATGGGCCGCCTTGGCCAGGCGCACCACCGCTTCCGGCGTGAGCGCCTCTTCGTGGCGCACGCGAGTCCAGTCGTCAGTGGCGTCGCTGCCGTCTGCGTAGTCCAGGTCGGTACGTTTGCGATCGCCCACGAAGAACAGGTAACCGAGCACCGGCACCTTGGCGCGCTGTTGCCCCTGCCCCAGCAGCGCCGCCACGGGCACGCCCAGGTGTTGGCCGAGCAAGTCGAGCAGCGCGCTTTCCAGCGCCGTCACCGCATGAACGGTGGTGCGCAGATCGAAGGTCTGCAACCCGCGGCCGCTGACGTCGCGATCGGCAAATTGACGGCGCACACTGTTGAGCACGTTGTTGTATGCGCCGATCGGTTGTCCGACAACCAGCGGCGTCGCGTCCTCGATGGTCTTGCGGATGGTCTCGCCACCCGGCACCTCGCCGACACCGAGATGACCCTCGGAGTCTTCCAGGATGACGATATTGCGGGTAAAGAACGGGCCGTGTGCGCCGCTCAGGTTCAGCAACATGCTGTCTCGGCCGGCCACGGGAATGACCTGGAGGCGCGTGACGCGCGGCGTGTGCAGCGGGGTTTCGTAAGCTTGGTGATTCATGGTCATCACGTATGTCATCAGTCGTCGTACAACATGGAACGGGACTATAATTGACACATTTCTGCTGAACTACCCCTGGTAAACCCGCCCCTTTCCGGAGATTGCATGCCCACCCCCAATCCGCCCGCAACGCTTGTGCGCCGCACCCAAAGCTTGGCGGACGTCGTGGTGGACCACATCAAGGGGCGTATCGCGAGCGAATCCCTGCGAGTTGGCGACAAGCTGCCGACGGAATCCGCTTTGATGGAAGCACTGGGCGTAAGCCGCACCGTGATACGCGAAGCCATTTCGCGCCTGCAGGCCAAGGGGCTGATCGAAACACGTCACGGCATCGGCAGCTTCGTGCTGCCACCGCGCACAGACAACAGCATCCCGCTGGGCGACGCATCCACAATGCACGACATCCTGAGCATGCTGGAACTGCGCGTCGCCATTGAGACGGAGTGCGCGGGCCTGGCCGCCCAGCGCATCTCTCCCGCCGAGATCGACGCCCTGCGCATGGCGCTCGAAGCCATCGAGCAGGACCAGGCAGACGGCAACGACAGCGCCACCTCCGACCTGCAATTTCATCTGAGCATCGCGCGCGCCACGGGCAATGAACACTTTGTTGGCGCCCTCGCCCAGCTCGGCAAAACGCTCATCCCTCGCACGCGGATGGGACTGGAGCAGGTGGGTTACCTGAACGCTCCGGAACTGCGCGCCACCGTCAACCGCGAGCACCACAGCGTCTTTGAAGCCATTGCCCGCAAAGACCCTGAAGCCGCGCGCGCTGCCATGCGCATGCACCTGTCAAACAGCCGCGAACGCCTGCGCCGCGCGCATGAAGCGGCCGGCACGCAAGCAGCGGCAACGGCGGGCTGAGTTGGCCCGAAGACCGTACAGTTGTACGACGTCTTATTACCCAGCACCAACCATCTCCCGCCCCAACGTATTGGCGCCGTTGATAAAGATTTGCATTCCCTCGCTCTCAGCCACGTAACCTGAGCTTGCACCGACCCCTCGTGGGTGCGCTCCGGTCGCGGAAGAGAGAGCCGCGGCCTTCTTGGCCCTGATGCTGCTGTCCCGAGTATCAGGGCGTTTCTTTTTGGCAGCCGTCACTCGATCCGCCTGCTCGAGCAATAAAAAAGCCCCGACTCGCGGGGCTTTTATGTTTTGGAGCGCTGCACTCAGCGATCGCGAGCCATCAGATGATAGCCGGCCAGCAGGATGACGGCGCCGGCCACCGAACCGACAAATCCCGCCGACTGGCCAGGCTCATACCAGCGCATCAACTGCCCGAGAAAGGCGGCCGCCAGCGCGCCGGCAATGCCAACCATGATCGTGAGGAGGAAGCCGCTCACACCCCGCCCTGGCGTGATCCACCGGGCCACAAGCCCGACCAGAAAGCCGATGAGGATGGTGATGCAGAGCAGTTGCATGGCAGTGGCTCCGTGGGTTGAGGCTGTCAGTGCGTTGCAGCCACATCCATCACGCGCTCCAGGCAGAAGCCCTGCCCGTAGATGGCGCGCAGGCGCAGGCCGTTCTCCGTGCCAAGCCGCAACTTCTTGCGCAGGCGCGAGACATGCGTATCGAGCGTGCGTGAATACGGGCTCAGCTCGCGGCCCCAGAGCGCGAGTTCGATGTCGGCGCGCGAGAGAACACGCCCCGCATTCGCGAACAGCAACAGCGCCAACTCAAATTCACGCGCATGCACTGACACCGAAGCATCATGCAGGCGGATGGAACGGTTCTGTCGATCGAGCGTGTACGGCCCCAGGCGAATCTCCGACGCCCTCACAGCCCGGCTCACGGCAAAGCGGCGGATCAACGCATCGAGCCGCGCCAGCAACTCAGGCGGACGGATATCACCTTGGAAGCACAGGTCTGCACCGTGGTTGAGCGCCTCTGCGGTTTCGGTATCGGCCTGGCCGTCGGCAAGGTAGACGATCGCCATACCAGGGCCGACGCGCTCGCGCACGGTACGCACCAGCGACAGCCCGGGCATGTCGTGCGCATGGGCGCCGACCATCAACAGGTTGATGCCGTGCACATCAATGGCTTCAAAAACTTGGCGGGAGAGAAACAGCGGCACACATTCGAAGCGCGTGGGCTGCAGAGCGGAGTGGATCGCCTGCTGGCGGGCGAGGTGCGTGTCGATCAGACCGATTTTCATGGCTCGGTTTCGAGGTTGACTGCGTGCGGCGCGGTCAAGCGGTGGTGCGACGATGGTGCTGTGCATTGCCGTCGTCGCGACCACCGCCGCGCCACATGGATACATGCCGACCAGCCAGCCAGAAGCGTTCGACCTGCGGCGGGTTCCCGTCGCCGCGCAGGGCTTGATGCAGTTGGGCGCGAACGCGTTCGTAATCGCATTCGCTCAAAACATCGGTTGCAGTCTGGCTCAACATTCGTGGCGCCTCGGGCGTGTCTGTGCTCGGTTTTCCAAGGTGCCGTCGTCTCTCGACCGGCGTGTCACCGGCGCATGCTGTGCGGGTCGGCCAATGAACTGTAGGGCCGCCGCAGTGCCAAAATGCAAATGATTGAAAAGGAAATGTGGCAAAGGCCACACGAGACCGCGATGGCCTCAGGCGTCGTGGCGATGTGTGCCGCGCGGCAGCCACAACGTGAAGGTGGAACCCAGCCCCGGCGCGCTCTGCACGGCAATGCGGCCGCCGTGCCGGTCAACCACCGTCTTCACGAACACGAGGCCCAGCCCACTACCGGATGGCGCATTGGCCGCGCCCTCATGCAATCGATGGAACGGCTGGAACAACCGAGGCTGATCGGCAAGGGCAATGCCGGCACCCTGATCGGCCACGGCCACCGAGAACATCGCCTCGTCCTGCTCCACCGACACCGTCACCACAGAACCGGCCGCGCTGAACTTGATGGCGTTGTTAAGCAGATTCACCAGCGCGCGCACCAGCAAGCGCGGCTCGCCTCGCACGGTCGCTTCGATGTCGGCTACCACGCGCACTTCCACCTGGTGACGATTCGCGAGCGGCCAGACCTCATCGGCGGCATCGAGAACAAGGCCCAGCAGATCCACATCCACCAGCTTCAGTGTTTGCGATTCGGCACGCGCCAGGTCGATGAAAGCATCGGCCAGTTCGAGCGTGCGCGACGACAATTGCCCGATGCGCGAGAGCAGCGCCTCGCGATCCAACGCGCGGGATGTGTCGCGCTGCAGTTCAATCAGGGCGAGGATGGCACTCTGAGGCGAACGCATGTCGTGTGAGATGAAACGCAGCGCTTCCTCGCGGTGGCGCTCGGCCTGTCGCACCGGCGTGATGTCGGCAAAACTGACGATGATGTCGACGGGGCGACCCGCTTCGTCGCGCAACGCGGCAGCGTGCATCAACATCGAGCGGCCGTCGTGCGTTTGTAGCTCGACAGGTTCGAGCCCGGTGGAGTCGGCCAGCCAGCGCGCCCAGTAGTGCTCGCCAGCGGCGGGGTCGGGAAACGCACGCGCCAGCAGCGTCGGCAGGTCGCGCAACGCAGCCGCGCGGTTTTGACCGGGCGTCTGCAACTGGCCGGCGAGGTCTGCGCTGCGGCCATTCGCCAGGCGGATCGTGCCGTCGCGCGTGCAGACAACCGTGGCATCGGGCAGGCTCTCCAGCGCATCGGCCAGGAAACGGCGCAGCGCGCGCAGCTTGTCCGTGAGCGCGGCGACGGCATCCATGTGCGCACCCAGGGTGCGGCCGGTGCGAGTCAGCGGCGCGGTATCGCCCAACAGGCCGGGCTCGCGCGCCAGGCGCTGCATCTCGTCGCGCAGAAAGCGCAACGCGGCTTCCTGCTGACGCCAACTCCACAGCGGATACAACACCAGTGGGCCAACCAACGCGGCAAACGGCGGCAACCAGCGATTGCCGAACACGAGCACGCCAATCGCGCTCAACAACAACACGGCGGCACCCGTCATCGCCACGGCAAGCGCCATCCGCGGCGTGAGCCAACGCACCGCAAACGCGGTCATCAGCAGGGGAAGCAGCGTCATCGCCCAGAACACGCCTGGCGCCACCGGCAGAATGGCACTGCCGTCGAGTACCGTCTGCGTGGCATTGGCCAGCACTTCGACGCCGCTCATCGTGCGCGAAGGCGGCGTCGCAAAGATATCGGACACGCCCGATGCCGTCGCCCCGATCAGCACCAGCTTGCCGGCAAGCGCCTCGGGCGGCACGTGGCCGTTGAGCACGTCCAGCGCCGGCACATGCCGGTATGTACCGGCCGGCCCGGCAAAATTCAGGCGAATATGCGCCCGCCGCGTCCAGCCGCCAGCATCGGTCTCCACATCAGGCAGCGCCGGTATGGAGGCCGGCGGTCGCAGCGCCTGCCGCGCGAGCTGCACGGCAAGATGGTCCAGCACATGCGCACGCGGGCCCTCGGCCAGGTATATGCCGCGCACCACGCTGTCCGCATCGGGGGCGGCATTGATATGCGCGACGGACGCGTTGATACCGAGAAACGGATAGTGATACACGCGCCCGTGCTCCGTCCGTTCAGGCAGCGCAGGCAGGATGACGTGTCCAGCCTGCTCGATGGCGGCGGTCAAAGCCCGATCCCCTTCGGGCTGCGCAAGATCGGGTTCGATCAACAGAATATCGACACCGATGGCGCGTGGCTGCGCCTGCCCGACGCGCGCAATCAGATCGGCCAGGCGGGCGCGCGGCCAGGGCCAGCGTCCCACCGCATCGAGACTTTGGTCATCAATGGCAACGATGACGATATCGTCGCGCGGGGCATGCCCGTGCAGCGTGACGGCGGTGTCGTACAGGGCGGCGTCAAGCCGGGCAACCACGCTCCAGCGCACCGCACCCAACGTCAGCAGCGCAGCCAGCACCACCAGCACACCCCACTCCACCAGCGCGCGCCGCCCAAGGCTGCGCACGTCCGATTTGACGGGTACGAGTTCAGTCATTGAGAAGGAGATTGCTGCCGCCGCTCTGCACCGGGCTGCGCGCGGAATCGCCGACGAAGGTGCCGACGTCAATGCGCTGCGGCTTGGCGTAGACCACCGATGCTGCATCGCCCAGGTCTACGCCGGTGCGGATGTAATACACGCCGGACGGCGGCCGCGGAATGGTGGCCTCGTTGCCTTCGCTCACAACGTCGGCGATAGGCTTGGCGAAGCTTGTGTCGCCGGCCAGTTGCACACGCGTGCGCGCGCCAGATGCCGCCAGCTCGGGCGACAGCGCAGACCAGTGGGCGTGCAGCTTGCCATCGTTGCCCGCTTCCACTGCGGCTGTCGGCACGGCATCCGGCGGAATGTCGAGCACGCGAAAACGCAGCGCGTCGCTCCACGGGCCAGTTTTGCCGTCCGCGGCCACGGAGCGCACACGCCACCACCATGTGCCTGCCGTCAATGGCTTGGTCAGACGCACATCGTTGGCATGCTGCTGAATGGCTGGCGAGGCGAAGGTCTCAGTGTCCGCGACTTCCATGTCGTAGCTGCCGGCATCGGACACGGCAGCCCATGCGAACGCCACGTCGCCGCTGCGGTAGGTCCGGCCGCCAGCGGGCTGGATCGTATATGGCGCTTCCGGGTGCAGGCGCACGGTGAACGGCCGCGTGGCCGACTCGCTTGTCAGCCCGAGCGCATCGATGCTTTGCACGACGAGCGTGTAGTCGCCGTCCTCGTCGCCGCAGAGCGTTACCGCGGGCGTCTTGCTCGATTGATAGGCGCTGAGTTCGGTCAGCGCGGCATCGCGCGCCACGGCAGCGCGATAGCCGACCGCGCCCTTGACCGGCTGCCACGTCGCGCGCAAGCATGGTGTCTGCACAAGTTCGGGAATGGCGTTCAGCTTGGGCGCCGCGGGCAGCGCTGCCCGCTTGAGATGCCCAGCCGATGCCTGCACGCCAAAGCCGGCCTTGATCGCCTGCTTCTGGCGACCGGCGGTCGTGGCCACCTCGCCTTCGAGCACGGAACTCGTCGATACGGCTTCGCTCGCCTGCACGCGGAAACGCGTACCGCGCACACCCGTCACCAGCGCCGGCGTGGAAATCTCGTACCGGCCCACGCCGTTCTTCCTGGGCGAGACATTGGATTCGGCCTCGCCCTGCTTCACGTGCACACGCACATCGATCAGCCCGGCACGCGCAAATGCTCGCACACGCGACAGCGCCACGTGGCTGCCCGGCGGCACCGTAACGCGCGTGCCGTCATCAAATGACAGGGTAACGGCGCCCTTGTCGCCGGTATCAATCTGCGACGCTTCTGCGAGCTTCATGCCCGCTTGCAGCGGCTTGCCCCCGGACGTTGCATCGCGGGCAAACACGACCTGCGCAGTCGCCGGCACCACCGGAATACGATCGAACGGAATCCGAAGGAGCGAGCCAGGCTTCAACCGATACGGATCTGCCACATGGTTGCGCTGCTGCAGCAAGCGCCAGCCTTCGACGCTGTCCATGTAACGCGCCGCGAGGTTGATCAGCGTGTCGCCCTGCTGCACGCGATAGAGGAAATCGGTGCCATCGGCGCCGGAAGGCTGAGCCGTCGCCGCCTGCCACACGCCGCCAAAAAGAACGAACGCGCCGACAAACGCGGCGCGCCCAATCAAACCACCCCAGATTGCGTCAGCTTGCTTCACCATCTTCCTGCGTGGTTTCGAGGCGATAGCCATGCGAATACACCGAGACCAGCCGCACGCCATTCTTCTGATTGAGATCGAGTTTGAGCCGCAGCTTGGAGATATGCGTGGCCAGCGTGCGCGAATCCGGGCCAATGCTGCGCCCCCAGACCGCCTGCTCGATCAGCTCACGCGGCACCAGCTTGCCGACATTACGGAACAGGTAAAGCCCAAGATCAAACTCGCGCGGCGACAGCTCGACCTGTGAGCCATTCAGCGTCAGCACGCGCCCGACCGGGTCCACCGCATACGGGCCGACGCGAATGCGCTCAAGCGATTCGCCCGTGCGCGGTGCAGCGCGGCGCAGCAGCGCACCCACGCGCGCCACCAGCTCGGCGCGGCGCACCGGCTTGATGACGTAATCGTCCGCGCCGGCGGCCAGCCCGCGCACCACATCGTCTTCGAGCGACCGGTTGGTCAGGAACAGCACCGGCAGCGCCGGGCCGACTGTCTGCCGCACCCAGCTTACAAGCTGAATGCCGCTGATATCAGGCAACTGCCAGTCGAGCAGCAGCAGGTCGAACGTGCGATCCCGCAGCGCCTTGACGAAGGCATCCCCGTTACTGAAACACTCGCATTCGTATCCGGACGAAACCAGGATCTCGCGGATCAAATCGGACTGCGCCTGGTTGTCTTCTACCGAGGCAATTCGTATCGCCATCTGGACTGCCCTTTCCCCGTAACGGGTCCGGCTATCGCTATGCGGAATGCCGGGTCACTCCCTTGGTCGTTGTGATCGGGGTCCCGGACCGGTGCATCGGTGTTCGATCCACCAGCCACCATTGGCGCGACATGTGCCCGCCGCGCAAGACCTTACCCACGCCCCACCAGCATGTGTCGCACACCGGCTTGAGCCCAGCTCATGCTAAAAGGCCGCCCCCGTCATATTGCAAACAATTGTGAAAAGCTAAGCGCAGAGCCGAGTTTCCATGGCGTTCTATCATTTTTTATCACGCCATTACAAGGTGCGAGTTCTCAGGAAGTACAGGAGCGGGCCCACGGGCTGGTGAGGCTACCGGGTATACGCTGCCCGGGATCCTCGTTGCCGAACCTTCCGCTAGCGCGCTTGCCCGCGCGTCCAAGCCGCGGTCGCCGCCCAGAATGCAAGCGCCGCCAAGCTGAGCACCGCCCCCAGGACACACACTCCCGACCACCCTGCCGACGCATACACCGCAGTCGAAGCCATCGCCCCCAGCCCGCTTCCTGCCGCGTAAAAGAGCATGTACGCCCCAACCAGCCGGCTGTGCGCTTCCGGCTGCAAGCGGAAAATCAGACTCTGATTCAGCACGTGCACGGCTTGGCCACCCAGGTCCAACAGGATCAAGCCGGCGATCAGCCACGCCAGATGCTGCAATCCGAGACCGAGCGGCCACCACGCGAGCAGCAACAAACCCAGCGCGACGCCCGTGGCCGTCTGCGCCCAACCACGGTCCGCCAGATGCCCGGCTCGCGCGGCAGCCAGTGCACCAATCGCTCCAACCAAACCGAATGCACCGATGCCCGCCGGTGAGAGCGCATAGGGAGGAGCGCTCAAAGCGATCGCCATCGCGCTCCAGAACACATTGAACGCCGCGAACATCAACAAACCGATCAGGCCGCGTACCTGCAACACACGTTCGGTCAGCAAGAGTTGCCACATCGAGCGCAGGAGCGCGGCGTATCTCATGGGCGAAAGCGCAGTCGGCGGCGCGGGCAACGAGCGCCAGAGCATAAAGAGCATCGCTGCCGAGAGGCCGGCTGACACCGTATAGACGGCACGCCAGCCGGCGGCATCCGCGATCCAGCCAGCAACGGCCCGCGCCAGCAAAACACCGATCACGACCCCACCCTGTACCGCGCCAACCACACGCCCGCGCTCTGTCGATTGCGCCAACGCGGCAGCGCAGGCGATCAGTCCTTGCGTCATCGCTGTGCCAAGCAAACCAACGGAGAACATGCCGAGCAACAACCACCAGCGTACCTCTGCAAGTGCCACCGCGAGCAACGCCAGCGTGAGCAAGACGAGCTGCACCAACAGCAGCGGCTTGCGCGGCCAGCGATCCCCCAGCGGCACGACGAGCGCCAGGGCAAGTGCACAGCCAGCTTGTGTCGCGCCGATGATGCCTCCCGCCCATGCATCGCTAAGTGCGAACTCACGGGCCAATGGTTCGAGCAACGGCTGGGCAAAGTAGACATTCGATACGCTAGCCGCTGCGCAAAGCGCCAGCATGACAACCCACGCGCGGGGCAGCGCTGGGGAGGGAACGGCACGCTCGGTCGACGAATGTTCGGCAACGCAATCAGAGGGCATCGGTTGTCTCATATGGTTTCAAATTAAAACCACTTGAGTCTAGGCAACCCAGTTTTTTCATGCAACCACTTAACCGAGGGGGGGGGATTGGCTGGCGATGCCGTCTGGCTCTGCGCCAACGCCGCGGTGACGCACTGTCCAAACTGAGGAATGCAGGACGGAGACGTTAAGCCGAAGCACGCGCATCGCGCACGGTGCAAAAACAAAAAGCCCCGAACCAGTCGGGGCTTTTTTCTTGCATTCTGGAGGCGGAGGCCGGAATCGAACCGGCGTACACGGCTTTGCAGGCCGCTGCATAACCACTTTGCTACCCCGCCAGGGGCTCAGCACCGCATTGTAGCAATTCGTGAAGAACCGCGTGCTTGCCGTGCCGATAAAGAAAAAGGGAAGCAAGGCTTCCCTTCGGGATTGGAGCGGGAAACGAGGCTCGAACTCGCGACCTCAACCTTGGCAAGGTTGCGCTCTACCAACTGAGCTATTCCCGCGTAACCGGTTATGCCGCCGTGCCATCACATCAACACGGCCACACATTTCAAACTGGAGCGGGAAACGAGGCTCGAACTCGCGACCTCAACCTTGGCAAGGTTGCGCTCTACCAACTGAGCTATTCCCGCATTTTGGCTATCAGCACTGCCGTACAACCTTTGTGCTGCCAGACCGTTTGCGTCACATCACTGCAACGCGAGAACGAAATTATGGCAAAGAAAGCTCGTCCTCGTCAACAGTTTTGCGCAAGAGTTTTTACAGGCTCATTTTGCGCGCTCGCGAATCTGTGGCCAGGCGAGCTTCATGTAGTACGCCATCGACCACAGCGTGAGCACCGCCGCCACGTAAATCAGCCACGTGCCCCACACCTGCGCATCGATCATGCCGAACAGGCGACCCTCGAACAGCAGCAACGGAATCGCGATCATCTGGAAGGTCGTCTTCAGCTTGCCGAGGAAGTTGACGGCCACGCTCTTCGACGCGCCAATTTGCGCCATCCACTCACGCAGGGCAGAGATGGTGATCTCACGGCCAATGATGACGAGTGCGATGACGTCGGACACGCGGCCCAATGACAGCAGCACCAGCAGCGCGGCGGCCACCATCAGCTTGTCGGCCACCGGATCGAGGAAGGCTCCGAAAGCAGAGGTCTGGTTCCAGCGGCGGGCAAGAAAGCCGTCGAACCAATCAGTGAGGCTTGCAACGATGAAGAACACCGCAGCCGTCAGGTTCTTGGCGGGCAGTGCCATCCAGGTGTCCGGCACGTAGAACACGCCCACCACCAGCGGGATCATGGCCACACGCAACCAGGTCAGGAGGATCGGGAAGTTGAAAGGCATGGCAAATCGAGAGGACAACCGCCGCGCAAGCGCAAACCAACGCGACAAGATGGGGCATTGTCGCCGATCAATGCAACTGACGGTAGATTTCTTCGGCCAGAGTCTGCGAGATACCTTCCACCGTGGCGAGTTCGTCGACGCTTGCGGCCATCACGCCACGCAGGCCACCAAAGCGCGCCAGCAAACGCTGCCGGCGCTTGGCGCCTATGCCTTCGATCTCTTCCAGCCGCGACGTATTGCGCGCCTTGGCCCGCTTGGCACGCATGCCGGTGATGGCAAAGCGGTGCGCTTCGTCGCGAATCTGCGCGACGAGCATCAGTGCGGCGCTGCCCTGCCCCAACTCCAGTGACGGACGGCCATCGGCGAAGATGAGCGTTTCCAGGCCGACCTTGCGCCCCTCTCCCTTGGCCACGCCGACGAGCAATCCAATATCCAGCCCCAGCTCCTCAAAGACCTGGCGCGCGACTTCCACCTGCCCCTTGCCGCCGTCGATCAGCACAATGCCGGGCATGTTCGGGGTGTCTTCGCCAGCCTGCTCGACGATCTTTTGATAGCGGCGTGTGAGGACTTGCCGCATGGCCGCGTAGTCGTCGCCCGGGGTGATGTCCTGAATGTTGTACCGGCGGTACTCGCTGTTTTGCATGGCGTGGCTGTGGAAAACCACGCACGAGGCTTGCGTGGCCTCACCGGCGGTGTGGCTGATGTCGAAGCACTCGACGCGCAGCGCGGCCAGGTCTTCGAGGTCAATGCCGATGGTCTCGGCCAGCGCGAGTGTGCGGGCCTGCTGGCTGCCTTGCTCGGAAAGCCGGCGCATCAGCGACAGCTCGGCGCCCTTCTCCGCCATCTCCAGCCACGCGCGGCGCCCGCCCTGTGGCTGGCGCACAACCGAAACGCGACGCCCGGCCTGCTCGGCCAACGTGTCGATCAACTCGGTTGCGTGAATCTGATGACTGACCACCAACACTGGCGGCACAAACTGATCGAGATAGTGCTGCGCAACGAAGGCTTCGAGGATGTCGCTGGCCATGCGTTCGGCATCGCGTGCTATCTCTGCGGCAGCCTCACCGTCGGCTTCGACATCCACGCCGACAATGGCGGCGCCCTCTTCCACGTGCGTGGGGAAGTAAGCCTTGTCACCCAGATGGCGCCCGCCGCGCACCATCGCGAGGTTCACGCAGGCGTGGCCGCCCTTGATGGCAACCGCCAGGATGTCGATGTCGCTGGCATGGCCGACTTCTTCCACCGACTGCTGCTTGAGCACCGTCGACAATGCGCCGATCTGGTCTCGCACGATGGCGGCTTGCTCGAACTCCAGCGACTCGGCGTAGCGCTGCATCTTGTCCTGCAGCGTCTGCATGACTTCGTCCTGACGGCCTTGCAGGAAACCGGCCGCGTTGGCGACGTCGCGTGCGTAATCCTCTGCGCTGATCGCCTGTACACACGGGCCGCTGCAGCGATGGATCTGATGCAGCAGGCACGGCCGCGTGCGGTTGTTGAAGACCGTGTCTTCGCACGTGCGGAGTTGGAACACCTTCTGCAGAATCTGCATGCTCTCGCGCACGGCATGCGCACTCGGGAATGGGCCGAAATACTGATGCCTGCGGTCGGTCGCGCCGCGGTAATACGCCATGCGCGGATACGCGTGCTGCGTGAGCTTCAGATACGGATACGACTTATCGTCGCGAAACAGGATGTTGTAGCGCGGCGCCAGCGCCTTGATGAGGTTGTTCTCGAGCAGCAGCGCTTCGGCCTCGCTGCGCACGACCGTGGTATCGATGCGCGCGATCTTCGCCACCATCATCGCGATGCGCGGCGAAAGCAGCGTTTTGTTGAAGTAGCTCGACACGCGCTTCTTGAGGTCGCGTGCCTTGCCCACATAGAGCACGTTGCCCTGCGCATCAAAGTAGCGATACACGCCCGGCAGGTTCGGCAGGCGCGCGATGTGCGCTTTAGCGTCGAACTCGGGCACGTTTGCAGGCGCGCTGGGCTTGACGCTCTCGGGCGTCTCGGAGGGCTGGGGTTGCGTGGGGTCGGACGACATGGCGTTCGCTGGATCAGAGGCCGTCAGTGTAGAACAAGCCGCCGACTACAATGTCGGCCCATCTTCTTCGCTGTCCGGCTAGCCTTCCTGCATGCGCACCATCACATCCTGGGATCTCTTCTGCCGCGTCGTCGACAACTACGGCGACATTGGCGTCTGCTGGCGACTGGCTCGCCAGCTTGTGCAGGAGCACGGGCACACCGTCCGCCTGTGGGTCGACGACCTTCGCTCATTCGAAAAGATCTGCCCCACTGTTGACGCAAAGGCCGATGCGCAGCGCGTCTCGGGCGTGGACATTCGCCACTGGGTTGACGATGCGCAGGCCGCCAGCCTGCTCGCTGCCGACGCGCACCCCGCGCTGCACGACGTGGTGATCGGCGCCTTCGCATGCGCCGTCCCCGAGCCCATGCTGAAGCTCATGGCCGAGCGGGCATCCCAAGGATCGGCGCCGGTTTGGATCAACCTCGAATACCTGAGCGCCGAGAACTGGGTCTCCGAGCATCACGCGATGCAGTCGCCACATATGCGGCTGCCGCTCGTCAAACACTTCTTTTTCCCCGGCTTCGCCCGCAACACCGGCGGCGTCCTGCGGGAATCGCATCTGGGCGCCCAACGCAAGACGTTCGAGGCGAGCCCCGCCGCCCACCAGGCGTTGTGGCACCGGCTTGGCGTCGACGACCTGATGCGCGACAGCCCTGACGCCCTGCGCGTGAGCCTGTTCGCCTATGCCAACCCGGCACTGCCAACGCTGGTCGCTCAATGGGAGGCGTCGCCCCAGCCGGTGATTTGCCTAGTCCCGGAAGGCTTGGCCGCCCAGCAGATCGCCGAGCTGTTGGGTGACGCCCGTGGCGCCAAGACGGGCGCCCGCTGGACGCGCGGCAACCTGAGCGCGGCGGTCGTGCCGTTCGTGCCACAGGAGCACTACGACCCGCTGCTCTGGGCGTGCGACATCAATTTCGTGCGCGGAGAAGACTCATTCGTGCGCGCCCAATGGGCGCTGAAGCCCTTTGTCTGGCACATCTATCCTCAAAGCGACGAGGTGCACCTCACGAAGCTGGACGCCTTTCTGGCGCGCTATACCACCGCCCTGGCAGAGGCCGACGCCAAGGCGCTCGTCGCCTTCTGGCACGCCTGGAATGGTGCGCCCGCATCACTCAACTGGGTGCACTTTGCAGCTACGGCGGCGCGCCTGCGCGCACGGGCCGTCACCTGGGAACAAAGCTTGATGCAACTAGGCGATCTCGCCGCGAATTTGGTGGCATTTTGCCAAAAACAGGTAAAATAGCGGGCTGATCTGTATGCGACCCCCGGCTCTGACCTGGTTCGCGCGGCCCGGAGGGTATCGCGCGGTGCTTCGTTGCTTGGCGCGCATCGAACCCTCTTACTCTCAGGAAATGTGAAATGGCTTTGAAAATCGCGCAGGAACTCCGCGCTGGCAACGTGTTCATGATCGGCAACGACGCAATGGTCGTTCTCAAGACCGAGTACAGCCGTTCGGGCCGTTCGGGCGCCGTCGTCAAGATGAAGTACAAGAACCTGCTGACGGGCGCAGGCGGCGAGTCGGTGTTCAACGCCGACGACAAGATGGACCAAGTCATCCTCGAGAAGAAGGAAGCCGAGTACTCCTACTTCGACGGCACGATGTACGTGTTCATGGACCCGGTCACCTACGAACAGTACAACGTTGAGCCGGCCGCCATGGGCAGCGCGCTGAACTACCTGCAAGACGGCATGAAGGTCGAAGTGACGTTCTACAACGAGAACGCCATCTCGGTGGAACTGCCGACGACGGTTGTCCGCGAAATCGTCTACACCGAACCGGCCGTCAAGGGCGACACGTCGTCGGGCAAGGTTCTGAAGGCGGCTCGCATCAACGACAATGAAGAATTCACGATCATGGTCCCGCTGTTCTGCAACATCGGCGAGAAGATCGAAATCGACACGCGTACCGACGAGTACCGCAGCCGCGCCAAGTAAGCTGGCGTCGCAGTAAGAAGAAAGGCTCCCTCGGGAGCCTTTTTCTTTTGCGATCAATCTTCTTGGCGTTTGGACGCTACTTGATGAGTTTCGCCTCGCGCAACGTACGCAGCGCCTGCTTGTAAGCCGATTGCTGCTGCAGCTTCGCCCAGTCCTTCACGGCGCGACCACCAAACAACCGCCGCACGCGCCGCTGCGACGCCTTGCCCATCGGCACATCCAACTCGCCGAGCAGTTGATCGGCCTTTTCCGGCGCATTGCAGATCAGCACCATGTCGCAGCCGGCCGTGAGCGCCGCTCGTGCGCCATCGACGACCGTGCCGGCAACGCTCGCGCCTTCCATGCTCAGGTCATCACTGAAGATCACGCCGTCGAAGTTGAAATGCGCGCGCAGCATGTCCTGCAGCCAGAAGCGAGAGAAGCCCGCCGGATTCGGATCGACCGCCGAGTAAATCACGTGCGCCGGCATCACTGACTGCAGGCCGATTCCCATCCACCCGTAGGGCTGCGCGTCGTCAGCGAGGATAGCCTCCAGCGGGCGCTCGTCCACCGGCACGGCGATGTGCGAATCAGCCTGGACGTAGCCGTGGCCGGGGAAATGCTTGCCGCAGTTCGACATGCCGGCTAGGCGCAGGCCCAGTGTCAGGTGGTTGGCCAGCATCGTTACCACGCGCGGGTCGCGATGGAACGCGCGATCGCCGATCACGCTGCTGCTACCGTAGTCGAGATCGAGCACGGGCGTGAAGCTCAAGTCGATATCGCACGCGCGCAGTTCGGCGGCCAGCACGTAGCCGCAAGCCGTGGCAACGCGCGTCGCGGCCAGCACGTCGGTGTCCCAGAGCTTGCCCAGCGCGCCCATGGCGGGTAGATGCGTGAAACCGTCGGTCTTGGCGCGCTGCACGCGACCGCCTTCGTGGTCGATGCAAATCAGCACGTCGCTGCGAATCGCGCGAATGGCCTGCGTGAGCGCCGTCAATTGCGCGCGCGATTCAAAGTTGCGCGCAAACAGGATCACGCCGCCCGTCAGCGGATGGGCAATGCGTCGAACATCGTCGGGGCCGAGTTCCAGGCCGGCAACATCCAGAACGATCGGGCCGGGGTGCTTCTGCTTCTTGGTTTGAGTCATGCGGAGGATTTCGTTTGCAACTCGGCAACGGCGAAGGCGACTGCATAGTCGCGTTCGTCCGTCACACTGATCTGGATATGAAGGCCGTGCTGCGTGATCCAGTCGGCCAGTTCGCCGCTATAGCGCACCACAGGTTGGCCGGATGGCAAGTTCAGCGTCTGTAACGCCCGCCACGTCATCGGCCAGCGCATTCCCAGGCCGATGGCCTTGGACACGGCTTCCTTGGCGGCAAAACGCGTGGCAAGGAACGCAAGGCCACGCCGCTCGGAGCGCGCCTTCCGGGCATGGTAGACACGCAGCTCATCGGGCCCGAGCACCTTTTCGGCAAAGCGGCCGTTAGTCCGCTGCATCACGCCTTCGACGCGCTCGATCTGGATGATGTCGGTGCCGATGCCGTAAATCGCACCGGACGCCGCGGCGGCGGCGCGTTCGTTCATACGGGCACGCCCGGGTGTGCGGCCGCCGGCGTGGTGGACGACAGCCGCGCCGCGACCATGATCGCCTTCATCTCGCGCACCGCGTTCTGCCAACCGGCAAACACCGCGTGCGCAACGACGGCGTGGCCGATGTTGAGTTCGTGAATGCCAGCGATGGCCGCAATCGGCTGCACGTTCGTGTAGTGGAGGCCGTGGCCTGCGTTCACGCGCACGCCCCAGCGGATACCTTCTTCCACCGCGGTTTCGATGCGAACGAGCTCTGCCCGGAGCTCGGCGTCGTCCGTAGCTTCGGCATAGCGGCCCGTGTGTAATTCGATGATGGGCGCGCCGGCAGCGGCCGCCGCCTCGATCTGTGCCGCATCCGGATCGATGAACAGCGACACGCGGATGCCCGCATCGGCCAGTTGCTTGCAAGCGGCTTGCACCTTGGCGAAACCACCCACCACGTCCAAGCCGCCTTCGGTGGTGACTTCCTGGCGGCGCTCGGGCACGAGGCAGACATCCTGCGGGCCGATGTCGCACGCGATGTCGAGCATCTCCTGCGTGACGGCGCACTCTAGGTTCATGCGCGTGCGCAGTTGCGGCCGCAGCGCGCGTACGTCGGCGTCCTTGATGTGGCGACGATCTTCGCGCAGATGCAGGGTGATGAGGTCGGCGCCGGCTTCTTCAGCCAACAGCGCCGCGGCGATCGGGTCCGGGTAAGTGGTACCGCGCGCGTTGCGCAGCGTGGCGACGTGGTCGATGTTGATGCCCAGGTCGATGATTCCCGGCGAGGCATGAAAGATCATAGTTTCTGCAAGTCGATCAGGATCTGGCGCGTCGAAAGCGGCGTGCCGTGCAAATGATAATGCAGCAGGAAACGCATCAGGCTGCGGCTTTGCTGCGCGGTCGTTGGGCGTGACGCGTAATCGTCATGTTCCATGTCGATCAGCGTCTGGCCCCGCAAAACAGGCCAGGACGATGGATCGCTCGGCAGCGTCCGTCGGATGCCGCGCTCCGGGTGATAGACATATTCGGCGTCGGCTTGCACCGGCTCACCGTCGATGCAGCGGTCGAGCCGTGCAGCGAAGCCAGTCTCACGTAGCAGCACACGTTCGAACGCGCGTAGCGTGAAGGCCGCGGGTTCACCATGAGCAAGCTTGTTGAGCGTTTCGACGTAGTGTGAGAACAGTACCGGGTGGCCGTCTTCGCGGGCGACGAACTTGACGAGCAGTTCGTTCAGATAGAAACCGGATAGCAGCCCCTCCCCGCCCAACGGCAGCATGCCGCCGACCCACTCGGCACGGGTCAGCGTGCGCACATCACCTCGCCCGCTCCAGGAAAGCGACAGCGGCTGAAATGTCTGCAGCACCGCGCGCAGGGCCGAATGCGGTCGCTTCGCCCCCTTGGCGACCAGCGCCATGCGCCCATAGTCCGGCGTGAATACGTCGATGATGAGGCTGGTTTCCCGATACGGATAACTGTGCAGCACGAAGGCCGGCTGCGCAGCAACGCGTGTTTCGGAACGCCCGGCAGGAAAGCTCTTGCGCGGCGCGGCGCCGGCTACGCTTTCCTCGGCGAGCCATTCCGCGGCCTCGTCCGGAATCGGATCGGATCGTCCCGCCATCGAGCGTGTGTAGAGTGGCCCGGCTGAGTGGTTACTCGTAGCCGTAGGCGCGCAGGCCGGCTTCGTTGTCGGCCCAACCGCTCTTGACCTTGATCCAGACCTCCAGATACACCTTGCCGTCGAACAGTTTTTCCATGTCCATGCGGGCTTCAGTGGAGATCTGCTTGAGCTTGGCACCCTTCGCGCCAATGATCATCGCCTTGTGCGCGTCGCGGTCAACCAAGATGGTCACGAATACGCGGCGCAGGCGGCCTTCGGTCTCGAATTTGTCGACGATGACGGTGCTGGAATACGGCAATTCGTCGCCAGTCCAGCGGAAGACCTTCTCGCGAACAATTTCTGCGGCCAGGAAGCGCTCGCTGCGATCGGTCAGCGCTTCCGGGTCGTACATCGGTTCGCCTTCCGGCAGGTACGGGCGCACGATGCCGAGCAAGCGGTCGATGTCGTCGCGGTTCTTGGCCGACATCGGCACGATTTCGGCAAACGGAAACACCTGTGCCATGTCCTGCAGGAACACGGCGACCATCTCGGCGCGCGTGTACGCGTCGAGCCGATCGACCTTGTTGACAATCAGGATCACGGGCGTCTCGCGCGGCAGCAGCGAGAGCACCTTCTCGTCGTCCTGGCCATAGCGGCCCGCTTCAACCACGAACAACACGGCATCCACCGACGTAAGCGTGGAGGTGACTGCGCGGTTCAGCGAGCGGTTCAGCGCCGTGGCGTGGCGTGTCTGAAAGCCCGGCGTATCGACGAAGACGAACTGGGCGTCATCGGTCGTCTGAATGCCAGTGATGCGGTGGCGCGTGGTCTGCGCCTTGCGCGATGTGATGCTGACTTTCTGGCCCACCAGGGCATTCATCAGCGTGGATTTGCCGACGTTCGGCCGCCCAACAATGGCGACCATGCCGCAGCGGAACCCCTCCGGCACACCAGATTCTGGCTGCGGAGGTTGCAATGGGGTGTCGCTCATTTATCTGATCATTCCTTCAACCTGAGAGACAACTGCGGATCGGGCGGCGTAGCCTGCTTGCGCGTCTTGCCGGTGCGCTCGGCGCGGCTGCGCTTGACGAGCTGCGGCACTAGGCGATGCGCTTCATCCAGGGCCAGCTTGGCCGCCGATTGCTCGGCCGCGCGCCGCGATGCCCCGCTGCCAGAGACGCGAATCTCCAGCTTCGGGATCGAGCACTCGACCTCGAACTGCTGATTATGCGCCGCGCCGTGGGTAGCAACCACCGTGTACAGCGGCAACGCAATCTTGTGACCTTGGAGGTACTCCTGCAACAGCGTCTTGGCGTCCTTGCCGAGCGTGCGCGGGTCGACCTGTTCAAGGATCGGGATATAGAGTTTGCGGATCAGGGTGCGGGCAGCATCGAAGCCGCCGTCGAGGAACACCGCCCCGAAAATCGCTTCGAGCGCATCAGCCAGGATCGAAGGCCGGCGGAAACCACCGCTCTTCAATTCACCTTCGCCCAAACGTAGGGCATCGGGCAACAGCAACATCTGCGCAATCTCGTACAGCGCCTGCTGCTTGACCAGATTGGCCCGCACGCGCGAGAGATCGCCCTCATCCAACTTGCCGAACATGCCGTAGAGCATGTCGGCGACGGCGCAATTCAGGATTGAATCGCCAAGAAATTCCAGGCGCTCGTTGTGCATCGCGCTGTGGCTGCGATGGGTGAGCGCCTGCTGCAGCAACTCCGGTTTGCTGAAGCGGTAGCCAAGACGTTGCTGTAGTGCATCCAAACTCATGTCAACGCTGGGTCCCCGAATAGGTGATCACCAGACCGATGGGGCCATACAACGGGATATCTCGCTTATAGGAGAAACGCACTGCCTGGATGGAACCACTGCCATCCAGCACTTCCAGATCTTCACCCTTGATCGACGTGATGTCGTCGATCGCGGCTTGCTTGTCAAAGGCGTTGGCCACTTCTTCGCGCGTGCTTGCACGTTCACGCGCCTGCTTCACGGCGCGCGTGATGGCTTGATATTCCATCAGGCTTGGGACGGACCGAATAGCCGGCAGCACAAACGTGATCAGCACAATGATGCCGATCAGGATGCCGAACATCGTAATCCCGCGCGACGGGCGTTTCAGACCGGCCTGACGAATCCGCATTGCATTTCCCCCGTTGTGCAATTGCCGAGTTTCAATAAGAGATTTTTGCATCACTTACCGGATCAATGGAAAGCACCGATCCGCTTCAGGTCACCCAGGTTCATCCAGATGAAGAACGCTTTCCCGACGATGTTCTTGTCCGGCACGAAACCCCAGTAACGGGAGTCCGCACTGTTGTCGCGATTATCGCCCATCATGAAATAGTGACCTGCAGGTACCTTGCAGGTGAAACCCGTCTGATTGTAAGTGCAGTTTTCGCGGAACGGAAAATCGTCCGGACCGGAGACATAAGCGGGGCGGTCGGCGTCGTTCAGGATGTTGTGCGTGACGTTGCCGAACGTCTCCTGATACTGCTTCGAGTACGTCAAGCGCTCGCCATCGAGGTAATCGGACTGCGGTGCGTAGGTGGCCGGTTGGCCATTCACGGTCAGGCGCTTGTTGTCGTACTTCACCACGTCGCCGGGCACGCCGATCACGCGCTTGATGTAGTCCATCGACTCGTCTTTCGGATAGCGAAAGACCATCACGTCGCCGCGTTGCGGCTGATTCAACTCGACGATCTTCTTGTTCACGATGGGCAAACGAATGCCATACGTGTACTTGTTGACGAGGATGAAATCACCGATCTGCAGCGTGGGAATCATCGAGCCCGACGGAATCTTGAACGGCTCGATCACGAACGAGCGCAGCAGGAACACTGCGGCGATGACCGGGAAGAAACTGGCCGTGTACTCCAGCCACCAGGGCTGGCGCAGCTTGTCTTCAGCCAGTTGCAGACGCGCGGCACCGATGTCGCCACCGCCGCCGTACTGCGCTTGCGCCTGCGCACGCGCGTCGAATTCAGCCAGTGCCGCGGCCGCAGCCGCCTGACGCTGGCGCTGGAACACGAGCTTGTCAGCCACCCACGCAATACCGGTGAGGACGACGAGAACAAACAGAATCAGGGCGAAGTTCATGGATGAGAGATCGTCCGAGCGATGTCTGGATTATTTTTCTTCGACGCGCAGGATGGCCAGGAAGGCCTCTTGCGGAATTTCAACGGTACCAACCTGCTTCATGCGCTTCTTGCCCTCTTTCTGCTTTTCGAGAAGCTTCTTCTTGCGCGAGATATCACCGCCATAGCACTTGGCCAGCACGTTTTTGCGCAGCGCCTTGACGTTTTCGCGAGCGATCACATTGGCGCCAATGGCTGCCTGGATTGCCACGTCGTACATCTGGCGCGGAATGATCTCGCGCATCTTGGCGGCCACTTCACGGCCACGGTACGTACTGTTTGAACGGTGGACGATGATGGACAGCGCATCGACCTTGTCGCCGTTGATCAGGATGTCGACCTTGACCACGTCCGACACGCGGTACTCCTTGAACTCGTAATCCATCGACGCATAACCGCGCGAAACGGATTTCAGCCGGTCGAAGAAGTCCAGCACGATCTCGCCCATCGGGATCTCATACGTCAGCTGAACTTGGCGGCCGTGGTAGCTCATGTTGATCTGTGAGCCGCGCTTCTGCTCGCACAACGTAATCACGGCGCCCACGTAATCCTGCGGCATGTACAGATTGACCGTGACGATCGGTTCGAGAATCGCCTCGATCTTGCTCGGGTCCGCGGGCATCTTGGCGGGGTTTTCCACCTGCATCATCGTGCCGTCGCGCAGTTGCACCTGATAGACCACCGTCGGCGCGGTGGTGATCAGATCCATGTCGAATTCGCGCTCCAGGCGCTCCTGCACGATCTCCATGTGCAACAGACCAAGGAAGCCACAGCGGAAGCCGAAGCCCAGCGCCTGCGACACTTCCGGCTCGTACTGCAGCGAGGCGTCGTTGAGCTTGAGCTTTTCCAGCGATTCACGCAGCGCTTCGTACTGGTTGGCTTCCACCGGATACAGGCCGGCAAACACCTGCGGCTTGACTTCCTTGAAGCCCGGCAGCGGCGCCTCGGCCTTGCGCGGTGCAACGTGGGTGATGGTGTCACCCACCTTGGCGGCCTTCAGTTCCTTGATGCCGGCGATGACAAAGCCCACCTGCCCCGCGGACAGCGATTCGCGCGGCACCGACTTCGGCGAGAACACGCCCACCTGTTCCACCAAGTGCTGCGCACCGGTTGCCATCAGCAGGATTTTATCTTTGGCGCGCAGCGTGCCGTTCACCACGCGCACCAGCATCACCACACCGACATAGTTGTCGAACCACGAGTCGATAATGAGCGCTTGCAGCGGCGCGGCCGGGTCACCCTTGGGCGCTGGCACCTTGGCAATCAGCGCTTCCAGTACGTCGGCCACGCCTACGCCGGTCTTGGCGGAGCAGCGCGTCGCGTCTGTCGCGTCGATGCCGATCACGTCTTCGATTTCCTGGATCGCGTTGTCCGGATCGGCCGCAGGCAAGTCGATTTTGTTGAGCACCGGCACCACTTCCACACCCAGCTCGATGGCGGTGTAACAGTTGGCAACGGTTTGCGCCTCCACGCCTTGGGAAGCATCGACCACCAGCAGAGCACCTTCGCACGCGGATAGCGAGCGACTGACTTCGTAGCTGAAGTCGACGTGTCCCGGGGTGTCGATCAGGTTGAGGTTATAGACCTTGCCGTCCCGTGCTTTGTAGGACAACGCGGCGGTCTGCGCCTTGATGGTAATGCCGCGTTCCTTCTCGATGTCCATCGAGTCCAGTACTTGGGCTTCCATCTCGCGGTCGGAGAGCCCGCCACACAACTGGATGATGCGATCGGCCAGCGTCGATTTGCCGTGGTCGATGTGGGCGATGATCGAGAAATTGCGGATATTGTCCATCGAATGCGTCGAAAAGCGCCCATCCCGGGCGCGTCTGCCGGGAGCGCGAGGCGGTTCCGGCATGGCCGGCGCACATTGGCTGCGCTGGCGGGAGGTATTGGATTCCAAGCCGAACTTGCGACACAGAAATCGTGCAATGCAAAAATCGGCGCTAACAGGCGATTTTACCGGATTTCAGGGGGCTTCCCGCGCCTCTTTTTGCGGCAGGGGCGCTGTGTCAGGCGCGCGCGCCGTCTGCGCTGCAAGCCATGCCTGCACGGCAGGCACATCGAGAAAGTAGTGACACAACTCCCGCACGTCTTGGGGCGAGGCTGCCGGGCCCCCGGTCATCAGTACGGGCACCAACTCGTCAAACCGCGCTTCCAGCGCCGGATCGCTGTCGACGTCCACTTCGTGCAGCACAAAAGAAAAACCGCGCCGGAGCGGCTCCAGCGCGTTCTTCATGTCGTCGCACAAGTGGCAGTACGTGCGTCCGTAGAGCGTCAGCTCGATCACTGGCCGCTACCCGAACGGGCCGCGCTCGGGCGCAGTGTCACCACCTGGGTCGCATCGCCACGGCGTACAAACACGGCAACCATGCGGTTTTTGTCGAGCTTGGCGACCACCTCGTTGAACTGCTTGGCGTTGGAGACGTCGGTATCGCCCACGCGCAGAATGAGATCACCCGGTCGAATGCCGACGCGCGCCGCCGGCCCTTCAGAGACCTGCACTTCAACGCCACTCTTGGTCTTGAACTCGCGACGCGCGCCGTCAGACAAGTCAGCCACCACCAGCCCCAGCGCATTCGGCTTGCCCGGACCCTGCTGGCTGTTATCAGGCTGCGCGCCCTTGGCGCGCTGCGCCACCTTGGTGTCGGCCTGCAACTCGGCGACCGTCACGGTCAGATCGCGCGTTGCGCCCTTGCGCCAGACCTGCACGGTAGCGCGCGCCCCCGGCTTGGTTTCGCCGACTTGGCGCTGCAGGTCACCCGCCCTCTCGACATCGCGGCCGTTGTACTTCAAGACGATGTCACCGGCCTCGATGCCGGCCTTGTCCGCCGGACCGCCCGATTCGACATTGCCAACATAGGCGCCACGCGCACGGCCCAGACCCAGCGACTCCGCTGCATCCTTCGGCACGTTGTCGATTGCCACACCGATGCGGCCGCGTGTCACGCGCCCCGTCGCCTTCAACTGCTCAGCCACACGCATCGCCTCGTCGATCGGAATCGAGAACGAGATGCCCATGTAGCCGCCGCTTTGGCTGTAGATCTGGTTGTTGATGCCGATCACCTCGCCGCGCAGGTTGATCAACGGGCCGCCCGAGTTGCCGGGGTTGACGGCTACGTCGGATTGGATGAACGGCAGGTAGTCGCCCGTATCGCGCCCCTTGGCCGACACAATGCCTGCAGTCACCGTATTGTCCAGCCCAAACGGGGAACCGATTGCGAGCACCCACTCGCCTACGCGCACCTTGTCAGAATCGCCGAGCTTCAGGCTAGGCAGAGCACTCGCCTCGACCTTGACGAGCGCAACGTCGGTACGCTTGTCCAGGCCGATCAGCTTGGCCTTGTACTCGCGCTTGTCGATCAGCGTGACATAGATGGTTTCCGCGCCTTCCACCACATGCGCGTTGGTCAGGATGTAGCCGTCGCCTGAAATGATGAAGCCGGAACCGACACCGCGGCTCTGCTCCTCTTCCTGTTGCGGCGGCGCGTTGCGGCGCTTCTGGCCCTGCCCCGGCATGCCCGGCATCGGTACACCGAAGAAGCGGCGGAAGAACTCGGCCATGTCGTCATCGTTCGGACCACCCTGCTGCATACGGACCTTTTCGGTCGTGCGGATGTTGACGACAGCGGGGCTCACCTTCTCGACCAGATCGGCAAAATCAGGCAAACCATACGTGCCCGTGGCCACGCTACCCGTGGCGTTCTGTGCGTGGGCCGGCGCCAGCGCGCTCCCAACCGCCACAGCGGCGGCAACGCACAGCAGACGCAAGGCGTGAACGGATCGAGCGGTACGCATGAAAGCTCCCCGGAACAAGAACAGATAGAGAATTGGCACTGCGCGACCACGTCGCGCACCCAAGATAGATGCCGGCTTGTGGCTATTACGGCGCGCTGGCCGGCTTGTTGGCCGCGTTGGCGGACACCGGCTTGTAGTCGACTGCTGCGCCAAACTGCTTGATGGTAGCAAACGGGACTTCGCCCACGACCGTCAGCCAGAAATCGGCAACACGTCGCACCATCACATGCGTAGCGCCTTGTGAGATGAAGCCTTCGCGGCGCGTGCGCTTTTCCGATACCGGCTCGATAAAGAGCGACAGCCCTGCCAACCCGTCGCTAAACACGACCTGCTGGACCTCGAAACCGGAACTGTTCTTGCCGGCTGGCGCAATGTCGCCCAGCGGACGGCGCACCTCACGGATCTTCTGGAAGCCCTTGACAGGGTTGCCGATCGTCCAGCCTTGCTCGGCCAGGTTAGTCGGCTGGGTCACAATCTCGTACTGATTCCAGCCGTTCAGGTTCTTGAGCGCAGTGACGATCTTCTGCTTTTCCGACGGCACACCCAACTCTACTTGCGAAAAGGCAACCTGCTCAAGCACCTTGCCGTCTTCACCGATAGTCTGGGCGCGCATCAACAAACCACTGTTGCGCTCCGCCCAGATTCGGTAGGCATAACGGTAGCCGTCCTTCGGATCGAGTTGGAAGACTTCACAATCCATGCCCGCGACGCGCTCGGTCGGCAGGTGGCGCATGTCGTACTGATCAAGCACATCGCCATTGGTGGTGGCGAGCAGTGCGGGGAAGCTGTCCTTGTGCTCCTGCTTCTCCGTCACAACGAGTTTGACGTCGTAAATCAGGTTCCGGACGACGTCATTCTGGCGCAGCATTTCGCGCTGCTTGCCGTCCAGCGCCTCGACGCGCTCGTATTCGTTGTTGAAGAGATCAGCGTAATGCTGGATGCGGGTGGAGTGCATGCCGGTGCCACGCTGATAGGTGAGCGTACCGACATAGTTCTGCTTAAGCGCTGCGCGATGGATTTTGGCCAGCCAGGAGGCGGCCTCCTTGCGCGGCATCGGATCGGGCTGCGGCTGGGCGGCTGTTGCCAGCGCCGAAACACACAGAAGGAGAAAAACCGACCGACGAACGGCCTGCAGCTTGCGGGCGCCTGCCCCGGCAACGGGGTGCCACACCTTCGACATGGATGCCCGCATTATTCCTGATTGGAGTCCTGGGTGTTCGCCACCCCATTGGCCACTGCACGCAGATAGGGAACCACCATGCCGTTGGTCGCTGATTGCCGGTGGGCACTCAGGTATTCGTCCAGACGGGCATCGCGGATCATCGGCGTATTGTCAGTTGCCGCCACGGTCAGCGCCTGCGCGCCAGCACCTTGCGTCGCTTTGGCGACCAATGCTGGGGAGCCGTCAGCGCCATCGGCAGGACCGCGCAGTTGCGGCACGACAACCCAGCTAACAGCTGCCACCGCCGCCGCCACGGCGGTCGTAGGCACGATCCGGCGGACCCAAGCAGGACTGACCAGGAAGCGGTGCCTCTCTTGGGTTTTCGCACGCTGCGCTACTGCCGGCACCAGCAAGTGAGGCTCGGCGTCGAGCTTGGCCGAGAACCGGCTGAGGAAATCTTCAGAGGAACGCGTGTTCAGCAGATCTTCCGACCGGAGCACGTCGCCGATCAGTTGATATTCGCGCCAATGTGCTGCGCCCTCGCCATCCTTGGCGACTTCCACGGCAGACGACACCTCGTGCGCTGCGACTTCACCGTCCATCAAGGCAGAGATGCGTTGTGCGAACTCCGCTTCTGCCGTTTGCAATTGAGCCTGACCCATTTCCCGACCCCAAAAACTCCAACGTCCAATCAACGATCCGAGAGAAGACTTCCCGAGGTTTCACCGTTTGCAGCCGCATGCGGCCGCCGGCTTGTCATATCGGCTGGCTACCACCGTTTGCCCTCCACTGTTCCCAGCAGGGGGCGCAATTTCTCGGCAATCGCCTCGCGCGCCCGGAAGATGCGGGACCGGACCGTGCCGATCGGGCATTCCATCGCTTCAGCGATTTCCTCATAGCTCAGACCCTCGATCTCCCGGAGCGTGATTGCGGTACGCAATTCTTCGGGCAGCGCTTCCATTGCACGGTTGACCGTTTCGGCCACCTGCTTGGTGTGCAGCATGGAGTCCGGCGTATTGATATCCCTTAGTAGCTCACCGTCGGCAAAAGTTTCAGCCTCTTCGGTGTCGATGTCGCTGGACGATTCCGGGCGCCGCCCCTGAGTCGCCAGGTAATTCTTGGCCGTGTTGACGGCGATGCGATACAGCCACGTATAGAACGCGGATTCCCCCCGAAATTGGGGCAACGCACGGTAGGCCTTGATAAAGGCATCCTGTGCCACATCCTCGACTTCGGCCGGGTCACGGATCAGGCGCGAGACGAGCCGGATGATCTTCCGGTGATACTTGACCACCAGCAGTTCAAACGCTCGCTTGTCGCCTTGCTGGACGCGCTCGACGAGGATCTGGTCGGCTTCGCGTTCGCTCACGGATTCTTCACCTGCAGTGTATCGCCTTGAATTTTTGTGACTTGGAAACGTTGTATTTTACCTACGACACACCGGACACCTGGGAAACCACTCGCGGAGGCCCCAAGCGCAACAGACTTCGCATACGACGTAGCGTCCCGGCGGAAAACCACGGCGGCATCAGCACAAAAATCTGTGGACACCACCCACGCCGCGCGACCCCCAGGACCAAGACGCGCTCACCGAGCGCCCATGACCATAACAGAGCCGCATTTTGGACAGCTTCTGGTGCTTTCAATCGGACCTGCCACGCGGCTTGGCCGGGCTCTCCGTCTTCTTTGAGACGAGCGCGCCACATCAGTTCCATAGCAAGCGGCGAACGGTTCACCATCAAAGGAAGGCAGGCAACCATCGTCAACCCGCTGATGATGCCCCAAGTCACCGACGGCAACATGGCACCCCACGTTTTGATCGCCCAGAACACAACGGCGCAGACAAGGGCGACAATGCCGAATCGGCTGATCGCGCACAACCGCCGATACAGCGCCGGAAAAACAATGTGCTGGACAACCAAGGCAAGAACGAAGCAGCACGCGCCGTGAGGCTACGTGCCGCTCTGCCTTACGGGCGCTTAAACACCAGCGTACCGTTCGTCCCGCCGAAGCCGAAGTTGTTCTTCACGGCCACGTCGATCTTCATGTCACGCGCGGTGTTGGCGCAGTAATCGAGATCGCACTCGGGATCCTGGTTGAAGATGTTGATGGTCGGCGGCGACACCTGATTGTGCAGCGCCAGCACCGTGAACACCGACTCCAGACCGCCCGCGCCGCCCAACAAGTGGCCGGTCATGGACTTGGTGGAGTTCACGACGACCTTGCTGGCATGATCGCCAAAAGCCGCCTTGATGGCTTCGGACTCGTTCTTGTCGCCCAGTGGCGTGGAGGTGCCGTGCGCATTCAGGTACTGGATCTGATCTGCGTTCATGCCGGCATCGCGCAGCGCGTTGAGCATGCAACGACGCGGGCCGTCCATGTTCGGCGCCGTCATGTGGAATGCGTCGCCGCTCATGCCGAAGCCTGCGACTTCCGCGTAGATCCTGGCGCCGCGCGCCTTGGCCGACTCGTACTCTTCCAGCACCATCACGCCCGCACCTTCGCCCAGGACGAAGCCATCGCGGTCCTTGTCCCAGGGGCGCGACGCGGTGGCCGGATCCTCGTTGCGCGTGGACAGTGCGCGGGCGGCGGCAAAGCCACCGATGCCCAGCGGCGACACGGTCGATTCAGCACCGCCCGCAACCATCGCGTCGGCATCGCCCGCCTGGATCAGGCGCGCAGCCAGACCAATGCTGTGCAGACCAGTCGTGCAAGCCGTGACGGCTGCCAAGTTCGGGCCTTTCAAGCCGAACATGATGCTTAGATGGCCGGAGATCATGTTGATGATCGAACCCGGCACAAAGAACGGCGAAATCCGGCGCGGCCCGCGATCGACGTAGGTCTGGTGCGTATCTTCGATCATCGGCAGACCGCCGATACCGGAACCGACCAGTACACCGATGCGCTCTGCATTGGCTTCGGTGACTTCCAGCCCGCTGTCCTTCAGCGCTTGCACGCCGGCAGCGATGCCGTAATGGATGAAGGTATCCATGTTGCGGGCTTCCTTCGCCGGGATGTAATCCTCGGCGTTGAAACCCTTCACCTCGCCAGCGAAATGCACGGCCAGGTTCGACGGATCGAATTTGGTGATGGTGGCGATCCCGGACTTGCCGGCGACCAGATTGGCCCACCCCTCGGCGACCGAGTTCCCTACCGGAGAGACCAGCCCCAGGCCGGTTACTACTACGCGACGACGGCTCACTATGCTTTCCTGCAACTCTGTATCAGCGACAAAGGCCACAGAAAACGCGCCACCCGGTCAAGCCGGACAACCGCCCTTTCTGTGGCCCGCGATGTCAAGAGATCGATTGACGCTTACGCCTTGACGTGGGCGGTCGCGTAATCGATGGCTTGCTGCACCGTGGTGATTTTCTCGGCTTCTTCGTCCGGAATTTCCATACCGAACTCGTCTTCCAGAGCCATCACCAGCTCAACCGTATCGAGCGAATCCGCGCCCAGATCGTTCACGAACGACGATTCGTTCTTGATGTCTGCCTCGGCCACGCCGAGTTGCTCAGCAACGATCTTCTTAACGCGTGCGTCGATGTTGTCCATTTAACCCTCCAGGGAAGTATTCGACAAAAAGTGCGCGCATTCTAGCAGGTTTGCGCGGTGAAAAACCGCGCGGGAATCCATGCAAAAATTGCGCCCAACATGATGCTAAAAGCCAGTTAAATCAGCGATCGCGCAGGATTCTGCACATGTGCAAAGCCCGCGCAGCCGCCGCCGGGACGGCTTCCTTATCCCATGTACATGCCGCCGTTGACGTGCAGCGTCGAGCCCGTAATGTAGCCCGCCGCCGGTGACGCCAGGAAGGCAACCGCGCTGGCGATGTCCTCAGGCGCACCGAGGCGGCCCAACGGAATTTGCGCCTTCAGCGCGGTATGTTGCTCTTCCGACAGGACCTTGGTCATGTCGGTATCGATAAAGCCCGGTGCAATGCAGTTGACCGTGATGTTCCGGCTACCGATCTCACGCGCCAGCGCGCGAGCCATGCCTTCCACGCCGGCCTTGGCCGCGGCGTAGTTCGCCTGACCCGGGTTGCCGACGGAGCCCACGACCGAGGTGATGTTGATGATGCGGCCACCGCGCGCCTTCATCATCGGGCGCAACACGGCGCGCGACAGGCGGAACACGGCGGAGAGGTTCGTATCGATGACCGACACCCATTCGTCGTCCTTCATGCGCATCGCCAGGTTGTCCTGCGTGATACCTGCATTGTTGACGAGAATGTTCAGGCCACCGTGCGTCTTGATGGTTTCGTCGATGACCGCCTCGCAGCGCGCGGCGTCATTCACGTTGAGCACCACACCCGAGCCCCTCACGCCGGCCTCGGCAAAGTACGCGGTGATGGCTTGCGCGCCGGCTTCCGAGGTGGCCGTACCGATCACCGTCGCACCTTGGCGCGCTAGTTCCAGCGCAATGGCACGGCCGATGCCGCGCGAAGCACCGGTAACGAGAGCAACCTGATTGTTCAATGCTTGGGTCATACGAATCCCGTTGATTATTTGAGTTGGCCCAGCACGGCTTCTAGCGACGCCGGATCGAAGATCGCGTCGCCAACGATCTCACCATCGATACGTTTGACCAGACCCGCCAGCACCTTGCCCGGGCCGCACTCGACCACGCGGGTAATGCCGTCGGCCTTCATCTTCTGGACCGTCTCGACCCAGCGCACCGGCGACGCAGCCTGGCGCACGAGCGCATCCTTGATGGCAGCCGGGTCGCTCACCACAGCCACGTCAACGTTATTGATAACGGGGATCACCGGGGCATTGACCGTCACGTTGGCGAGATACTCGCGCAGACGATCCGACGCCGGCTTGAGCAGCGACGAGTGGAACGGTGCCGACACCGGCAGCGGCAGCGCGCGCTTGGCACCCTTGGCCTTGGCGATTTCGCAAGCCTTCTCGACAGCCGCCTTGGCACCGGCGATCACCACCTGGGCCGGCGCGTTGAAGTTCACGGCTTCGACCACACCCGCGACCGAAGCTTCGGCGCATGCGGCGCGTACGTCATCGTCCGACAGGCCGAGGATCGCGGCCATGCCGCCCTCGCCCACCGGTACGGCTTCCTGCATCGCCTTGGCGCGGAAACGCACCAGCGGTACAGCGTCTTTGAACGCGATGGCACCTGCGGCGACCAGCGCCGAATACTCGCCGAGGCTATGGCCGGCCACGACGGTCGGCGTCGGGCCGCCGGCAGCCTGCCATGCGCGATAGACAGCAACAGCTGCTGTCAGCATGACGGGTTGCGTGTTGGTCGTCAGATTCAGCTCTTCAGCCGGGCCTTCGGCAATCAGCTTGCCGATGTCCTGGCCCAGCGCGTCGGACGCCTCGGCCAGCGTGGCCGCCACGGCCGGATGATCGGCAAACGCATTGAGCATGCCGACCGATTGCGAACCCTGGCCGGGGAAGACGAAAGCGAATGTCATGGCTCGTATTGTTCGTTCTGGAAATTCGTCGATCAGAAGCGCAGCAGCGCGGCGCCCCAGGTAAAGCCGCCACCTACGCCTTCGAGCATCACGTGCTGACCGCGCTGGATGCGGCCATCGCGCACAGCAACATCGAGCGCCAAGGGAATCGAGGCAGCCGACGTGTTGCCATGCTCGTCGACGGTCACGATCAGGCGCTCGTTCGAGAGGCCCAGCTTCTTGGTCGTGCCCTGCATGATGCGGATGTTCGCCTGGTGCGGGATCAACCAGTCGACTTGCGAGGCTTCGAGCTCCGCGGCCGCCAGCGCTTCACGGGCAACCTTGTCGAGCACCGTGACGGCCAGCTTGAAGACGGCTTGACCATCCATGTACAGGAAGGCGCTACCCTGAATTGCCCCTGCGGCCACGTTGCCCGGCACGCACAGGATGTTGGCGTGGCTGCCGTCAGCATGCAGCGCAGTCGACAGGATGCCCGGCTCGTCAGAAGCCTGCAGCACCACGGCACCAGCGCCATCGCCAAACAACACACAAGTGGTGCGGTCGCTGAAATCGATGATGCGCGAGAAAACTTCCGAACCGATCACGAGCACGTTGCGGTACGCACCCGAGCGGATAAATTTGTCGGCGGTCGCCAGCGCGTAGACGAAGCCGGAACACACGGCCTGTACGTCGAACGCGGGGCACCCGTTGGTGATGCCGAGCTTTTGCTGCACCAAGCAAGCCGTGCTCGGGAACACGAAATCCGGCGTGGAGGTCGCCACCAGGATCAGGTCGAGTTCGGAGCGATCGATGCCGGCAGCTTCGATAGCGCGCTCAGCCGCCTTCACTGCGAGGTCGCTGCACGTAACATCAGGCTCGGCGAAATGACGCGCCCGGATGCCGCTGCGCGAGACGATCCATTCGTCGCTCGTCTCAATACCCTTCTCGGCCAATTGGGCCGCCAGTTCGTCATTGGTAACCCGCTTGGGCGGCAGGTAGCTGCCCGTACCGATGATCCTTGCGAAACGTGTCATGTGCGGTGGGGTGAAATCTGACTCGGGAGCGACGCGTTCAAGCAGCGTCGGCAGCCGGAGTGGAAGTGGAGACCGGCGCAGCGCCCGCTGCGTCATGGTGCGATTCGAACGCCTGCGCAATGCGGGCGATCACGCCGTTAGCCGCAGCGTCGTAGGCACGTTTGATGGCCCATTCGAACGCGTAGGCATCGGCCGAGCCGTGGCTCTTGATGACCAGACCACGCAGGCCGAGCAGCGCGGCGCCATTGTAGCGCCGATGGTCCACGCGCCGTTTGAAACGCGTCAACACTGGCAGCGCCACGACGGCGAGCAGCTTCGTGAACAACGAGCGGCCGAATTCCTGGCGCAGCATCTCACCGATCATCTTGGCCAAGCCTTCGGTGCTCTTGAGCGCTACGTTACCGACAAAGCCATCACAGACAACGATGTCGGTCGTGCCCTTAAAGATGTCGTTGCCTTCAACGTTGCCGAAGAAGTTGAGATCGGAGGCACGCAGCAACTCACCCGCCTGCTTGACGACCTCGTTGCCCTTGATGACTTCTTCGCCGATGTTCAGCAGCCCAACCGTCGGACGAGGCTTCTGCTCAACCACCGACACCATCGCCGAGGCCATCTGCGCGAACTGCAGCAGGTGCTCGGGCTCGCAGTCGGCATTGGCGCCAAGATCCAGCACGGTGGTGCCGGCACCTTTCTCATTCGGGATCGCGGTGGCGATGGCTGGGCGATCAATGCCGTCCAGCGTCTTGAGAACGTAACGCGACACCGCCATCAATGCGCCGGTATTACCAGCGGAAACGCACGCCTGAGCGACGCCTTCCTTGAGCTGATTGATGGCCACGCGCATCGAAGAATCTTTCTTCTTGCGCAGCGCAACCTCGACCGGATCGTCCATCGACACCACCTCGGAGGCGGGAACGATGTGGACGCGCGGGTTCGCGGTAGCGTGAAGCCGCTTAAGCTGCGTCGCAATGGCATCGGGCTGCCCGACGAGCAGCATTTCGACGTCTTCGTGTGCGGCGAGAAAATGAATCGCTGCAGGGATTGTCACGCCAACGCCGTGATCACCACCCATGCAGTCGATGGCAAGCTTGATGGTCATGCGAGTCTGAGTTGCGGTTTCATGTGCGGCTCCGGCCGTTGGCGCGCGTATGGTACACAAACCCGTACACGCATTGCCGAATTTCGCTCAACAAAAAAGCGGCAAATTGGCTTGCCGCTTTTTCGCTTGCATCATGAACCTGTGCGTTCAGACCAGCCCAACACGCTTGCCAGAAAACTGGCAAATCGCATCAGTCGTTCTTGGTCTTCACAACCTTGCGGCCACGGTAGTAGCCGTTCGGGCTCACGTGGTGACGCAGGTGCACTTCGCCGGTGGTCGGCTCGACAGCGACCGGGGCCACCGTCAGGAAATCGTGCGAACGATGCATGCCGCGCTTGGACGGCGACTTCTTGTTTTGTTGAACAGCCATGACTGACTCCTAAGCAATTTGATCAATTTTATCACATCACACGGAGCCGGAGCGTAGCCATTCCGGTAGGCGTGTGAAACGTACTGCCATCAGCGCGCGCAATACTCGCGCACGCCTAATGTTTGGTCTTCAGGTTGGCCAGCACCGCGAACGGCGACGGCTTCTTTTCAGCTTCAGCCTCCTCCGGCAATACCTCATCCGGACAGGCTGCATGACGCGGCGACACCGGCAACGCCAGCAACAGCTCATCTTCGATCTGCGTGATCAGATCAAAGTTGCGCGAGCCGACGATGACATCGGCCTCATCGTCATCCAGCGGAGCGGCATCGGCCTCGGCTTCCGAGCGCATGACCTCCAGGCGCATGCGCACCGGCAGAGGTTGCTCGTACGCTTTGAGGCATCGCTGGCATTGCAGCCAGACCGCACCCTCCACTTCCAGATCCACGAAGAGCCGCTGGCGCGGCAACTGACCGGCGGTGGCTTCCTCGCGCACCAGACCCTGCAGCTGCCAACGGAACTGCGCGTTGGCGTCAGCCGGAGCATCGGCCGCTTGCTCAGCAAGCAGGCGAGGCATGTCGGTCAGATGGACCGCGCCACTTGCCGGCTCGCCTGCGCGAATGAACGCGAAAAGATCGAATGCACGAAAATCCACGAATCGAACCTGCTAAACGCGTTGCTGTTGGTGCGCGAACCGGATCGACCGCCCTGCAGCGCCCGACACCTTGCGCCTGGGCGCCCGGTTTGCGACACTGCGCGGCCAAACCGCGAAACGCGGGATTATAGCGGGCAGAAACCTCTGGCGTCAAAAGGTTTTGCTCAAAATCCACTGCATCTTCAAGCACTTATGACTTCTGCATCGCGTCCGCCGCTAATTCTTGCCTCCAGCTCGCCATATCGGCGGGAATTGCTCGAACGCTTGCGCCTGCCGTTTGAGATCGTGGTACCGAACATTGACGAGACCCCCGCTCCGGACGAGTCGCCCGACCGGACCGCTCTGCGCCTCGCCCGGCAAAAGGCGGAGAAGGTCGCAGCGGGCCATCCCGGCGCGCTGGTCATCGGCTCCGATCAGGTCGCCACACTGGACGGCAAGCAGGTCGGCAAACCCGGCGACCATGCCCGCGCACTGGCGCAACTGCACTGGATGCGAGGACGCACCGTCACATTCCATTCAGCGTTGTGCCTGTACGACGGCCGGACCGGGCAGCACCAGAGCGAGGACATCCGCACGCTGGCGACCTTCCGCGATCTTTCCGATGAGGAATTGGACGCCTACTTGCATCTGGAACACCCGTACGACGTTGCAGGAAGCGCCAAATCGGAAGGTCTGGGCATCGCCTTGCTTGAACGCGTGGAGTCGTCCGACCCGACCGCGCTGGTTGGCCTGCCGCTGATCGCCCTGACCAGCATGCTGCGCAACGTTCACTACCCGCTCTTCGCCTGAACCATGGCCGGTACGCTTTACCTCATTCCAAATACGCTGGGCTCGCGCGATGCGGCTGACCCGCTCCCTGACGTGATTCCGGCCGGCGTGCAGCAGGTCACCGCGCGACTCGATTACTTCGTCGCGGAGCATGCCAAGACCGCACGCGCGCTACTGAAGAAGCTGGCCGAGACCACGCCGCTGGCGCGCCCACTGCAGGAAATCACCATCCGCGAGCTGAACGTCAAAACGCCCGAATCGGAGCTGGAAGCGCTGCTGGCGCCGGTGGTTGCCGGCCAGGACGCGGGGCTGATGTCGGAAGCCGGCGTGCCGGCGGTGGCCGATCCCGGCGCGAATCTCGTGCGTCTCGCGCACCGACGCGGCGTGCGCGTAAAGCCACTGGTGGGGCCGAGTTCGATCCTGCTGGCGGTGATGGCGTCTGGCTTGAACGGCCAGAGCTTTGCGTTTAACGGCTATCTGCCGGTCGACGCCGCGGAGCGTAAGACCAAGCTGCGCGCGCTGGAGCAGCTTTCACGCTCAGCGGGCCAAACACAGGTGTTTATCGAAACGCCATACCGGAACGGCGCGTTGCTCGAGGCCATTCAGGCTGGCTGCGCGCCGAGTACGCTGCTATCGATTGCAGTGGACCTGACGCTGCCCGACGAGCAGGTCGTCACACTGCCGGTGAGCGACTGGCGCGCCGACCACATGAACCTGCACAAGCGGCCGGCAATCTTCTCGCTGCTGGCGCGGTAGCGCGCCTCTTCCCTCTTCTACTCCTTCATCAGCAGCTTGAGCTGGCCCGTAGAGGCCAGCGCCTTCACAGCGCCCGCGCCCATGGCCGTGCCGAGCTTGCGTGCCACGCGCGAGGCGAAGTTTTCCTTGACGGTGTAGTCGACCACGTCCGGAGCCTTGATGACGCTGCGAGCGACGAAATCCGAGCTGCCGATCGCGTCGGCCAGACCAAGATCCACGGCCTTGGCGCCCGTCCAAAACAGGCCCGTGAACAGCATCGGATCGTCCTTCAGACGGTTGCCTCGCCCCTGCTTCACCACATCGATGAACTGCTGGTGCACCTGATCGAGCATCTCCTGCGCATACTGCTTCTGCTGGGGCGACACGGGCGAGAACGGGTCGAGCATCCCCTTGTTCGAACCGGCCGTGAGCAGGCGGCGCTCCACGCCCACCTTGTCCATCAGACCAGTAAAGCCGAAGCCGTCCATCAGCACGCCGATCGAGCCGACGATGCTGGCCTTGTCGACGTAGATTTTGTCGGCAGCTGCGGCCACGTAATAACCGCCTGACGCGCACATCTCTTCGACCACAACGTACAGCGGAATCTTTTTGTACTTGGCGCGAAGACGGCGGATTTCATCGTTGATCATGCCCGCCTGCACCGGCGAGCCGCCCGGCGAATTGATCTTCAGGATCACACCGACGGTGTTGTCGTCCGCAAACGCGGCTTGCAACGAGGCGTTGATGTTCTCGGCGCTGGCGTTTGTATTGGCCGCAATTTCGCCGTCGAGCGTGACAACCGCCGTGTGGCGGCCCGTGCTGACGGTCTCGCCTTCCAGACTGGCGAACGCGTAAATAAGCACCCCGATCAGGCCCAGTGTCACGAAGCGGAAAAAGATGCGCCAGCGGCGCGCGGCGCGCTGCTCACGGACGGTTGCCATCAATACTTTTTCCAGCACCTCTCGCTCCCAGCCGCCGGCCTGCGCGGATGCTGCCGGCGCAGATGCCGATGCGGGCTTACCGGCAGCCGGGTTCCGCAATTCGGCTTCAAGCGGATGATCAGCGTGCTGGGTGACTTCCAGCGCTTCTGATTTGCCTGCACCCTCGTTGGGGGCGTCGTCGGGCCCTTTCGGCGGAATCGAGTCGGTCATAGACAAGGAGAAAAACGGTCGAGAAGAAAAACTGCGCTGCTAGGCAGAAGGTGTTGGCACCGGCGCGGGCACGGGCGCCCGAAATAGCGCATCCGGCTGCCACCAGACTGCGCCGTCGCGCTCAGCAACCTCAAGCTTGGACAAATGCGAGCCCCGGCAAGGGCCGCCGACGCACCGGCCAGTATCCGGCTCGTAAATGGCGCCATGCGTTGCACACATCAGATACAGGCCCGAACTTTCAAAAAACTGGCCTTCCTGCCAATCCATTTCCATCGGCACATGCGCACACTGGTTCAAATAACCGTGGACGCCGCCCGCGTAACGGACGACAAACGCGCTGACGAGCCGCCCGCGCACCTCCACCTGAAACCGGACCCCCAGGCCGCCATCTTCCAGCGCGGCGCCCTCGCACACACGAATTTGCTCAGCCATATCAGGCATGTTGCGTCAGCCAATTGTGTAAATCGGGAACCGACTTGGCGCTATACAGTGGCGTAAGCGAATCCAGCACATCGGCAGGATGCGCGCCGTATGTGACGGCTACGCCGGCGGCGCCCGCATTGGCCGCCATCTGCAGATCGTGCGTAGTGTCGCCAATCATCACCGTGCGCTCGACCTCCATGCCGAGATCGCGCGTGAGCTCGAGCAGCATCGCGGGGTGCGGCTTGGAGAATGTCTCATCGGCGCAGCGCGTGTTGTCGAAGACGCCCGTCAGATTCGTCGCTTCCATCGCACGTTGCAGGCCAACGCGGGATTTGCCCGTCGCCACGGCAAGCAGATAATTCTGGCGGCGCAATGCCTCCAGCATCTCACGCACACCCGGAAACAACACGAGCTGCGCGTCGCGGCTGAGGTAATGGAAGCGATATCGGTCAGCCAGCTTGCCGTAGTCGGCAGGATCGAGGGTCGGCACAGCATATTCGAGGGCATCCCGCAGGCCCAGTCCGATCACGTGGCTCGCCCGTGTATCGTCGGGCACCGGGAGGTCAAGATCCCGGCATGCAAGCTGGATCGACCGGGTAATGGCCGACGTCGAATCCATCAACGTGCCATCCCAATCGAAGACGATCAGATCAAAGCGCTGCTGCGGCATCGGAATCGGGGCCCTGGAAAGCGTTTAGGAAATCGGCACACTCGGCGGGCAACGGCGCATTGAACGTGACGATTTCACCGCTTTGCGGATGCGTCAGCTGCAGGCGATGCGCATGCAAGAACATCCGCGCCAGCCGCGGCGAAGCATTCGCACGGGATAGAGCCTTGTTCAAGGCGAAATCGCCGTACTTGTCGTCACCCAGGATCGGAAAACCGGCGTGCGCGAGATGCACACGTATCTGGTGCGTACGCCCGGTCTTCAGCTCGGCCTCCAGCAATGTGTACGGGCCAAAAACCCCCACCTTGTTGAAGATCGTGTGCGACGCTTGCCCATCCGCCTGTACACGCACCCGGCGCTCGCCTTCCGGCGTGGTGTATTTGTGCAGTGGCGATTTGATGTGTTGACGCTTGTGCGGCCAGACGCCTTTCACAGCCGCAAAGTACCGCTTGTCCAACTGACCCTCACGGATCTGCTCATGCAGCGCTACCAGCGCAGAGCGTTTTTTGGCGAGCAGCAGAACACCCGACGTTTCACGATCGAGGCGGTGTACCAACTCCAGAAACTTCGCTTCCGGGCGCGACTGGCGCAATTGCTCGATCACCCCGAACGCGACCCCGGAGCCGCCGTGTACAGCCACCCCGGCGGGCTTATCGATCACCAACAGATGCGTATCTTCGTGAAGGATCGTGAATTCTGCCGCCGGCACCGGGCGCGCGGCTTCTACCTGCTGGGCGATCCGCAGCGGCGGAATACGAACCAGGTCGCCGAGTTTCAAGCGGTATTCCGCATTGATGCGACCCTTGTTAACCCGCACCTCGCCGGAACGCAGGATGCGGTAGATATGGCTTTTGGGCACGCCCTTGGCCACGCGCATCAAGAAATTATCGATGCGCTGCCCTTCGGCGTCCTCGCCGATTTCAACATAGGCGACCGACTTGCCGTCGAGTGCGTCGCCGAGTGTGCCACGTCCGGCCTGTTGAATGCGGCCATCAAATGGATGGCGTAACTCATTCATTTTCAATATAATTTTCTCGCTGGACAGTCGTTTAAGCGCCAGCAACAGCCGGTCGGAACGAAACAACAGGTATTGTACACAGCCACCGTTTCGGTCCGGAACGCGCCGATCTCTCGCCCACTTGTGTTACAAAGCTAATCACGTGGCCGACTAATCGGCACGAAAGCAGCACGCACCGCTGTCCCATCGCGCAGGACGTGAACCAAAGATCACGTCGGCAAGGTCGGCCAGCGTAGAACGAGCAGCTGGTAGAACAGAATTCAAAGGCGGGCGCCACATGGTCATCCATACGGCGCCCGCTTGGTGAAAGAAGCCCTTGCCGCACCAGACTGGTGCCGGCCGGCTGAACATCCGGTTACCGCGTTGCCATGGCGGTCCGGCGGCAAAACTCCAAAAAGCAGCACGCCGCCCGATTTGCCCCGCCGCGGGTTTCGTCCGGACAAGCCGTCCGTCAATTCGCTCTTTGTGGTCGCTTCACGCGACTCGCCGCCGCCGGCCCGCCTGCGAATGCATCAGGCCCGTGGCACGAGTGACAGGACGCGCAACTGGACGCCAACCGCGTCCGCGGACTCCGCCCTGCCATCCATGACGACGCGTGGAATGCCCTCATTTCTTTCACCCGTGCCCCGTCGCGCCTTTTTTGTTGGCAGACACCTCGGCAATTCGTTGACCACCCGCTCCGCCTTTGCGTGCTCCATGAAGCGCCGTGCTTGCACGGCATTGGAGTGAGGTTGCAATGAAACGCATGTTGTTCAATGCGACGCAGCAAGAAGAATTGCGCGTCGCCATTGTCGATGGTCAGAAACTGATCGACATCGACATCGAAACCGCCGGGAACAGCGCAAAGGCAATATCTACAAGGGTGTCATCACCCGCATCGAACCGTCGCTGGAAGCGTGCTTCGTCAACTACGGCGAAGAGCGGCACGGTTTTCTCCCCTTCAAGGAAGTCGCCCGCGCCTATTTCAAGGACGGTGTGGACGTGCGCGGCGCGCGCATCCAGGACGCCCTGTCTGAAGGCCAGGAGCTGATCGTCCAGGTTGAAAAGGAAGAGCGCGGCAACAAGGGCGCTGCTCTGACCACGTTCATTTCGCTGGCCGGCCGCTATCTCGTGCTGATGCCGAACAACCCGCGGGGCGGTGGCGTGTCGCGCCGCATCGAGGGAGAAGACCGCCAGGAACTGCGCGAGACGATGGCGCAGCTGGAAGTGCCGGACGGCATGAGCATCATCGCCCGCACCGCCGGTATCGGCCGATCGGCCGAAGAGCTTCAGTGGGACCTGAACTACCTGATGCAGCTGTGGAAGGCCGTTGATGGTGCCGCCGTCGACAATAAGGCCCCGCTGCTGATCTATCTCGAATCCAGCTTGGTGATCCGCGCGATTCGCGATTACTTCCAGCCAGATATCGGCGAAATCCTGATCGATACGGACGATATCTACGATCAGGCCCGCGCTTTCATGAGCGTGGTAATGCCCGACAACATGAATCGGGTGAAGAAGTACCGCGACGACGTTCCCCTGTTCTCGCGCTTCCAGATCGAACACCAGATTGAATCGGCGTACTCGCGCATGGTGATGCTGCCGTCGGGCGGCGCCATTGTGATCGACCACACCGAGGCGCTCGTCGCCATTGACGTGAACTCGGCACGCGCCACCAAAGGCGCCGATATCGAAGAAACCGCCGCACGCACCAACCTTGAGGCTGCCGACGAAATCGCTCGCCAGCTCCGCCTGCGTGACTTGGGCGGTCTGATCGTGATCGACTTCATCGACATGGAGTCGAGCAAGGCCCAGAAGGACGTGGAAACCCGCCTGAAAGACGCGCTGCGCCACGATCGCGCCCGCGTGCAGATGGGCAAGATCAGCCGCTTCGGCCTGATGGAGCTGTCGCGCCAGCGCCTGCGTCCGTCGCTGTCGGAAGGCTCGCACGTCACTTGCCCGCGCTGTAACGGCACGGGCCACATTCGCGATACTGAATCCTCTGCCCTGCAGGTGCTGCGCATCATCCAGGAAGAGGCGATGAAGGAAAACACCGCCGCGATCCACTGCCAAGTGCCGGTGGAGGTGGCTGCGTTCCTGCTCAACGAGAAGCGCCCGGATATCAACCTGATCGAGACGCGCTTCAAGGTCAACGTGCTGTTGATCCCGAACAAGCATCTGGAGACGCCGCACTACAAGCTGGAGCGCCTGCGCCACGACGATCCGCGTCTGGACGACGACAAGGCCAGCTACAAGATGGCCGAAGAGGCCGCTAAGGAACTGGAAGCCGACACCGCCTACAGCACCCGTAAGGAAGCTGCAAAGCCGCGCCAGGAAGCCGCTGTCAAGGGCATCACGCCGGACCAACCGGCACCCGTGTCGGTGCCGCGCGCTGAGCGTCCGGCTCGTACTGAAGCCGCTCCAGCACCGCAGGCGCCGGCTCCGGTGCCCGCCCAGGGTGGTTTCGTTTCGTGGCTGAAATCGCTGTTTGGCGCCAAGCCGGCCGAGCCGGTGGTGGCTGCGCCCGTCGAAACACCGAAGCAACGTGCTGAAGAAGGCAACCGCCAAGGCCGTGGCAATCGTCAGGACCGTGGTGGCCGTGGCCAGCGCGGCGAACGTGGCGAGCGCCAAGGTCAAGGCCAAAACGGCCGTGATGGCAACCGCCAGGGCCGCGAGCGCAACGAAGTCCGCGAAGGTCAGCAACAAGGCCAGCGCGAAGGTCAACGTGACGGCCAGCGTGACGGTCAGCGCGGCAACCGCGATCGCAACCGCCAGCCGGCCCAGGTCGAAGGCGCTGTTCGCGAGACGGCTGAAGCTCGTCAGCCGCAGCAAGGGCAGGAAGTGCGCGGCGAGGGCCAGAACCAGGGCCAAGGCCGCCGCGAGCGCAATCAGGAACGCCGCGAACGCCAGCCGCGTGAAGCCCGTGAGGGTCGTGAGCCGCGCGAGCCACGTGAAAACCGCGAGCCGCGCGAAAGCCGCAGCGAGCGCGACCAACAAGCCAAGGAAGCCGCAGCCGTGGCCGCCGAAGCCCTAATCGACCCGACCGCCGCATCGCAAGTGCCGCAACCGCTGCTCGACACCGCTGCGCCGGCAGAAGGCGTCGTGGGCGAAGGCGTGACTCCTGGCGTGGAAGGCAACGGTGAAGGTGAAGAGCGCCGCCGTCGTGGCCGCCGTGGCCGCAACCGCTATCGTCGTGACCGCGAGGGTGCGGAAGGCGTCCGTGCAGAAAGTGAAGGTGAAGGTGAAGGTGAAGGTGAAGGTGAAGGTGAAAACGAAGGCGCTGAACACGCAGACGAAGCCGTCGCCGAAATGCATGCCGAGCCGGTGCTGCCCGCGACCGTGACGGAACCCGTGCAGACGACGTCGTTCGCACCTGTTGAGAACCCGGCTCCGGTGGTACACGAACCGGTGCATGCTCCGGAAGCTGTCGCACCTGTATCGGCCCTGCCGCAAGTGCAGCCCGCGGAGCCTGCCCTTGCAACCGCTACCGTAGCGCCTGCCGCAGAAGTGCAAGCGCCTCAAGAGGCCATCGTGACGGCCTTCGCCGAAGTGCCGGCTCCGGTGCCGGCTCCGGTCAGCACGATCGCCAAGGCTTCACCGTTGCCGATCGAGACGCTGCAGAGCGTGCTGGACAACGCTGGCATGACATGGGTCCACACTGACGATCAGAAGCTGCGTGCCTCGCAGGAAGAAGCTGCGCGCACCGTTACGGCACCGCGTGTGCCGCGCGAGCGCAAGCCGCTGCCGCCGGTCCAGCACGGCCCGATGGTTTTGGTCGAAACCAACCGCCCGGCGGGTGGTGCAGACCAGCAGTAAGCAGCACACCGGCGGGTAACCGCCGGGGCAAATACTTGAGGGCGGCTTCGGCCGCCCTTTTTCCTGTGCGCGATATATCGAGTATGAAACCCCACCGCCCGCGCGGAACGGGGGCTGCGCTACACTCGAAGTTGTATCGGATGCAACAGTCCCGCTTCGCGGATTGACGCACCGCACCACACCATGACCGAAACCGTCATCCCCCTCTACGATCTGCGTGATGGCCAGCACCATCGCGCCACGGTGCCTAATGTCCCCAATGTGCTCGTCCCCGCAGAGGGCACGCTGACGGACACGCGCGGCCGCCGGCTGCACGATCTGCGCATCTCGGTGACGGACCGCTGCAACTTCCGCTGCGTCTACTGCATGCCGAAGGACGTGTTCGACAAGGATTACCGCTTCCTGCGACATTCCGAGCTGCTGTCGTTCGAAGAGATCGAGCGCATGGCGCGGTTGTTTATCGAGCACGGCGTCGAGAAGATCCGCCTGACCGGCGGCGAGCCGCTGCTGCGCAAGGACATCGAACGCCTGGTCGAGATGCTCGCGCGCCTGACCACGGCCGAAGGCAAGCCGCTGGACCTGACGCTCACCACAAACGGCGCCTTGCTTGCACGCAAGGCGCAGTCGCTCAAGGACGCGGGCCTCAGCCGCGTAACCGTCAGCCTTGACGGCATCGACGATGCGACTTTCCGCCGCATGAACGACGTCGACTTTGCGGTGGGCGAAGTGCTGCATGGCATCGAAGTGGCGCACAAGGTCGGACTGGCACCGATCAAGGTCAACATGGTCGTCAAGAAAGGCGACAACGATGACCAAATCGTGCCGATGGCGCGTCACTTCCGTGGCAGCGGCATCATCGTCCGCTTTATCGAATACATGGACGTGGGCACGACCAATCACTGGGAAATGCGTTCTGTCGTGCCCTCAGCGGAGGTCATCAAGCGGCTCTCGGCGGAGTTTGCGATTGAACCCGTGTCGGCCAACTACAGCGGCGAGACCGCCGAGCGCTGGCGCTACGTCGATGGCACAGGCGAAATCGGCGTGATTTCCAGCGTGACGCAGGCGTTCTGCCACGAGTGCACGCGCGCCCGGCTGTCGACCGAAGGCAAGCTATATCTCTGCCTGTTCGCCACAGAAGGTTTCGACCTGCGCGCCCTATTGCGCAGCGGCGCGACCGATCTCGAACTCTCCAACGCGATCCGCACGGTCTGGCAAGGCCGCGCCGACCGCTACTCCGAGTTGCGTGCCAGCGGCGAGGCCCATCCGGCCGGCCGGCGCATCGAAATGTCCTACATCGGCGGCTGAACCCGCCAGCATTCAACGACATGATTCCAACATCCGACATCACCGGCCTGATCCTGGCCGGCGGCCGGGGCAGCCGCATGGGCGGCGTCGACAAGGGCCTCCAGACATTTCGCGGCGCGCCAATGGCGATGCACACGCTGATGCGCCTGTCGCCGCAGGTCGGCCATATTCTGATCAACGCCAATCGCAACCTCGCCGCGTATGAATCGTTTGGCGTGCCGGTGGTGGCGGATTCGGTGCCGGACTTTGCCGGCCCCTTGGCGGGCATCCTGGCCGGGCTGGAGCAATGCCAGACGCGCTACCTTCTGACCGCGCCTTGCGATTCGCCCTTCGTGCCGACCGACCTCGCGGCCAAGCTCTCGCAGGCAATGGAGGAGGCCAACGCGCGCATCGCCATGCCGGTGACGATGGAGCCGGATGCGCAAGGTCAACTGCGTCGGCAAGTGCAGCCGGTATTCTGTCTGATCGATGCCCTGCTGGCCGATGACCTGATCGCCTATCTGCAAGGCGGCGGCCGCAAGATCGAAACCTGGGCCGCGCGCCACGCGACGGTGGACGTGTTGTTTGACGACAGCACCGCCTTCGCCAACATCAATACGCTGGAAGAGCTGCACCATCTGGCGGAGCGCCGCTAGAGCGCCAACGCCATCCGATCCCTCATCGACGCCATGACCACCCTCGCCTCTGTCGTTTCGTGCCTGTCCGATTACGATCCGAACGCCCTGCCCGTCGCGCAAGCGCAAGCCATCATGCGCGACTTCGTGCAGCCCGTGAGCGGCGTGGCCCGCGTGCCCATCCGCAGCGCGCTTGATCGCGTGCTGGCCGAAGACGTGCTGTCGTCCATCGATGTGCCTTCGCACGATAACTCGGCGATGGACGGCTTTGCCTTTGCCAGCGCGGAACTTGCAGGCGAGACAGGCGAAGTCTCCTTGCGCGTGATCGGTACGGCGTACGCGGGTGTCGCCTTTGATGGTGCGCCCAGCGCAGGTGAAGCCGTGCGCGTGATGACCGGTGCCGTCATGCCGGCAGGCTGCGATACGGTCATCCCGCAGGAATTCACGCAAGGCGATGCTGAGACCGTCCGCTTTGCTCGCGATGCCGTGCGCGCCGGCGACAACCGTCGTCTGCGTGGTGAAGACCTTGCGCGAGGCAGTGCCGCGCTGTCCGCCGGCCGTACGCTGCGCCCCGCCGATATTGGCCTGCTCGCATCCCTCGGCATCGCCGAAGTGTCTGTGCGCCGCAAGCTGCGCGTGGCGTTCTTCTCCACCGGCGACGAGCTGCGCTCCATTGGTGAGCCGCTCGACGCCGGCTGCGTGTACGACTCCAACCGCTACACGCTGCACGGCATGCTCTCGCGCCTGGGCGTGGAACTGCTCGACATGGGCGTCGTGCGCGACGACCCGGCGGCGCTGGAAGCCGCCTTCCGCACCGCCGCCGAAAACGCCGATGCGATCATCACTTCGGGCGGTGTCTCCGTCGGCGAAGCGGACTTCACCAAACAGATGATGGCCAAGCTCGGCGACGTGACGTTCTGGAAGATCGCCATGCGCCCGGGCCGGCCGATGGCGTTCGGGCGCATCGCGTCAAATGGCCGCAGCGCGTTCCTCTTTGGCTTGCCGGGCAACCCGGTGGCGGTGATGGTGACGTTCTATCACTTCGTACGCGGCGCGCTGCTGCGCATGATGGGCGCCACCGACGCCGGCGCACCACTGGTGCCGGCCGTGAGCGCTACCCCAATCCGCAAGCGCCCCGGGCGCACGGAATACCAGCGCGCAATCGCCGCCCTGAATGCTCGCGGCCAGCTTGAAGTCCGCCTGACCGGCCAGCAAGGTTCGGGCGTCCTGCGTTCCATGAGCGAAGCAAATTGTTTCGTCGTGCTCGCCCACGAACAAGGCCAGGTCAACGCCGGTGACGCTGTGCAGGTATTGCTATTCGACGGCCTCGTCTGAGTGGCGTGGCGACGGCGGCTCTTGTGCCGGCTGCAACACCGCATGCTGTCGGTTTTTTGCGTCACCTGCTGGCTGCGGGTATCGGCGCATCGGTCGATTCGCTACACTCTGCGCCAGTTTGATTGTTTCGGATTTGAGCTTGAGCACTGCCATGATGACCAAGGAGATTGCGTATCTTCACCCGGCCCACACCGCACGCGCGCTGGTGCTGGTGTATCTCTGTTTCTCGCTGCCGGTCGTAGGGCTGTTTTTCTTCGTCGGCTTCGTCCGCTACGGTGAACTGCCGACGATTGTCGTGCTCAGCGGCCTGATCCTCAATGCTCTGGTGGGTTTTGGTGCGCTGTGGCTCGCCTGCCACGCCTACAACTGGGTAGCCGAGCGCTTTGGCGGTATCGAGATCCTGCTGCGCGACGTGCCGGAAGAAGCCTGATCGCTTCTGCGCGGTTCAAGAAGAAGGGGCGGAAATATCCGCCCCTTTTCTTTTGCTGATGCCGACGTTCTGTTCGACCCGGCTTTACTCGGCCTCGGTTTCGTCGTCCTGCGGCACGGCGGTTTCCAGCCCCAGCACGCTCTGCGCGGAATCGCTCGGCAGCGCCTCCACCGCCTTGAGCTTGCGGTTCATCTGGCGCGTCCGCACCTCGGCCTGCTCGATGTTGCTGACGGCCCGCTCCAGCGTTTTCTTGGTCGCGGCCAGCACATCGCCAAACTTTCCGAACTCGCTCTTCACGGCGCCGAGCACTTGCCAGACTTCGCTGGAGCGCTTTTCCAGCGCCAGTGTTCGGAAACCCATCTGCAGGCTGTTGAGGATAGCCGTAAGCGTGGTCGGGCCTGCCACCGTCACGCGGAACTTGCGCTGCAACTCGTCCGTCAGGCCCGGACGGCGCAGCACTTCTGCATAGAGGCCCTCGGTCGGCAGGAAGAGGATGGCGAAGTCGGTCGTGGCCGGCGGCGCGATGTACTTCTCGTGGATGGTCTGCGCCTCTTTGCGCACCGCGACTTCCAGTTCGCGGCTAGCGGTGGCAGCGGCGTCGGCATCGGCCCGTTCCTGCGCGTCGAGCAAGCGTTCGTACTGCTCTTTCGGGAACTTGGCGTCGATCGGCAGCCAGACCGTTGCATCGTGATCGGCATCGGTCTTGCCGGGCAGGCGGATGGCGAATTCCACGCGCGCACCAGTACCGTGCACGGTCTCGACGTTCTTGCCGTACTGCTCGGGCGTGAGCATCTGCTCCAGCAGCATCTCAAGCTGAACTTCGCCCCAGGTGCCGCGCGTCTTCACGTTGGTCAGCACCTTCTTCAGGTCGCCCACGCCCTGGGCCAGCGCCTGCATTTCGCCCAGGCCGCGATGCACCTGTTCCAGCCGATCCGACACCAGCTTGAACGATTCGCCCAGGCGCTGCTCCAGCGTGGCGTGCAGCTTTTCGTCGACGGTGCGGCGCATCTCGTCGAGCTTGGTCGCGTTGTTCGCCTCGATGTCCTTGAGCTTCTGTTCCAGCGTGGCGCGCACCTCAGCCAGGCGGCGTTCGTTGCCCTCACCCAATTGGGAGAGCTGCTGCTGCATCGTCTCGCCAAAGCGGCGGAGCGCGTTACCCTGCTCCTCGCGTGCCTGCTGGGCTTGCTGCTGCAGGTTTTGGCGCACGGCTTCGAGCTGCTGCGTGTTCGTCTCAGTCAGCTTGGTGAGCTGCTGCGCAAACGTGTCGATCTGGTTGTTCTGCAGCGTGGCGACGCTGGTGAGCTGTGTCGCCAGCACCTGCTGGAACTGCCCCAGTTGCTGTGCGACGTCGCTGCGGCCGATGCGGGCCGTCTCAGCGATTTCGCCGCGCAGTTCTCGCTCGATGCGTTCGTTGCCGCGGATGAGTTCATCGCGCAGTGCCGCGAGCATCGGCGACGCATCGTTTTCCGCCGGGCGAGACACGCCACGCCAGATCAACACGCATAGCACAGCCACCACGGCTATGCCCAGCAAGGTCAGTAAAGCCAGCCAATCCATATCAGTTTTCGATCAGGAGGACGCGCGCTGCGCGAGCGCATCCGGGTTCAACAAGTTGGGCGGCTGCCCGGCGTGCGGGCCGAAGCCCAGCGCAGCGATCAGGTTATCGGCCGCCAGGTTGGCCATACCCAGGCGCGTGCCCAAGGTGGCACTGGCAATGTGCGGTGTGAGCGCCACGTGCTCGGCCTCCAGCAACGCCGGATGCACCTTCGGCTCGCCCTCGTACACATCCAGGCCGGCCGCGAAGATGCGTTTGTCCGCCAGCGCCTGCGCCAACGCTGCGTCATCCACGATGCCGCCGCGCGCGAGGTTGACCAGCGTAGCGGTCGGCTTCATCTGTGCCAGCTCTGCGGCGCCGATGGCGTGGTGGCTTTCCTTGGAATACGGCAGCACCAGCACGAGGTGATCCGCCTGCTTCAGCAGCACATCCTTGCTGACGTACGTGGCGCGCGTCTCCTGTTCGACTTCCGGCGAGAGCCGGCTGCGGTTGTGATAGATCACACGCATCGAGAAGCCGCTCGCACGCCGCGCCAGCGCCTGGCCGATACGGCCCATGCCAAGAATGCCCAGCGTGCTGCCGTACACCTCGGCGCCAAGGAAGGCGTCGTAAGTCCAGCGCTTCCAATGCCCCTCACGTAGCCAGCGTTCGGATTCGGACACACGGCGAGCGGCGGCCATGAGCAAGGCCCAACCGAAGTCGGCGGTGGTCTCGGTCAGGATATCGGGCGTGTTGGTGGCCAGGATGCCGGCGCGCGTCATCGCCGCGAGGTCAAAGTTGTTGTAGCCGACGGCCATGTTGCACACCGCGCGCAGGGTCGGCACGCGGCGGATCAGATCGGCGTTGATGGTGTCGGCGGCGTTGGACAGCAGGCCCACGCGACCCTGCAAACGCTCCGCCAGCGCTTCGGGCGGATAAGCGACGTCCGCCTGGTTGTCGATCACATCGAAGGTCTCGCGCAAGCGCTCGAGCACTTCGGGAAACATCGCGCGGGTGACAAGGATTCCGGGTTTCATACGTTCAGCACACGTTCGGTTAGCGGAAGAAGACGAAGGTCATCAGAACGAAAATCGGCACGAGAATGCACACAGACCACAACATGTAGCCAAAGAAGCTCGGCATCTGCAGGCCACGGCTTTCGGCGATGGCCTTGACCATCAGGTTGGGCGCGTTGCCAATGTAAGTGTTGGCGCCCATGAACACGGCCGCAGCGGAAATGGCGGCCAGCGTGGAGGCGCCCTCGCTCATCAGCATGCGCGCGTCGCCGCCTGCGGTGTTGAAGAACACGAGATACGTCGGCGCATTGTCGAGGAACGACGACAGCAACCCCGTCGCCCAGAAGTACATTGCGTTGTTCGGCTGGCCCGCGCTGTCGTTGACGAGATGGACGATGCCCGCGAAAGGACCGTCCACGCCAGCCTTGAGCATGGCGATCACCGGCCCGATCGTGATGAAGATGCCGGCAAACAGCTTGGCGACTTCCAGAATAGGCTCCCAGTTGAACTCGTTGCCGGCGCGCGCGCCCCCAGGCGTGAGCCACAGAGAAAGCAGCGCGATCACCACCAGCCCGATGTCGCGCACTACGTTCTGCAGCAGCACCTCGGTGCCCATCACATAGAAGACGATGCCGGGCTTCCACAGCCCGCTTATCAGTACGAGTCCGAGAATGCCTGCCAGCAGCACAAAGTTGACGTTGCCCTCGAAGCGTACCGGGCCGGCGTCGTCCGGCGTGGCGTCGGTGATGTTGGGCAGCTCTTCCTTGCCCGTGTGATAGAGGTAGCTGTCGATGACGAAGAAGATCGCCAGCAGCAGCACCCACATCGTGAGCGTCTGGCGCCACAGATGTTGCGTGGTCCAGAAGAAATCAACGCCCTGCAGGAAGCCGAGGAATAGCGGCGGATCGCCCAGCGGCGTAAGCGCTCCACCGGCATTGGCTACCAGAAAGATGAAGAACACGACGACGTGTGCGCGATGCCGGCGTGCTTCGTTGGCGCGCAGCAATGGCCGAATCAGCAGCATGGCCGCGCCGGTCGTCCCCATGATGCTGGCCAGGGCCGTGCCAAGTGCGATCAAGCCGGTATTGAGCTTTGGCGTGCCGTGCAGATTGCCGCGAATGCAGATGCCACCTGCAACAACGTACAAAGCGGCGATCAGAGCGATGAAGGGAATGTATTCAGCAAGGGCTGCGTGATTGACGGAAGCGATGGCCGCGTCAGAGCCGAACACGATCCCGAACGGGACCAGAAGCGCCAACGCCCACGCCGCTGCGATCTTGCCGTAATGGTCGTGCCATAGCTTTGGCACGACGAGCGGTGCAATGGCAATCGAAAGCAGGATGCCCGCAAACGGCACACCCCACAGCAGATGCAACTCAGCGCCGCTTACATCAGCGGCGCGCGCCAGGCCACAGACAAACAGGAAGACAAGGGGCCAGAGGCGTTTCACGTAGGCGTTCTCCTAATCGCGGGCGCACATCGCAAACGCAACTGCGCCACACAAACAAAGACGCCAGTGTAAACGCCAGAGGTCTGTCGCCCCTTAAACATCCACAGAGGTTTGATGCAGCAAGGAGCCCCGAACGCTGTCTCAGGAAGCCGTCACCACGATCACGTGCACGCGGTACGGGCCATGCGCGCCAAGCACGATAGTCTGCTCGATATCACCCGTGCGCGACGGCCCGCTGATGACGTTGGTGGCGCGCGGCAGCTCGCCCCGCTCCGCTCGCATCAGCGCATAGGCGTCTTCCAGATTGGCGACGATGCGCGACTGCGGCACCACGGCGATATGCGTCTCGGGCAGCAGCGCCGTGGAGGCGACATTCTCCGGCCCCGACAGCAGCATCAGGGAGCCCGTCTCGGCAATCGCGCAGAAGCAACCCGTAATGCCGACGAGATCGCTGTGTTCATGATCGGCTTTTGCTTCACGCACGGGCGGACGGAATTCGACGCCGATGCCGGCCGCCGCCCAGTCAAGCGATTGCAACGTTGTCCAAGCCACCGCCTGCGGTTGAAGGTTCAAGCCAGACAGATAGCGGGCCACAGCGCCCGGCACGTCGGATAGCGCGCCCACCGTATCCAGCGTGGAGGCCATCTTCAGTGCCTGCTCGGCGAAATGCGCGGCGAGGTTCTCGGGCACTGGCGGGCGCGGGCCGGCGGGATGGCGCGCGAGGTAATCCACCACGGCGTCGTGCTCACCCTGTGTCGGCTTCTCGGGACGATGCTGCGCATTGCGGATGCGCCCAAAGATGGCATCGCGTGCACGGCTGGTGTCGAGCGGGTCGACGGGGGTGTCCGGTTGTGATTCCATGGCGGCTCCGAAAGATCGGTCGATTATACGAGCCGCTTCGAGCACGATCAGCCAACGCCGTTGAAACTTATTCGGCGCTGGCGTGAGCCTTATTGCACGCCGAACACTTGCTTCAGGTACGTGAGATAGGCCGGATCGTCGCACATGGTCTTCTCCGGCGCATCCGACAGTTTGGCCACCGGTTGGCCGTTGCAGCGGACCATCTTGATGACGATCTGCAGCGGCGTGTAGCCCAGGTCGTTGGTCAGGTTGGTTCCCACGCCAAAGGCCAGCTTGCAGCGGCCGTGGAAACGCTCATACAGGCCGATGACCTTGGGCATGTCGAGACTGTCGGAGAAGATCAGCGCCTTGGACTTCGGCTCGGCACGCATGTCCTCGTAATGCTTGAGCATGCGCTCGCCCCACTCGAACGGGTCGCCGGAATCGTGGCGCACGCCGTCGAAGAGCTTGCAGAAAAACATGTCGAAGTCGCGCAGGAAGGCGTCGAAGCCGTAGGTATCCGACAGCGCGATACCGAGATCGCCGCGATATTCCTTGGCCCAGGTTTCCAGCGCAAAGGTCTGGGAATCGCGCAGGCGCGGACCGAGTGCCTGACAGGCTTGCAGGTACTCATGCGCCATGGTGCCAAGCGGCGTCATGCCGTGCTTCATGGCGAAGTAGACGTTGCTGGTGCCCGCGTACTGGGCGCCGAGCTGCGCACACGTCTCCAGCAGCACATGTTCGTGCCAAGTGTGCGAGAAGCGACGGCGGGTGCCGTAATCGGCAATGCGGCATTCTTCCAGGCCGGGGCGCTTCAGCGATGCCAGCTTGTCGGTCAGGCGGCGTTTGCCCTCCTCCCACTGCGGGTGCGTCTGCGTGCGGCTGAAGAACACCTCGTTGACGATGGCCAGGACCGGCACCTCGAACATGATCGTGTGCAGCCACGGCCCCGCGATGACGATCTCAATCTGCCCATCGTTGCTGGGCGCCTGACGCACGTCGATGTACTTCTCGTTGAGATGAAACAGGTCGAGAAAATCGACGAAATCGCTCTTGATGAAGCGCATCCCGCGCAGGTAATCGAGTTCCGCATCGGTAAAGCGCAGGGTGCAGAGATGGCGGATTTCCGCACGAATCTCGTCAATGAATGGCACCAGATCAACACCCGCGTTGCGGCACTTGAAGCGGTATTCGACGTGCGCGCCAGGAAAGTGATGCAGCACCACCTGCATCATCGTGAATTTGTACAGATCGGTATCGAGCAGCGAGCGGATGATCATCGGACGGCGCCAAAAGCCATATGGATTGGTCGTCATGCTAACTGAAGCCACGCGGGACGCCCGCGGCAGTCACACAAATCCCGGCGCGCAGCCCAGAAAATGGCCGTTTTGGAGTTCCAACCGGACGGGAAACCCCTTGATTCCGCTATAATTTCCGGTTTCCGACCGGATTTTTGCACCATGGAAGCAGAACGCCTCAATGCCATCCAGAACACGTTGGCCGACCTGAAGTCGCGCGCCGACGACCTTCGGAGGTATCTTTGACTACGACGTCAAATCTGAACGTCTAGTTGAAGTCGATAAAGAACTCGAAAACCCCGAGGTCTGGAACGATCCCAAACGCGCCCAGGAGCTGGGTCGCGAGAAGAAGTCGCTTGAAACCGTCGTGCTGGCGCTGACCAAGCTCGACGAAGACCTCACCGGCGGCGCCGAGCTGTTCGAGCTGGCCCGCGAAGAGGGCGACGACGACACCATCGAAGCCATCGAGGCTGACACCGCGGGCATGCGCGCCATTGTCGAAGACATGGAATTCCGCCGCATGTTCTCCGGCCCGATGGACGCCGCCAACTGCTTTATCGACATCCAGGCCGGCGCCGGCGGCACCGAAGCGTGCGACTGGGCGTCGATGCTGCTGCGCCAGTATCTGAAGTACTGCGAGCGCAAGGGCTTCAAGACCGAAGTGCTGGAAGAATCCGAAGGTGACGTTGCCGGCATCAAGAGCGCGTCGATCAAGGTCGAGGGCGAATACGCGTTTGGCTTCCTGCGCACCGAAACCGGCGTGCACCGCCTCGTGCGCAAGTCGCCGTTCGACTCCGCGGGTGGCCGCCACACGTCGTTCTCGTCGATCTTCGTGTATCCGGAAGTCGATGATTCGATCGAGATCGAGGTCAACCCGGCGGATCTGCGTGTCGACACGTATCGCGCTTCGGGTGCGGGCGGTCAGCACATCAACAAGACGGATTCGGCCGTGCGGATTACGCACATCCCGACCGGCATCGTCGTGCAGTGCCAGAACGACCGCTCGCAGCACCGCAACCGTGCTGAAGCGATGACGATGCTGAAGTCGCGCCTGTACGAGCACGAGCTGCGCAAACGTCAGGCCGCTGCCGACGCACAGGAAGCTGCGAAGACCGACGTGGGCTGGGGCCATCAGATCCGCTCGTATGTGCTCGACCAGAGCCGCATCAAGGATCTGCGCACCAACGTGGAAATCTCCAACACGCAGAAGGTGCTGGACGGCGACCTGGATCCCTTTATCCAGGCCAGCCTGAAGCAGGGCGTCTGATCCGAGCCAAACCAGAGCGACTGCCATGTCTGACACGTCCCTGTTCATCCTGACCGGTGCCTCGCGCGGCCTGGGCGCCGCGCTGGCCCAGGCGCTGATGCAGCCCGGTCGCCGCCTCATCTGCGTGGCACGCGGCGATAACGCCGAATTGCGCGCGCAGGCGGCAGCCGCCGGCGTGACGCTCGACTGGCACCAGGTCGACCTGTCCGACGCGCATGCCGCCGAGGCCTGGATGACCAAGACGCTTGCCGCCCTGCCCGCTTTTGCCAACGTGACACTGGTGCTGAACGCCGGCGCGGTCGAGCCGATCGGCACCATCGACACGCTGCGTGCCGATACGCTGCTGCCGCACCTGCAACTGAACCTCGCAGGCCCGATGGCGCTGACTGCTGCCCTGCTGCGCGGCACCGCCGAGTGGAACGCGCAGCGCCGCGTGCTGGCGATTTCGTCAGGCGCGGCGCGCCGGCCGATCACCGGTTGGGCGGCATATTGCACGGGCAAGGCGGGGCTGGACATGTTCGTGCGCGCCCTCAATGCCGATGGCGACGCCAGCGTGCGCGCCGTGGCGCTGGCCCCGGGCGTGATCGACACCGACATGCAACGCACCATCCGTGGCGCCGACTTTGCCGGCGTGCAGCGCTTCCGCGATCTGCACGCGCATGGCGAGCTGGTCTCGCCGCAAGACGCCGCCACGCGCATCGCCGCCTACCTCGTCCGCCCCGATTTTGGCGCGACCGAGCTGGACGACCTGCGCAACATCGCCTGAACCGACATTCCTCTCCTCACCATCATGACCGAACAGAACAACCCGGCCGAATCGAACACCACGGCCGCCGTGCCGGCGCAGGACGACAACAAGATCATCGCCGAGCGCCGCGAGAAACTGGCAGAGATCCGCCAGCAAGGCGTCGCGTTCCCTAATGATTTCCGCCCGACGCACCATGCCGGTGATCTGCAAGCCAAGTACCGCGAGTTGGAGCAGGCTGCGCTGGAAGCCGAACCGGTGCAGGTGGCCGTTGCCGGCCGCATGATGCTCAAGCGCGTGATGGGCAAGGCCAGCTTTGCCACCGTACAGGACGCCACCGACCGCATCCAGTTCTACATCAGCCGCGACGCCGTGGGCGAAGACGTCTACGCCAGCTTCAAGAAGTGGGACCTGGGCGACATCGTGGCTGCGCGCGGCACGCTGATGAAGACGAAGACCGGCGAACTGTCGGTGGCTGTGACGGAGCTGCGCCTGCTCTCGAAGAGCCTGCGTCCGCTGCCGGGCGACTACTACGGCCTGGCCGACCAGGAACAGAAGTACCGCCAGCGCTACGTCGATCTGATCGTGTCGAAGGAAACACGCGACACCTTCCGCGCCCGCACCAAGGCCATGGCCTCGCTGCGCAACTTCATGGCCGGCAACGGTTTCATGGAAGTCGAGACGCCGATGCTGCATCCGATTCCGGGCGGCGCGGCAGCCAAGCCCTTCATCACGCACCACAACGCGCTGGACATGCAGATGTTCCTGCGCATTGCGCCGGAGCTGTACCTCAAGCGCCTGATCGTCGGCGGTTTCGAGCGCGTGTACGAGATCAACCGCAACTTCCGTAACGAGGGCGTGTCGCCGCGACACAATCCCGAGTTCACGATGATGGAGTTCTACGCAGCCTACACGGACTACCGCTGGCTGATGGACTTCACCGAGCAACTGATCCGCCAAGCGGCGATCGACGCCTCGGGCACCGCCACGCTCACCTACCAGGGCCGCGAGCTGGATCTTGCCAAGCCGTTCCATCGCCTGACCATCTGCCAAGCGATCCAGAAGTACGCGCCGCAGTACACCGACGCGCAACTGGCGGATGTCGACTTCCTGCGCGCCGAGCTGAAGAAGTTCAAGATCGACACCAACGCGCCGCAATTCCTGAACGCCGGCGTGGGCACATTGCAGCTCGTGCTGTTTGAAGAAACCGCCGAGTCGCAACTGTGGGAGCCGACCTTCATCATCGACTATCCGGTCGAAGTGTCGCCGCTGGCACGCGGCTCCGACACGCTTCCCGGCATCACCGAGCGCTTCGAGCTGTTCATCACCGGCCGCGAGATCGCCAACGGCTTCTCCGAGCTGAATGACCCGGAAGACCAGGCTGAGCGCTTCCGCAAACAAGTCGAGCAGAAGGACGCCGGCGACGAAGAAGCCATGTTCTATGACGCCGACTACATCCGCGCGTTGGAATACGGCATGCCCCCGACCGGCGGCTGCGGCATCGGCATCGACCGCCTGGTGATGCTGCTCACGGACAGCCCGAACATCCGCGATGTGATCCTTTTCCCGCACCTGCGCCGCGAAGACTGATCGACTCGGTCCTCCATCTCAAAAAACGCTCCTTCGGGGGCGTTTTTTGTTGCCCCGCAGGTGCGCAAATCCCGCGCCCACCCCGCTATTTGTAACATCGCCCCGCTTTGACAATGTGTATCAAATCCTGCCAAGCCATTGATTTTAAATAGAAAAACTGGAGTACAGATGCTTACAAATTAAAACGGCATCCGTTCGGGCGATGGACCACACTGTGATCATCGAAGGGCCGAACCACGAACCAATCACGGGCCGCAGGAGAACGAAGATGACGAACAACATCCAACCGAACCAAGGTCAACAATATGGCGGCACGTCGCCGGGTCAGGTGCCGTCGTCGTCACGACGCATGCATCCGCTGATGACCACGGCGGCTGTGGCTGTCATCATCGCCAGCCTGACTGCGGTGGCCGCCATCACTGGCGTGCTGCCGACCTCGAAGGCTACGCAGGGCAGCACAGATCCGAATGTGGCTGCGCAATCGGCAGCGGCAATGCCGGGCGCTTCGGCCCCGATGGCGCTGGCTGCACCGGGCCAGACCACGCAGCCGAATCAGGCTGCTCCGTATCCGGCGCAGAACATGGCTCCCGCTCCGACGCGAGCCCGTGAGCCGTCGTACGCTGAACGCGCGCCGTCGACCAGTCCGAGCTATGCGCAAACACAGCCGCGCCAGTCGGCCAGCCCATATGCAGGCCATGTGACGTCGGTCACCCCGATCACCACGCAGGGCAAGGAAACCGGCCTGGGCATGATCGGCGGCGCGGTGGTGGGTGGTTTGCTGGGTAACCAGATTGGGCGCGGTAATGGCCGTACGCTGGCGACAGTCGGCGGCGCAGTGGCGGGCGGTTACGGCGGCCATGTGGCGGAGAACTACTACAGCCGCGACACTCAATACCGCGTGAACGTGCGCATGGACAACGGCACGAACCGCAGCTTCACGTACAAGGCTGCCCCGGGCTTCCAGGCAGGCGAGCGCGTGCATATCGAGAACGGTACGCTGGTGGCTGGCTAACTCGCCGTCGCCTTCGCCCCAAAGAAAAACCGGCCTTCGGGCCGGTTTTTTCATGCGTGCGCGTTTAGGCTGCGCGCTTATTCCGCTTCGTCGATCCAGGCTTGCTGGATGGCCTCGAGGAACTTCTCGCCGCCACGCTTGTGGTCGTCGTCGAAGCCTTCCAGCGTGACGACCTTGTTGTGCAAGTCCACAAAATTCAGGCGCGTCGGATCGACGTCGGGGTACTTGTCATACAGCGCTTCCGCGATCTGCTGGATGTCGTTCCATTTCATGATGGGCTCCCTCCACCGCTGGCCACTCGGCTCAGTGGTTTTCCTTGGCGTGGTTGATCGTGTACTTCGGAATCTCGACGGTCAGGTCGGTATCCGCCACTTTGGCCTGGCACGACAAGCGCGAGTTCGGCTCCAGGCCCCAGGCCTTGTCGAGCAGATCCTCTTCCTTCTCGGTCGCCTCTTCCAGCGAATTGAAACCCTCGCGCACGATCACGTGGCACGTCGTGCAGGCACACGACTTCTCGCATGCGTGCTCGATCTCGATGTCGGCGCCCAACAGCGCGTCGCAGATGGTCGTGCCGGGCTTGGCTTCGATCACGGCCCCTTCCGGGCAGTATTCGACGTGAGGAAGAACGACGATGTGTGGCATGAAGAAACTCGTTCGATAAGTGTGTTTTGGGGGATGCGATCGGCGATCAGCCGAGCTCCTCGATACGTTTGCCGGCGAGCGCCTTGCGAATGCCGCGATCCATGCGGCGCGCGGCGAATTCGTCGGTAGCGTGCGACAGGGCGTCCACGGCGTCCTTGATGGCGCGGTGGTCTTCGCCCTGCATGGTGGTGCGCAGCGAGGCAATTTCGGTGTCGATGGCCGCACGCTCTTCGGGCGACAGCAAATCGCCATCGGCCGCCAGCGCCTGCGACAGTGCCTCCAGCAAGCGCTCGCCTTCAACGCGCTCTTCCGCCAGCGCACGACGACGCATGTCGTCTTCGGCGGATTGGAAACCTTCCTTCAGCATGCGGGCGACATCGTCATCGCCCAGACCGTACGACGGCTTCACAGCAATCGCCGCCTCCACGCCCGACACCGTTTCGCGTGCCGACACCGACAGCAAGCCATCAGCATCCACCTGATACGTCACGCGGATGCGCGCAGCGCCGGCCACCATGGGCGGGATGCCACGCAACTCGAAACGCGCCAGCGAACGGCAATCGCTCGCCAGTTCGCGCTCGCCCTGCAGCACGTGGATCGCCATGGCCGTCTGGCCGTCCTTGAAGGTGGTGAACTCCTGCGCCCGAGCGACGGGAATCGTGCTGTTACGCGGGATGATCTTCTCGACCAGGCCACCCATCGTCTCGACGCCCAGCGACAGCGGGATCACGTCGAGCAGCAGCCAGTCTTCACCCGGCGCACGGTTACCGGCCAGCAGGTTGGCCTGCATGGCCGCACCGATAGCGACCACTTGGTCGGGATCGAGGTTCGTGAGCGGCGTCTGGCCAAACAGCTGGCCAACGGCACGGCGGATGATCGGCATGCGCGTCGCGCCACCGACCAGCACAACGCCCTTGATCTCTTCGACCGTCACGCCCGCATCGCGCAGCGCGCGGCGCACCGGCGACAGCGTCTTCTGCACCAGGTTGGCGGTCAGTTCGGCAAAGGCCTCTGCGGTCAGCACGAGGTGCACGGTCTCGCCGGTGGAGAGCATCGCGTCAATCTCGGTGCTGTCGGCGGTGGAGAGCCATTCCTTGGCGGCGCGTGCCTTGTTCAGCAGCAGGCGCGTGTCTTCGGCAGAGAGCGGTTGCAGACCGGCTTGCTCGACGATCCAGCAGACGATGCGCTGGTCGAAGTCGTCACCGCCGAGCGCAGAGTCGCCACCCGTCGACATCACCTCGAACACGCCCTTGGTGAGCTTGAGCACCGAGATGTCGAACGTACCGCCACCCAGATCGTAGACCGCGTAAATACCTTCGGCGGCATTGTCCAGGCCATAGGCGATGGCGGCAGCGGTCGGCTCGTTCAGCAGACGCAGCACGTTCAGGCCGGCCAGCTTGGCCGCGTCCTTGGTGGCTTGGCGCTGCGCATCGTCAAAGTACGCGGGCACGGTGATGACGGCGCCGACGAGCTCATCGCCGAGCGTGTCTTCGGCGCGCTGGCGCAGCGTGGCGAGAATCTCCGCCGACACTTCCACCGGGCTCTTCACACCGGCCACGGTCTTCAACTGCACCATGCCGGGCGCGTCGACAAAGTCGTATGGCGTGTTCTCGATGTGGGCCACATCCTTCAAGCCGCGCCCCATGAAACGCTTGACCGAGATGATGGTGTTCTTGGGGTCACGCACAGCTTCGGCCTGAGCCTTGTAGCCGATGTGGGCACCGCCCGCGGGCAGATAGCGCACCACGGAGGGCAGCAGCGGGCGGCCCTGATCATCGGGCAACACTTCCGGCACGCTGCTGCGCACGGAGGCCACCAGCGAGTTGGTCGTGCCCAAGTCGATGCCCACCGCCAGACGGCGCTGGTGCGGTGCGGGCGATTCGCCAGGTTCGGAAATCTGCAGTAAAGCCATGGGGATGTCTCGATTGCGCGGATGGGCTGCCTGCCGAGGCAAACCCAACATTGTCGCAAATTCTGGGTTTTAGTCTTCCAGCCGGTCGATGGCCTCGGCGGTATCGCGTTCGATCTTTTCGATGAACATCAATTGGCGCACGGCGTCCGCTGCTGCCGCGGTGTTGCCATCGCCATTGAGCAGACCGGACAGCGCCTGATAACGCGCCCGTTTTTCCTTGCGCAGCATGCCAAGCAAACCGTCCAACGCATCGACGTTGCGCTCCACCTTGGCGTCGCCCAGGGCTTCGCGCCATTCCATTTGCTGCATGAGAAACGCGGCCGGCATGGCGGTATTGTTCTCGGCCTGCACGTCGATACCACGCAGATGCAGCAGATACGTCGCCCGTTTGAGCGGATCTCGCAGCGTCTGATACGCCTCGTTGGCGCGCGTGGCCCATTGCATGGCGACGCGGCGTTCGGCGTCGCCTGCGTGGGCATAGCGATCCGGATGCGCCTGCGACTGCACGGTGCGGTACGCAGCGTTCAGCGCGTCGTCGTCGACCTCGAAGTGCTCGGGCAGACCGAAGAGGGAAAAATGCGTCGTGTTCGCTGACAAGCCGAAATTCATGAATAAAAAAAGCGGCTGCGCCGCCTCGTGTTCCTTATTCGACCGGCTCACCCCGATCGCACTTCAGGCATTCCACAATCACGCCGATCTTGCTGGCGCGCCCGGCTTCGGTTTCAGTCCAGGGCCGCAATTGCCAGGGCGGATCGTGGCGCATATGCTGCCCATGCCCGCAGGCGAGACGGGCGACCCAGTGGCCTTCCTCGTCCCGCTCGAAACCGACAATCGCCTGCTTCAATGCGCCCCGCTCACACGCGGAACGACTCGCCGCAGCCGCACTCGTCCTTCACGTTCGGGTTGTTGAAGCGGAAACCTTCGTTCAGCCCTTCTCGCGCGTAGTCCAGCTCGGTGCCGTCGATGTACGGCAAGCTCTTCGGATCGACGATCACCTTGACGCCGTTGGACTCAAAGACCTCGTCTTCGGCGGCAATCTCGTCTGCATATTCGAGCTTGTAGGCCAGGCCCGAGCAGCCCGTGGTCTTCACGCCCACGCGCAAGCCCACGCCCTTGCCACGGCGGGTCAGGTAGCGGGAAACGTGCTGCGCGGCCTTGTCGGTCAGGGTGATCATGCTGCGTCCTTTCTATCCAATCCGGCTCAAGCCGCCTTCTGCTCGGCCGAGCCGTGCTTTTCCTTGTAGTCCGCCACCGCCGCCTTGATGGCGTCCTCGGCCAGGATCGAGCAGTGGATCTTCACCGGCGGCAACGCCAGCTCTTCAGCGATGGCCGTATTGCGGATTTCCAGCGCTTGATCCAGCGTCTTGCCCTTCACCCACTCCGTCACCAGCGACGACGAAGCAATGGCAGAACCGCAGCCGTAGGTCTTGAACTTTGCGTCTTCAATCACGCCCTGCTCGTTGACCTTGATCTGCAGTTTCATCACGTCGCCGCAAGCCGGCGCGCCGACCATGCCGGTACCGACCGTGTCGTCGCCCTTCTCGAACGAACCGACATTGCGCGGGTTTTCGTAATGGTCCAGAACTTGGTTGCTGTAAGACATTTCACACCTCTATCAATCGTTGGCTGGCGCGGGGGCGCCGTTGTTCTCAAACGCCGCGCTTAGTGCGCCGCCCATTGAATGCTGTTCAGATCCACGCCGTCCTTGTACATCTCCCACAGCGGAGACAGGTCGCGCAGCTTGCCGATCTTGTTCTTGAGCAGTTCGACCACGTAATCGACCTCTTCTTCCGTGGTGAAACGGCCCACCGTGAAGCGGATCGAGCTGTGCGCCAGTTCGTCGTTGCGGCCCAGCGCACGCAGCACGTACGACGGTTCCAGAGATGCCGACGTGCAGGCCGAGCCCGACGACACGGCGACGTCCTTGATGGCCATGATCAGCGACTCGCCTTCGACGAAGTTGAAGCTGATGTTGAGGTTGTGCGGCACACGGGCTTCCATGTCGCCGTTCACATACACCTCTTCCATCGTATTGAGGCCGCGATACAGACGGTCACGCAGCATGCGGATGCGCTCGTTCTCGGTCGCCATTTCTTCCTTGGCGATGCGGAAGGCCTCGCCCATGCCGACGATCTGGTGCGTAGCCAGCGTGCCCGAACGCATGCCGCGCTCGTGGCCACCGCCGTGCATCTGCGCTTCGATGCGGATACGCGGCTTGCGGCGCACGTACAGCGCACCGATGCCCTTCGGCCCATACGTCTTGTGGGCCGAGAACGACATCAGGTCGACCTTCAGCTTTTGCAGGTCGATGCCCACCTTGCCGGTGGCCTGGGCGGCATCCACGTGGAAGATCACGCCCTTCTCGCGGCAGATCTCGCCCAACTGCTCGATGTCCTGAACCACGCCGATTTCGTTGTTTACCATCATCACCGACGCAAGAATGGTGTCGGGGCGAATGGCTTGCTTGAAGACTTCGATATCGATCAGGCCGTTGTCCTTCACGTCCAGATACGTCACTTCGAAGCCCTGGCGCTCTAATTCACGTGTCGTGTCCAGCACAGCCTTGTGCTCGGTCTTGACGGTGATGATGTGCTTGCCCTTGCTGCTGTAGAAATTGGCAGCGCCCTTGATGGCCAGGTTGTCGGACTCGGTAGCGCCAGACGTCCAGACGATTTCGCGCGGGTCGGCATTCACCAGTGCTGCAACCTGCTCGCGCGCGGTTTCGACGGCCTTCTCGGCTTCCCAACCAAACGGGTGGCTGCGCGAGGCCGGGTTGCCGAAGCTCTCACGCAGGTACGGAATCATCTTGTCGACGACGCGCGGGTCCACCGGCGTCGTCGCGGAATAGTCCATGTAGATGGGAAGTTGCGGGGTGCTCATATCTTGTCTGCCTTGTGTGGGGGGCGATGTTCTTGTGTGGGGCTGGCGTCGTGGCCGGCCTCACGCTGACGCAATCACGACTGCGCCAGACTGAAAACGGAGTTGACCAGCGGCGGGCGCTTGACCGGCTCGGCGGCCACCGACGTGGTGGCAGACGTGTCGACGGCGCGGGCGCGTGTCGGTGCGCGTTCGCGGCGGGCCGGACGTGCTTCACGCATGTCCTGGATCACTTCGGGCTGACGCTCGCGTTGCTGATCGACCAAGTTCTGCAGCGATACCGAATCGAGATACTCGACCATCTTCTGGTTGAGCGTGGCCCACAGATCGTGCGTCATGCAGCGGCCCGAGTGACCGCCGACATGCTCTTCGCCGCCGCAGTTGCCCTTGCCACCGCATTGGGTGGCATCCAGCGGCTCGTCCACGGCGATGATGATGTCGGCAACGGTAACGTCGTCGGCACGGCGCGCGAGGCTGTAGCCGCCGCCCGGCCCGCGCACACTTTCCACGATTTCGTGGCGGCGCAGTTTGCCGAACAGCTGCTCCAGATACGACAGCGAAATCTTCTGACGCTGGCTGATGCCAGCCAGCGTGACCGGACCCTGTTCTTGGCGCAGCGCCAAGTCAATCATGGCGGTGACCGCGAAGCGGCCTTTGGTGGTCAATCTCATGGCGTCGGGGAAATACCTGATCGTTTTGCTCAAGTATAAAGGAACCCGACAAAATCGGTCAACTAAGGTGTCGGGGGATTCCGCGTCGCAGCAAGGGGATTTGCAGAGCCCGGAAACCGGGATGGCCACGCGGCAGGCCGTATTGTGGACTAAAACAATCAACCACGTTCGATAGGGCTATCACGCCACTCCCGCAGCGCAACTTGCGGGGCCGTCGCGAAGGCGCCGTCACTGCGGGTTTTTCCTTATGCGGTGAAAAGCGCAATTTGATTGACTTCTGTTACGCGGTAGCCGAGACTGTCAGATACGCAAACGTTTGCGAAGAGCGAGGCGCGATTGCCCTTAGGAACGCCTTATGGCGTAACAAGTAACGATGCCCGCACCCACCCGCCCCAGACAGGCCTCTTCCTGGAGGAGACACCATGGATATCCGCCGTCGCCGCGCCTTGCAACTTGGCGCGGGCTCTGCCGTAGCTGCAGCTCTGCCGTTCCCGTTTTCGCTGGCGTACGCCGCCAACCAGCCGCCCAAAGTGGCGCTGGTCATGAAGTCGCTCGCCAACGAGTTCTTCCTGACCATGGAGAACGGCGCCCGCAAGCATCAGAAGGACCACGCGTCGGAGTACTCGCTGCTGACCAACGGCATTCGCGACGAAACCGACACTGCCGGCCAGATCCGCTTGGTCGAGCAGATGATCGTCGCGCGTGTGGATGCGCTGGTGCTGGCGCCGGCCGACTCCAAGGCATTGGTGCCGGTCGTCAAGAAGGCCGTGGACGCGGGCATTCTCGTCATCAACATCGACAACCGGCTGGACCCGGCGGCGCTCAAGGAGAAAGGGCTCAACGTGCCCTTCGTGGGGCCGGACAACCGCAAGGGGGCAAGACTCGTGGGCGACTTCGTTGCCAAGTCGCTCAAGCCGGGCGATGCCGTGGGCATTATTGAAGGCATTCCGACCACAACGAACGCGCAACAGCGCACCGCCGGCTTCAAGGATGCGGCCGAAGCCGCCAAGCTGAAGATCGCGGGGGTGCAATCGGGCGAATGGGAAATCGACAAGGGCAACAAGGTGGCGGCCGCCATGCTGCGCTCAGAACCTGACCTGAAGGCCCTGCTGTGCGGCAACGACAACATGGCCATCGGCGCCGTATCGGCCGTGCGCGCGGCGGGCAAGCTGGGCAAGGTGCTGATTGGCGGCTATGACAACATCGACGCCATCAAGGCCATGCTGGCTGATGGGCGTGTCGTTGCCACTGCTGATCAGCACGCCGATCAGCAAGCCGTCTACGGCATCGAGACCGCCCTGAAGGCGCTGGCCGCCAAGACGCCGCAGGCGAAGCTGTCGGGTGTCGTCGAGACACCGGTCAACCTCGTCACGCGTACGTAACGCCACAGACCGGCAAGCCGCCGCCAGCCATGTCTGCCGCTTACGAACCGCGCCCGCCGCTGCTGCGCGTCTCCGCCGTCAGCAAGCACTACGCCGCCCCCGTGCTGCGAGATATCGATCTCGACGTGCACGCGGGCGAGGTGCTTGCGCTCACGGGGGAGAACGGCGCCGGCAAGAGCACGCTTTCCAAGATTCTCTGCGGGCTGGAGACGGCAACCTCGGGTTCCATGACGCTGGGCGGCACGCTGTACGCACCCGATTCGCGCAGCGCTGCCGAAGCGCTGGGCGTGCGCATGGTGCTGCAGGAGCTGAGCATGGTGCCCACTCTGACGGTGGCCGAGAACCTGTTCCTCGGCGAACTGCCCCAGCGGCTGGGTTTTATGGATCGCGCTGCGCTGCGCCATCGGGCCGAACAGGCGCTTGCACGCGTTGGTCTGGACCTCGATCCCTGGACGCCCGTACACACGCTCGGCATCGGCCACCGGCAGATGATCGAGATTGCCCGCGCGCTGGGCAGCGCATGCCGGGTGCTCATCCTCGACGAGCCGACGGCGATGCTGAGCGCACACGAAAGCGCCACGCTGTTCGAGCGCATCGACGCCCTGCGCCGCGAGGGCGTGGCCATCCTCTATATCTCCCACCGCCTGCACGAACTGGCGCGCATTGCCGATCGCATCGTTGTGCTGCGTGACGGCAAGCTGGTCACCGATGCACCGGCGGCCACGGTCACGCAGGACGCACTCATCCAAGCGATGGTCGGCCGCGACGTGGCCGCCTCATCCGAAACGCAACGGGCCGCGCGCGAGCCGTGGCTTGGTGACGGCTCGCCGGCGCTGCGGGTGACCGGTCTGACGCGTGCGCCAGCCGTGCGCGATGTGAGCTTCGACGTGGCGCCCGGAGAGATCTTCGGCATCGCCGGCCTAGTGGGTGCGGGCCGCACGGAATTGCTGCGGCTGATCTTCGGGGCGGACCGCGCGGATGCGGGCACCGTCGAAGTCGGCTCGCCGCTGGCGCCTGTGCGCATCCGTTCGCCCGGCGACGCGGTGCGTCACGGCATCAGCTTGCTCACCGAAGACCGCAAGGACGAAGGCCTGATGTTGAGCCTGCCCATCGCGACCAACATCGCGCTGGGCAACATGCCCACCGTCACGAAGCGCGGCTGGCTGCAACCGGCGCGCGAGCGTGCGCTGGCGCAGCGGCACATCGGCGCATTGCGCATCCGTTGCGCTGGGCCCGAGCAACCGGTCGGAGAACTCTCCGGCGGCAATCAGCAGAAGGTTGCGATTGCCCGGTGGCTGGAGCGCGACACGCCCGTGCTGCTATTCGATGAGCCGACGCGAGGCGTGGATGTCGGCGCCAAGTTCGACATCTATACGCTGCTCGACGCGCTGGCCGCGCGAGGCAAGGCGCTGGTCGTGGTGTCGAGCGATCTGCGCGAACTCATGCAACTGTGCGATCGCATTGGCGTCATGCGCGCCGGGCGACTGACACACATCTTCCAACGCGACGGCTGGAGCCAGGATTCCCTGCTCGCCGCCGCTTTTGGTGAATCGGGCGAATCCGATTCACGTGCATCACAATCGCCCTCGGAGACCGCAGATGCGCTCTGATTCCACCCTGCCCCCGACGCCGCCCACACCGGCTGCCGGCACGCGCGCGGCGCTGGGCATGTCGCTCGGCACCGTCGGCGGGTTGCTCGCTGCGCTGGTCGCCATGCTGGTGCTGTTCAGCACGCTGTCGCCGACGTTCTTCTCGCTGCCCACGTTCACCACCATCGCCAACGAGATCCCCGACCTGCTGGTGATGGCCGTGGGCATGACGTTCATTCTGATGATCGGCGGCATTGATTTGTCGGTCGGCTCGGTGCTGGCGCTGGCGGCTTCGGTGCTGTCCGTTGCCATGACCCAGTTTGGCTGGGGCTTGTTGCCGGCGGCGTTGGCGGGCGTGGTGCTGGCAACGGCGGCGGGCATGCTGACCGGCGCGGTCACGGTGCACTGGGGTATCCCGTCGTTCATCGTGTCACTGGGTGTGTTGGAAATGGCGCGCGGCCTCGCCTACAGCCTCACCGATTCGCGCACGGTGTACATCGGCAGCGCGGTCGACTGGCTGGCCAACCCCATCGCGCTGGGCATTGCGCCGTCGTTCCTGATTGCGATTGTCATCACGATCGTTGGCCAGATCGTGCTGGTGCGCACGGTGTTCGGCCGATACCTCGTGGCTATCGGCACCAATGAAGAAGCCGTACGGCTGGCGGGCGTGAATCCGCGCCCCTACAAGATTGCGGTGTTCGCGTTGATGGGGCTGCTCTCGGGCCTGGCCGCGCTGTTCCAGGTGTCGCGCCTGGAAGCGGCCGATCCGAACGCCGGCGTGGGCATGGAACTGCAGGTGATCGCGGCCGTGGTGATCGGCGGCACGAGCCTGATGGGTGGGCGCGGCTCGGTCGTGCGCACGCTGTTCGGCGTGCTGATCATCTCGGTGCTCGAATCGGGCCTCGCACAGATCGGCGCCTCCGAGCCCACCAAACGAATCATCACGGGCGCGGTCATCGTCGCGGCCGTGGTCATGGATACCTATCGCAGCAAGCGCAACCGCAGCAAGCAACATTAAGAGACAGAGGAGATCGTCATGGCAACCATCAAGGACGTGGCCGCATTGGCCGGAGTTTCGTTCACCACCGTCTCGCACGTCATCAACAACACAAGACCGGTCAATGCGGAGACGCGCAAACGCGTGGAAGAAGCCATCCGAGCTACGCGCTATGTGCCCAGCGCCGTGGCGCGCTCGCTCAAACACCGCACTACGCGCACCATTGGCGTGCTCGTGCCCACCGCCACCAACCCGTACTTTGCGGAGTTGGCGCGGGGCATTGAAGATGTGTGCGCCGCCGCCGGCTACAGCGTCATCCTCTGCAACTCCGACGACGACCCCCGCAAGCAGCGCGACTACCTGCGTGTGCTGATGGAAAAACGCGTCGACGGCATCATCGTCAGCAGCGCCGGGCCGGACACGGCATTGGTTGAAGCGCTTGGTGAATCCGCTCTGCCCATCGTGATGGTCGACCGCCCGACCGAAGGCATCCAGGCCGATCAGGTGCAGGTCGATCACGAAGAAGGCGCCTACATGGCGACCAAGCATCTGCTGGACCTCGGCCACCGCCGCATCGCCTGCATCAGCGGGCCGTCGGCACTGAGCGTGACGACAGAGCGCCTGGCCGGTTTCCACCGTGCGCTACGCGAAGCCGGCGTGCCGGAAGCCTCCGCCCGCATTGCCGAAGGCGATTTCACCAGCCCCGGCGGCTACCGCGCCGCACGCCAGTTGCTGACCGAAGGCGAGATGCCCACGGCCATCTTTGCCGGCAATGACCTGATGGGCATCGGTGCGCTGCGCGCCGCGGCGGAACTGGGCATTCCCGTGCCGAAGGCGCTGTCCGTGATGGGCTTTGACGACATCGAACTGAGCCGCTACGTCTACCCGGCGCTGTCCACGGTTGGCCAATCGATCCGCCAGTTGGGCGAGACCACCGCGCAGACGCTGCTTGAACACCTCGGCGACAACGCCTTGCGCCATCCTGTGGAAGAGCACCGTGCGCGCCGCATCGTGCTGCCGCCGCGCCTGTCTTTGCGCGAGTCGACGGCCGAACCCGAGCGCCCAGCCCGCGCAGCCTGATCCCGCATTCCTTTCACGCCTTCAACGTAGTCCCGCCATGGTGGCCAAGCGCCCTTCCGCCTCTTCCGCCCACCCCGCTGCCGACGTGCTGATCGTCGGCAGCCTGAATATGGATCTCGTGATCCGCACGCCGCGCTTGCCGCGTCCCGGGCAAACGGTTGCTGCGCCTGCGCTGGAAACCATTCCGGGCGGCAAGGGCGCCAACCAGGCCGTGGCGGCTGCGCGCCTGGGGGCGCGTGTCGCCATGCTCGGCTGCGTCGGTGACGACCCATACGGCACCGCACTGCGCGACGGCCTGCGCCGCGAGGGCGTGGACACGTCGATGGTGTCGGTGCACGCCGGGGCGGCTACCGGCATCGCCTGTGTGACCGTGGCCAACAGTGGCCAGAACACCATCGTCATCGTGGCCGGCGCCAACGAATTGCTGACGCCAGCCATGATCGAAGCGCAGCGGGCTGCGTTCGAACGCGCACGCGTGATCGTCTGTCAGTTGGAATCTCCGCCGGATGCGGTGGAGTGCGCGCTCAAGTTGGGGCAGCGGCTTGGCAAAACGGTCATCCTGAACCCGGCGCCTGCCATCGGCCCGCTGCCTACCCCATGGATTGCGGCCTGCGATTTCCTGATCCCGAACGAAACCGAAGCCGCGCTACTGACAGCCCGCACCGTCGATTCGCCCGAAGCCGCACTGGATGCCGCCGCTGATCTGCATGCACAAGGTGCGCGGCACGTGATCGTCACGCTGGGCGCGCGCGGCGTGGCTTATGTAGATGCGCAGTCGCGCCTGTTGATGCCGGCACCGATCGCGCACGCCATCGACACCACGGCTGCCGGCGATACGTTTGTCGGCGCGCTGGCCGCGGCACTGGCGGAAGGCGTAGCGCCCGATACGGCCATCGAATTCGGGCAAGCCGCGGCGGCAGTGTCAGTCACGCGGCTCGGCGCGCAGCCGTCCATTCCGTTCCGCAGCGAGTTGGGCGCGCCTGCCGCGCCCGCAACCCACTAGACCTAGACCGGCGTGCTGCTGGGCGGCGTGCTCACAGTCGGGGCACGCGGCACCAGCAGGCACAGCGGATCGCGCAAGATGCGGCGCCACACGGCACTCGTCACGCGCTTGCGATCGACCCCGCGCAGGTTGCGCGAGCGCATCGCCATGTTAAAGGCAAGCGCAAACGACACCAGGACGTTCAGCACACCCATCAGCGCAATGCCGGCCACGGCCAGCCAGAACGGCGCCGTATGCATCACGCTGGGGCCCAGCACGCCCACGGCGGTTGCCACCGCACCGGTCGACAGCGTGACGTGACGCACTTCCATATGCGGGCCGAAGAAGGACAGGATCTCGGGCCCCAGCCCCAGCATGAAGCCCAGCGACACGTTGGCGACAATGCCCGACAGATTGCGCTTCCAGAAGCTGGCAATGCGCTGCGCGCCCTGCGTGCCGACCATGAAACGCAAGCGCCGGTGGTAGGCAATCACGTCATGCACACGATGCAGCGCGAACCAGTTGTCGGCCCAACCCGCCGCCAGGCTCGACGCCCACAGCAACACGCCCGTGAAGATCGCGTACAGCGGCGTCGGCCCAAGAATCGAGAACGAATCGATGGTCGCCATCGCCTTCGCTGCCGAAATCAGATCGGTATGGAAGAAACGCCCGGCCAGCCACTGCACCAGGAAAGCCACCGGCGCCACGGCCACAAGATTGCCCGCAATCGCCGCCGCGTTGGAGCGGATCATGGCGACCGTGTCGTCGACAAAGCGGTCCAACCCTTCCTGGCGGCCCACCTGGTCGAGCCGGTGCGCCAGCGCAGGGGCCGTCATGGCGGGTTGTTTGGTGGCCAGCGTGAAATGCGCGAAATGGATGCCGAGAAAGCTGACCGCATAGTTGATCGACGCGAACAACCCTTCGGTAAAGCGCGACAAATGCGCCCCGGTGATGAAGAACTTGATGTACACCGTGGCCGCCGTAATGACGCCGCCGCCGGCTGCAGCCTTGACCATCGCGCCGTATTCCTTGCCGTCGCGGGTAATGTAGTGTTCGCCACTCTCCGCAGAGCGCTCGACCACCTTGCGCGCCAGATCAGCAAACGTGGAGCGGATCAGATACCCCACGCTGCGGCGATGCTGGCTGGCCGACACCAGCTCGGCCGTCATATGCACGAAGCGACGCGAGCCCTGCGTGTCCGCCCATGCCGTGAGCAGCAAATCGATGCGGCCCAGCCACGCCTTCATGCGCTCGACCTGGAACACGACTTCCACCGAGACGCCGTTCTCGTCCAGATGCTGATACACGCCGGTCGTAGCCGTGCGGCAGCGGTCCAGCACGGCGCGAAAGTAGTTGAGTTCCTGCAGGAACCGCGCGGGGCTCGCAAGCTCCGTGTTGGGTCGTTCCAGGAAGATCGCGTTGGCTGCGTCGGCCAGCAGATAGAACGGAGAATCGGTGAGTTCCGCATGGTCCATGCGGCTGCGGATACCGCGCGACAAACCCGCCGCACGGACCTGGCTGATCAGTATCTGTATGCCGATGCCAAGGCTGCGCTCCAGGCGTGTCTGACCAGCGGCGTGATCGGCGTCGGTCATCCCTGCGCGGAACAGCGCGTAAAGGCGCGTGACCAGTTCGTCGTCCAGGCCGTCCACCCACTGAGCATCGGTCGGCCCCACAAACAGCAGTGCAAACAACGTTGCCAGCTGCGGCTGATTGGGTGCGGGCGGCAGCAAGCGCACCTGCCAGCGGTCGATCAACTCGCTCCAGAAACCCGAGCGTGACGACAACCCCGTATCGCACAGCAGCGACACCGGATCGTTGTCCTGCACGATGCTGCGCAATGTCTGCCCGACGCGTTCGGCCAGGGCCGGATTGTTCTCCAGCACCTGCAGCAGATAGCGCAGACGTGCATAGCGCCAAGACTCTGATGCGGCACCAACGGGCCGCTCCGCCCGGCGCAGCCAGTAAGCCAGCTCGATCAGCCATTCATTGCGTTCGGCCAGACTGCGCGTGGGTTCGAACTGGGCGAGGATGGCATCGAGTTGATGGCTGGCGTGCCGGGAAGCGCGCCACTTGCGCCACGGGTTAAGCAAAAAATTGAACATCGAACTCCCTTGATGGCGGACGCGTGCAGTCGAGCGCTGCAGCACGTGCCGATTCCCCGGTCAGGCGACGCGCGGCGCCTGAATTTGATCTGAAATGGTGCCAACAGCAACCCCCGCCGCCTACGGCAAGGCGGGAATCCGACAACGCAAGTGGCCGTGCAGTTCAGGCAGCCGGAACGATATGGTCTTCGCCGCTCGCGCCAAAGAGCTGCGACTTGAGCTTCGCAAGCTGATCGCGCACCGCCGCCGCCTTTTCGAATTCGAGGTTCTTGGCGTGGTCGAGCATCTGTTTTTCCAGGCGCTTGATTTCCTTGGACGCCTGCTTCTCGCTCATATCTTCGTACTTGGCGGCCTCTTGCGCGGCCTTCAGTTCGGCGCGCGCGTCGTCGACGTTGTACACGCCGTCGATGATGTCCTTGATGCGTTTGACGACGCCACGCGGCGTAATGCCGTGCTCCTCGTTGTGAGCGATCTGCTTGGCACGGCGGCGCTCGGTTTCGCCAATCGCTTTCTTCATCGAATCGGTCATGCGATCGGCATAAAGGATGGCGGTGCCGTTCACGTTCCGCGCGGCGCGGCCGATCGTCTGGATGAGCGAGCGCTCGGCGCGCAGGAAACCTTCCTTGTCGGCATCCAGAATCGCCACGAGCGACACCTCGGGAATATCCAAGCCCTCGCGCAGCAGGTTGATACCGACCAGCACATCGAACGTGCCCAGGCGCAGGTCACGGATGATCTCCACGCGTTCCACGGTATCGATGTCCGAATGCAGGTAGCGGACTTTGACGCCGTTCTCCGACAGGAACTCGGTCAACTGCTCGGCCATGCGCTTGGTGAGCGTGGTCACCAGCACGCGCTCGCCAGCTTCGACGCGCACGTGAATCTCAGACAGAAGATCGTCGACCTGCGTCGTGGCCGGGCGCACCTCGATCGTCGGGTCGACGAGGCCTGTGGGGCGCACGACCTGCTCGACGACTTCCGTGCCGGCCGTCTTCTTTTCGTAATCCCCCGGCGTGGCAGACACGAACGTCACCTGCCGCATCTTGGTCTCGAACTCAGCAAATTTGAGCGGCCGGTTGTCGAGCGCGGAAGGCAGTCGGAAGCCATATTCGGCCAGCGTTTCCTTGCGCGCGCGGTCACCGTTGTACATGCCGTTGAGCTGACCGATCAGCACGTGCGATTCATCGAGGAACATCAACGCATCGGGCGGCAGGTAGTCGACCAGCGTCGGCGGCGGTTCGCCCGGCGCGGAGCCGGACAGATGGCGCGAATAGTTCTCGATGCCCTTGCAGAAGCCCAGCTCCTGCAGCATCTCCAGATCGAAGCGCGTGCGCTGCTCCAGCCGCTGCGCTTCCACCAGCTTGTTTTCCTTGTAGAAGAAATCGAGCCGTTCGCGCAGCTCGGCCTTGATGGTCTCGATGGCGCGCAGCACGGTCTCGCGCGGCGTCACGTAGTGGCTCGACGGGTACACCGTGAAGCGCGGAATCTTCTGCCGCACGCGCCCCGTCAGTGGGTCGAACAGTTGCAGCGATTCGACTTCATCGTCGAACAACTCCAGGCGCACGGCCATCTCGGCGTGCTCGGCCGGGAAAATGTCGACCGTGTCGCCACGCACGCGGAACGTACCGCGCTGGAAATCCGTCTCGTTGCGCGTGTACTGCATGGCGATCAGGCGTGCGATCACGTCACGCTGGCTGACCTTGTCACCCGCGCGCAGCGTCAGGATCATCTGGTGGTATTCGCTCGGGTTGCCGATACCGTAAATGGCCGACACGGTAGCCACGATCACCACATCGCGGCGCTCAAGCAGGCTCTTGGTGGCCGAGAGCCGCATCTGCTCGATGTGCTCGTTGATCGACGAATCCTTCTCGATGAACAGGTCGCGCTGCGGCACATAGGCCTCAGGCTGGTAGTAGTCGTAGTACGAGACGAAGTATTCGACCGCATTGCGCGGGAAGAAATCGCGAAACTCCGAATACAGCTGCGCCGCCAGCGTCTTGTTCGGCGCAAAGACAATGGCGGGCCGCCCCACCTGGGCGATCACATTGGCCATGGTGAAGGTCTTGCCCGAGCCCGTCACGCCCAGCAGGGTCTGGTACGACAGGCCGTCGCCAATGTTCTCGACGAGCTGGCGGATCGCCTCCGGCTGGTCGCCGGCCGGCGGATACGGCTGGTACAACTGGAACGGCGAGCCCTCGAAAGTCACAAACTTCGACTCATCGTGCGGGCTAGGGACTTGGCTCAGATCGGTCATGGCGGCGGGTAGGATGGCAGCGCGGGAAGTCGACAAAGTGACTCGCACGCCCTCAGAAAGTGAGGACGGCAGCGGCAATTGCAACCAATCGTCTAGTGTAGCGTGCAGCCCGAGCAATCGTTTGGACAGCCGGACCCGCACATCTGTACTGGCCGTTCAAACGCTTTAGGCGCCTGTTCTGCAAGGATTTTTCGGGCGATTAGAGCCTGTATTCGGTACAATCGATCTTCGTGCGCGCCTCGTTGTACATCAGGCGCCGGGCGACCCGCCCCGGAGCCCATGCCGCACCGCCTGCAAGATCCCACCGAATTCCGAACCAACCGATCGAGACATCTCATGTCGCTTTTCTCCGCCGTCGAACTGGCTCCGCGCGATCCCATCCTGGGCCTGAATGAAGCTTTCAACGCCGATACCCGCACCACCAAAGTGAATCTGGGCGTGGGCGTGTACTTCACCGACGAAGGGAAAATTCCGGTGCTGCGCGCCGTGCAGGAAGCCGAAAAGGCCCGCCTGGCCGCCGCTGCCCCGCGTGGCTACCTGCCGATCGAAGGCATTGCCGCCTACGACCAGGCTGTGCAGAAGCTGCTGTTCGGCGCTGAATCGCCCCTGATCACCGAAGGCCGCGTCGTCACCGCGCAAGCCCTGGGCGGCACCGGCGCACTGAAGATCGGCGCCGACTTCCTCAAGCGCCTGTACCCGAACGCCAAGGTCGCCATTTCCGACCCGAGCTGGGAAAACCACCGCGCGCTGTTCGAGTCGGCCGGCTTCGAAGTCGTCAACTACGCGTACTACGATGCCCCGTCGCACGGCTTGAACTTCGCCGGCATGATGGATTCGCTCAACAGCTACGCGCCGAACACGATCGTCGTGCTGCACGCCTGCTGCCACAACCCGACGGGCGTGGACATGACCACCGACCAGTGGAAGCAGGTCGTGGAAGTCATCAAGGCCAAGAACCTGATTCCGTTCCTCGACATGGCCTACCAAGGCTTTGCCGACGGCATCCAGCAAGACGGCCTGGCCGTGCGCCTGTTTGCTGAATCGGGCCTGCCGTTCTTCGTTTCCAGCTCGTTCTCTAAGTCGTTCTCGCTGTACGGCGAGCGCGTCGGCGCACTGTCGATCGTGACGACCAGCAAGGACGAGGCCACCCGCGTGCTGTCGCAAGTCAAGCGTGTGATCCGCACGAACTACTCGAATCCGCCGACGCACGGCGGCACGATCGTCGCCAGCGTGCTGACGAGCCCCGAGCTGCGCGCGATGTGGGAACAGGAACTGGGCGAAATGCGCGACCGTATCAAGTCGATGCGCAACGCACTGGTCGACAAGCTGGCCGCCAAGGGCGTGAAGACCGACTTCTCGTTCGTGAAAGCCCAGCGCGGCATGTTCTCGTATTCGGGCCTGACCTCCGCGCAAGTGGATCGCCTGCGCAACGAGCATGGCATCTACGCTGTGTCGACCGGCCGCATCTGCGTGGCCGCGTTGAACACGCACAACATCGACGCCGTGGTGAACGCCATCGCTGACGTCCTGTAAGGTGCGGTAGGCGTCACGCCTTAGGTGCAATTGCAAAAAGAAAAGCGGCTTCGGCCGCTTTTTTGCTGCATGGGACTAGACTGACACGGGCGCATCATAGAGCCACGCAACACTCTGTTATCAGGGTTTATGCTGCATCGCAGTAACATGCGCCTAGGTGCATAATCGTTTGCGTCGCCCCCGCCACCAGAGACCGGTCCAGCCATGCTTTACCAGCTTCATGAATTCCAGCGCGCCCTGCTCAGCCCCATGACGGCTTGGGCCCAAGCGACCGCCAAGACCTTCACCAACCCACTGAGTCCGCTGTCCCTGATGCCCGGCGCGCAACGCTACGCCGCGGGCTATGAACTGCTATACCGCCTGGGCAAGGAGTACGAGAAGCCGGAATTCGGCATTCGCTCCGTCAGATCCAACGGCCGCGACATTCCCATCGTCGAACAGACCATCGTCGAGAAACCGTTCTGCCGCCTGATCCGCTTCAAGCGCTACGCCGACGACGCCGAGACCATCAAGCTGCTCAAGGATGAGCCGATCGTGCTGGTGTGCGCGCCGCTGTCGGGCCACCACTCCACGCTGCTGCGCGACACCGTGCGCACGTTGCTGCAGGATCACAAGGTGTACGTGACCGACTGGATCGACGCTCGCATGGTGCCAACCGAAGAAGGTGCCTTCCACCTGTCGGACTACATCAACTACATCCGCGAGTTCATCAATCACATTGGTGCCGACAAGCTGCACGTGATCTCGGTGTGCCAGCCGACCGTGCCCGTACTGGCCGCCATCTCGCTCATGGCCTCGGACGGCGAGAAGACGCCGCGCACGATGACCATGATGGGCGGCCCGATCGATGCGCGTAAGAGCCCGACCGCGGTCAACTCGCTGGCGACCAACAAGTCGCACAGCTGGTTCGAAAACAACGTGATCTACACGGTGCCGGCCAACTATCCGGGGCACGGCCGCAAGGTTTATCCGGGCTTCCTGCAACACGCCGGCTTCGTGGCGATGAACCCGGACCGCCACCTGTCATCGCACTACGACTACTACCTGAACCTGATCGAGGGCGACACGGAAGACGCTGAAGCCCACGTGCGCTTCTACGACGAGTACAACGCCGTGCTCGACATGGCGGCCGAGTATTACCTCGAAACCATCCGCGACGTGTTCCAGGAATTCCACCTTGCCAATGGCACGTGGGTGGTGGAAGGCAAGCCGGTGCGCCCGCAGGACATCAAGAGCACCGCGCTTTTCACCATCGAGGGCGAGCTGGACGACATCTCCGGCAGCGGTCAGACCGAGGCCGCGCATGGCCTGTGCACCGGCATTCCGAACGCGCGCAAGCAGCACCTGACGGCGCCCAAGTGCGGCCACTACGGCATCTTCTCGGGTCGCCGCTGGCGCGAGCAGGTGTATCCGCAGTTGCGTGACTTCATTCGCCGCAACGAAGAGAGCGCTCCGCGCATCAAAGCAGTCGCGTAAGCCTTAAGCATCCAAGAAAAAGCCTCGCACCCGCGAGGCTTTTTTTGTCACGCGACGATGCTTCCGCCGATCAGTCCTTGGGCCGATCCAGATACGCCAGCAACATCTTGATATGCAGTTGCGCGAAGGCTTCGTGCTCGTCGGCAGAGGCAATGTCGCGGCCCACGACGGCGCTGATCGTGTAGCGATTGGACAGCACGTAATAACCCAGCGCCGAGATCGTCAGATACAGGCGCGACACATCGACGTCCTCTCGGAAGATGCCGCTGCGCTGGCCACGCTCGACCACGCCGCGCAGCACATCAATGACCGGATTGACCAGCTCGACCAGGTGCGGCGACGTCTTCAGATGCCGTGCCTCGTGCAGGTTTTCGCTGTTGAGCAGACGGATGAACTCGGGGTTCTCGTAATAGAAGTCCCAGACGAACCGTGCAAGCTGAATGACTGCCTCACGCGGGTCCGACGACTCGATCTGCACCTGCTCTTCCGCCTCTTTGAAGCGGAAATACATGTGTTCGAGCACGGTCAGAAAAAGCTTTTCCTTGCTGCCGTAGTAGTAGTACAGCATGCGCTCATTGGTCTCAGCGCGGCGGGCGATGGCGTCGACGCGGGCGCCGGCAAAGCCGCCCCGCGAAAACTCTTCGATGGCAGCAGCAAGGATACGTCGGCGCGTGCCGGCGGGGTCACGACGCGTGCGGGGTGCGGCGGATTCGCCATGAGCATCGACTTCGATGTCGGCGATGGGCGCGGCTGGGTGAGACGGCATGGCACGTCGGTCCGTTTAGAACGCAGGAATTATGTCATAGGGTTAAGACATGCCCGCCGTATGCGATGTCAGGGCATGCACGCCTTGCGCGGGGGCCAAATCGGCGATAATGGCAGGCTATTCAAACGACAAGTCCCATCGTGGTTTCCTTGGTCCCCGCAGTGGCCGCATCCCTGGCCGACCGGCTCGAAAACCTCCTGCCGCAAACGCAATGCACCAAGTGCGGCTACAACGGCTGCCGCCCCTACGCTGAAGCCATGGCCAACGGCGAGGCGCTACCCAACCGCTGCCCACCCGGCGGCGCGGAAGGTGTCCGCCGGCTGTCCGACGCGCTCGGCCGCACAGGTGATCTGTTGCCGCTGGACCCTTCCAACGGCATCGAGCAGCCTCGTGCCGTCGCCGTCATTGACCCGGAACGCTGTATCGGTTGCACGCTGTGCATTCAAGCGTGCCCGGTCGACGCCATCGTTGGTGCGCCCAAGGCGATGCACACGGTGCTGGAAGACTGGTGCACCGGTTGCGACCTCTGCGTGCCGCCCTGCCCCGTCGATTGCATCGACATGATCCCCGTCACCGGCGAACGAACGGGCTGGGACGCCTGGAGCCAGCAGCAAGCCGATGTCGCGCGGGACCGCTACGTCTTCCGCAACGCACGCCTCAAGCGCGAACAAGCCGAAAACGAAGCGCGCCTTGCCGCCAAGGCGGCGGCCAAACTCGCTGCCGTCAGCGCCGAACAACCGGCTGACGACGCCGAACTCGCCGCACAGGCCCGCAAGAAGGCGATCATCCAGGCTGCGATTGAACGCGCGCGCCAGAAGCAGGCCGAGATGGCCGCGCGCGGGCAAGGTCCGCGCAACGTGACCGACGTGTCGGCGGATGTGCAAGCCCAGATTGACGAGGCCGAAGCGCGCCGCAAACGCATCGCCAGCCAGATCGAACACGGCACCAAACCCGACGCGGACAAACCCTGAACCCTGCCCGACGATGAATCCCGCCAAGCGCCACGCCATCTTCGAGACCCTGCGCGAGAACAACCCGACGCCGACCACCGAGCTGGAATACACCACGCCGTTCGAGTTGCTGATTGCGGTGCTCCTTTCGGCGCAGGCGACCGACGTTGGCGTGAACAAGGCGACGCGCAAGCTGTTCCCGGTGGCCAATACGCCCGCCAAGCTGCTGGCGCTGGGCGAGGAAGGCATCACCGAATACATCAAGACCATCGGGCTGTATCGCACCAAGTGCAAGCACATCCTGCAGACGTGCCGCATCCTGCTCGACCAATACGGCGGTGAAGTGCCGCGTGACCGCGCCGCGCTGGAAGAACTACCGGGTGTGGGCCGCAAGACGGCCAACGTGGTGATGAACACGGCTTTCGGCGAACCCACGATTGCCGTGGACACGCACATCTTTCGCGTGGCCAATCGCACCGGGCTGGCACCGGGCAAGAACGTGCTGGAAGTCGAGCTGAAACTGCTGAAGGTGGTGCCGGAAGCGTTTCGCCAGGATGCGCACCACTGGCTGATCCTGCATGGGCGCTACGTGTGCAAGGCGCGCAAGCCCGAGTGCTGGCATTGCGCCATCGAGCCACTGTGCGAATTCAGGCCGAAGACACCGGCGCCGAAGGAATAAAAAACGGGGACCGCCGCTGCTGAAGCGAGTCCCCGTTTTCTTTGCGCGACCAGTTGTCGATCAAACGATCTTGCACGCCTCTTCGAACGACAGGCGCGGGTTGCGCGGATGCAGCTTTTCGGCGTCGCCGTAGCCAATGTTCATGATGAAGTTGACCTTCCACTGGCCATCAGGGAAGAACGTCTCGTTCACCTTGTTGGCATCGAAGCCGGCCATCGGGCCGCAGTCCAGGCCCAGGGCACGCGCGGCGAGCACGAGATAGCCGCCCTGCAGCGAGCCGTTCATCAGCGCAGCCGCATTGATCTTGGCCTGATCGCCGGCGTACCAGGAACGCGCATCGGTATGCGGGAACAGCTTGGGCAGTTGCTCGTGGAATTGCGTGTCATACGCAACGATCACGGCCACGGGCGCCTGGCGAGTCTTTTCCTGATTGCCGGCCGACATGCACGGAATCAGGCGCTCCTTGGCGGCCGCGCTCTTGACGAACACGAAGCGGGCCGGCGTGCTGTTGGCGGCAGTCGGGCCGTACTTCACGGTGTCGTACAGCGTGTGCAGAAGTTCGTCGTCGACCGGCTTATCCAGCCATACGTTGTGGGTACGGGCTGCGTGGAACAGTTGGTCCAGCACGGACGGTTCAAGCATCGGCATTGCAAGGTGCTCCGGAAAGAGTTGAGGAGCGCATTGTAATGCGCTGTTTCCGCGCGCGCCGGACACCTGCACGCCCCGGATGGACATCCGGCACCCGCCAGGGCACGGATGCTTTAGAAAAAACGGCATGCCTTGTTTGTATTTAATCGCACTTATTGCGACGCGCCATGGCATGGGCATGGTGATTTTTACAGCCCATCGCACGCAATGAAAAAGAGCCCTTTACAACGGTTTGCTTACGAACTACTTTTTGGTTCGTCATTGTATTACCCGCAGGGTTGGACGTATCGGATTCGCGCCTGGTTTTAAAACAGGTGCGTGGCCGCATTCATCCCGACGTTTTCGCACAGCCCCTCCCAGGCTTTGCGCAAACCCCTGAGGGCTTTATCCCAAGGTCGTTTCTTTTTGAAATCCCCTCGGATTTCAGGGGCCTCTTTTGCCCAATAAAAAGCAATTGAATTAATTTCCGCGGACAAGGCGGGAAATCAGAATATTCGTTTCGCGCCACAGAGAAATGACAAAACGCAAAACGAATATGGAGCCCACTTAAAACTAGACGTTTTAAGTGATGGCGTTCGTCACCCTGAAGAAGGCCATTATCGCCATGAAAAAATCCAGGTTATCGACCAGTGATTTTGCAGGATTGTCTCGAACCCTTGGTGTATCGTTTGCGGCTGCGGCGCTGTCAGCCGTGCTGCTGGCGGGCTGCGGCGGCGGCGACTCGTCCGCCACGGCCAACCCCAGCGGCGTTGCCGCCAACGCCGGCAACGCAACCACCCAGCCGGTGACGGCCGCCGTGCCGCCCGACCAGCCTTACGTCGACCCGAACGTCTACGGCACCGGGCCCAACGACGCCCTGGCTGCCGACCCGGGTGAGAGCGCAGCCATCACCCACCATACAGTCACAATCGGTGGCAAGAGCATCGCCTACACGGCCACCGCCGGCCACCTGACGACCATCGACCCGGTTACGTCGCAATCCAACGCGACGATGTTCTACGTGGCGTACACGCAGGACAACCCGGACCCCTCGAAACCGCGTCCGGTGACGTTCTTCTATAACGGCGGCCCTGGTTCGTCGTCGGTGTTCCTGCTGCTCGGCTCGTTCGGGCCTAAGCGCCTGCAGTCGTCGTTCCCGAACTTCACGCCGCCGGCGCCGTACAAACTGCCCGACAACCCGGACAGCCTGCTCGACCGCTCCGACCTCGTGTTCATCAACCCGGTCGGCACTGGTTATTCAGCCGCCATTGCACCGGCCAAGAACAAAGACTTCTGGGGCACCGACCAGGACGCGCATTCCATCGACCGCTTCATCCAGCGCTACCTGACCAAGAACTCGCGCTGGAATTCGCCCAAGTTCCTGTACGGTGAGTCGTATGGCACGGCGCGCAGTGCGGTGCTGTCGTGGGTGCTCCATGAAGACGGTATCGAACTGAACGGGATCACGCTGCAATCGTCGATTCTCGACTACGCGAATGCGCTCTCGGCCGTCGGCACCTTCCCGACACTCGCCGCAGATGCCTTCTACTGGAAGAAGACGACACTCAACCCGGCACCGACCGATCTCGACAGCTACATCGTCCAGGCCCGCAACTACGCCGACAACACGCTCGCACCGCTGGCGCAAGCGCCGAGCGCCGCGGATGGCGGCTTCGTCAACGTGCGCCTGAACCTGAACCTGGCGACGGCGCAGACGATGGGCTCGTACATCGGCACCGATCCGGTCTCGCTGATCCAGACGTTCGGCAATCCGGCGGCGCTCGGCAACGTACCGTCGCAGAACAACAACCCGCCGTACACGTTCTTCCTGACGCTCAACCCAGGCATCCAGATCGGCCAGTATGACGGCCGCGCCAATTACACGGGCCAGGGCATCGCGCCGTTCATCCTGCCGAACTCGGGCAGCAACGATCCGTCGATCTCGAACATCGGTGGCGCGTATACGGTGCTGTGGAACAGCTACCTGAACACCCAGCTCAAGTACACGTCGACCTCCTCGTTCGTGGACCTGAACGACGCCGTGTTCAACAACTGGGACTTCAGCCACATCGACCCGACGGGCGCCAACAAGGGCGGTGGCAACACGCTGTACACCGCCGGCGACCTCGCCTCGACGATGAGCCTGAATCCCGACCTGAAGGTGCTGCAGGCCAGCGGCTATTTCGACGCCGTCACGCCGTTCCACCAGACCGAGCTGACGCTGGCGCAAATGCCGCTCGACCCGACGCTCAAGGCGAAGAACCTGACGATCAAGAACTACCCGTCGGGCCACATGATCTATCTGAACGATGCGTCGCGCACCGCGCTCAAGGGTGACCTCGCTTCGTTCTACGATGGCGTGATGGCCGATCGTCCGGCCCTGATGCGGGTGCAGAGCCTGCAACGCCTGCCGGCCGGGCAGAAGAAGTAATCGCCTCAAGGCAGAAAGCAAAACCGCCCAGTTCACGCTGGGCGGTTTTTCTTTGGAGTGAGGATCCGGCTTCAGGCCATGTCATCCACGCTGTGGCCGGCAGGTTTCGCGTCTGCACGCGTGAGCCAGAGCACGCCCGCCAGGATCAATGCGCCGCCCGCCATCTGCATGGGCGCGATCGATTCGCCGAGCAGCAATGCCGCCAGAAGCACCGTCACCACCGGCTCCAGCGTGGACAGCATCGACGCCTGCGCCGCTCCCAGCTTCTGCAAGCCGGCAAAGAACGTCAGGATCGCCACCACCGTCGACAAGCCCGCAATGGCCAGTGCCGCCGCCCAGCCACCCAACGTGCCGGGCAGGTGCGCAGGCGCGCCGGCCAGCGCCATGCTCGTGTAGACGACGGCCGCAGCGGTACAGATGACGGTCGTACACGCCAGAGGATCCAGCCCGCGCGTGACACGTGCACCGACCGTGATGTAGATCGAGTAGATCACCGCGGAAGCCACACCCAGCGCAATACCGAGCAGGCTACCGCCCGAGAGGCCCGCGCCGCCCACCGTCAGCCCCGCCCCGACCGAGCACAGCCCCAGCGCGATGATCGCCGTGGCGGTCAGCCGCTCGCGCAGGAAAATCGCCGCCAGCACCGTCACGAACATCGGATACAGATACAGCAGCAGCGCCACCAGGCTGGCCGGCGCGTAGTTCAATGCCGTGAAAAACGCGAACGACTGCCCCGCGTAGCCGATGCCGCCCATTGCCGCCAGCCCCGCCACGCGCGACCACGGCGGTATGCCGATGCGACGAACACGCATCACCACCATCAGCGCCGCCGCCGCGATCACGAAGCGCACGATCAGCAGACCGACCACATTGGCATCACTCGCATAGGCGTAGTGCGTGAAGATGGCCATCGCGCCGAATGAAGCGGCGGACACGGCGATCAGCAGCACGCCGAGGAGCTTGTCGGCGGCGCGCGCGGCGAGGGAGGAATCGGTCGGTTGTCTCATGGCGTGCGGCGTTTTTGTTTGGGGTCGCCGTCTGCGGGTGCGGGGCGCCATTGTAGCGTCGGCGTCTCGCCAAGCTGCCGGCGGGCATCCAGGCGCGCCGGTACAATGGCGAAATCATGTTCAATCCCTCCCGCGACGAAGTCCGTCAATTCTTCTGCGGCGCGTGGCGCAAGCACCGCCAGGCAGAAATCCTCACGCCGCTCGAAGCCATGGCGCTCGACTGGATGCTGCAGCATCCCGAATACCACGACACCCTGGAAGCCGGCGACGAAGCGCTCGCCCGCGACTACACGCCGGAAAGCGGCCAGAGCAACCCGTTCCTCCACCTGTCGATGCACCTGTCGATCAGCGAGCAGGTATCGGTGGATCAGCCACGCGGTATTCGCGCCGCTTATGAAGCCCTGGCCCAGCGGCTCGACTCGCCTCACGAGGCACAGCATCAGGTGATGGAATGCCTGGGCCAGATGCTGTGGACGGCGCAGCGCACCGGCCTGCCTCCCGACGGCGAGGCCTATATCGAATGCGTGCGCAAACGCGCCACTGCCCGCTGAATCCGACGCCATAAAAAAACCGCTCCGAAGAGCGGTTTTTCTTTACCGGCGATGCCGCATTACTTCTTGAGCACCAGCGAACCCGGCAGCGATTCGATGTACGCGGCAATGTCCTTCAGCTCGGCCTGCGTGAACGGACGTGGCTTGCCATCGGCGCCGATGGTCGCGGGGTTGCTGTTGACCTGGCCTGCCATGATGGCGTTGCTGCGGCCCACCAGCGGGTTGTTGCTGGTCTGATAGGCCAGCAGCGCGTGATAGATGTAGTCGCCGTGCTGGCCGGCGAGCTTCGGATAGTCCGGCGAAATCGGAGCGTTCAGGCCAGCACCATGGCAGGCCACGCAGGCGCCCTTCTCCACCAGCTGCTTGCCCTTTTCAATATCAGCAGCCTGTGCCGACACGGCCGCGGCCAGCATCAGCGCGCCCAGATTGAACGAGATTGCGAGCGAGATCTTCTTCATGTTCTTCCTCGTCACTTCTGGGGGTTGTTCTGGGTAGCGGCCGTCTGCTGCGAGTAATACGCGGCAAGGTTGGCGATGTCCTGGTCGGTCAGCGAGCCGGCGATGGCGCGCATGGTCGGGTGCTTGCGGTCACCCTTCTGATACGCATGCAGCGCGCTTTCGATGTACTTGGCGTTCTGGCCGCCCAGATAGGGCACGCGATACACCTCGGGGAACGACGTCTTGTAGTCGGGGATGGCATGGCAGCCGATACACATGGCGACCTTGTTTTCGGCGGCGGCCGCGTTGCCCTGAACGTCGGCTGCGGCAGCGCTGTTGGCTGCGGCGGACAGTACGCCGAATGTGCCCAAGGCGGCCACCATGGTGAGGATCTTTTTCATCTCGTTCTTAAGCGTGGAGTTTCAGAATCCTGCTCGCCCTGCCGGCTTGGCTCGTCTCAGCCGGCTGTCTCGCTGGGCGCATTCACCCGCCGTTGGCAACTGGCCAGAGGACGGTCATTTGAGGTGCGTCAAACCGGCGCATTGTACCGCACCGTTTTTTTGCCAGTCCAGTTAGGGCTCCCGTGACTTGACAGCAAGGAATGGCGGGGCCGCCCGCCCCCTGCGGCCGCCCGGCGTCAAACAGCCAAATGCTCTTATACTGGCCGTTTCCAAATCTTTTACCGCTCAGTAGGCTTGCACGATGAACACCACCACCTCGCCTGCCCCATCCGACCAGCGCTCACGCTTCGAAGGCTCCGACCAGTACGTCGCCACCGACGACCTCAAGCTCGCCGTCAATGCGTCGATGACGCTGCAGCGCCCGCTGCTCATCAAGGGCGAGCCGGGCACGGGCAAGACCATGCTGGCCGAGGAAGTGGCCGCCGCGCTGGGCATGCCGCTGCTGCAGTGGCACGTGAAATCGACCACCAAGGCACAGCAGGGCCTGTACGAATACGACGCGGTCTCGCGCCTGCGCGACTCGCAGCTGGGCGACAAGGAAAGTAGCAACCGGGTCCACGATATCCGCAACTACATCGTCAAGGGCGTGCTGTGGCAAGCCTTCGAGGCGGATAAACCTGTCGTACTGCTGATCGACGAGATCGACAAGGCCGACATCGAGTTCCCGAACGACTTGCTGCGCGAGCTGGATCGCATGGAGTTCTACGTGTACGAAACGCGCGAAACCATCCGCGCCAAGCACCGCCCGCTGGTGATCATCACGTCGAACAACGAGAAGGAACTGCCCGACGCCTTCCTGCGCCGCTGCTTCTTCCACTACATCAAGTTTCCGGATGCCGAGACGATGCAGGCCATCGTCGACGTGCACTACCCGGGCATCAAGCCGGCGCTCGTGAAGGCCGCATTGGACGCGTTCTACGAGATGCGCAATCTGCCGGGACTGAAGAAGAAGCCGTCTACGTCCGAGCTGATCGACTGGCTCAAGCTGCTGTTGGCCGAAGATATTCCGCCGGAATCGCTGCGCAGCCAGGACAAGAACGCCGCGATTCCGCCGCTGCACGGCGCGCTGCTCAAGAACGAGCAGGATGTGCACCTGTTCGAGCGCCTGGTGTTCATGAATCGCGCCAACCGCTGAGCGAGTCCGACCATGCCGCGCCTGATCGAGCCCGTCACGCTGTCCGGCCAGCACGCTTGCCTGGAGCCGCTCGGGCCAGAACATCTGGATGACGTGCGCGCCGCGGCCGCTGATGGTGAGCTGTGGAAGCTCTGGTACACCTCGGTGCCCTCGCCTGACAAGACCGGCGATTGGCTGGCCATTGCCCTGGACATGCGCGAACGCCTCGGCGCCATGCCGTTCGTCGTGCGCGAGATGCGCGATGGGCAACCCGGCAAGGTGGTCGGCGCCACACGCCTCTTCAACGTGGATGAAGCCAACCGCCGGCTGGAAATCGGCCACACGTGGTACGCAGCATCTGTCCAACGCACGGCCGTCAACACGGAATGCAAGCTGTTGCTGCTCACGCACGCGTTCGAAACGCTGCGCTGCATTGCGGTGGAATTCCGCACGCACTGGATGAGTCACCAGAGCCGCGCGGCCATCGCCCGCCTGGGCGCCAAGCAGGACGGCGTGCTGCGCAATCACCAACGCATGCCGGACGGCAGCTTCCGCGACACGGTCGTGTTTTCAATCATCGAATCGGAATGGCTGACCGTGAAACGCCATCTGCAATACAAGCTGGAGCAACCGCGCGCCTAAGCGCCGGAGGACCACCATGCTCATCGATTTCTTCTTCACGCTGCGGCACGCCAAGCTGCCGGTCTCGGTCAAGGAATACCTGACGCTGCTTGAAGGGCTCAAGCAGCAGGTCATCGCGCCGTCGCTCGACGAGTTCTACTTCCTGGCGCGCATGACGCTGGTAAAGGACGAAAAGCATTTCGACAAGTTCGACCAGGCGTTCGGCGCTTACTTCAAGGGCGTGGAAGGTGCGGTGGATTGGCGCGCGGACATCCCGCTGGACTGGCTCATCAAAAAGCTGGAGCGCGAGCTGTCACCAGAGGAGAAGGCCAAGATCGAAGCCATGGGCGGCCTCGACAAGCTGATGGAGCGCCTGAAGGAACTGCTGAACGAGCAGCACGAGCGCCACGAAGGCGGCAACAAGTGGATCGGTACCGGCGGCACGTCGCCCTTCGGGCACGGCGGCTACAACCCGGAAGGCATCCGCATCGGCGGGCCATCGAAGGGCAACCGCACCGCCGTCAAGGTATGGGAAGCACGCGCATACAAAGACTACGACGACACCGTTGAACTCGGCACGCGCAACATCAAGGTGGCGCTGCGGCGCCTGCGCAAGTTCGCGCGTGATGGTGCGGACATTGAGCTGGACCTGGACGACACGATCCACTCCACTGCCGCCAACGCCGGCCTGCTCGACATCAAGATGCGCCCCGAGCGGCACAACAACGTCAAGGTGCTGATGCTGATGGATGTGGGCGGCTCGATGGACGACCACATCAAGCGCGTGGAAGAGCTCTTCTCCGCCGCCAAGACCGAGTTCAAGCACCTCGAGTATTACTACTTCCACAACTGCGTCTACGAATGGCTGTGGAAGAACAACCGGCGCCGCCATGCGGAGCGCTTCTCCACGTGGGACGTCATCCGCAAGTACCCGCCGGATTACAAGCTGATCTTCGTGGGCGACGCGACCATGAGCCCGTACGAAATCCTCCAGGCTGGCGGCTCGGTCGAATACAACAACGCCGAAGCCGGCGCCACGTGGCTCAAGCGGCTGATCGAACAGTTTCCTAAATTCGTCTGGCTCAACCCCGAGCCGGAAGGCTTGTGGGAATACCGCCAGTCCATCTCAGTCATCAACCAGATCGTGAAGACGCGGATGTATCCGGTGACGATTGCCGGGTTGGAATCTGCGATGCGGCTGCTATCCAAGTGATTTTTTCGGGAAGCCTGTTTCGCTATTCGCCGCCCACCGATGCCGGCATCATTCGCCTCAGCGGTCCGGCAACATAGCGTGGGCCGCCTCGACGATTCGTCGCGCCTCTGCTGAACGCTGCTGAGGCGGCACGCCAAGCTGTTCTGCAACGTGCGCAGCCAGCCCAAGAATCTGGGCCCGATCCCCAGGAACAGCAAGCTTGCCCTTCACCCGTTGCGAGAAGTTTCTGTCAAGAACGTGCTGCTCACGCCAGTGACCAACACCGCTTGGCAAGACAGAATCGATAAAGGCAGCGAAGCGAGCGGTAGGCCGGGCTTCACTTTGCACGCGCCGGGCGATTTCCGCGGGGCCTGCAGAACGTGCCTCCAGAACCAGATCGTTGGCTGCAATACGGGCGTCGCGGCCCGTTTCCGCATTGAAGTGCAGCGTAGTTTCCAGGCCGTCGCGACGCTTGGCGAAGCGGCCGTCGGATGCGAGCACCGCGGGCCCAGCGGCCCAGGCGTCCATCACGACCGTTCGCTCCGGCTGTTCGGCAGCGGCGGCAGCTGGCACCCGGCCTTCTGCCCACGCGTGTCCTGCGGCCGGATCACTCACGTAATGCACCTCTTCGCCGGGCGCCAACCGGCGACTGTGATAAACGCTCGTCGTGCTGGTGTGCTCGCCACAATTTCCTGCGCCAAATACCGATGCTGCCGCGGCGGAATACGGCGCACGCTGGTTGAACGCATTCCAGGGTATCTTCGCTTTCCGTTCACGTTCCAGCCTGAAGGTCCGCGCTGCGTTCGTTCGCCACGTACTTTCGTTGTGCGTGGCTCGCACGTCCACGTCGACGTTGCCGCGACCATGCTTAAGCAATTGGCGGGTCTCGTTCACGCTGGCGTTCGCCAGGCGAAGGCGAGATATTTCCGATGCGGCCACCGGGCGCCCATCCACTGCACGCGCAAGCAGGTACGCAGCGAGTGCCAACTCAGTATCGGAAATCTTGGCCGGCGCGGCGGAAACCCGTGCCGATCCGCCGGCACGCGAGGTGGGAAGACTCGCAAACGCTGGGGAACGCGTGCGCGCCGTCGGTTGACTTGTCCCTTCTTGAACCGTGCGCTCTGTTGGGGATACAGACGATGGCAACGGCGAGAGACTGCGCGATGGCTCACCTGTGATTTTCTTGTGCATGCCGGACCTCCAATCAGAGGTCGAAGGCTACCGGAGTCTCGCCGTCGATCTGCGAGCGCACGCGAAAGACCGGATCAGGCGACGAAACCGGATGACGATGCAGTGCGCTGCGTATTCCTGTCCGGGAAAGCGCCAATTACCTGACGCGTAATCGACACCATCCACGCCGGCGCCGAAGATGAAGCCATCCAGCGCAATCGCTCATCCCCGCGCTGGCAGAGCTTCCCACTTCGAACGGAGAAACGCCATGACTGCCACCCAACTCGCCGCCAACGACACGCTCGCCGATACGCTGGTCGACCGTTACATCGCCGCGTGGAACGCGACGGACGCTGCCCAGCGCAGCGCCCTCGTCGCGCAGACCTGGACAGAGGGCGCCACGTATGTCGATCCGCTCATGCAAGGCACCGGCCATGACGGCATCGACGCGCTGATTGCAGGCGTGCAGGCCAAGTTCCCCGGCTTCCGCTTTGCGCGCGACGGCGGCGTGGATGTTGTGCAGGACACGATCCGCTTCCGCTGGACGCTCGGCCCGGAGGGCCAGGCACTGGTCAAGGGCACCGATTTCGTGCGCATTGACGGTGGCCGCATGCAGATGGTGACCGGCTTCATTGACCAGATGCCCGGCATGGGCGAGGCAGCCTGAGCCCTCCCCCCAAAAGCAAACGCCCCGCAATGCCGGGGCGTTTTGCATTGGCTGCGTGTAGAGATCAGATGGACAGCGCGTCTTCCTGGCCGGCATTGGCACGGCGCAGTCCGTCTGCCCAGCCTTTGGTCGGCAGCTTGAGTGAGGCCTGCAGCGCAGCGGCACGCGCCTGCACGGCTTCCCAACTAACGTGCAGCGGCGGGCCATTGAACGCCAGCGCAATCACGTTGCCGTCGTGCACCTCTGGGAAGACCAGCACGCGGTTGTCGAACGCATCGCAAATGCGCTCGATATTGCGCGGGAAACTGGTGTGGTCGCCAAACAGATTGATCGTCATCACGCCCGGCGAGCGCAGTACCTGGCGGCAAGCCTTGTAGAACGCCGGCGTATCCAACACGGGGCCGCGCGCGGTGGCGTCATACAGGTCGATCTGCAGTGCATCGACGGTGCCATGGTGGCTGGCGTCCATCACCCAGTCGTAGGCATCCTGCTCAAGCACGCTCAAGCGCGCGTCGTCAAACGGCATGCCAAACATGCTGCGCGCCGCGACGATCACGGACGGGTTCAACTCCACCGCCGTCACCTGCGCGGGCGCAAGTTGGCGGTGGCAGAACTTCGTCAGCGCGGCAGCGCCAAGACCGAGCTGCACGATGTGGAAATCCGGTCGCGCGGCCGGATCGAGAAACAGCAACCACGCCATCATCTGCTGTGCGTATTCCAGTTCGATGACATCGGGCTTGGACAGGCGCATCGCGCCCTGCACCCATTCGGTACCGAAGTGCAGATAGCGCACACCGGCCAGTTCAGAGAACGTGACCGGCGCAAAGCGCGGGGCCATGCGCTTCGGTTCGTCATCGTGGTCCAGGCGGTCTTCGCGCTTTGCGCGAGCCGGGCGGCGCGAGGCGACGGCCTCGATGGATTTACGTTTCAGCAGCGTCATAAAGCGGATCAACGGGAAGAAGACTGAGCGGCAGCAGCGCGCTGCAGCCACTCGCGATTGTGGTCTTTGGCATAGCGCGTCCAGTGCTTGGCGTCGCGCAGAATCTCTTCAAACAGGGCCTGCGCGCGCTGTTTGTCGGCGGCGTTGTTCTGCGCGAGCAGCCATTCGCCGAAGAGGCAACGGGCGGCGGCATCATTCGCACAGGTCAGGGCTTGCTCGAACGCTTGACGCGTATTCGGCGCATTTGTCGCGGCCAATGCGCGCGCGTACAGCAATGTCGGCTCGGGTTGCTGGCGCGTCACGCGATGCGCTTCGAACAGTTTGTCGAGCGTGCCTTTGGCGAGCGCCGCATCGCCCGTGGCGAACTGCGCGCGTGCCAGACCCAGCAGCACGGCCGGGTCGCCGGCAAACGGGCCCGTAGCGGCCTGCTCGAAATGCTCGCGCGCCTCCTTGGCATCGCCGGCATCCAGGAGTGCTTCGCCCAAGCGCAGGCGGTGTTGCACGGTTGGCGCGCGGTCGAAATCGTTGCGCGCTTCGCGCACGGCACGGTTCGGGTCGATCAGTTGTGTCACCGCGCGGCTGGCAACGCGTGCGCCGCGCGAGTGGCGCATCTCGGGCAGATAGATGGCGAAGAAATACACCACGCTGCCCAGCAATGGAAACGCAAAGAGGATGAACAACCAGTACATGTTCTGGTTGTTGCGCACAACATGCACCGCAAAGAACAGCGCGACGATGACGTGAAACCCGATTCCGAGAAACGGCATGTGAAGGCCCGATAGTGAAATGCACCGACGCCCCCCGCGTCGGCCACGGGCGCGATTGTGACAGATGCGCTGCGGCGCGGGTGTGACGCGCCCTTAACGTTTGCGCATTGACACCCCCCGAACCCACATGGAGCCAAGCCTGACAGTCGGCCAATCAATAAACGCCGGCGCCTGTCATCAGGCAGCCGGCGTTGTATTTGACTTTGAAGCAAGGCGCTTCTTAGGGGCGCCCGAGAAAATCCATCTTGCCGATCTCCACACCGTTATGACGCAGCAGCGCGTAAGCCGTGGTGATATGGAAATACAGGTTCGGCAGCACGAAGCCACGCAGGTAATCAATGCCCGTGAACTGCAGTTCGCGCGTCGGGCTCTTGAGCGTGATCTGGCGATCTTCGCTGCCGGCAAATGCCGCGGGGTCGATGCTGTTGACGAACTCCAACGTCTTGGCAATGCGCGCCTTCAGCTCTGGAATGGTCGTCTCCACATCCGGGTACGACGGCACCTCGTTGCCCGACAGACGCGCCGCACCGCCCTTGGCCTGGTCACAGGCAATCTGCACCTGCCGCGGAAACGGATGCATGTCCGGCGCCAGACGCGCGGTCATCAGATTTGCCGGGTCGAACTTCTTCGCTTCTGCGTGGGCAGCAGCCTTGTCGAGCAGGGCCGACAGGTTACCCAGCATGCGGTTCACGGTCGGGACCAGAAACTCGTACATCGAAGGTGTGGTCATGGAGGTGATTTCCTTGGTATGCATCGTTGGGGCCGCCGACGATCTTCTGCACGATCCGCCGGCGCCGCGCTTCCTTGCGCAGGGGCACAGTGTAGGCCAGCGATTCCGCCGCTGCATGACGCACGCGCACGCCTCGTCATGAGGCATTTGGCACGAGATTAGTGCAGCAGATCCTTTCGACGTGTGCTGATCGACGGGGCCGCCTGCATCTCTCGCGTGGCATGGCTATTGCATCGGCAAGGACAAGGCCAACGGCGGCCTTGATCCACTTTGGCACATCGCAATGACACGCTCCGCAGGGGGCGTCCGGGGCAACGGCGCTCCGAGGCGACACGGCACGACCCGGGCAACCGGTGCGTCGCCAGCTCGCTTCGGAGCGCTTTTTTTTTGGCCGACGCGCGGCATCAGCCGTCGGCACCACCACCAAGGCAATGACATGAACGCTTCCTCCACCCCGGCTTCTGGGGCCGATGTGTCCGTCGAGACCATTGGCGAGCTGATCAACCTGTCCGGACGGCAACGCATGCTGTCGCAGCGGATCGTGCTGCAAATGGTGTTGGCCGCTCAGGGTCACGCCGCAGCGCTCGACATCGCACGGTCATGCCTGGCGACATTCGCGTCGGCACACACCGATCTTGTCGAGGGCAATGCGCGCCTGCCCGGGGCATTCTCGGACGCGCTGCGTCAGCTCTACTTCGGCAAGCTGCGTGGTGATGCACGTGTCCGCGAGTTCATCGTACTGGTCAAAAGCGGTATCGATGCCTTGTCGACCGGCACGACACAACGCAACACGTCTCTCGATGCCATCGTGGCGCAGGCCACGCCCATGCTGGAACTTCTGCAGACCATCACACAGGCCTATCAAGAGGAGATGCACGTGTGCGAAGTCGCGCTGCGAAAGCGTCAGGCAGAGATCGCCGCGCACCTCGGACGCATCTCCATGCAGGCCAACATCGTCGCCATGAACGCGCGCGTCTCGGCCGCAAGGGCGGGCCCATATGGGCGCGAGTTCTCAGTGATCACTACGGTGCTCGCGGACATCATCCAGGAGATGGACCTGTTGATCCGCAATGTCGTCGGGACCGACGATGCCGCGCAGCCCGGTGCAGGCACGCGCCGGCCATCGACGCCGGCATCTCGCACGTTCGGGCACATGTCGCTGCGTTGATCATGAGACGGAGAACCGCTTGAAACCCTATCTGCAATTCATCCGCTTGCTTGTGTGCTCCGCCCTGCTGTCGGGGCTGATGGGGAGCGCGTGCGCGCAACCGCTGACGATCAACGCGGCCATCAACAAGGCGGGCCGCCAGCGCATGCTGTCGCAGCGCATGGCCAAGGCGTATTGCCAGATCGGCCTGGGCGTGGAGGTCGAGCGATCGAAGAAGATTCTCGAACAATCCGTCGCGCTCTTTGATCGGCAACTCACGGAATTGAAAGCATTCGCGCCCACGCCCGAGATCAAGGACACCTACGCCAAACTTGAACAGATGTGGTTCGTCTACAGGCAGTTGCTGACAGGCGGTGACCCGAACATCGACAACGCGAAGAAGATCGCCCAAGCCAGCGAGGACGTTCTGAAGCTCGCGCAACAGGGCACAGTGCTGCTGGAGAAGCACTCGGGCACGGCAACGGGCAAGCTGATCAACGTGGCCGGCCGTCAGCGGATGCTTTCGCAGCGCATTGCCAAGCTGAGCATGTTCCGGGCGTGGGACATTACCTCTGCGCAGATGACGCAGGATCTCGATTCAGCCATGAAGGAATTTACCGCCGCTCAGGCCTTCCTCACGTCTGCGCCGCAGAACTCCGGGGCAATCAACAGTGAGTTGCAACTGGCCAGCACGCAGTGGCTGTTCTTTGCCGAAGCGCTCAAGCAGACCGAAGGCACGCGCGCAGAGCAGTTGCGCAACGTTGCCACAACCAGCGAACGCATTCTTCAGGTAATGGATGACGTGACTGGCCTGTACGAGGGGCTGGCCAGATAGCAGAGCGCTACGACAGCCAACCACGCAGCGCTTGCCACGCCACCAACTTCTTGGCGTACGGCACGGCTGCATAAGCAGGACTGCTGGAAGGGAGTTTGAGGATGGTATGCCGGTCGCCGATGTGGCCCAGCGCCTTCACACCAATGCGCGCGGCGTATTCCATGCCCGGCAGGTCCTGGCCGATCACCTCGCCGGCCAGGCGCCAGAACTGGTTGATATTCTGGTTAATTTGACACCTGTGCTGCAAGCTTCTCGCCCAGAATGATTGCGAACGACCCCGCCCGGGACCACCGTGTTGCGAAGATGGCTTGAACTGAGTGGACGTAGGGTCAAAACTCCATCAGGTCCTTGGCAACGACCACTTGTCCGGAGAAGAATTTCTTCACCTCAGGCACATAGCGCTGATAATCGTCATGCTCGTTGACCGTAGGCAACAGGTGCGTAAGCACCACCGTTTTGACATGAGCGCGTGCCGCCATTCTTCCGACCGCATCCGGCGTTAGATGCTCCTCGACTTCATGCCGCATGAGCGCCGCCTGTTGCTCCGGTGTCATGCCTTGCCAAGTCCCGTTCTTGATGAACACCTGCTTCACGTCTTCGCTTGAGCCCACCTCCGACACGAGGGTATCGGCGTCCCTTGCCAGCTCAGTCACTGCGTCGCTGGGGCCAGTGTCACCGGTAAAGACAATGACACGGTCGGGGGTCTGGAAACGGTACGCATAGGATTTGTACTTGCCGTAGTACGGGCTGCCTTCAGGAATATGGAAGTGCGTGTTCTCCACAGCAGTGACCTTGATGTTCTGGTCCTGGTAGATCAGCCCCGGCGCAACGTCATGGCCAACGAACACATCGCCAAGCGGTGTGCGCCTACCTTCGGCCCAGCGGATTTCCGCATTCACCGTGAAATATTGAATGGCGCCTTTCACGAGCGCGGTGGTCCCGGGCGGGCCGTAGACGTCGATGGGATCATGGCGCTGAAAATCCCATGCCACTGACATGAGTGCACCCAGACCTGCAGTGTGATCGTCGTGGCCGTGCGTGATGAACACTTTCCCGATCTGCCGGAAATTAGCCCCCGCCTGCGTCACTCGGCGCAGCACGCCATCACCGGCGTCTACAAGGTAGTACGTCCCGTTGACGATCAACAGATTCGACGACTGCGCCCGGTCCTTGGCGGGAATCGGCCCACCGCGCGTACCGAGCGTGATGAGGTGCGTGCCGGTTCGGGTCTCCGTTGCTTCGCCGCTCGCTCGCCTAAGAGGGAGGAGGCTCAAGACAACGATGCTCGCAAGCAACAACTGGCCGATTTTCATCTCCATCTCCATCACTCGAACGATGCCGACCAAAATCAAAAACATCTGATTGAACGACCTAACGACCCGTCACCATCCATTATCAAAATGGTTGCCGACGCTTGGCAAAGACACACCAAGATCCATTCCGTCGATGGCGGGGCAGGACTTTCCTGAGCATGCGTTCCAGGCGACGCCACGACGAAAGCCAGGGCCACAGTCGCCATTGCCAGTCGACACGTATGTCGGAGCGCGGTCGCTGGGTAGTGCGCTGAAGCAATGTGGAGCAACATTCATGCTGACATCGGCAGGACAAGGTTTTCGGGTTCATGATCGCCACGGAGAGCCGATTCCGAGCCCAAGCCGTATCAGAACTGAAACAATGCCGACGGTATCGAGTGGGCGCGCTGACCGAGAACCGGCTTACGGGAACGCGTACGGCGATGGCTGAACATCAAGTCAAGCATACGGCGCAGCCATGCACATCAGTCTATGCAGTTCGCAGGTTGCTTCATGCTTGAATGACTTTGGCCTGGAATCAATCCCGCCGCTGGCCCCGCGGCCCCGAAACCCCGGCCGTACAAGCACCGGTACGAATCTTGCCGACCTCCGCAGATCACGCAACGTACGTGGCAGGGATCGTTGAACGCTTCACTGAAGAAACTCCAAGCCAATGCAATGGCATGGTTAAGGCGATTTACTCGAGGTGGGGGGCTTGATCTGTGACCATGCCGACGAAGCGATCTTAGTATCCGGAGAACAAAGGCCTTGCCAGTCGCGCGCCTACGGAGAACATGATGAGTAAGATCGTTGTCTTGACACTCAGCTTCACCTGCGTCGCTCCTGTCGTTGCACTGGCGCAGGAGTACAACTGCTCAGCACAGACGCTCAACGGCGAATACATCTTCGCCGGCCGCGGGTTTATCGAACCAGGCGAACCTGGGGTGCAGCGGGTGCACAGCGGTGTACTGATCTTCGACGGCGCTGGCAATGTTGCAGGTAAGCAATCATCAAGTCGCGGCGGGAAAATCAGCCGAGACAAGCTGCAGGGTACCTATGCACTTGATGCCAATTGCTCCGGAACGGCAACTTTTAGCTCGGTAGCAAAACCTGGCAGCCAAATTCATTGGGATCTGTATGTCACCCGAGGCGGCAAGATGGGACATATGGTTCGCATGGATGACGCAAGCATGGCGGTCCGCACCTTTCAAAAAGAGTAGACCGAACCTACAGCCCTCCCTTGCCCAACGCCGTAGATCGTTGACAGTCAGTCCCGGGGATGGAAACCCGGCGTCGGGCAATGCCAATTCAAGACGTATCGCACTTAACAACAATCACGATTTATTGGCACCGCCAACATCAGTCAGCTTTACCGAGCCATGACTCCAACTCCCGCCAAGCATACAGTTTCTCCGCATACGGCATCGTATGCGCCGGACTGCTGGAGGGGAGCCGGACGATCCGATAACTACCGCCATGCGAGCCGAGCGCTTTCAAGCCGATGCGCTCTGCAGTCCCGCCGTTGAAGGCGATTACCGCCAGGTTTGGCAACGAGGCAATCAAGCTGGAGAGGTCGTTGCCAGCATGGTCACGGATCTTGCTGTCGAGACTGCCTTCTCGCTTGGCCTCGGCCACCACATCCCACAAGCCGATGCGATGCGCTAGCAGCGCCTTCAAGCGCGCGGCGTATTCCATGCCCGGCAGGTCCTGGCCGATCACCTCGCCGGCCAAGCGCCAGAACTGGTTGTGCTTGTAAGCGTAGTACTGCGATTGCGCAAGCGATGCTTCGCCAGGTAGGCTGCCGAGGATCAGCACGCGCGTGTGCGCGTCGACCACGGGCGGAAAGCACCGCTTGAGCGTCACGCGGGGCGTCAGGCCAGCAGGCGGTTCACGCGTTGCACGTAGGCTGCCGGGTCGGCCAATGCGCCACCCTCGGCCAACAGCGCCTGATCGAACAGCACATGCAGGCGATCTTCAAACGCGGCGCGATCGGCGTCGTTGCCGGTCACGGTTTCCAGCAGCGCGAGCTTGCGCACGAGCGGGTGCGTCGGGTTCAGTTCCAGCACCGGCTTGCTGTCGGGCGCTTGTTGGCCGGCCTGCTTGAGCAGACGCGCCAGCGTGCCGCTGATATCGCCCTCATCGGCCACGAGGCACGACGGCGAATCGGTCAGGCGATGCGTGATCCGCACGTCCTTGGCCTTGTCGCCCAGCACCGCCTTGGCACGCTCAACCAGCGCCTTGAACTCGCCCTCCACCTTGGCGTGCTCGGCCTTCTCGGCCTCGTCTTCCATCGCACCCAGGTCGAGATCACCCCGCGCCACCGACACCAGTTCCATCTCTTCGAAGTCGTGCAGGAACGAGAGCATCCACTCGTCCACGCGGTCGGTCAGCAGCAGCACTTCCACGCCCTTCTTGCGGAAGATTTCCAGATGCGGGCTCGACTTGGCAGCCGTCCAGTTTTCGGCCGTCACGTAGTAGATCTTGTCTTGGCCTTCCTTCATGCGGCCGATGTAATCCGCCAGCGAGACGGTCTGGGCGCTGTCTTCGTTGTGCGTGGAAGCAAAGCGCAGCAGCTTGGCAATGCGGTCCTTGTTGGCGTGGTCTTCGCCGATGCCTTCCTTGAGCACCTGGCCGAAGTTCTGCCAGAACGTGGCGTACTTTTCCTTCTCGGCCGCGTCATCCGACTCGGCCATCGATTCGAGCATGCCCAGCACGCGCTTGGTGGAGCCTTCCCGGATGGCCTTCACATCGCGGCTTTCCTGCAGGATTTCGCGCGAGACGTTCAGCGGCAAATCGGCCGAATCGATCACGCCCTTCACGAAGCGCTGATAGGCCGGCAGCAGTTGCTCGGCGTCGTCCATGATGAAGACACGCTTGACATACAGCTTCAGGCCGCTGCGGCGCTCGCGGTCCCACAGGTCGAACGGCGCGTTGGTCGGGATGTACAGCAGTTGCGTGTATTCGCTGCGGCCTTCCACACGGTTGTGCGTCCATGCCAGCGGCTTGCCGTTTTCGTGGGCGATGTGCTGATAGAAGGCGATGTACTGATCGTCCGTCACATCAGCGCGCGGGCGTGCCCACAGTGCGCTGCCCTGGTTGATGGTTTCCCATTCGTCCTGGGCCACCATCGTTTTCTTCTCTTCGTCCCACGCCTCCTTGCGCATCTGGATCGGCAGGGAGATGTGGTCCGAATACTTCTGCACGACCGACTTCACGCGCCAGGCGGAGAGGAAATCGTCCTCGCCCTCGCGCAGGTGCAGCGTGATGGTGGTACCGCGCTCGGCGCGTTCGATGGTGTCGACGGTAAATTCGCCGTCGCCGGTGCTTTCCCAGCGCACGCCTTCATTGACGGCCACGCCGGCACGGCGCGATTCCACCGTCACGCGGTCGGCCACGATAAACGCCGAGTAGAAGCCCACGCCAAACTGGCCGATAAGCGCGGCATCCTTCTGCTGGTCGCCCGACAGTTGGCTGAAGAACTCGCGCGTGCCCGAGCGGGCGATGGTGCCAAGGTTGCGGATGGCCTCATCGCGGCTCATACCGATACCGTTGTCGGCAATCGTGATGGTGCGCGCGGCGGCATCAAAACCGATGCGGATGCCAAGCTCACCACCGCCTTCCAGCAGCGACGGGTTGGCGATGCCCTCAAAGCGCAGCTTGTCCACCGCATCTGACGCATTGGAAACCAGCTCCCGCAGGAAGATTTCCTTGTTGCTGTACAGCGAGTGGATCATCAGATGCAGAAGCTGCTTCACTTCTGCCTGGAAAGCCATCTTCTCGTGCGGTGCGCTCATGGTGTGCATAAAAAGTCTGGAAAGTGGAAAGAGAAGCGGGCTACACCTTTGCGCGTGCGCCCGCATGAATTTGTGAGGCTAGATGTGGTGTGGCGCCCGGTTTTCAAGCCCCGCGTTCGAGCTGTTCCGCCAGGAACCGGAGCAAGTCCGGGTCCGCGCTGGTCGCAATGTTGAAGCGCATCCACGTCGACGGCATCTGCGACGGCGAAAACAGGCTCCCCGGCGCAAACACATAGCCGTGCTCATGCCCGGCGCGCGCGATGGCATTGGTGTCCTGCCCCGTATCGGCCCAAAGGAACATGCCGGCGCCCTGCTGCGCAAACAGCTTCAGGCCCAAGCGTTCGAGGCTGCGTTGCACGCCGTCACGGGCGCGATCCAGACGGGCGCGTATGCGCTCCACGTGCTTGCGGTAGTGGCCTTCGGTGAGGATCTTGTAGAGCACGCGTTCGTTGATCTCTGGCGTGACCAGACCGGTCAGCAGTTTGCCGTCGACCAGGTTCTTGGCCAGCTCGGGGTGGCAGGCGATGAACCCCACGCGCAGGTTGGCCGCCAGCGTCTTGGAGAAGCTGCTCAGGTAGATCACGCGGCGCAACTGGTCCAGGCTCGCCAGCCGCGTGCCGGGGTGTCCGGGCGGGGCAAGGTCGCCGTAGATATCGTCTTCGACGATCAGGAAACCGTACTGCTCGGCCAGCCGCAGCAACTGAAACGCCTTGGCAGCCGACAATGAGGTGCCCGTCGGGTTATGCAGGATCGAGTTGATGATCAGCAGCTTGGGCCGGCGCACCTGCACCAGCCCTTCCAGAGCAACCAGGTCCGGGCCCTCGGTGGTGTACGGCACACCGATCACCTGTGCGCCTTGCGCGGCAAAGCGGCCGAACATCAGGAACCACGCCGGATCGCCCACCAGCACCGTATCGCCAGGCTGCACATACTGGCGCGCGATCAGGTCCAGCGACGAGGTGATGCCCGACGTCATGACGATCTGGTCCGGCCGGGCGCCGATCTCCAGTTCCGCCAATCGCGTCTGCAACTGCTGACGCAGCGGCAAAAAACCCTGCGGCGATCCCCACGCGAGAAACTGGTTGCCGTTCTGCCGGCCAAGGGTGCGCAGCGCGTTGGCGATCAATTCACCATCGAGCCAGCCGTTGGGCAGAAAGCCGATGCCCGGCGCCTTGCGGGGCTCGGCAGAATGGAACATGTTCCGCAGCAGCCAGGTCACGTCGATCTTGCGTGCGGCGGTGGGCGGCGGTGCGACCGGCTCCTCGGGCAGCGGCGTGTGGCGCTCCTTCACATAGAAGCCCGAGCCCCGGCGCGATTCCAGATACCCCTGCGCCACCAGCCGCTCGTATGCCTCCACCACAGTGAACCGCGAAATGCTCTTCTCCTGCGCCAATTGCCGGATCGACGGCATGCGCATGCCCGCGCGAAACACCCGCTCATCAATGCGCATGCGCGCCCATTCGGTGAGCTGATCCACCAGCGTCATCTGCGCAGACGGAATCGGGTCAGGCAACTGCTCCGCCGCCGGGCGGGCGGCCGCGCGACGGGCGTCCAGGCTGATGATGTGGGAGGTGGAATTCATGACGAGGAAGGCTGAAGCGGGGCCGAAAACTGTACAGAAAGCGCCACGACAAAGTGTACAGGTACTGTACAGACACAGTTCGGTAGGATCAAGGTCAGAATTCCGCCCACACCGAACCGGAGACATCACATGCCCACGTTGAAACGCTTTGACGAAGACGCGTACCGCGCCACCTGCGACGCCACGGTCGTCGCCGTGCATCCGGAAGGCATTGAGCTGGACGCGACGGTGTTCTACGCGCGCAGCGGTGGCCAGGCTGGCGACACCGGCACGCTCACCCTGGCCGATGGGCAAACCATCGCGATTGCCGACACCGTCTACAGCCCCGATCGCCAAACCGTGCTGCATCTGCCTGCCGACAGCGCCGGCCTCACGCTGCTCGCGCCCGGCACGCCCGTCACGGCCGCCATCGACTGGGACCGCCGCCACCGGCTGATGCGGCTGCATACGTGCCTGCACCTGCTGGGCTCGCTGATTCCCGTGCCGGTCACGGGCTGCGGCATCTCGCCTGACGCCGGTCGCGTCGATTTCGACTTGCCTGAATCTACGCTCGACCGCGACACCCTCACCACGCAACTGAATGAACTCATCGGCCGCAACACGCCGGTGCGCATCGATCTGATCACACCGGAGGAACTGGCCGCGCAGCCCGAACTGGTGCGCACCATCGGCGCGGCACCGCCGGCGGGCGCATCAGCCATCCGCATCATCCACATCGACGGCATCGACCGCCAGCCGTGTGGCGGCACCCACGTGCGCGCCACCGGAGAAATCGGCCGCGTGGTCGTCACCAAGATTGAAAAGAAGAGCCGCCAGAACCGACGCGTGGCCGTGGCGTTTGCAGATTGAGCGGCCGCCATGAACAAGTCCGCCGCCCTGCCCATGCAACATGTTGACCACGCTGAACGCCGCGGCCTGCTGCTCGGCTTCATCGGTGTGGCCATCTTCAGCCAGACACTGCCGTTCACGCGCATGGCCGTCGCCGAGCTGGATGCCACCTTCGTGGCGCTGGCGCGCGCGGTGCTGGCAAGCATCCTGGCGCTGGGCCTGCTTGCGGCAACCGGCGCGTTTTCTGCGGCCAAACGCCCGCGCGGCAATCAGTGGTGGCAACTTGCAGTGACGGCGATGGGCGTCGTGGTGGGTTTTCCGCTGTTTTCATCGCTGGCCATGCGCGATGTACCAGCCGCCCATGGCGCCATCATCACCGGCCTGCTGCCGCTTGCAACCGCCATCTTTGCTGCCTGGTTCGGGCGCGAGCGGCCGTCCGCAGGGTTCTGGCTCTGCGCAATGGTGGGCAGTGTGCTCGTCGTTTCATTTGCCCTGCTGCAAGGAGCGGGCGCCCTGCACCGCGCCGATTGGCTGCTCTTCGCCGCCATGGTGACCGGTGCCCTCGGCTATGCCACCGGCGGCAAGCTCGCGCGCGAACTGGGCGGCAAGCAGACGATTGCCTGGGCGCTGGTCGTCTCGCTGCCCGTGCTGCTGCCGCTGGTGGGCGCGCTTGCGTGGCTGCCGTCGACACATCAGGCCGAAGCGCTGGCGCATGCGTCGTCCCGCGCCTGGATCGGGCTGGCCTACGTGTCGGCCTTCTCTATGTTCATCGGCTTTCTGTTCTGGTACTCCGGCCTGGCGGCCGGCGGTGTTGCGCGGGTCGGCCAGATACAATTGCTGCAACCTTTCATGACGTTGATCGGCGGCTGGCTGCTGCTGGGCGAATCGCTCGACGCGCCTACCGTGCTGTTTGCGTTGGCTGTGATTGCCGTGGTCGGCATCGGCCGGCGAACGTCGGTACGCCGATAGCAACGTCTTCCCCTTTTGTTTACCGCACTCACCAAGGAGTCTTCATGACCGCCTCGCACGACGCACAGGCCAAGCTCAAGCAACTCGGCATCGAACTGCCCGCCGCCGGCGCCCCCGCTGCCGCCTACGTCATGGCCGCGCAAACCGGCAATCAGGTCTTCCTGTCCGGCCATATCGCCAAGAAAGACGGCAAACCGTGGGTTGGCAAGCTCGGCGCCGACATGACCACCGAACAAGGCAAGGCCGCGGCACGGGCCATCGCCATCGACCTGATGGCCACGTTGAACACGCACCTGGGCGGTGACCTCAGCCGCGTCAAGCGCATCGTCAAGGTGATGAGCCTGGTCAATTCCACGCAGGAGTTCACCGAGCAGCACCTGGTGACCAACGGCGCATCTGAGTTGCTGGCCGAAGTGTTCGGAGACGCCGGCAAACACGCCCGCAGCGCCTTTGGCGTCGCGCAGATTCCGATGGGCGCCTGCGTCGAGATCGAACTGATCGCGGAAGTTGCCTAAGCGCCGCATCGAACCGCGCGCCCTGGCCTCCAAGACGGGCGCGTTGCCTGCTATCCTCACCGTTTTGCCCACCCACGGCGCTCGCTCACGAGGTGGGCGCCGCAACACAAGGACCACACCATGGACCACTCCGCCTGTACCTTCTCCAGCCGCGCTCAGAAACTGACCAGCTCGGCGATCCGGGAAATCCTCAAGATCACCGAACGTCCTGAGGTCATTTCGTTTGCCGGTGGCCTGCCCGCCCCCGTCACCTTCCCGGTCGAAGCGATTCAGGCGGCGTGCGCCCGCATGTTTGCTGACAACCCGCAGGCCTCGCTGCAGTACACCCCGACCGAAGGCCTGTCGGTGCTGCGTGAGTGGATCGCCCAGCGTCATGGCACCACCGCTTCGCGCGTGCTGATCACCACGGGCTCGCAGCAAGGGCTGGACCTGCTGGGCAAGATCTTCATCGACCCGCAAAGCAAGGTGCTGGTCGAAACGCCGACGTACCTGGGTGCGCTGCAGGCGTTCTCGCTGTTCGAACCGACTTATACGTCCATCGCCACCGATGACAAAGGCCTGCTGCCGGACGCGCTCACGCCAGAGCTGGCCGCCGGCGCGCGCTTCTTCTACACGATCCCGAACTTCCAGAACCCGACCGGCCGCCGCCTGCCGCTGGACCGCCGCCAGGCCTTGGTGGCCCGCGCGAAGGAACTCGGCGTGCTGCTCGTGGAAGACGACCCGTACGGCGAACTGAGCTACACCGGCGACGCCCTGCCGTCGCTGCGCTCGCTCAATCCGGACGGCGTGATCTACATGGGCTCGTTCTCGAAGATCCTGGCGCCGGGCATGCGCCTGGGTTACATCATCGCGCCCGAACACATCCACTTCAAACTCGTGCAGGCCAAGCAGGCATCGGATCTGCACACGCCCAGCTTCACGCAGCGCGTGGCGTACGAGGTACTGAAGACCGGTCTGCTCGATACGCACATCCCGAGCATTCGAAACCTCTATGGCAAGCAGTGCGAGGCGATGCTCGACTCGCTGACGCGCCATATGCCGGCCGGTGTGCACTGGAACCGACCGGAAGGCGGCATGTTCATCTGGGTGGAAGTGCCGGAAGGCATCGACACGATGGCGCTGCTGGAAAAGGCCGTCGCGCGCAACGTAGCCTTCGTGCCGGGCGCGCCGTTCTATGCCAATGCGCCGCGTCGCAATACGCTGCGCCTGGCGTTCGTGACGGTGGCACCGGAGCGCATCGAGCAAGGCATTGCCGTGCTGGGCGAATTGATCCGCACGGAAATCGCAGCGCTCACGCCCAAGGCCGCCTAAATTACATAACAATCCATTCCATCCATTCAAGAAAGGAGCCGTCGTCGATGCTGCGGATCTGGGGAAGACTCTCTTCGGTCAACGTTCAGAAGGTCGTCTGGTGCGCGCATGAGCTGTCGCTGGACCATGAGCGCATCGACGTCGGCGGCGCCTTTGGCGGTGTCGACACGCCGGAATTCAAGGCGATGAACCCGAACGGCATGATCCCCGTCATCGAGGACGGCCTGAACGATTCCGGCGACACGCGTTTCGTGCTGTGGGAATCCAACGCCATCGTGCGCTATCTCTCGGCACGCTACGGCCCGGGCAACCTGTATCCGCTCGAACTTCACGAGCGCGCCGATGCCGACCGCTGGATGGATTGGCAGACCACGTCATACAGCCCGTCGATGGTGGATGCGTTCCTCCAGCTCGTGCGCACGCCGGAAGACCAGCGCGACGCCGCGCGCATTGAACGCTCGCGCCAGGCCTCCGAGCGCAGCACGGCCATTCTCGAAGCCGTGCTGGCCAAGCAGCCCTACGTGGCCGGCCAGCGTTTCACCATGGCCGACATCGTGTGCGGTTGTGCTACGCACCGCTGGCTCGGCTTGCCGATGGAGCGCCCCGCCCGACCCAACCTTGAGCGTTGGATGACGGAGTTGCGCGATCGGCGCGCTGCTCGCGAAGTGCTGGCGCTGCCTGTCGTATAAGCCATCAGCAAAACCGATTGCGGTAGCATCACCAACCGCGCACGGCACCTACGCCGGCGCGGTTTTTTGTTTTCACCGAGGGAAACCCGGATGCCATTGAACCGACCTTCCACCACCGTCGCCACGATCCTGTGGGGCGCGCTTTACCTGGTTGCCGCCATCGTGTCGCACCGGCTGAACGGGCCGGTCGACATGACGGGCTACATCTGGTTGCCGGCGGGCGTGACCATGGCCGCGTTCATGCTGCGGCCGTACCGCGAATGGCCGGGGCTGGGGGCAGCGTTTGCCGTGGCGCAACTGGCGCTGGCGGCCATTGAACACACCAACCCGGCCCACGCGATGCTCTTCGTGCTCGACGAGGCGGGCAGCGCGGCGCTGGCCGTGGCGCTGGTGCGGCTGGCGCGCGTGCCGCTTGAAGGGCTCTACTTCGTACGCGCGATGCTGGTGGCGGGCGCGGTCAGTGCGCTGCTGGGGGCGCTGTTCGGGGCGGCATGGTTTGCGTGGTCGCAAGGCGGCTCGTTTGGTCACGTGCTGCGCATCTGGGCGGCGTCGGATTTCCTGGGCGTGCTGATCGTCACGCCGGTGCTGGCGGCGTGGTCGCGCTTTCGCGCGTTCCGCTCGGGCGGTACGGACCGTACGGATTTCGTGCTCGGTCTGGCGGCCGTCGTTGCGCTGGCGCTGTCAGCGTACGTCATCTTCGATGGCAACAGCGATGCCAAATTTGGCGACGGAATCGGCTTTGCGCTGACGTACGTCCCGCTGTTCTTTGCCGTGGTGGTGGCCCTACTGTGGGGCGGACGCGGTGGCTCGATGGCGGTGCTGCTGCTCACGCTGGTGGCGCTCACGCAAACCGCTGAGGGCGACGGCCCCTTCGCCGTGCTGGATCATCACTATGGCCAGTCGCTGCTGGAAGCGCAGCTGTACCTGGGCATTGCCGCGCTGCTGGTACTGCTGGTGAGCGCGCTCAAGACCACGCGCGAACAACTGCACGAGCAAAGCGCGCAGTGGCAGAACCGCGTGGAACTGGCGTTGGCGGCGTCGGGCCAGCTCGTCTACACCATCGACCCCGCCAGCGGCCGCATCGACTGGGGCGGCGACGTCGCCCTCGTGTTCGGACACGAACCGGCAAGCATGGCGTCGATCTCGACCGTGCTGCAACTGGTGCATCCGGATGACCGCGATGCGCTGCGCGCGCGTTGGCTCGGGACAGGCGCACCGGAAGACGAGATCGTAACGCCCACACGCCGCCAGACACTGCGCATCACCGCGCGCGACGGCACGCTGCACACCGTGGTGGATACCGGTGGCCCACTGACGGACGCCGTTGGCAATACCGCGCTCGTAACCGGTACCTGGTCGGTCGAGACCGCACTGTGACCCCATCGGCATCCGGCAGCACGGCTGTGCTGCTGATCCATGGCCTGGGCGGCACAGCCTACGACCTGGGCGTGCTGCAGAAAGCGCTGCGCAGCGCCGGCGCCGTCACGCACGTGCCGACCTTGCCCGGCCACGGCACGCGGCCCGAAGACCTGATCCACATGCGCGCCGAAGCGTGGCTTGAAACGCTCACGCAAACCTATGAGCGGCTCGCCGCAGAGCATGACACCGTGCATATCGCGGGGATGTGCATGGGCGCACTGCTGGCGCTGGTGCTGGCGCATCGCGTTCGGCATGGCATTGTGCGCGCGCAAGACAGGCTGGCGCTGCTCGCCACGCCCATCCATATCGATGGCTGGTCGACGCCGTGGTATCGGAATCTGCGCTACGCGGTGTATCGCATCCCGGGCATGGCTGCGCGCATGCGCGTGGAAGAGGACGAGCCATTCGGCATCAAGAACCCGCTGTTGCGGCGGGTCATCAAAGCCAAGCTCGCACGCGGCGACAGCTTCCACTACCCCTGGGTGCCACTGGCGTGCATTCGGCAGGTGGATCGGCTGCGTCGCTGGGCGCTGGCCGGGGCGCCCGATACGCAGTGCCAGACGCTGGTGATCCATTCGCGCGAAGACGAACTCACCAGCCTGCGCTCCGCCGAAACGCTGCAGGCCACCCTCCCCCATGCGCGCAGCGTGGTGCTGGAAAACAGCTACCACATGATCTGCGTGGACAACGACCGCGACCAGGTTGCCGCAGAGGTCCTCGGCTTCTTCGGTTTCGACCCAGCGGTAGCCAGGCGCAAGAGCCCAGCCACCGCGGAGTGATCGCGCCAATCAGGCAGCCGGCCCCACGCTTTCGTGCTCGTGCGCCGCGTCCAGCCTGCGCTGCCGTTCGCTGCCCTTGAACAAGCCCCGCACCACCACAAAGAACACCGGCACCAAAAACACCGCAAGCACCGTCGCCGTGATGATCCCGCCCAGAACGCCCGTACCGATGGCGCGCTGGCTGGCCGATGCCGCACCGCTCGCAATCGCCAGCGGCACGACACCAAACGCAAACGCCAGCGACGTCATCACGATCGGCCGGAAGCGCAGGCGCGCTGCCTCCAGCGTGGCTTCGATCAAGCCCATACCCTGCGCCACCAAATCCTTGGCAACTTCGATGATCAGAATTGCGTTCTTGGCCGACAGGCCGATGGTGGCAATGAGCCCGACCTTGAAGTAGATGTCGTTGGGCAGGAAGCGCAACGTGGCGCCCAACAGCGCGCCCAACACGCCCAGCGGCACCACCAGCATGACGGCCAACGGAATCGACCAGCTCTCGTACAGCGCGGCCAGACACAAAAACACGACGAGGATCGACAACGCAAACAGCGCCGGCGCCTGCGCACCCGACAGACGCTCCTCGAACGACTGGCCTGTCCACTCGTAGCCAAAGCCCTCAGGCAGGCTGCGCGCAATCGACTCCATCGCCGCCATGGCCTCGCCGGAGCTGTGACCGGGTGCAGGCGAGCCGGTGATCGTCATGGCCGGAAAGCCGTTGTAGCGATCCAGCTTAAGCGGCCCGACCATCCACTTCGTGGTGGTGAATGCGGATAGCGGCACCATGGCCCCCGTCGCGCTGCGCACGTGCATGCGGCCAAGCTGCTCGACCGAGACGCGCTGCTTGCCGTCTGCCTGGACGATCACGCGGCGAACCTGGTTGCGATAGACGAAATCGCCCGCGTAGTCGGAGCCGAACATCACGGCCAGCGTGCGGTTGATGTCTTCGATCGACACGCCCATCGACAGGGCTTTCTTGCGGTCCACATCGATCAGGACCTGAGGCGCATCGCCCTGGCCCGCGAACGTGACTTCCGACAGCGCAGGATGCTTTGCCGCCTCGGCCAGCATGTGGTCGCGCGCCTGCGCCAGGCGCTCGTAGCCGGCACCGCCGCGGTCTTGCAAGCGCAGGTCAAACCCGGGCTTGCTGCCCAGTTCCGGCAGCGCGGGAGAGTTCATCGCCATGACCATCGCGCCCTTGATCTTGCCGAACGCCGCGTTGGCGCGTTCGACCACGGCGTCGACGTGCTGGTCGGCGCCCTTGCGCTGCTTCCAGTCCTTGAGCGTCAGGAACAGCATGGCCGCGTTCTGGCCGTTGCCGTACAGGCTGAACCCCGTGATGGCCAGCGTGGACGCAACGGCCGGCTCCTGCGTCATGAAGTGCTGCTCTGCCTGCCGCACGACGTCGAGCGTCTGCGCCTGCGTAGCGCCAGTCGGCAACATGACGACGGTCATGAATTCGCCGGTATCTTCTTCCGGCAGAAAGGCCGTCGGCAATTGCATAAACAGCAACACCACCACGCCGATGATCGCGCCATACGCCACCAGTGCGCGGCCCGTGCGGTTGAGCAGCCGCGCGACACCGTTCTGGTAGCGCGACGTCAACCGCGCAAAGCCGCGGTTGAATGCACCGAAGAAGCCCTTGCGCTCGGCGCCATGACCGGCCTGCACCGGCTTGAGCAGCGTCGCGCAAAGCGCCGGCGTGAGCGTCAGCGCCAGGAATGCCGAGAAGACCATCGACACCGCCAGCGACAGCGAAAACTGCCGGTAGATATTCCCCACCGCGCCGCCAAAGAACGCCATCGGCACGAACACCGCCGTCAGCACCAGCGAGATGCCGACGATGGCCCCACTGATCTGGCGCATCGCCTTAGCCGTCGCCTCGCGCGGCGAGAGCCCTTCTTCGTGCATCACGCGTTCAACGTTTTCCACCACCACGATGGCATCGTCGACAAGGATGCCGATGGCGAGCACCAGGCCGAACAGCGTCAGTACGTTGATGGAAAAGCCCATCGGCAGCATCACCGCAAACGTACCCAGCAGCGCGATCGGCACGACCAGCGTCGGGATGAGCGTCGCGCGCAGGTTCTGCATGAACAGCATCATCACCAGGAACACCAGCACCACGGCTTCGAGCAGCGTCTTGACGACCTGCTCGATGGCAATGCCGACAAAGCGCGAGCTGTCGTACGCCACTTCGTAGCGCACGCCTGGCGGGAAATGCGCCTGCGCTTCGTCCAGCACCGCTCGCACGCGCTTGGCCACACCCACGGCGTTGGCGCCCGGCGCGAGCTTGATGCCGATGGTCGTGGCCGGCTTGCCGTTCATGCGCGAGAGGTACAGGTAATCGCTGCCACCCAGTTCCACGCGGGCCACATCGCGCAACAGCACCATGCGGCCCTGCGCGTCCGCACGCAGCGGAATCTGGCCGAATGCGTCCGGCGTGGTGAGCCCATCGTCACCGGTCACGCTCGCGTTGATGGGCGCGCTGCCCGGCACGGCTGCGCTGCCGATCTCACCCACGGTGATGCGCGCGTTGTAGCGGCGCACGGCATCGCTCAAATCACCCGCGGTGAGGCCCAATGCGGTGAGCTTGTCGGCATCGGGCCAGATGCGCATGGCGTATTCCGCGTCGAACAACTGCGCGGTGCCGACGCCCGGCACGCGGCGCAGCTGCGGGATCAGATCAGACGAAGCGAGGTCGCCCAGGTCGATGCCGTCAAAGCGGCCGCGCTCGGCTGCCAGCGACAGATACATCATGTAATTCTCGGCCGCCTTCTCGATGCGGATGCCGTTGCGTCGCACGACCTCAGGCAGGCGCTCCTCGACGATCTTCAGCCGGTTCTGCACCTCCACCGCCGCAAGATCGGGGCTCGTGCCCTGCGTGAACGACAGGTTGATCGACACGTTGCCCGCCGCGTCGGACGAAGACGACATGTACAGCAGCCCCGGCGCGCCGTTCATCTCGCGCTCGATGATGGCGGTGACGGCGCTCTCCACCGTGCGCGCGGACGCGCCCGGGTAGTTGGCGGAGATGCTGACGTTGGGCGGCGCGATGTTCGGATACTGCGCCACCGGCAGCTTGGGCAACGCGAGCACGCCGGCCAGGATGATGGCCAGCGCAATCACCCAGGCAAAGACCGGGCGGTCGATAAAGAAGCGTGCCATGGTCAGCCCTTCTTCGGCTTCGTTTCGGCGCGCGGTGCCGCAGGAACCGGCTTGACCGCCATGCCTGCTGCCAGCGTCTGCATGCCGGGAATGGCAATGCGCTCGCCGCCGGACAGGCCGCTCGTCACCAGCCATTGATCGCCAGCCAACGTTTGCGCAGCCACGGGCTGCGCCGCCAGCGTGTTGTCTGCCTGCACCACAAACACCGTCGCCCCATGGCGGTCGCGCTGCAACGCGCCCTTCGGAATCGTCACCGCGCCTTGCTGCACAGCGTGCGAGAGCTTCACGCGCACGTACATGCCGGGCAGCAGCAAGCCATCGGGGTTGGGCAGCACGGCGCGCATCGAGACGTTGTCGGTCGCGCGGTCCACCGCCAGATCTGAGAACAGCAGCTTGCCCGGGCGCTCGTACGCCACGCCATCGCTCAGGATGACCTGCACGCCGATGTCCTGGCCGCTCAATGCAGCGGCCTGGCCCTTTTTGAGCGCGCGCTGCAAGGCGAGCACCTCGGCGGCGGGCTGGGCAAAGTCGACATACATCGGGTCGATCTGCTCGACGGTGGTGAGCGGCGTGGCAGCGTCTTCCTTGACCAACGCGCCTTCGGTCACCTGCGCGCGGCGCGAGCGGCCGGCAATCGGGGCTGTAACGGTGGCATAGCCCAGGCGCAGCTGCGCGGTTTGCAGCGCAGCGCGGCTGGACACCACGTCCGCTGCAGCCTGACGTTCGGCGGCTTGCGCTTCTGCGTATTCCAGCTCGCTCACGGCGCGTGTGGCGGCCAACCCCTTGTAGCGCACAGCCTTGTCGCGTGCGATGGCAAGCTGAGCCTGCGCGCGGGCAAGCGCACCTTGCGCGGCGTCCACCTGGGCCTTGAGCGGCGCCGGATCGATGCGGAACAGCACCTGTCCGGCCTTGACCACCTGCCCTTCGTCGTAGGCGCGCTTGAGGACGATGCCGTCGACGCGCGCACGCACTTGCGCCGTGCGATACGGCTCCAGGCGGCCGGGCAGTTCGGTCACCAGTGGCGCATCCGAGCGTTGCGCAACGGCAAACCCGACCTCCGGCGGGCCGGCCGGCTTGGCGGTCTCATCCGCACGCTTGCCGCACGCCTGCAACACAGCCAACGCGCACGCGCACAGCAACCACCGGGACGAACGGGAACGACGGAACAACACGGTGAACATCATGAGAAGGGGGCTGGGCGCGACCGCGCCCGAGGTCTTGAAAAAGCGAAGCGGAAGGCTAGCACGCACATCCGCCGCAAGCTGATCGATTGATTTTTCAATCTGATCAAGACCTTACGAAGCAAGCAGTGCCAGCGCGTGCAGGCAGGTGTGCTCCCGTTTGATGCTGTTTCAGAAGACGCGGCCGAGCTGCAGGTACACGTTCCACACGCCCTGCGGCGCCACCGCAAAACCGAAATACAGCGGCCCGATCGGGCTGTTGCCGCCAACGAATACGCTGCCGCTCTTCAGGTAAGGGCCCCGCCCGAAGTTGTTGCGCAGTTGCCAGACGTTGCCGGCCTCCCCGCTGGCGCCGAACACGGGCGTGCGCAGGCCGAGCAGATCGTCGATACGAAGGTCGTACAGATACGTGAGCCGGCCGTAGAGGAGGTACTGGCCGTTGAACTGATCCTGCGCGTAGGCCGAGAGATGCTGGAAGCCGCCGAGGTAGAAGCCTTCGTTGGCGCCACTGCCACTATTGCCGCCGTTGTCGCGCGTGGGGCTGTTGGCGCCGAACTGCCCGGCACCTTCCAACGCCATGTTGAACGTATGGCGCCCGTAGCTCGTGGCCCACAGTCCCTTGGCCTGCGCGGTGTTGTACTTCTTGTCGAGCGAACCGAAACCGGCTTCCATGCTGCCAAACAGGTAGTAGCCGCTGCGGGGAAACAGCGGATCGTCGAGCTGGTCCAGCGTGAGCTGGGCACGAAAGGCCGGCTGCTGAGCGCGCAAGGTATCCAAGGTCGTCGCATCCACGATATTCCCGGACTCGTCCGCGATCAGTGCCAGATAATTGAACGTCGCCGTCTTCCTGACGTAGTTCACGCCTAGGCGCAGTTCACCCTTGCGGCCCAACGGGATGCCCAGGTCAACGCCAGCGCGCGCTGTCTCGATTGTCAGGTTGTTGAACGGCTTGGCGTCTCGGGTTGGCGGCAGATCGTCAAAGTAGAGATCCGATCTGCGGCGCGAATACTCCGCATACGGCGCGATGTAGAAGCCGCGCGCCTGCCACAGCGGCTGCCGCAGTTCGGTGTGGATGCCCGCCCGGTTGCTGCCGAGCACGATGTCATTGCGCCACTCCAGCCCGCTCTGCGTGAGCCACGGATACCGATGGCCGAGGTTGACGTTGAATGCGCCGCGCCCGTCGAAGTTGGTCGACATGCCCAGCCCGAACAGGAAGAACTGGTTGCCCCACGACTTTTCGTGCGCGTCGATCTTGAGCGTGTGCACGCCGTTCTCTTCCACGAGTTGCTGTGTGACGGTTTCGAAGTCGCCCGTGGTGGCCAGCGCCGACAGCTCGCGGTTGAGCGTTTCGGCGTCATACGCATCGCCTTCGCGCACCTTGATCAACTGGCGCACACGCGCGGGCGGCACGCGGCCGCTGGTCGTCACGTCAATGGCGTCAATGCGTGCGCCCGCCACCAGCACGCCCTGCGGCTCATGGGCCGCGCGGTACACGGCATACGCCTGCGGCGACAGCGACAACGCCGCGAGCTTCGCTTCAGCGCCCTGCGCCGCACGCTCGCCCTGTCGCACGCCCTGCGGGCCCTTGGCGAAATCGGTAAATGAAAGCTCCGAGAGCTGCGGCTCGATCAGCACATCCTTGCCGCGCAGCAGCGCCTTTTGCGCGCGCACGTTCTGGCCAACGAGGATGGTGATCATCTGCTGCGTCACCGCCGCCGGCGAGGCCAGGTCTTCCGGCCGCTGCAAGTCTGACCCGATATTGACGGCGATGATGATGTCTGCCCCCATGTCGCGTGCGAGCTGCACGGGCAGGTTGCTCACCAGGCCGCCATCCACCAGCGTGCGTCCGCCCACTTCGATGGGCGCGAACAGCCCAGGCACCGCCATGCTGGCCCGCATTGCCAGCGGCAGCGAGCCGTGGTCGAGAATCACCCCGTCGCCCGTGGCCAGATCCGTCGCCATGGCCTTGAACGGAATCGGCAGGCGCGAAAACTCGATGTTGTCGGGCCACTGCGCCGTCCAGTTCTTGAGCAGCGCAAGCAGGCGGTTGCCCTGCACCAGGCCGGTGGGCAGCTTGAGCTTGCCGTCGCCATAGCCGGCGGACAGGCCGATCGGATACTGGAAATCATCCTCGCGCAGCGATTGCGGCAGCTTGGCGCGATCATTGCGGTCGAAGGCGATGTCGCTCAGGTCGACCTGCGAGAGCTTCTGCTCCAGCGCATCCGCACGCATGCCGCTGGCGTACAGCCCGCCCACCACGGCGCCCATGCTGGTAGCGGCAATCACATCCACGGGAACGCGCATGCGCTCCAGCATCTTGAGCACGCCAATATGCGCATAGCCGCGCGCCCCGCCGCCCGAAAGCACCAGACCGATACGTGGCCGCGTCGATTCGGTGTTCGCCTGGGCGGGCGCTGCCGCTGTCTGGCCATGCACGGCGGGGGACAGCGTCGCCAGTGACACAAATGCGGCGAGCACGGCGGCAGCCCATCGGGAGCCGCGTCGGCGAATCGGAAAGGCCGTCAGAGAAGCCATGGATAGGGGGCGAAATGGGATGGTGGTCTGCGCTGCAGGCGCAATGATTCCACAACCCGGATTTACCCGGTGCAATTGCTTGAGCCGCGCCATACCACGCGCTGGCGCCGATGAATACTTTTCAGGGCGAAAGTGACAGAATATTGCCGTTACCCGGACACGCTTGTTCCTACAATCCGCGTTTGCCCCTGCGAAAAAGGGGCAGCAGAAGACGTTCGGTATCGAGAAGAACCGAAACGCCCAAACAGGAGGAGATCAAGATGTGGAATCAAGTCTATGACCCGCTCGGCAGCGCCGTGTGGTCAACCTTAGCGGCCGGGATACCGGTTGCCGTGCTGCTGTGCTCGCTGGCGTTCTTCCATATGCAGGCCCATCTGGCGGCCGGGTTGGCGCTGATTGTCGGGGTGGGGATCGCCTCGTTCGTGTTCGGCATGCCGACCGCAATGGCCGGCAAGGCGGCAGGCCTCGGCATCATTTCGGGCCTGTTCCCGATTGGCTGGATCGTCCTGAACATCATCTTCCTGCACCGGCTCACCACCTTGAACGGGTCGTTCAAGGTCTTACAGAGCTCGATTTCCGGCATTACCGAAGACCGCCGCCTGCAACTGCTGCTGGTGGCATTCAGCTTTGGTGCCTTCTTTGAAGGCGCAGCGGGCTTCGGCACGCCGGTGGCTGTCACGGGCGCCATCCTGATCGGCCTGGGCTTCTCGCCGCTGGCCGCCTCTGGCCTGGCCCTGATCGCCAACACCGCCCCGGTGGCCTACGGCGCACTGGGCGCGCCGCTCATCGGGCTGGCCTCGGTCACGGGGCTGGACTTGCTGAAGCTGTCGGCCATGGTTGGCCGCCAGTTGCCGTTCTTCTCGGTGCTGGTGCCGTTCTGGCTGATCTGGGCGTTCGCGGGCTTCCGCGGCATGCTGCAGATCTGGCCGGCGATTCTGGTGGCGGGCGTGTCGTTCGCCATTCCGCAGTTCCTGGTGTCGAACTTCCACGGCCCGTGGCTGGTGGACGTGATTGCCGCACTGGTGTCGATGGGCTCGCTCACACTGTTCCTGAAGGTGTGGAAGCCCAAGACGATCTGGACCTCGACCGCCCTGCGCAACCGCGAGGACAACTCCCGCGTCGACCCCGAAGCCGCTGCCGAAGCGCGTGCCGCTACCAGCGCTGATGCCAATACCAAGATCACGCGCGTGCAGGCTTGGCTGCCGTGGGTGATCCTGACCGTGTTCGTGTTCATCTGGGGCATTCCGCAGTTCAAGGCGTTCGCAGACGGTCTGTGGCAATTCAAGTTCCCGATCCCCGGTCTGGACAAGATGGTGCTCAAGGGCCCGCCGGTGGTCGCGAAGGAGACCGCCGAAGGCGCGGTGTTCCTCTTCAATGTGCTGTCGATGGCGGGCACGGGCATCCTGGTCTCGGCCATCGTGGGCGGCCTGCTGATGGGCTACTCGGTGCCGCGCATGGTCAAGGAATACTGGAACACCATCAAGCTCACGCGCTATTCGCTGCTGACCATCTGCGCGATGTTCGGCATCGGCTATCTCACCCGCTATTCGGGCCTGGACGCAACGCTGGGCCTGGCCTTCGCCCACACCGGCGTGCTGTACCCGCTGTTCGGCACGATGCTGGGCTGGCTGGGCGTGGCGCTCACGGGGTCGGATACGGCCTCGAACGTGCTGTTTGGCGGCCTGCAGAAGACCACGGCCACGCAACTCGGCTTGTCGCCAATCCTCATGTCGGCAGCCAACAGCTCGGGCGGCGTGATGGGCAAGATGATCGACGCGCAGTCCATCGTCGTGGCCTCCACCGCCACCAAGTGGTACGGCCACGAGGGCGACATCCTGCGCTACGTGTTCTTCCACTCGCTGGCGCTGGCCTTCCTGGTGGGCCTGATGATCACCCTGCAGGCTTACGTGGAGCCGTTCACGCGGATTGTGGTGCACTAAGCGCCGCCTCCCGGATGAACAAGAAAGCCGCTCAACCGAGCGGCTTTTTTCATGGCGCGATGCGTCTCAAGAGCCGCCAGCAAGGGCACTTTCACGCGCGTATCATGGGCAGCTCTTCCGCGCACGTCCCGCCCTGGGGCGTCGGTCTCTTCTCCCCCGACCCGACATGCTGCTGCGCCGCCTGGAAAAGCTCATCGATCCGTTCCGTCCCCTGCCCGACACGCAGCCTCCGGCCAATGTCTGGCGCTTCTACGCGTACTTCCTGCGCGAAGTGCGCGGCGTCTTCGCATTCCTGCTGCTCGTTGGGTTGCTGGGCGCGCTGATCGAAGTCGCGCTGTTCGACTTCCTCGGCCGTATCGTCGACATGATCCAGGCGACACCCGGCTCAGCGTTCTTCGGCCGTCACCGCAACGAATTGCTGTGGATGGCCTTTGTGGCGCTGATCGCACGGCCGGTCATCTTCGGCCTGCACGACGTGCTTGTGCACCAGGTCATCAACCCGAACCTGTCGAACCTGATCCGCTGGCAGAACCACCGTTACGTGCTCAAGCAGAGCCTGACGTTCTTCCAGAACGACTTTGCGGGCCGCATTGCCCAGCGCATCATGCAGACCGGTTTCTCGCTGCGCGATTCCGCCGTGCAGTCGGTGGATGCGCTCTGGCATGTCGTGATTTACGCGATCAGCGCGCTGGTGCTGTTCGCCAAGGCCGACTGGTGGCTCGTGGTGCCGCTGCTGGTGTGGATTGGCTGCTACATCGCGGCCCTGAGCTACTTCGTGCCGCGTGTGAAGGCGCGTTCAGTTATCGCCACGGAATCGCGCTCCAAGCTGATGGGCCGCATCGTGGATGGCTACACCAACATCACCACGCTCAAGCTGTTCGCCCATACGCAGCATGAAGAAAGCTATGCGCGCGACGCCATGGCGGAGCAGACCGACAAGACGCGCCTGTCCGGCCGCATGATCAGCGGCATGGATTTCACCATTACGGCCATGAACGGCCTGCTGATCGTCGGCACGTCGGCGCTCGCGCTCTGGCTGTGGAGCCAGGGTCGCGTGAGCGCCGGCACCATTGCGCTGACCACGGGGCTGGTGATCCGCATCAACAACATGTCGGGCTGGATCATGTGGGTGGTCAACGGCATCTTTGAAAACGTCGGGCAGGTGCAGGACGGCATGCAGACCATCGCGCTGCCGCGCGCCGTGATCGATCAGCCCGGCGCCAAGCCGCTGCAGGTGACGCGGGGCGAAGTGCGCTTCGAGCACGTGGGCTTTCACTATGGCAAGGGCAGCGGCGTGATCGAAGGGCTGGACCTCGTGGTGCACCCCGGTGAACGCATCGGCCTGGTCGGCCCGTCGGGCGCGGGCAAGTCGACGCTCGTGAACCTGCTGCTCCGGCTGTACGACGTGGAGCGCGGCCGGATTCTGGTGGACGGCCAGGACATTGCCGCCGTGACGCAGGAGAGCCTGCGCGAGCAGATCGGCATGGTCACGCAGGACACATCGCTGCTGCACCGCTCCATTCGCGACAACCTGCGCTACGGCAAACCCGACAGCACCGAGGCAGAGTTGTTGCAAGCGGTACGCCGTGCGCGTGCCGACGAATTCATCCCGCAGCTATCCGACGTGCAAGGGCGACGCGGCTTTGACGCGCTGGTGGGTGAACGTGGCGTGAAGCTCTCGGGCGGCCAACGTCAGCGCATTGCGATTGCGCGTGTGCTGCTCAAGGACGCGCCGATCCTGATCCTGGACGAAGCCACGTCAGCGCTGGATTCGGAAGTGGAAGCGGCCATCCAGGAAAGCCTGGAAACGCTGATGCAGGGCAAGACCGTGATTGCCATTGCGCACCGGCTCTCAACCATCGCGCGCATGGACCGGCTGGTGGTGCTCGACGGCGGCCGCATTGTCGAGAGCGGCACGCACGCCGAGTTGCTCGAACGCGGCGGCCTGTATGCGCGGCTGTGGGCACACCAGACCGGCGGTTTCGTCGGGGTGGACTGAGCGTTACGAGAGGCGCCGGCCGAGGGTCTCGGGCACCATCGCCAGGCCGATCAGCGAGACCAGCCCGCAACCGATCACGTAGAAGGCCGGCGCGTTTGCGTTGCCCGTGAGTTGGATCAGCTCGGTCGAGAAGAACTGGGCAAAGCCACCGAAGATGGCAATGGCAACGCAGTAGGCGATCGACAGCCCCGTGGCGCGCAGCCGCTGCGGCAGCACCTCGCTCACGAGCACCATCGACGCCGGCGAGGTCATCGACATCGGCACCGACAGGCAGCCGACCACGATCAGCAACCGGGCAAGCGAAGGCTCAGCGTTGATGAGCGCGAAGGCCGGATAGATCATCGCCAGCAGCGCAACACGCGACCACAGCACGACCTTGCGGCGCCCGATGCGGTCTGCCAGCCGGCCCGCAAACGGTGACAGCACCACCTGCACCAGCGCCGCAATGCACGCCGCCCAGATACCCAGCGACAGCGGCATGTGCAACACGCTCACGGCGTAATTGCTGAGGTAGTAGACGATGATGTACGTGGACGAAGCCACGCCGATCATCAGCAGAATGCTCGCCACCAGCGTGCGGCGGTGTTCGCGCAGCAGCGGCAGCGTTGCGTCGGCTTCGCGCGTGCTGTGCGGCGCGGCGGTTTCTTCGAGGCGCCGGCGGATAACCAGGCCGACCGGGATCACGAGAATGCCGATTACGAACGCGAGCCGCCAACCCCACGACTCCAGCGCCGCGGGCGCCAGCAGGTTGCTCAGCAGCAAGCCGACCAGCGCGCCGAACAGCGCTGCCAGCCCTTGGCTGAACGGCTGCCAGCTCGTATAGAAACCGCGCGAGCGGTCGTCGGCGTACTCCAGCAGCAGCGCGGTCGAAGCGCCCATCTCACCGCCGATGGCAAAACCCTGCACGAGCCGTGCAAGCACGACGAACATGGGCGCGAGGATGCCAATCTGGGCGTAGGTCGGCGTGACAACGAAGATCAGCGACGACAGGCCCATCAGCCACAGCGTGAGGGCCACGGCGGGCTTGCGGCCTGCGCGGTCAGCGTACATGCCGATCAGCAGCCCGCCAAGCGGACGCATCAGGAAGCCGACGCCGAACGTGGCGAACGACATCAGCAACTGGCCAGTGGCGTTGCCGACCGGGAAATACAGCCGACCGATCAGCGTGGCGAAGAAGCTGTAGACCACGAAGTCATAGAACTCCAAGCCGTTGCCGATGGTGATGGCGGCAATGGCGCGCGTGCGCGACAGCGGTTGCGCCGGTACTGCCGCATGCGCGCCGTCGCGGCCAGCATACGACGGCGCGGTGGTGTGGTTCGACATGGGTTGTCTCCGAAACTCGCTTTCTTGGGCGGCCGGGCTCACGCCCCGCTTGCCTCTTCAGCCAACACGGCTGCGGCGTTGGGCTTGACGCGCACATACCACGCGGCCGACATGAGCAGCACCCAGCCTGCGCCGACGTACAGCGCCACGCGGGTGTCTTCCATGTAGCCCAGCACGCCAATGACGAACAGCATGAACGCGATGGCAAGCGCCGGCCCGACAGGCCACAGCGGCACCTTGAACTTGAGCGCACGCACTTCTTCGGCTGACAGACGCCGGCGCATGGCCACCTGCGAGAGCAGGATCATCAGCCAGACCCAGACGGTGGCGAACGTGGCGATCGACGCGATGATCACGAAGACGTTCTCGGGAATCAGGTAGTTCAGCACCACGCCGCCCAGCAGCGCACCGGCCATGAACAGCACCGTCACCCAGGGCACGCCATGGCGGGAGGTGGCCGCAAAGATGCGCGGCGCCTGGCCCTGCTCGGCCATGCCGTACATCATCCGGCCCGCGCCGAAGATGTTGCTGTTGATGGCCGAGATGGCCGCCGAGATGACGATGAGGTTCAGGATCGCCGCTGCAGACTGGATGCCCAGCCCCGAGAAGATCTGCACGAACGGGCTGCCCTGGCCGTCGATGCCCGTCCACGGGAAGATCGCCATCAGCACACACATGGTCAGCACGTAGAACAGCAGGATGCGCGCCGGCACAGCGTTGATGGCCTTCGGGATGACCTTGTCGGGGTTCTGCGCTTCACCGCCGGTAATGCCGATGATCTCGACGCCGCCGTACGCAAACATCACCACGGCAAACGACGCAATGAGTCCGCCCACGCCATGCGGCAGGAAGCCGCCATGCGACCAGAGATTGCTGAGGCCGGACGCATGCTCGCCGTTCATCTTCACGCCGAGGAACAGGATGACGGTGCCGCCGACGATCATGGCGCCGATCGCCACGATCTTGATGAGCGCGAGCCAGAATTCCATCTCGCCGAACACCTTGACGTTGCACAGGTTCAGGCCGCAGATGAGCATGACGATGCCGAGCACCCAGATCCATTGCGGCACCTCGGGAAACCAGAAGCCCATGTAGATGCCGAACGCCGTGACGTCAGCCAGGCAGACGATCACCATTTCGAGGATGTACGTCCACCCGGTCAGAAAGCCGGCAAGCGGACCGAGGTTGTCGCGCGCATAACGGCCGAAAGAACCGGAGACCGGCTGGCGCACCGCCATCTCGCCTAGCGCGCGCATGACCATGTAGACGGCCGCACCGCCGATGATGTACGCGAGGATCACGGCCGGCCCGGCCAACTGGATGGCCGAAGCGGACCCGTAGAAAAGGCCCGTGCCGATGGCCGAACCGAGCGCCAGAAAACGGATATGCCGCGCGCGCAGGTTGCGTTGAAGGTGTTCCAAACTGTCTCCTCTTTATGTCGGCGAGGTTGCCTGCGGGGCCCGTACAGACTTGACGCGCAGGTCGAGCGGATGCGAATTGATATACAGACAACATCGCGTAGATATATATGTTGTTGTATATACATCATCAACGGCATTGGGGTATTCCCGAGGGAAAGCGGGGCCGGTATCTACGACAAGCGCGCAAAGAAAAAGGCGGACTTTCGTCCGCCTTGGATTCGCTTGCGGTGAACGCCGCGCAGCCGGTGCGACTGAGGGCGCTACACCCAGCCCATGCCGCCAACCAACGCCCCCAGCCCTACCAGCACCAGCGGGTGGACGCGGGTGAAGGTGCAGGCCACGACCGTTGCGACGGTCAGCGCGACGGTGCTGAAGCTGCTGTCTGCTCCTCGGGCAAGCACCCAGCCGGTGGAGAACAACAGACCGATCGTCAGCGGTGCAAGGCCACGGCGGACCAACGCGATCCAGCGCGCGTCGGGCTTGCGGTCCATGACGCGCGCGATGACGGCGGCGATCACGCACGACGGCCCGCAGATGCCAACCATCGAGGCGATTGCACCGCCCACACCCGCCGCCTGCCAGCCGAACAGTTCCACAAACAACACGTTGGGCCCGGGTGCCGCCTGCGAGATGGCATACATGGCGCTCAACTGCTCGCTCGTCATGTAGTGGCGCGTGTCGACCAGAAAACGATGCATGTCTGGCAGCGTCGAACTGGCCCCGCCGATGGCGAGAAACGACAGCACCAGAAAGTGCCAGAACAGATCGAAGACGGTGGTGAGGTAGCTCATCGCATCGCCCTCCATTCGAGCAGGAGGGCAAGCGGGATCAGCACCAGCATCACGGGAAGCAGCGGCCACTGCAGCACGCCGATGGTGAGGACGACCGCCAGACCGATGCCGACGGCACGCCAGGTGCGCGACTGGCCCTGCGCCAGCTTGACGGCGGTTGAAAGCACCAGCCCCGCCGCCACCGCTGCCATGCCTTTGAGCAGGTTCTGCACGAATGGCAGCGCGCTGAATTGGTCGTACAGCATGACGATCAACAGCAGCAGCACGGCAGGCGTGAGCACAAGGCCGCCCATTGCGGCCGCGGCGCCACGCACGCCGTGGTACCGATAGCCGAGCATCACCGACAGGTTGACGACATTCGGACCGGGCAACACCTGCCCGAGACTCAGCAGCTCGGCGAACTCGGTGTTGGATAGCCAGCGGTTGCGATCCACAATGCCGGCACGCGCGAACGGCAGCACGCCGCCAAAGCCCGACAGCCCCATGCGCGCAAACTCGGTGAAGAGTTTGCGGCACGAGGGAACGTTTGCGTCTGTCGCCGAAGCCGCATCAGGCGGGGCGTGCGGATCGCTCATCAGATCAGGCGGCTGCCGGTGCCGGTTTCGGCAGGGAGAGCTTCGGATCGCGCAGTTTGGGCTCCAGCGTCTTGCCCTTGCGTGCGCGCTTGCCTGCGTACGGCTCTTGCGCGCGGGTCGTCAGGCTCTGTTCGACGGCCTTGCCGCCGCGTGGGCCAGTGCCCGAGAGCACGAAGCCCGCCGCACCGAAGGCCAGCGCCTGGAGCAGCGTTTCGTTCTTCTCCAGCTCCATCAGGATCACGCCACGGCCACCGCTGGCGAGCGTCTTCAACTCGCTGATCTGGAACAGCAGCATGCGGCCGCCTTCCGACAGGCACGCCACGCCATAAGCGTCAGCCGGCACCGGCGCCGGCTTATTGGGCTGGTCGCCCTCGTCCAGCGTCAGGAACGCCTTGCCGGCCTTCTGGCGGCCGACCATGTCGCCCACCTTGGCGAGGAAGCCGTTGCCGCCGCGCGTGGAAATCACCAGATTCTGTTCGGCGTGGCCCGCGAACGTGTGGGCGATATGCGTGCCCGGCGTGAGTTCGATCAGCGTCGTCAGCGGCACACCATCGCCACGGCCGCCCGGCAGGTTGGCCACCGCTACGGAATAGACGCGACCCGTGCCCTTGTCGTCGCGCGTGCCGAAGATCAGCAGCGCGTCGGTAGTACGGCATTCAAACGTGTCGTACAGCGTGTCGCCTGCCTTGAAGCCGAATTGCGTGGCGTCGTGGCCGTGGCCCTGGCGCGTACGCACCCAGCCCTTCTGCGAGACGATCACCGTGACGGGTTCATCGACGATCTTCACTTCGGCGGCGGCACGGCGCTCTTCCTGAATGAAGGTGCGGCGGTCGTCGCCGTATTGCTTCGCGTCGGTCTCGATCTCCTTGATGATGCGACGGCGCATCATGGTCTCGGACTTCAGCAGCACGTCCAGCTCGCCCTGTTCTTCGCGCAGGTTCTTCAATTCCTGCTCGATCTTGATGGCTTCCAGGCGTGCGAGCTGGCGCAGGCGGATTTCCAGGATGTCTTCGGCCTGACGGTCGCTCAGGTTGAAAACCTGGATCAGCGCGGCCTTGGGGTCTTCGCTCTCGCGGATGATGCGGATCACATCCTCGATGCGCAGCAGCACCAGCTGCCGCCCCTCGAGGATGTGGATGCGGTCTTCCACCTTGCCCAGACGATGGCGCGTGCGGCGCGTGACCGTGGCAAAGCGGTAGGCGATCCATTCGCGCAGGATCTCCGCCAGCCCCTTCTGGCGCGGGCGGCCATCCGTGCCGATCATCACAAGGTTGATGGCCGCGCCCGACTCCAGCGACGTATGTGCCAGCAGCGTGTTGGCAAATTCCTGCTGGTCGATGTTCTTGCTCTTGGGCTCGAACACGAGGCGCACCGGCGCGTCCTTGCCCGACTCATCGCGCACCGCGTCGAGCAGACCCAGCATGGTCTGCTTCATGGTGAGCTGATCCGGCGACAGCGACTTCTTGCCCGTGCGCACCTTCGGATTCGTCAGCTCTTCAATCTCTTCCAGCACCTTCTGCGACGAGGTGTTGGGCGGCAATTCGTTCACCACGAGTTGCCACTGGCCGCGCGCGAGTTCTTCGATCTTCCAGCGCGCGCGCACCTTCAGGCTGCCGCGACCGCTCTCATACACCTGCGCAATGTCGGCTGCAGACGAGATGATCTGACCGCCACCCGGGAAGTCCGGCCCAGGCATGTACTGCATCAGATCGGAGCTGGTGAGCTTGTCGTCGCGAATGAGCGCCACGGTGGCGTTCGCCACTTCGCGCAGGTTGTGCGACGGGATCTCCGTGGCCATCCCCACCGCAATGCCCGATGCGCCGTTAAGCAGCACGAACGGCAGGCGCGCCGGCAGCAGCTTCGGCTCGTCCATCGAACCGTCGTAGTTGGGGATGAAGTCGACCGTGCCCTGGTCCAGCTCTTCGAGCAGCAGACGCGAGATGGGCGTGAGGCGCGCTTCGGTGTAGCGCATCGCCGCCGCACCGTCGCCATCGCGCGAGCCGAAGTTGCCCTGCCCGTCGATCAGCGGGTAACGCAGCGAGAAATCCTGCGCCAGGCGCACCAGCGCGTCGTAGGCGGATTGATCGCCGTGCGGGTGGTATTTACCGAGCACGTCGCCCACCACGCGCGCCGATTTGACTGGCTTGGCATCGGAGCGCAGGCCCATCTCGTGCATCGCAAACAGGATGCGGCGCTGCACCGGCTTCTGGCCATCGGCCACCTCGGGCAGCGCGCGGCCCTTGACCACGCTGATGGCGTAGTCGAGATAGGCGCGCTCGGCGTAGGCGCCAAGCGTGAGCGCTTCGGCCGGCTCGCTGGGGTCGAAGAGGATGTCTTGTTGTTCCATGGAGGCTCAAGCGAAAGCGGCGCGCTTCAACGTTGCGGCACCGCCGGGATCAATGTTGGGGGATGTTCGTGGCCACGCCGGTGGCCGGGTCCAATACGAGTTCGATGCGTGCGGGCCGGCCCGTACGGCCTGGCTTGCGCGTGGCGATGACGCCGTTGGCGCTCACATTCATCAACCCGGGCACGGCGGCGACCGGGTTGTAGTAACGATAGAACTGCAGCACCGTCTTCACGTAGTTCTGGGTCTCGGCGTAGGGCGGAATGTCGTTGCCGTGCTTCTGCACCGCGCCTTCGCCGGCGTTGTAGGCGGCCAGCACGAGTTCCAGGTTGCCGGAGAACATGCGCAGCAGATCGCTCAGGTAACGCACGCCGGTGGTGATATTCGTTTTCGGGTCGGCCAGCTTCTGTGCGGCCGTGCGGCGGGCGTCGCCGGTCACGCCGTAGCGCGCGCCGGTATCCGGAATCACCTGCATCAGCCCGATTGCGCCCTTGGGCGACACGGCCTGCGGGTTGAAACCGGATTCGGCGGCAATCACGGCCTTCACCAGCGCGGGGTCGATACCGTGCTTGCTGGCGGCCTGGCGGATCAGCGGCTCCACCGTCGGCACGTTCGGATGCTGCAACACCGCGCGCACCAGACGCTGGCGCATGCCGCCGGCGTTGTCGAGTGCATCGCGCTTGCTGGCGTTGAGGTAGGCATCGGCATCGGGCAGCTCGGTTGCCGGCAGGGCGATGGCACTGTCGTCCTTGTTGCCGTCCTTATCGTCGCCCTTGCTCGCCACCGCGGCGCCCTTCATGAAGAGCACGTAGCGATCGTCCAGGCGTTCTGCAGCGAAGTGCGCGAGGCCGTTTTCATCGATGTAGCCGTAGACGTCCGCGCGCACCGGCTGGCTGGCCAGGAGGGCCAGCGCCGTCAATGCGAATGCGAAACGTGCGAAAAGCTTCATCGTTGTCGGTCAGCGGTCAAATGTCGGCTTCGACTTCGTTGCCGCGCGCTTCCAGCCACGTGCGTCGCGCGCCGGCTTCGCCCTTGCCCATCAGCATGTTCATCATGTTGATGGTCTGGTCTTGGCCCAGTTCGCCCAGCGCCACGGGCAGCAGGCGGCGCGTGTCGGGGTTCATGGTGGTTTCCCAGAGCTGCTCGGCACTCATTTCGCCCAGGCCCTTGAAGCGGGAGATCTGCCAGGCGCCTTCCTTCACGCCGTCCTTGCGCAGCTTGTCTTCAATGGCTTCCAGCTCGCCGTCGTCCAGCGCGTAGAGCTTCTGCGCGGGCTTCTTGCCGCGCGCAGGGGCATCGACACGATACAGCGGCGGCCGGGCCACGCATACGTTCCCGCGATCGATCAGTTGCGGGAAGTGCTTGAAGAACAACGTGAGCAGCAGCACCTGGATGTGCGCGCCGTCCACGTCAGCATCGGACAGGATGCAGATCTTGCCGTAGCGCAGGCCCGACAGGTCGACCGTATCGTTCGGCCCGTGCGGGTCGACGCCGATGGCGACCGCAATGTCGTGCACTTCGTTGTTGGCGAACAGGCGGTCGCGTTCGGTTTCCCACGTATTGAGCACCTTGCCGCGCAGCGGCAGGATGGCCTGGAATTCCTTGTCGCGGCCCATCTTGGCCGACCCGCCTGCGGAGTCACCTTCCACCAGGAAGAGTTCGTTGCGGGTAACGTCGTCGGACTCGCAATCGGTCAGCTTGCCGGGCAGCACGGCAACGCCCGAGCCCTTCTTCTTCTCGACCTTCTGCGCGGCACGTGTACGCGCCTGCGCTTGCTTGATGACGAGTTCGGCCAGTTTCTTGCCGTGCTCAACGTGCTGGTTCAGCCACAGCTCCAGCGCCGGACGGCTGAAGGTGGAGACCAGCCGCACCGCGTCGCGGCTGTTCAGGCGTTCCTTGATCTGGCCCTGGAACTGAGGGTCGAGCACCTTGGCCGACAGCACGAACGAAGCGCGCGCAAACACGTCTTCGGACATCAGCTTGACGCCCTTGGGCAGGAGCGCATGCATCTCGACAAAGCTCTTCACGGCCTGGAACAGGCCTTCGCGCAAACCGGATTCGTGCGTGCCGCCCGCGGGGGTCGGGATCAGGTTGACGTATGACTCACGTACCGGAGAGCCCTCTTCCGTCCAGGCCACCACCCACGAAGCGCCTTCGCCGAAGGCAAAACCTTCTTCGCCGAGCTTGTCGGGGTCGGCAAAGTGTTCGCCTTCAAACAGGGGGATCACCGGCTCGGCACCGCTGCCCTGTGCGAGCGATTCGACCAGATAGCCGCGCAGGCCCTGGTCGTATTGCCATTCGAGCGTCTCGCCGGTTTTTTCCAGCGTAAGGCTGACCTTCACGCCCGGCAGCAGCACGGCCTTGCTGCGCAGCAAGCGCTGCAGCTCGGCCTGCGGGATGTTCTCGGAATCGAAATACTTGGCGTCCGGCCACGCGCGCACGCGTGTGCCGCTCTTCTTCTCGCCGCGTTCGGCCTTGCGGGTGGTCAGCGGCTCGATCACGTCGCCACCGGAGAATGCGAGCGTCGATACATTGCCGTCGCGCCAGACCGTCACTTCCAGGCGCGTCGACAGCGCGTTCGTGACCGACACACCCACGCCGTGCAGGCCGCCGGAGAACGCGTATGCGCCGCCGCGGCCCTTGTCGAACTTGCCGCCGGCATGCAGGCGCGTGTAGACGATCTCGACCACCGGCACGCCCTCTTCGGGATGGATGCCGACAGGAATACCGCGCGCATCGTCTTCCACGCTCACGCTGCCGTCCTTGTGCAGCGTCACGGCGATCAGCTTGCCGTAGCCGCCCAACGCCTCGTCAGCGGAGTTGTCGATGACTTCCTGCACGATGTGCAGGGGATTGTCGGTGCGCGTGTACATGCCCGGCCGTTGCTTGACCGGTTCCAGGCCCTTGAGGACCTTGATCGACGATTCGCTGTATTGGGAGGTTTTGCTCATGGAAGGCGGAAAAACTGACCAGGCTTGGGTCTGTCCCCAAGCACCGGGAATGCAGCGCGCATTGTAAAGGAAGCCGTCCTCAACAATGCGGAGGGATCGTCAGCGTTGGGATGCGACCCGAAACCCACATCCGGTCGACATCCCGCTGACATATTGCGTGGTTACTGCGGCGTCACACCGTGCCGGCGCGCTTGGCTTCGAGGGCTTCCCATCGCTCCAGCGCCTCCAGCAGTTCCAGTTCGATGGCTTCGTGGCGCTCGGCGAGCTTCTGCGCGCGCTCCGGGTCGCGGCCGTAGATCGTGCCGTCTTCCAGTTCGCCGCCGACCTGCTTTTGCTCAGCCTCCAGCGCCTCGATGGTGGCGGGCAACGCGTCGAGTTCGCGCTGCTCCTTGTAGCTGAGCTTGACCGTGGCGCGCTCGCGCGGCTTGGCCGCCTCGGGTTTCTTCTCTTCGGCGACGGGCCTGGCGGCTTGCGCCATCCGCGCCGCGCGCGCAGATTGCGTCTGCCAATCGGAGAACCCGCCCACGTATTCGCGCCAACGGCCCTCGCCCTCTGCCGCAATCACCGAGGTGACGACGTTGTCGACAAACGCGCGATCATGCGAGACCAGGAATACGGTGCCGCTGTATTCCTGCAGCAGCTCTTCCAGCAGTTCAAGTGTGTCGATGTCCAGATCGTTGGTCGGTTCGTCGAGCACCAGCACGTTGGCCGGACGGGCAAACAGGCGCGCCAGCAGCAGCCGGTTGCGCTCGCCTCCCGACAGCGAGGCCACCGGCGAGCGCGCACGCTCGGGCGGGAAGAGGAAATCGCCCAGATAGCTCATCACGTGCTTGCGCTGACCGTTGACTTCGATCCAGTCGCTGCCCGGGCTGATGGTGTCGGCAAGCGACCGGTTCAGATCCAATTGCGCGCGCATCTGGTCGAAGTACGCTACCTGCAGGTTGGTGCCGTTGCGCACCGTGCCCGAATCGGGAGCCAGTTCGCCGAGAATCAACTTCAGCAGCGTGGTCTTGCCGACCCCGTTGGCGCCGAGAATCCCCACCTTGTCGCCGCGCAAAATCGTGGCGGTGAAGTTGTCAACGACGGTTTTGTCGCCATAGCGCTTGGTCACGTCGATCAGCTCGGCGACGATCTTGCCCGAGCGATCGCCCTGCGAGACCTCCAGCTTGACGTTGCCCTGCACCTCGCGGCGCACCTGGCGTTCCACACGCATCTGTTCCAGCCGCGCAACGCGGCCGACACTGCGTGTGCGGCGCGCTTCCACACCCTTGCGGATCCACACTTCTTCCTGCGCGAGCAGTTTGTCGAAGCGGGCGTTTTCCAGGGCTTCGGCGTCCAGCTCCTGCGCCTTGCGCGTCTGATACGCCGTAAAGTTGCCGGGGTACGAACGCAGCTTGCCGCGATCGAGTTCGATGATGCGCGTGGCGACACGATCGAGGAACGCGCGATCGTGCGTGATGAACAACACGCTGCCGCGGAACGCCAGCAGCAAATCTTCGAGCCAACGAATGGAGTCGTAGTCGAGGTGGTTGGTCGGCTCGTCCAGCAGCAGGATGTCGGGCGCACCCACCAGCGCCTGCGCGAGCGCCACACGCTTGGTCAGGCCGCCCGACAGCGAACCGATGCGCGCGCCCGGCTGCAGGCCCAACTGGGCGATGGTCGTTTCCACACGCGTACGCAGCTGCCAGGCGTCTGCGGCTTCCAACTGCGATTGCAACGCCTGCAGCTTGTGCAGCGCGTCTTCATCGTGGGAATCGCCCATCGACGTGATCAGCGCTTCGTATTCAGCAAGCAAGCCAGCGGCATGCGGCACACCCATCGCCACGGCTTCGGCCACGGTCTGCTCCGGGTCGAATTCGGGTTCTTGCGGCACATAGGCCGACGTCACGCCGCTCTGGCGAGCAATCAGGCCGTCATCCGGCGAGGTCGTACCCGCCACGATCTTGAGCAGCGACGACTTGCCGGTGCCATTGCGGCCGATCAGGCCTATGCGCTCGCCAGCCTCCAGCGAGAAGTCGGTGTGGTCGAGCAGCGCCACGTGGCCGAACGCCAGTTGCGCATCGGTAATGGAAAACAGGGCCATGCTGGAGTGAGAAGGAGGCAGGCCGCGTGCGGCCGGAAGGCGCGTATTGTAGTCGCCCCGCGTGTCGTCCACCGGCGGCATTGCGCTTGCAGATGCCGGTGCTATAACGCTTGTGCCGCCGGACTCTCTTTTTCCGGCCGCGCCATCCATACCGTTACGGAAGGGGAACGACGATGCGCGGACTATTCGGGCTGTTGATCATCTTGATCGTGGCAGGCATTCCGGTGCGGCAGATCTTGCTGCGAACCGGCTTCTCACAGTGGTGGACGCTGCTTGTGCTGGTACCGGTGGTGAACCTGGTGGCGCTGTGGATTTTCGCGTTCTCGAACTGGCCGCGGCAGTCGTCCCAGCCGGGCAGCGTTCTTCCCAACCAGAACTAGGAAACAAGCGCACCAAAGAAAAACGGCCCGCTTTCGGCGGGCCGGAAGAGTCTCTCCTCGATGCCTTGCGAACAAGACATGGCCGGAGCATAGCGCCCCTCGTCTGTCTCGGGCAGTCGGGACAAACCCGGTAGGGAAAAACGCCTAACGCTAGGCGCGGTGCGGCTTCGCACCGCAGCAACGCATGCACGGCTCGGGCATGCACCGCGGGGAGTCCACCGCACCGGCCGGACGGCTGAGACGGTGCGTCGCGCACGCCACGTGTGCGCAATGCACCACTGCAAGGCAATCGCCACGCGTCGGCTTTTAGAGGGTGGGGTCCAGTCTTGCAGCCTGCTTACAACACCAAAAAAGCACGGGCCTGCAGGTTGCAACGTCGCGCCGTATCATGCGGCAGGCCCTCCGGCCACGAGCCGGGCATAACGATAAAGTGGGCCGCCGATTCTTTCCCGGGGGATACAACCATGCCGTTCTTCACGCGCGCGCTGCAGGCTGCGGCGCTGCTCTTCGCTTCGCTATCCAGTGCTGTACCGGGCACGGCTGTGGCCTCCTCCACGCCGGTGCTCGACCGCATCCGCGACACGGGCACCGTCCGCGTCGCCTATCGCGAAAGCTCCGTGCCCTTCTCGTTCTACGACGCCGATAAAAAACCCGTCGGCTATGCCGTCGACCTGTGCCTGCGCGTGGTCGACAAGCTGCGCACGGACCTCAAGCGCCCTGACCTGAAAGTGCAATATGTGATGGTCACGCCTTCGACGCGGATGCCGGCCATCATCGAAGGCAAAGCCGACCTCGAATGCGGCTCGACCACCAATAACCGCGAACGCCGCGAGAAAGTGGCATTCACGATCCCGCACTACATCGCGGGCATCCGCATGATCGTCAAGACTTCGTCGGGCATCCGCAGGTGGGACGACCTGCGCGGCAAGACCGTCGTCACCACCAAAGGCACCACCAGCGTGGCGGAACTGCGCAAGATGAACGACGTCCGCGTGCTGAATATGAAGTTTCTCGAAGCCAAGGACCACGCTGAATCCTTCGCGATGGTCGAAACCGGCAAGGCTGACGCCTTTGCGATGGACGACGTGCTGCTCTTCGGCTTCCGCGCCAACACGAAGACGCCAAGCGACTACGCCGTCGTCGGCGACATGCTGACGGTCGAGCCCTACGCGATCATGCTCAGCAAGGACGACGCCGAATTCAAGCGCCTCGTCGATCGCGCGATGACCAACATCATCCTCGACTACGACGCCGACAAGCTCTACAAGAAGTGGTTCCAACAACCGATTCCGCCGCACAGCGCGAAGCTTGATATCCCGATGAGCTTCCTGCTGCGCGACTCGTTCAAGTACCCGAGCGACAAGGTCGCCGATTGAACGTAATGGTGTGATCGCGCAACGCCGCCGTGCAGTCAGGCGGCGTTTTGCTTTGCGCAGTCAGCGCTGGGCCGGCAGCATCGGCTTGTTGAGCATGCGCGACAGGACAGCTTCGGGCGAATGGGTGCGATCGGCAATGGCCGCTGGGTCAAGATAGAAAGTCTGTTCCATCATCGCGCGGCCGCGCATCGCCGCATGCAGCGCCTGATCGCTGAAGACCACCCACGTCGCACCCGGAGCGAATTCGAACGTCTGTTGCGGTGCCCCGCGCTGATAGACCAGGTCGGCCTTCGCGAGATCGTGCAGCTGCAGCATGCGGTGGTCGTATTCGGAGCGTGGGCGCTTGGTGATATGCAGCTTGTGCATCAGCCACGATTGTCCCGGGAGCATCCCACGCGTTTTCGGCACAAACCGCTGGGCGAAGTCGGCAAAGGGCTCGCCGATGCGCCAGACGCGCGAGGCATCCGGATCGACATTGTGGAACACACGCAAGAGGCGCTGGCCGTGCAGCGGGTTCGACGGGAATGCGTCGACGTGCAGACGCGTGTCGTCCTTGCGCCAACTGACCGGCCGCCCGGCAATCTCGGCCGGCCGCAACGACGTGCCGGCTCGCTTCAAATGCGGGGCGTAGTCGGGAAACAGCGTCAGCACGAGGCGCTCGGCAGCATCGGCGTAACGCAGGATCAAGGTAGCGAGATCGCCCAGATCGGCGGGCTGCCCGACGGCGCCGCGCACGCGGGATTCGTTCGCGCGCAGGTTGATGTTCTTCGTCTTGCCGTCAGACCAGCGCGCATCGAGAAACCGCTGCTCCCGGGCATCAAGTGGGAAATCGAGCACCGGAAAATGCAGCACATTACCGCGCTCCAACGCGGACCGTATGGCCGCCGCCTCATCAGACGTCACCACGGGTGACCATTCACGCACCGGCCACGGCACCACCATGTCGATGACAGGCGGCGCAGCGACGGCTCGCTGTCTGGAATGATGGTTGCGCGCCGGCGGTGTGGCGGGTGCAAACCCTTGCATACTTCCCATGAACTTATCAATCGCTTACGTAAATATTTGCGAATGATAGAGCGCTCACCACCTCAGTGCATCGTCAGGCAACACAACACAGCATGTCTTACGACATGTGCCGAGGTGCTTGCCGGCGCGGGAAGCGGATTTCAGAGAAAGTGCTTGACGACCTGCTCTTCCAGGCCGACAAAGCGCACGAGCTGGCGTGAGCCGTCAGGAAATTGCTTGATGACGTGGCCGTCGGGGGTATCGGTGTGACGGAAATAGATCGGTCGATCGATCGTCCCGGGCCGATGCTTGGGAAGCAGGCTTTCCAGCGACGGCTCCACCGTCCACGGATCGTCCCGTTCTTCGGATGTCAGCATGTTGGTCGCCTAGGGGGTTCTGGAATAGGTGAGAAAGCATAACTTCCGTGAACAACCCTGGAAAGTTCGTAATACTTAAATCTGATTCTTTGACCGATCGTTCGTTCGCTTTAGCGTTTGCCCCATCACAAGAACGCCTTGACTGTGGGCGGCAACCTACAAAACCCATGGCGTCATCATCGTTTCACATGGCATCGGTAACTGCTGCCGACGCAGCCTGGCGCTCCCGCGGCTCACTGGTCTTGGCTCTGCAAATTGCGTAGAATCGCGGCTCGCTCGGGCGGCCGTTGGCGTCACCCGGGAGTCGGTCACTCGCCGTAGCACAATGGATAGTGCACGCGCCTCCTAAGCGTGAGATACAGGTTCGATTCCTGTCGGCGGGACCAGCAGATGCGACAAAGCCAGGCAACACGCCTGGCTTTTGTTTTTTGCCCGCACAAAACAACGAGGCCCGCCACACGCGGGCGGGCCTATGGCTGCGGATGGCCCCGGGCCATCTAGGTCAGCACCGGCAGCGCTTCGAGCACGAGCAGCCCGATCAGCACCCCGATAATCGTCAGCAGCACGCGAATCCCTACTCGCGCACCTCGGATCACCAGCGGCGCAGAGGCCAGTCCGATCACACCCGCAACGCAAACGGCGAGCAACAGGTACAGGTTGGAGAAGGCCATCGGGAATTCCATCATCCGCCCCTTTCCGGCTATGAGCATGGCCGGTCTTTTGAGTATAGGCCGCGCGCTCGATCCGGCAAGCGTCGGTGCCGGCACATACATCAATATCACTAGCATTTTTGCGCACTGCAAAAATTCGTGCTATAGTCCGTGACTTGGCTGCTTACTGCCGTATTTTTCGGTCCGCGGTTGGCCGATGTGCTGGTTTCAGACCGGCGCGCATCGTCCGAATCCCCGCCCGTTGCATGCATGCGCAGCCGATTGCCATTGTGCTTGGCATCGTCTCCGATCTCCCGCGTGGATTCACATCACGCCGAAGGGACCGCCGCCCCACCTCGCTGACCTGTTCAGCTTGAGGCCGGCCCATTCCCCCGCCTGTCCGTTCTGCAGCCCGTCTGTCGAACCGGCCTTATCCGATTGGCGCCGACGCCCGTGATTAACCGGTCGCCGTATCCCATTTCCGCTGTCTGCATCCGTTGATGTAGCGGCGCGGCAGCCTTACTACCTATTCGACATGACGCAGCCTCAAGACGGCAGCGGCGCTATTGCGCACGCTGAAACCAGCAACACCAATACCGAAAACCTCGTCGCCGAAGCCGCGACCCGTGCTAGCGCCTTTGCTGCACTGGGCTTGGACGACCGCATCGTCCGTGCGCTGGGCGAAGTGAACTACATCACCCCGACGCCGGTTCAAGCGCAAGCCATTCCGGCCTGCCTGTTGGGCCGCGACCTGCTGGTCACGAGCCAAACCGGTTCGGGCAAGACCGCCGCATTCATTCTGCCGGCCATCCAGCGCATCAGCGAGCAGCCTGAGCCGCAGCGTCCGCGCATGGACGGCCCGCCGCAACGCATGAAGGGTCGCCGCCCCCGCCCGGCACCTGCCAAGCCGTCGCTGCTGGTGCTCACGCCCACGCGTGAACTGGCCCTGCAAGTGACTACCGCCACCGCACAATACGGCCGCCATCTGCGCCGCATCGTCTGCGCGAGCATCCTGGGCGGCATGCCCTACCCGAAGCAGTTGGACATGCTGGCACGCATGCCGGACATCATCATCGCCACGCCTGGCCGCCTGCTCGACCACATCGACTCGGGCCGCATCGACCTGTCGGCACTCAACATGCTCGTCTTTGACGAAGCCGACCGCATGCTGGACATGGGCTTCTCGGATGACATCGAAGCCATCGTCGGCGCCACGCCCGCCACGCGCCAGATGCTGATGTTCTCGGCCACCATGGACCGCCGCATCGAACAACTGGCCGAGCGCATGATGCGCGAGCCGCAGCGTATCGAAATCGCCACCGCGAAGATCGACCAAAGCAACATCGAAGAGCGCCTGCACTTCACCGACGACATGTCGCACAAGCAGCAGCTGCTGGATCACCTGCTGCGCGACGCGTCGCTCAAGCAAGCCATCGTCTTCACGGCGACCAAGCGTGATGCCGACTCGCTGGCCGAGCGCCTGACCGAGCACGGTTTCTCCGCCGGCGCCTTGCATGGTGACATGCACCAGGGCGCGCGTAACCGTACGCTGACGGCTCTGCGCCGCGGTCAGTTGCGCGTGCTGGTGGCCACCGACGTGGCCGCCCGCGGCATTGACGTGCCGGACATCACGCACGTGGTCAACTTCGACCTGCCCAAGCAAGCTGAAGACTACGTGCACCGCATCGGCCGTACGGGCCGTGCCGGCCGCAGCGGGATCGCCATCAACCTGGTGAACCACAATGACACGTTCCAATGGCGCCGTATCGAGCGCTTCGTTGATCGCCGCATCGACGCATCGGTTGTCGAGGGCCTGGAGCCGAAGCGCTCGGCCAAGCCCCGCACTGGCGGCCCGCGTGCCGGCGGCGACCGTGGCGGCTACCGTGGAAACGGTGGCAATGGCGGCGGTTATCGCGGCCAGCGTGAAGGCTTCGGCGCGCGCCAAGGCGGCAACGGGGGCAATGGCGGTAACAGCGAAGGCCGCCTCCAACGCAGCTTCGGCGGCGACCGCGACGGCTTTGCTCCGCGCCGCGATGATCGCAACGGCAACAGCAACAGCGGCGGCTACCAAGGCGCCCAACGCGAATGGAACCGCGACGACCGCGCCCCGCGTCAGTCGTATGGCCAAGGCCAGCAAAACCGTGGCGACTGGCAACAACGTCCCGCACCCGCACGCACGCAAGGCTCGCAAGACGGCAACCGTAGCTACGGCAACAGCGCGGGCACCAGCAACGGCGGCGGTTATGGCAATCGCGATGGCAACCGTGAAGGCGCCCCGCGTCGCTTCGGCGACAACAACGGCGCCAGCCGCTTCGGCGACGGTGGCAACGGCGCTCAGCGTCGCAGCTATGGCAACCGCGACAGCTACGGCAGCAAGGGCCGTCCGCGCGACTTCGATCGTTGATCGATAAAGGGCCATCTCCTCTGGATGGCCTTAGCGGGCAACCAACAAAAAACCCCACGTCTAACAGCGTGGGGTTTTTGCTTCTTGGGCAACGCCGGTTAATCGCAGTTGGACTTACAAGAAGACACCTGCGTGGCTTTTTCTGATGCTCATCGCTCGACTTGTCGTGTGAGCGCCGCAGGCAACAGAAACCCTCGCCGAAGCGAGGGTTGCGCTCGTCAAAGCGCGCAGGTCCGGAAACCGACAAAAACGTCATCGCGTTCCGGCAGCAGGAAGCCCCGGAAACGCGGGTGACGCGTGCGCTGCGGCGTATGTGCGGCAGCGCCGCGTACCGCCTGCATCGTCATGAAATGCGGCGCCGACAGGCTCGCCACACGGCCGCGCGGCATGCCCGGCACGAAATCCGGATACGGCTCGAACGGCGACGACGTCCACTCCCATACCTGCCCCCAATGAAAGCCGGCCCTACCCTGCACCGCGGCCATCTCCCATTCGTCTTCAGTCGGTAAGCGACGGCCGGCCCAGCGGCACCACGCCTGGGCTTCGTACAGGCTCACATGGCGCACCGCTTCATCGCGGTTGATCGTACGCGCCTGACCGTAGCGCAGTGCCTGCCAGGTACGCGTGGCGGGATCGCGCTGCCAACCGAGCGGCGCCGAACGCTCCTGCATCATCAGCCACTCCATGCCGGCCGGCGACCACCACTGCGGATGATCGTAACCACGGTCTTCGATGAACTCCAGGTATTGGCCATTCGTAACCGGCTGCGCATCGATCTCGAACGCGGGCACATACGTGCGGTACGGCGGACACTCGTTGTCGAAGAAGAAACCGTCGGCGTCTGGCCAGCCCATCTGGAAACGGCCGCCGGGCAACGACAATGTCTGCGCAGCCGGCACGGCCACGGCGGCCAGCGGAGGCTGCCCAGCGGGTTGCAGGCCTAGGACCTGCAGCAGCCCGTGCAGATGTTCGGCGCGCAGGTCTTCGTGGAACACCGCCCAGCGGAACGGTTCCAGCGCCGCGTCGTCGTCGGTGCCCAGCGTGGCGAGCTTGCGTAGCACGCGGTCGAGCACGCCATGCGCGTACTGCTTGATCGCGGCGATGCCGGGCAGCGTCAGGTCCCAGCATGCCTCTGGAGGCATGCGATCCATGTCGAAGAACGTGTCGGCGCCATCAAGCGCGGCGGGCAACGTGGCCTGCCAGAGCGCCAGATCCCACTCGGTGCCAGCGCCGTCCTCGATGGTATCGCTGCCGTTGCGACGCGGCTCGCGCAGGCACCAGAACTCTGCAAACCAGGCCAGTTGGCCCAGCGTCCAGAGCGGTGGGGCATGATGCTCCACGCGTTCAATCTGCCAGCCGCGCTGCGTATCGCCAAACGCCGACAACAACGCCAGCGTGCGATTGCGGGCGTCGACCAGGCTGTGCGCGATGCCCTGGCGCGGCAAGCGGCGGCCGTCGGTCCAGTCGGGAAGCGATCCGATGAAGGTCGGATCGGGGAGCATGAAGAATTCAGCCATCGCGGCAAACCTCGGGCGGGAATCGATCCATTATCGCACCGGCCTGCTTGGCGTTCCGCCGCCCCCGTCTAACGGCCTACGCTCGCGTGACAGACGGCAAAGTCGCTGCCGGCGTCGGTCCAGGCATGCAGATCTTCGAAACCGGCATCGGCAAACATCGCTTGCAGACTCGGCAGGTCGTATTTGACGGAGTTCTCGGTGTGCACGCGTTCGCCGGCGGCGAAGGTACGCGCGTGCTTGCCCCATTGCACCGTTACATCGCGGAGTGCTTCCAGGTGCATCTCAACGCGATGCGCCTCCGCGCGGTACAGCGCGACATGGCGCCAATCCCGCACGTCGAAATTTGCGCCCAGGAGGCGATTCAGGTTGCACAGCACGTTCAGGTTGAACGCCGCGGTCACACCAAGCGGATCGTCGTAAGCGGCTTCGAGCCGTTGGGCGTCTTTGATAAGGTCGATGCCGATCAGCACGCTGTCGCCAGGCGCGGAAGCCTCGTGCAGGCGTGAGAGAAATGCCCTCGCCTCTTCCGGCGTGAAATTGCCAAGGCTCGAACCGGGGTAGAACCACACGCGGCGCCCATCGCCAACGGCATCGGGCAACACCAGCGGCGCACACAGGTCGGCGCCAATGCCGACCATCGGCAATTGCGGATGCTGACGCGCAAGCCCCCGCAGCGTATCGCGCAGAAAATCCGCCGAGATGTCGATCGCCACATAACGCGACGGCGCGAGCGTGCGGAACAGCCGTGCAGCCTTTTCGCAATTGCCGGCGCCCAGGTCGATCAACGTGGCGCCGCGGCCCACGCGCATCGCGATCTCGGCCGCGTGCAGGCTGAAGATAGCGGCTTCGGTGCGGGTCGGGTAATACTCAGGCAAGTCGGTAATCGCTTCGAATAGACGCGAGCCGAGGGCATCGTAGAAGAACTTCGGGCTGATACTGGCCGGGCGTGAGAGCAGGCCGGCTTCCGCCTCGGAACGCAACGCGGCATCGTCTTCCGTAAAGAGCTGGTAGAAAGTCAGGCCCGCGCCAACGGCGTCAACCGTAGGCTGCGGCTGAATCAGACGGGCCAGCGCGCGGCGGGCATAGGCATCGGCGGACGGCTTGGTGGCCTGCATGGTGTCTCCCGTTGTGGGTGGAACGGCACGGTGCTGCATGGTCATGAGGGCCATTGACAGCGAGAAATGTGCCATCGCGCCTATGCCATCACCGCACGCTGATGGCGCACGGATGAAATTGCAGCGTAGACGCCGCTTTGTGACAGCGCCACCGTTCTTTCGCCGGAGGCCGCCACAACACGGCATCGCGCCAATCGTAAAAATCACCCGCGCCGCTGAAAAAATCACGCACACCGTGCTGGTAGGCCGATGTTGCGTTTTTGCAGCGCACAATCCGCCCGCCGCGATATAATGCGGGCTTCCTCAAAGGGGAGTAGCTCGGGGGTTCTTCAGCCCCAGGCACGATCGTCATGACGAAGCACACGCTTCCGGTCGTGCCGGCACCAGCAGGGTTCCCAACCTGTTCGTGTCGAGCAAGACCTTTGCAACCGGATTTCATGGTCTGCAAAGCGTCTCGCCCCAGCACTCCATGCAGTTCGGTCAACCGATTTTTATTGTTGTTTGACTTGGAGCCACCATGGAATGGTTGTCTGACATCTTCACCATGCAGTTTGCTGCCGCGCTGGCATCGATCATCGTGATCGACCTTGTGCTTGCGGGCGATAACGCCATCCTCATCGCGCTGGCAGCGCGCAACCTGCCGCCCGAGTTGCAGAAGAAGGCCATCATGTGGGGCGCCGCGGGCGCCATAGTCGTGCGTGCGCTAATGACGCTGGCGGTGGTATGGCTGCTGAAGATTCCGGGCCTGATGCTGGTGGGCGGTCTGGCGCTGGTGTGGATCGCGTGGAAGCTTCTGGCCGACGACGGCCAAGGCGGCGATGAACACGGCGCGGGCAGCACCACGCTGATCGGCGCCATGAAGACCATCATCATCGCCGATGCAGTGATGGGCATCGACAACGTGCTCGCCATTGCCGGTGCATCGCATGGCAGCTTCCTGCTGGTGGTGCTGGGTCTGTTGATCAGCGTGCCGGTCGTCGTGTGGGGTAGCGGCGTGGTACTGCGCCTGATCGAACGCTTCCCGGTCATCATCTACGGCGGCGCCGCTGTGCTGGCTTATACGGCCGCGCACATGATCGTGGCCGAACCGGTTCTCAAGGCGTTCTTTGCCCCACAGCCGCCGCTCAAGTGGGCAGTGTATGTGGTGGTGTTCCTGGTGGTGCTGGGCGGAGGTTGGCTGGTCCAACGTCGCCGCCAACAACCCGCCTAAACTAAGCCAGGATGGGCTGACCGGCGAGCACACGCGCCAGCTTGGCGCGATCAATGTTGCCGCCGGTCAGCGGCAGGCCGATGCGCTGGCCAACAATCCGCTCCCGCTGCTGCCATGCACCCGCAAGGGCTGCGGCCGCGGCGCCCTCCGCGACGTTGTGCGTGGTGGAAAAGTACAGGCGAATGGCCTCCGCCACTTCGTCATCCGTCACCGCAATGATCTCTTCGACGCCGGCTCGGATCACCTCAAGCGCGTTCGCGTCCGGCATGCGGCACGCCAGCCCGTCGGCCAGCAACGTCGACACCGGCGCCGACACCACGGTACCGCTTGCAAACGACTGCTCGTAGCACCGGGCATGTGCTGACACGACGCCGACAATGCGTGTCGACAGCCCCAACGCATCGCGGGCCCGCACCGCCGCGCAAATCCCCGAACCCATGCCGATCGGCACGTAGACCACATCTAGCGGCGTGGTCTCAAGAAACTCCAGCCAGTAGCTCGCCACCCCGACGACCAGATCGTCGTGATACGAGGGCACAAAGTGCAAGCCACGTTCACCGGCTAATTGATCGGCGAACTCGCGGCTCGCCTGAAAGTCATCGCCCGCTTCAATGAGCTCTGCGCCAAGTGCGCGCATGGCGGCGTTCTTCTCCACGCTATTGCCGTGCGGCACGACGATGGTGACGGCCAGGCCATTGCGGCGCGCCGCCAATGCAATCGACTGACCATGATTGCCGCGCGTCGCCGCAATCACACCAAGCACCTCCGGCTCACGTTGGCGCAAGGCATGCAGATAAGTCAGCCCGCCTCGCACCTTGAACGCGCCCACTTCGGTGTGGTTTTCATGCTTAACCCACACCACCGCCCCCACGGCTTGCGCCAGAAGCGGCCAACAATACTGCGGGGTCGGGGGAATCACCGCATGGACCAATTCGGCGGCTGCGCGCAGATGGCGCAATTCGGCGGCACGGGTGGCCGAAGCGGAGGTAGCTATGGACGACACGCTGTTTCTCCAGCAGACAGTTGAAAGCGATGTCGCGATCTTGCCAGCCTTGCCTGCCCCGCAACATCGACAATTCTGCGCTTTATCGACCCGACCGTGCCGCCCGTCCGACCGGGCCAGTTTCCAGACACTGCCGGTACAGTCGACGCCGCGCCGCTCACGTTACAATGCGGCTCACCCGATATCCGACGCCCTCGCCTCTTCGCCCGCGCTCGCATGAAGCCTTATCTCGACCTGATGCGCCATGTCTACGAACATGGCACCGACAAAGCCGACCGCACCGGCACCGGCACGCGATCCGTGTTCGGCCACCAGATGCGCTTCAACCTGCAGGATGGCTTTCCGCTAGTGACCACCAAGAAGGTCCACATCAAGTCCATCGTCTATGAACTGCTGTGGTTCCTCCAGGGCTCGACCAACGTGCGGTGGCTGCAAGACAACGGCGTGACGATCTGGGACGAATGGGCTGACGCCGACGGCGAGCTGGGCCCCGTGTACGGCTCCCAGTGGCGCTCGTGGCCGACGCCCAACGGCGAACACATCGACCAGATCGCCGAGCTGATCGCGCAGATCAAGCGCAACCCCGATTCGCGCCGGCTGATTGTCTCCGCCTGGAACGTGGCCGACATCCCGCGCATGAAGCTGCCGCCCTGCCACGCGTTCTTCCAGTTCTATGTGGCTGACGGCAAGCTGTCGTGCCAGCTCTACCAGCGCAGCGCCGATATCTTCCTTGGCGTGCCGTTCAACATTGCCAGCTACGCGCTGCTCGTGCATATGGTTGCGCAGCAGACTGGCCTCGATGTGGGCGATTTCGTCTGGACCGGTGGCGATTGCCACCTCTATAACAACCACTTCGAACAAGTCGAAACGCAGCTCGCGCGTGAACCGCTGCCGTTGCCGAAACTGCATATCAAGCGCAAGCCTGAAAGCATCTTCGACTACCAATACGAAGACTTTGAGATCGTCGGCTATCAGAGCCACGCTGCGATCAAAGCACCGGTGGCCGTGTAACCGTATGACCATCCTGACGCTCATCGTCGCCCGCGCCCGTAACGGCGTGATTGGCCGCAACAACGCCCTGCCCTGGCGCCTGCCCGAAGATCTCGCGCACTTCAAGCGCACCACAATGGGCGCGCCCATCGTGATGGGCCGCAAGACTTACGATTCGATCGGCCGCCCGCTGCCGGGCCGACGCAACATTGTCGTCACGCGCAATGCCAAGCTCGAACTGCCCGGCTGCGAGATCGCATTTTCGATGGAAGATGCGCAGCGCCTGTGCGTCGGCGCCGAGCAGATCTTCCTGATCGGTGGCGCGCAACTGTATGCGGATGCCCTCCCGAGCGCAGACCGCCTGATCGTCACGGAAATCGACGCCGATTTCGAAGGCGATGCATACTTTCCCGCGCCCGACCCCAAGCTCTGGCACGAAGTCGCACGCGAGACGCACCACGCGGCGGCACCCAATGATTTCGACTACGCGTTCGTTACCTACGAACGCCCGCCATCGAACGAGCAGTAACTGGCGACAGGCAATAAAAAACGCGCTCAGTTCCGAGCGCGTTTTTCATTTCGGCGGTGGCGATTTATTCGCCAGCAATCGTCATCTGCTCGATCAGGATCGAGCCAGTTTCCTTCGTACCGCGTACCAGCGCATCGGCACCGATGGCGACAATCTGGCGGAACATCTCACCCAGGTTGCCGGCAATCGTAATTTCTTCCACCGGGTACTGAATCACGCCATTTTCAACCCAGTAGCCTGACGCGCCGCGCGAGTAATCACCCGTCACGTAGTTCACGCCTTGGCCCATCAGCTCGGTTACCAATAGGCCCGTGCCCATGCGGCGCAGCATGCCGGCAAAGTCGTCTTCTGGCGTGGTCTTGTTGGAGAACAGCGTCAGGTTGTGCGACCCGCCGGCGTTGCCCGTGGTTTGCATGCCGAGCTTGCGCGCGGAATACGTCGACAGGAAGTAGCCCTCCACCACGCCGTTCTTCACCACATCGCGGCGCTGCGTGCGCACGCCTTCCTCGTCGAACGGCGCGCTGCCCATGCCGTTGAGGACGTGCGGGTCTTCCGTGATCTGCACATGCGGCGCGAAAACTTCCTTGCCCAGCGTATCGAGCAGGAACGTCGACTTGCGATACAACGCGCCGCCCGACACCGCCTGCACAAAGGCGCCCAGCAAACCTGCAGCCAGCGGCGCCTCGAACAATACGGGGCACTTGCGCGTTGTCAGCCGGCGCGCGGACAAACGCGCGAGCGCACGTTCCGCCGCGTACTTGCCGATCGCTTCCGGTGCGGCCAGATCGTCCGGCGAGCGCTTGGATGAATACCAATCGTCGCGCTGCATATGCGCGCCCGAACCGGCGATCGGCGCAGCCGAAATGAAGTGACGCGAATACGGGTAGCCCGCCATGAAACCGCGCGACGTGGCCAAGACGAAGTGCGAATGCTGGGCCGAGATGCTCGAGCCATCGCTGTTGCGGATCTTCGGGCTTACGGCAAAGGCAGCGGCTTCAGCGGCGCGTGCGATCTCCACGGCAGCTTCGGCGTCAATCATCCACGGGTGATAGAGCTGCAGGTCTTGCGGGTGCTTCTCCAGCAGTTCTTCTTCTGCCAAACCGGCGCAATCATCGTCGGCGGTGAAGCGCGCAATGTTGTAGGCAGCCTCGACGGTGGACCGCAGTGCCGCCGGCGAAAAGTCCGACGTGCTGGCGTTGCCACGCTTCTTGCCGAGCATGACCGTCACGCCAACAATCTTGTCGCGGTTCTGCTCGATGGTCTCGATCTCGCCCTTGCGCACCGTGACCGACAGGCCTTGGCCTTCGGAGATTTCCGTTGCGGCATCGGAGGCGCCGAGTTCGCGGGCAATGCGGAGCACATCGGTGGCCATCTCCTCGAGCTGTTCGCGGCGGTAGGCAAACACAGGGGCGGTCTTGGAATCGGGCGTTTGAGACATAGGCAATGGAGGGGAGAAACGGGTGCCGGGATTTTGCCAAAAGCGGGCAAGAACTGGCGAAAGCGCCCATCATAGCAAGATACAATGCGCGCCATGAGCCGAGCATCCCGACACAACCCCACGTATCTCCAACCCGTCGTGCGTACCGACATCGGTGACGAGGACGATCCGGATACGCCCAAGAGCAAATCGCAGCGCAAGCGCGAGGTGAACGCCTTGCAAGACCTGGGCACCGCCTTGGAAGCGCTGCCCAAGGACAAACTCGCCAAGGTGCCGCTGCCCGAAAAGCTGCTCGACGCCCTGCGCGAAGCCAAACGCACCACCGCCCATGAAGGCAAGCGCCGCCAGATGCAGTACATCGGCAAGCTGATGCGCGCCCTGACCGACGAGGAAGTCGAAGCCATTCGCCGCGTCCTGGCCACCTTCGTTGGCGCTTCCAAGGCGGAAACCGCACGTCTGCACGCCATCGAGCGTTGGCGCGACCGCCTGATCGCCAGCGACGACGCCGTTACCGAGTTCATTGCAGCGCACCCGGATTCCGACGTGCAGGCGCTGCGTACGCTGGTGCGCAATGCGCGCAAGGAAGCACAGTTGGCCAAGCCGCCCAAGTCGTCGCGCGAGCTGTTCCAAATGGTCAAGCAGGCCCTGTCCGGCAATGACCGCGACGAAGACGACGCCGATCAACCCGAAGCCGAAGGCGACGACGCATGACAGCCCCTGCCCCCTCCGCGCCGATCACCCGCCGCCACGCCGACGAACTGATCGTCGGTTTTGTGTCGATCTCAGACCGCGCCTCGGCCGGCACGTACCAGGATGAAGGGATTCCCGCGCTGCGGGACTGGTTTGGCACCGCGCTATCGTCGCCGTGGCAAGGGGTGGAGCGGCTGATTCCGGACGAACAAGCGGCGATTGCCGAAACACTGATCGACCTCGTCGACCATGCCGGCTGCGATCTGGTGCTCACCACGGGCGGCACTGGCCCGACGCGCCGCGATGTGACGCCCGAGGCCACGCTGGCCGTCGCCACGAAGGAAATGCCGGGTTTTGGCGAGCAGATGCGCCAGATCAGCCTGCATTTCGTTCCGACGGCGATTCTGTCGCGTCAGGTAGCGGTGATCCGCGAAACGCCGTCGCGCGCCACGCTGATCATCAACCTGCCCGGGCAGCCGCGCGCCATCAAGGAAACGCTGGAAGGTTTGAAGGATGTGGAAGGCCGCGCCACGGTGCCGGGCATCTTTGCGGCTGTGCCGTACTGCATCGACCTGATCGGCGGCCCGTATGTCGAGACGCACGACAGCGTGGTCAAGGCCTGGCGGCCCAAGCACGCTGTACGTGTAAAACCGCTGCAGGTTTAACGCTTACGGGGCGACCGAAGACGCCAGCGCTTCAGCGTCCGGCGTTTGCGGCACGTCGCGGATGAAGTGCTCGCGGTAATAGCGCAGCTCTTCGATCGACTCGATGATGTCTGCGAACGCCGTGTGCCGCTGGTGCTTCGTAAAGCCCTTGGCAATGGCCGGTTGCCAGCGCTTGCAGAGTTCCTTGAGCGTGGAGACATCCAGGTTGCGGTAGTGGAAGTACTCCTCGAGCTTGGGCATGTAGCGCGCCATGAAACGGCGGTCCTGGCAGATGGAGTTGCCGCACATCGGCGACTTGCTCTTCGGCACCCACTTCTTGAGGAACGCCAGCAGTTCCGCTTCCGCTTCCGCTTCGGTCGTGGTCGACGCCTTGACCTTGTCGATCAGGCCCGAACGGCCGTGCGTGCCCTTGTTCCACGCGTCCATGCCGTCGAGCAGCTCGTCGGACTGATGGATCACCAGCACTGGGCCTTCAGCCAGGATGTTCAGCTCCGAATCCGTCACCACCACGGCCACTTCGATGATGCGATCGTTGTCGGGGCTCAGGCCGGTCATCTCCATGTCGAGCCAGACAAGGTTGTTATCGCTCTTGGCGGCAACGCGGTTGGCGGGCGAGGAGGATGCGACGGACGAAACAGGGGTACTCACTGGGGTGCTCACTCAAGGGCCTTGAGAAAATGACTGAAGGCTATAATTTTCGCATATCTGATAGGTGTTTCCCCACATGCCCGCCTTTACCGCTGTCTTCCTGATCGCCCTTGTATTGATGTCCGCCACGCGCCTGTGGCTAGCCGCGCGGCAAGTCCGTCACGTGGCGCGTCACCGCGATGCCGTGCCTGCGCAGTTCGCCGAGTCGATCACACTGGACATGCACCGCAAGGCCGCGGACTACACCATCGCTCGCACCCGCCTGGCGATGCTGGAAGTGCCGGTTCAGGCCGCCCTGCTGATCGCCCTGACGCTGCTCGGCGGGCTGAACTGGATCAACCAGGCATGGCTGGGCGTGTTTGGCCCCGGTTATGCGTATGGCGTGGCGCTGATCGCATCGGTCATCGCGATCAGCAGCGTGATCGAGTTGCCGTTTTCGCTGTATGGCCAGTTTGTCGTGGAAGAACGATTCGGCTTCAACCGCATGACGTTCAAGCTATGGTTGGCCGACAACCTCAAGGGCTTGGCCATCGGCACCGTGCTGGGCCTGCCGCTGCTGCTGGCGGTGCTCTGGCTGATGGGCAAGATGGGCGCGTACTGGTGGCTTTACACCTGGATCGTATGGATGGCGTTCATGCTGTTTGTTCAGGCGATCTACCCAAACGTCATCGCACCGCTCTACAACAAGTTCACCCCGCTGCAGGACGAGGAAATGCGCTCGCGCATCGAAAGCCTGCTCAAGCGCTGCGGCTTCGCCAGCAAGGGCCTGTTCGTGATGGACGGCAGCCGCCGCAGCGCCCACGGCAACGCTTACTTCAGCGGCTTTGGTGCAACCAAGCGCATCGTCTTCTTCGACACGCTGCTCGCCCGCCTGAATCCGTCCGAAATGGAAGCCGTGCTCGCGCATGAGCTGGGCCATTTCAAGCGCCACCACATCACCAAGCGCATCGCCGTGACGTTCGTTCTGAGCCTCGGTGCACTGGCGCTGCTCGGCTGGCTCATGACGCGCACGTGGTTCTACCTGGGCCTAGGCGTCGCGCCGAACCTGTTCTCCGACAACCACGCGCTGGCACTGATGCTGTTTTTCCTGATGCTGCCGGTATTCACGTTCTTCGTCTCGCCGCTGGCGAGCCTGTCATCGCGCAAGGACGAATACGAAGCAGATGCCTTCGCCGCCAAGCACTCCGATGCCAATCAACTCGTCTCGGCGCTGGTCAAGCTGTTCCAGGACAACGCATCGACGCTCACCCCGGACCCGGTCTACTCAACGTTCTACTATTCGCACCCCACTGCATCGCAGCGTGTGGAGCGCCTTGTACAGGCCCGCACGGCATGACGCGCGGCAAACTGGGCCGCGCCCATAAGCAGGCCGCCACTGGCGAACACGGGCTCGTCATCGCCGCACACGGGCGCCATTATCTGGTAGAACGCGAAGGCGGCGGTTTCCTGCAATGCTTCCCGCGCGGCAAGCGCAGCGAATGCGCTGTCGGCGATCGCGTGGTCTATGAAGCCACCGCCGTCGACCAGGGCGTCGTCGTGCGCGTGGACGAGCGCCGTAACCTGCTCCACCGCTCCGACCAGTTCAAATCGAAGGTACTGGCAGCGAACCTGGATCAGATCATCATCATGCTCGGCACCGAGCCGAGCTTTTCGGAAGACCTGCTCGGCCGCGCGCTTGTCGCGGCAGAGTCCCTCGGGATCACCCCTCTGATCCTGCTCAACAAGATCGACCTGACCGCGCGGTTGGAGACGGCGCGCTCGCGCTTGGCGCTCTACCGAGAGCTGGGCTACACGATCGTGGAATTGACCGTGCATGGCGCGCCGGACGCCGCGCACGCCGCGCTCGAACCGCACGTGGCTGCGCGCGCTTCGATCCTGATCGGACAGTCGGGCATGGGCAAATCATCGCTGCTGAATCTGCTGATTCCGGGCGTGGACGCGCAAACGCGGGAGATATCCGAGAAGCTGGATTCCGGCAAGCATACGACCACGTTCACGCGGCTCTATCACCTACCCGCTGAATGGGGCCAGGGCGGCGTGCTGATCGACTCGCCGGGCTTCCAGGAATTCGGCCTGCATCACCTGAGCGAAGGCATGTTGGAACGCGCCTTTCCCGAATTCCGCCCCCGCCTGACCGAGTGCCGCTTTTATAACTGCCGACACCTGCAAGAACCCGGCTGTGGCATTCTGGGTGCGATTACCGAAGGCAAGATCGATCCACGGCGGCACCAGCTTTACGCGCAACTGCTGCACGAATCGGAGCAACAGAAGCCTTGGTAGCGGCTTCGTAACACGTTCGGGGAGGCTGAGATGAAGTTGCTGATCAGCAGTTCATCGCTCGGCATGGCAGCACACTGGCAAAACGTGCTGTCTGCCGCCGGCATCCGCACCGAGCTGCGCAACATTTACCTGAGCAGCGTAGCGGGTGACGTTCCGCCGCAGGACTGCGCAGCGCAAGTGTGGCTCGTGAACCCGGCGCAGGAAGCGCAGGCCCGAGCGCTGATCGATCAAGCGCAGCATCCGCCGACCGGTCCGGCATGGCGTTGCGTGCATTGCGGAGAGAGCCACGAGCCGCAGTTCGCCCAGTGCTGGCGCTGCGGCAAAGACCGCGAGGATGCGGCCTGATTGATCGTTCAGCGGCTAGGTGACAGCCGCATCAGCCCAACCACACGGCAATCGACAGCATCGCCAGCAGCAGCATCCACAGCACCACCGCGCGCCACACCAGTCCCACAGCTGACTGCAGCGTGCGTACGTTCGGCTCCTGCCCCACTTCCATTGGATAGGCGCCGTCCTCGTCGGCAATGCTATCGACCGAATCGCGTTGCGGAATGGGCGTGCCAAGGCGCACGCCCAGTGCACCGCCGCCGGCCGCCAGCAGGATGCCATTCACTTCGTCGTTCCACTTGGCAGCGCGGTTGCGCCACGCGTACACGGCATCTTCAAAGTTACCGACGATGGAGAAGCCGATCGCAGTCAGGCGCGCGGGGATGTAGTCGATGACGAAAAATGCCTGACGGGCAAAGAGACCGAGCGCGGGGCTGCGCTCCGTCGACGTATCGCTCCAGTGGCGAGCGAGGTATTCAGCGCCGCGGTACAACACCACACCCGCCGGGCCGATCGGCACCAGGAACCAGAAGAACACGCCAAACACGTGACGATGCGCCGCCACGATCGCGCATTCGAGCGTATGGCGGACGATCTCATTGACAGGCATGTCGGTCGTGTCCTGCCCCGACCATTCGTTGAGGAGCAGGCGCGCAGTGACAACGTCATCGCTGCGCAGCGCCTCGTGGATATCGGTGAAGTAGTGGCTGAACTGGCGGAAACCAAGCGTCAGATAGACCATCAGCACGTTCCATAGGAACGCCAGCCCAAGGCTGATCGACGACAGCAGATAGTGCACCAGCGCCACGACCACCACGGCCGGTAGCGTGACCACACACCAGGCGAGCACGGCGTCGCGACGATGGCCCGTGTCGAACCATTCTTCTGCCCGCGCGGCCAGTGCGCGCACGACGTCGTAGATCGGGTTGTCCCGGCTGAGCGCACGGAACTGTTCAAGAATCAGCGCGCAGAGTACGGAGAAAAAAGTCATTGGAAGGGCGTTGCGAAGGCGTGGATCACGCCGTGGAGGCGATGTGCAAGACGATAGCACACAGCGTGCGCGCAACAGCGCACCTTGGGGCCCATATTCGCGCCGACGCTACGCTGCCAACAGGTGATACAGGTTGCGCAGCATACCCGCCGTCGCACCCCATATGAAGTGATGACCAGAGTCAGACTCTTGGCCAGAGCGCCGATATGGCATCGCATAGAAACGACGCACACGGTCTTCCCACCGCAGTTCGCGCACTTCGTGGTTGGCCGGGTCCATCAAAAAGGCCAGCGGCACTTCAAACACCTCGGCCACTTCACTTGGGTCGGGCTGAAGTGTGAAATCAGGCACCAGCAACCCGACAATCGGGCTCACGTGGAAACCCGTCCCGGTGATGTAGTCAGGCAAGCTACCGATCACCTCGATGTGATCCGCACTGATGCCGACCTCCTCCATCGTTTCGCGCAGCGCCGTGTCGACCATGTCCCGGTCAAAGTCCTCGCGCCCGCCGCCCGGAAAGCTGACTTGGCCAGCATGTTGGCTAAGCGACGCATTGCGTTGCGTCAGCAGCACCGTCAAACCCGCCTCGCGCTGCACCAGCGGCACCAGCACCGCTGCCTCGCGCAACTTGAGCGAAGCGTCGATCAGGCGGGATTCGTCCGTCTGCTCCGGCTGCCAGTCGGGCGGCATTTGCAGCCGTTCACGCACGAACTCGGCGGTCAGCCGCGTGACCCCGAGCGCCGGCAATGATGCCTCGGTCGGCACCACCGGCAACTGCTCAGGATCGAACACAGGACGGCGCATCGGATGGGAATGAATGAGTTGTGGGCGGAAGACACACATGTGGTCAATCTTCCGCCGCAAAAGAGAAAAAAGGCACCCGAAGGTGCCTTTTCGCAACGCGCGCAGATTACTCCGCTGCGGCTTCCTTGCGCTTGAAGGTCAGCTTCTCCTTGATGCGTGCCGACTTGCCCGAGCGTTGGCGCAGGTAGTACAGCTTCGCACGGCGCACATCACCGCGACGCTTCACTTCGATGCTGGCCAGCAGCGGCGAGTACAGCTGGAACGTACGCTCCACGCCTTCGCCCGAAGAGATCTTGCGAACGATGAACGACGAATTCAGGCCACGATTGCGCTTGGCAATCACGACGCCTTCATACGCCTGCACACGCTTGCGGGTGCCTTCAACGACGTTCACGTTGACGATCACGGTGTCACCAGGGGCGAACGGGGGGATCGTCTTGTTGGCCGTCAGGCGCTTGATTTCTTCCTGCTCGATTTGCTCGATGAGATTCATCTTTTTCTCCTAGACCATCATGCCGGCGTTTTGCCTGATCGGTTGACCGCGGCCCCGGTAGAGGATGGGAACTTCACTTGGCCGAACCTTCCGGTATGGAAGTCTCTGACCCCTTTGCCGTTATCGCCGCGGCAGCGAGGAAGACCTCATCGCTGCGGGACAACAAACCCTGCTTGCGCGCTGCCTCGATCAGATCGGGCCGCTTGCGCATCGTATTCAACAGCGCCTGCTGGCGGCGCCACTTCTCGATCTCGGCGTGGTGACCACCCAGCAGCACATCGGGCACACGCACACCTTCGTACTCTTCCGGCCGTGTGTAGTGCGGGCAGTCCAGCAAACCATTGACGAAACTGTCTTGCACTGCCGACTGCGCATCGCCCAGCACGCCGGGCAACTGCCGCACTACGGCGTCGATGATCGCCATCGCTGCAATCTCTCCGCCGGAGAGGACGAAATCGCCAAGGCTGATTTCCTCATCTACTCGACGGTCGACCAGACGTTGATCGATCGCTTCATAGCGCCCGCACAGCAACGTGAGCGCCGGCAGCTGCGCCAGCTCCATCACCCGCTTGTGCGTGAGCGGCTTGCCTTGCGGCGACAGCAGCACCACATGCGACGCCGCCGGCGCTTGCGCCTCGTGAATTGCATCCAGCGCAGCTTCCAGCGGCTTGGCCAACATCACCATGCCTGGACCACCGCCGTAAGGGCGGTCGTCCACGGTACGGTAGTTGTCCGTCGTGAAATCGCGCGGGTTCCAGGTGCGCAACGTATACACCTGCTGTTTGGCTGCGCGGCTGGTGATCCCCCAGTCCGTCAGCGCCCGGAACATGTCCGGAAACAGCGAGACGACGTCGAACTGCATCGCCGAATTCTCCGGCCGCATGTTCAGTAATCCAGACCCCAGTCGACGACGATGCGCTTGCCTGCGACATCCACCGACTTCACGTAAACCTCGACAAATGGCACGAGCCGCTCGACCTCGCCTTCACCGACGATACGCAGGACTTGATGCGCACCGTTGTCGATCAGGCCGGCCACCGTGCCAAGCGTTTCCTGTTGCTCGTTGACGACCGTGGCGCCGATCAGATCGACCCAGTAGAACTCGTCATCGTCCGGCTCGGGAAAATCGGCCCGGCTGACCCACACGGCATAGCCGCGCAGTGCCTCGGCGACGTTGCGGTCGGGCGCGGCAGGCGAACCCGCCACCACCGTACCGCTATGCTCGCGCGACGTGCCAACGGGAAACACCAGCCAGTCTGCCGACGTTGCCAACGCGCCAGCAGGCGGCTTGAGCCACCACGTGCGGGCATTCAACAGCGCGTCGGCATCGCCGTGCAACTGGACCTTGATCCAACCGCGAATACCGTAGGCCCCACCGACATAACCCACCTCGACGAGATCGTCTGGGAGCGTCGGATTGGTGCCTGCCCCCGGGCGCATGGCTTGCAGCCGTTCAGCAACCTTTTGCGAGGTTACTTGCGTTGCGGCAGCCACAGGACCGGGCCGTGTCGATGCGGCGCGCGTCACAGCAGGAAGTGCTCGGACGGCACCGTCGATCGACGCATGTTAAAACTTAGGCAGCAGCTTTCTTGCCGTTTTGCTTCACCAGACGGGCAACCGTCGGCGAGAGTTGTGCGCCCACGCCTTCCCAGTAGGTCAGGCGGTCTTGCACGATGCGCAGACCTTCTTCGCCTTCACCGGCGAGCGGGTTGTAGAAACCGACGCGCTCGATGAAACGGCCATCACGGCGGTTACGCGAGTCGGTCGCAACGATATTGAAGAACGGGCGCTTCTTGGAGCCACCGCGGGCCAGACGGATCACGACCATGGATCTATTCCTTGAAAAACTGGGTATGCGTACAGAGAAACACGCAAGTATAGCGCAATTTCTCCGACCAAACAAACACTTAGGCGTAGCGAGTGGAGATGCCGGGCGGCACGCGCGGTAAGGACGGTACGTAAAGCCCGCCATTGTGGTCGCAGCTTGGCTTGGTGCAGTGACTGCGGCGCTCGCCAAGCTCCCCATCGAGACACTCCACGTACCGCCCGGCTTCCGTGTCGAGGTGCTGACCGACGCGATGCCGGCCGCACGTGAAATGGCGCTTTCTCCGGCCAGCATTCTTTATGTTGGGGGCCGCGCCGGCAAAGTCTACGCGATGCCATTGCAGACCCCGAATGCGCCGATCCATGTGGTGGCGTCCGGGCTGCAACTCCCTGTCGGCGTGGCATGGCGTGACGGCAACCTTTATGTGTCTGCGGTTTCGCGTGTGGTGCGGCTCGATAGCATCGACAAGCGACTCAGCAATCCACCCGAGCCCGTGGTCATCAACGACAAGCTGCCGACGGAAACGCATCACGGTTGGAAATTCATTGCATTCGGGCCAGACGGAAAACTGTATGTGCCTGTTGGTGCACCCTGCAATATCTGCCGCCCGGATGAAAACCGGTACGCCAACATCATGCGCATGAACGCCGACGGCAGCGGCTTGGAACTGGTGGCGCGAGGCATTCGCAACACGGTCGGCTTCGACTGGCACCCGACCACGCACGAATTGTGGTTCACCGACAACGGCCGTGATCTGATGGGTGACGACGTGCCCGACGACGAGCTGAATCGCATCACCAAACCCAATCCGCACTTCGGCTACCCGTTCTGCCACGCGGGCAACATTCCGGACCCGGAATTCGGGGCCGGACACCCATGCAGCAACTACGTGCCTCCTGTCGCCAAGCTCGGGGCGCACGTGGCGGCGTTGGGCATGCGGTTCTATGCAGGGGTCAGCTTTCCGGCTGAGTACCGGAACAACATCTTCATTGCCGAGCATGGCTCCTGGAACCGATCGTCGAAAGTGGGCTACCGCGTCATGCGCGTCGCACTGGACGCTGCCGGCAATGTGACGAAGCAGGAACCGTTCACGCACGGCTGGCTGCAGGGCGAACAGGCGTGGGGACGTCCAGCGGATGTGCTCGTGGCACCCGACGGCAGCCTGCTGGTGTCGGACGACTTGGCCGGCGCTGTGTATCGCATCCGCTACACGGGGAAATGACCTCGGCGCCGCCCCTCGCCATGGCAAAGCGTGCACGAAACATCTCGTTACACGGGTAACGTTCGGACAGTGGATGCCTGCTGAGTGAAGCCTTACATTGACAAGCATGAACACGCGCTGCCGATCTCTGTTGCACATACCAGAAGCACGCGGCGCGTGGCGCTTTCGAATCCTTGCCCGACAGGAGATAGCCATGCCGATTCGCGCATTGCTTCGCCCCTTGGCGGCAGGCGTTCTGATCGTCGCCTCTGCGGGCGCTGTGGCTGCCAACGCATCGGCGCGTCAAGCCGCCGTCGCCTTTGCAAAATCCGCCCTGCCCGTCTGGACGCAAACGGCACAGACGATGCCGCAGGAGCGTCCGTTGGTGGCGCAATTCTTTGCCGACACGCGTAGCGAGCAGGCGGCCCGCATCCGCGCACAAATGGAGCGCATGGAAGCGCGTGCCCGTGCCGATGATCGCCTCAATGGCCGGGTTCAACCTCGGGATGGCGGCGGCCGCGGCGACTGGCAGCAGCAGGAACGCATGCGCCAGGAACGCGGCAACGGCGACCAAGGCAACTGGCGCGGCTCGCGCCGGGGCTAAGGCGCACGCGCCGCCGCATTTCACATCCCGGAACTTGCCGGGGCACGCCTGAGTCGTACCAGGATGCTACGTGCACACGTTTGGCATGCACGTAGCATCACACCAATCACAACGACAACAGGTGCTCCAATGTCATCCCCTCTCCACCGCCATGTGCGGCTTATCCTCGGCCTGATCTGGACCACGGCCTTTATGCTGATGCTCGCTCACCTGCTCTACGGTGAAGTCGGTTCGCGCCATCAAGCACCTCGGCTACAGCAAGACGCGACGGTTTCGATGAGTGTGCCATCGCTGCGTCCGGTTCCGATTTAGTGATCCTGCCTCTCCTGCCGCAAGCGCTCCGCAGCGTTGCGCGCATCCGGCCGAACCGACGGCCTCTTCTTCCAGTTGCTGATGCGTCTTTAGGACGCGCTCCCGGCGCCGCCATTTTGGCTGCGCCGCGGTTGATGTTGGGCGTAGAATGCGCGGCGCTGTCTCTTGCCGTGTGTCCACCGCCCGCTATGCCTACGACCGCTCTCCAGAAAAAATCCAAGCTGTTGACCGTGCTGCTCGCCTTCCTGTTCGGTAGCGTGGGCGCGCATCGCTTCTACCTCAAGGGCGGACGCGACTTCTGGGCGTGGTCGCAAGTGCTTGCCATGATGCTCGGTGCGGTTGGCGTGGCGCTGCTATGGTCGACGCAGCGTGCGAGCATCCCGGGCTGGGTCTGCGCAATAATCGGTGGATCTTCAGTGCTGGCGGGCTATCTGTCTGCGCTGGTCTACGGCCTGCGCCCCGACGAAAAATGGGATGCACAATTCAATGCCGACGGGACGCCCACGCATTCGGGCTGGCCTGTCGTATTGCTCAGCGTCCTCACGCTGATGATCGGCACGGGCCTGCTGATGGCCGGTCTCGCCATTACTTTCCAGACGTATTTCGAAACGCAGGTGCAGGCAGCGAAAGAACTGTCGCAGTAGTCAAAACAAGCTGCCCTGGCGCTCATCGACCGGCTTTCGCGGCTTGGCAGCGCGCGCCGGAGGTTTGAACTGCGAGGTATCAAGCACCAGTTCGTTGTAGCGGTGGTAACTGAAGCCGAGCCTGTCGGCGGTCTTGTAGAAACGCTGCCGCAATAAGTCCGCCCAGATGCCGGTGCCGCGCATGCGCGTGGCGAAATCCGCCTTGTAATCCTGCCCGCCGTGCAGATCGCGGATGCGGTTCATCACGCGTTGCGCCCGGTCGGGAAAATGCGCCATCAGCCAATCCTGGAACACCGCGTTCAGCTCATTCGGCAAGCGCAGCACGATGTAGCTCGCGTACGTGGCGCCCGCCTCGTGCACAGCCTCCAAAATCTGCTCCATGTGGTCGTCCGTGATGAAGGGAATCATCGGCGCGACGCTGACTCCCACCGGAATACCCGCCTCGGCCAGCGTACGAATCGTGCGCAGGCGGCGCGACGGCGTGGCGGCGCGAGGCTCCAGCTTGCGCGCCAGATCGGCGTCAAGCGTGGTGATCGTAACGGCGGCTACGACGAGGTTCTTAGCCGCCATCGGGGCAAGCAGATCGATGTCGCGCTCAATCAATGTCGACTTAGTGATGAGCCCGACCGGGTGATCGCAATCGTGCAGCACCTGTAGCACGTCGCGCGTGATGCGCAACTCGCGCTCGATCGGCTGATACGCATCGGTGTTCACGCCCAGCGCAATCGCCTCGCAACGGTAGCCGGGCTTGGCCAGCGTCTCACGCAGCACCTCGGCGGCATTGGCTTTCGCGAACAGCTTGGTCTCAAAATCGAGCCCCGGCGACAACTCCAGATACGCATGCGTGGGCCGCGCAAAGCAATACACGCAACCGTGCTCACACCCGCGATACGGGTTCAGCGACACCCCAAACGGAATATCCGGCGACTGGTTATGGCTCAGGATCGAGCGCGCGCGTTCGATGGAGACGGAGGTCTGGATGCGCGGCGGCGCGTCATCCGGATCGAGGTGCCCGACAAGCGGTTGCCAGCCGTCGTCGACGCGCGTGCGTTCGTCGCGTTCGAAGCGGCCTTGCAGATTGGAAGTGGCGCCGCGTCCCTTGCGGGGGACGTGGCGATCGGACATATCGGACACAGCGGAACAGAATGGATGCGGGGGCTTGCTGATCCTATCGCATCCGCCCCCGCCCCGCTGCGGGTGACACCGGCTACGCCTCGGGATCGAGCTTCACTTCCCAGAGCGATTTGCCGTCTAGATCGTGAAGCGACACGTGCATCGTGCGCGTGGACGGATCAATCTTGGCGCGCCCGTAATACTGCTGCAGCGCCGCTGGCGACTGGTTCTGTGGGTTGTCCTTGGGAATGCTGATGTAACGCAGGTCCGGCCCAAAGGTTTGGTCGACTTCGTTCGGCCCGAACGTGCCCGCGTTGATCGGCCCGCCGACGAATTCCCAGAACGGCTTGAACTCCGTGAACTTCGCGCGCGATGGGTGGTAGTACGTGGCCTGTGCGTAGTGCACATCAGCCGTCACCCACACCACGTTCTGGATGTTCTCCTGCTTGATGAAGCGCAGTATCTCAGCCAGTTCCAGTTCGCGGCCCGACGGCGCGCCATCATCCGCATTGGCCCAGGCTTCGTAGGTGCCCTTGGGCACGTCCGGATTCAGATCGGGCACGACCAGCGAGATCGGCATGTCGCTGGCAATCACCTTCCAAGTCGCCTTCGACTGCTTGAGCGATTGCTTGAGCCATGCCGCTTGCGCCGGGCCGAGGAAGGCCGAATCGGCATCCAGCCAGGTCTGGCGGTTCGGCGAGTTGCGCCCGCGGTAGCTACGCTCGTCCAGCATGAACACGTCGAGCAGCGGCCCGTATTGGAACGCGCGATAGATTTGCTCTGGGTCGATCGGGTTGAAGCGGAACGGGTTGTACTCGAACATCGCCTGCTTCGCGCGCGCCGCCAATAGCGACGCGCTACGCTCCTGGTAGCGCTTCTCTTCCGGGCCGATCTGCTGGCCGGGATACCAGTTGTTGCGCACTTCGTGGTCGTCCCACTGCACGAGGAACGGCACTTCAGCCGAGAACGCCCGCTTGTTTTTGTCGAGCTGGTTGTAGGCGAAGGCACCCCGATAATCGTCGAGCGTTTGCGCAACGTGCGACTTGGCCTCGGTGACGAGGTTGGTCCACATCGAGCCGTCGGGCAGCTTCACCTCGGCCTGGATCGGGCCATCGGCGTAGATCTGGTCGCCAGAGTGGATGAAGAAGTCGGGCGATTCGCGGCGCATCGCTTCGTACAGCCGATAGCCGCCAAAGCGCTCGTTGATGCCCCAGCCTTGGCCGGCTTCATCGCCGGAGAAGACGAAGCAGATCGGGCGATTGGCCGACACGGGTGCCGCGCGAAACCGGCCAGTGACGGGCTCGCTGAAGACTTTGTCGTGCACGAGATCCTGGAAGCGAACGCGGTAGAACAGGTCAGCGCCAGCGGGCAGGCCCGTCAGGTCAACGCGTGCGGTAAACCCGCCGCTTTCTAGGGCCGCTGGGCCAACGCGACGCGCGACGTTCTTGAAGGCGGCGTCCGTCGAGTATTCGACGATCATGCGCGCAGGCCGATCGGTGCGACTCCAGACGATGGCGCTGTCGGCGGTGATATCACCGCTCATCACACCGCTAGGCAGTTGGGGGCGCAGGCGCTCGGACGTCACAGCAGCGGGCGCGACGCCCTGTGCCAGCACGTCGCCAATACGCGAGCCGAGCAGCGCGGTGCCGCTGGCGGAAACGAGGCCCCTGATAAGCGTGCGGCGGGTCGGTTTGAAGATCGGCTGGTCGGACATGCGGGCTCCGGTGTCGGTGATGAAGGTGCCGACCAGCCTAAGGCGTTTCCGTGACAACGCTACGTCACGCGGCCCCTTCCGTCACATCGATGGCGAGCGTCTCCTTGATCTCTTCCATCACGATGTAACTCTTGGACTGCACGGCGCCAGGCAACTGCAGCAGGATGTCGCCCAGCAAGCGGCGGTATTCGCTCATCTCGCGAATGCGCGCCTTGATGAGGTAATCGAAATCGCCCGACACCAGATGACACTCCAGCACCTCGGGAATGCGCAGCACCTCGCGCCGGAACTGCTCGAACATGTTGCCGGATTTGCTGCCCAGGCTGATCTCCACAAACACCAGCAGCGACGCGCCCAGCATGGCCGGGTTGAGCCGCGCGTAGTAGCCGAGGATGAAGCGTTCGCGCTCCAGCCGTTTGACACGCTCGATGCACGGCGTGATGGTCAGGCCGACCGCCTCGGACAGCTCCTTCATCGACAACCGTCCGTCCTTTTGCAGCAGGTCGAGGATGCGCCGATCGAGCTTATCGAGGGCCCGGACGGGCTTGCGCTGGGTTCGCATAGTTGAAAACGCCTCAAAATCGAAATTGTTTCTGTTTCCGACAAATATACAGAAACAATTGCTGGTCTTGTACGAATAGGATAGCGACATCTATCGCAAATGCATCTCTGGGGAGTATCACCATGCGCGTGCTCGTTCTTGGCAGCGGCGTGATTGGCGTGACCAGCGCCTATTACCTGGCCCGCGCGGGCCATGAAGTCACCGTCGTCGACCGGGAAGCCGGTCCGGCGCTGGAGACGAGCTTTGCCAATGCTGGCCAGATCTCGCCGGGCTACGCGTCGCCGTGGGCCGCCCCGGGCGTGCCGCTCAAAGCCATCAAGTGGATGTTCCAGCAGCACGCGCCGCTCTCCATCCGCCCCGACGGCACGCTCTTCCAACTCAAGTGGATGTGGCAGATGCTGCGCAACTGCGACGCCGCCAGCTATGCGCAAAACAAGGAGCGTATGGTCCGCCTGGCCGAATACAGCCGAGACTGCATCCGCGACCTGCGCGCCGACACCGGCATCGCCTACGAAGGCCGCCAGCAAGGCACGCTGCAAATCTTCCGCACCCAGCAACAGCTCGACGGCGCCGCGAACGACATCGCCGTGCTCGAGCGTGCTGGTGTGCCCTACGAACTGCTTTCACGCGAAGACCTCGTGCGCAGTGAACCAGGCCTGGCCTCGACCCGCCACAAGCTGGCCGGTGGCTTGCGCCTGCCCAATGACGAAACAGGCGATTGCCAACTCTTCACCACGCGCCTCGCCGCGATGGCGGAAGAGCTCGGCGTGCGCTTCCGTTTCAACAGCACGATCAACAGCCTCATCTTCAAGAACGACGCCGTACGCGGCGCGCTGGTCGACGGCCAGCCGATCGACGCCGATCTCGTGGTCGTGGCACTGGGCAGCTACAGCACGCCGTTCCTGAAGAATCTGGTGAACGTGCCGGTCTACCCGCTCAAGGGTTTCTCGATCACCGTACCGATGACCGACGCGGCGAAGAGCCCTGCGTCCACCATCCTGGACGAGACCTACAAAGTGGCCGTGACGCGCTTTGAGGACCGCATCCGCGTGGGCGGCATGGCGCAGATCGTCGGCTATGACAAGCGCCTGGACCCGGGCAAGCGCAAGACGCTGGAGTTCGTGGTCAATGATCTGTTCCCGGGTGCCGGGGATGTGTCGCGCGCCTCGTTCTGGACCGGCCTGCGCCCGATGACGCCGGACGGCACGCCCATCGTCGGCCAGACGCCCGTGCGCGGCCTGTGGCTCAACACGGGCCACGGCACGTTGGGTTGGACCATGGCATGCGGCTCGGGCAAGCTGCTGTCGGATCTGGTGTCCGGCCGCTCGCCTGCCATCCGCTCGGATGACCTGTCGGTGTATCGCTACCTGGGCGGCACGCCGATGCCGGCAACCAAGCCCGCACTGGCCTGATCACCTACGCTGCATGCAATAAAAAGGGAGGCCGAAGCCTCCCTTTTTTGTCCTACCGATGCCGCTTAGAACTGCACTTCCGGCATCGCACCGATCGTCTCGCCCCCCGTCAGCACGCTCTGCGCAATACCGGATGCCTGCGTGAGCAACACGTCAGCGAACACGCGCGCGGTGGCGATCTTCGCGCCATAGAAGTTCGGGTCTTCGCTCTCGCGGTCGAGGGCCACCAGCAGCGCGCGCGCCATCTGCCAACCCGACAGCACGATCCCGCATAGGCGCAAGTAAGGCACACTGCCGGCGAACACGGCGTTCGGCTGCGTCTTGGTCTGGGCCACCACAAAACGCACCACCGATTCCATTGCCTCGCGGCCAGCAGCCAGTCGCGTACGCATCGCCTCGCAATGCGCACCGCCCTTGGCCGCAAGCACCGCTTCCACCTTGGCGATTTCCGCGCAAATACCGAGTGCCACCGCACCACCGTCACGCACCGTCTTGCGGCCGATCAGATCGTTGGCCTGGATGGCGGTGGTGCCTTCGTAGATCGGGAGAATGCGCGCATCGCGGTAATACTGCGCAGCGCCCGTCTCTTCGATGAAGCCCATGCCGCCATGCACCTGGACACCAAGGCTTGTCACGTCGATCGACATCTCGGTGCTCCAGCCCTTCACGATCGGCACCAGGAATTCGTACAGCGCTGCGTTCTGCTTGCGTGCAGCATCATCGGCAGCGTGATGGCCCGCATCGCACGCTGCAGCGGCCACGTAGGCCAGCGCACGAGCGCCTTCGGTCATGGCACGCATCGTCAGCAGCATGCGCTTGACGTCGGGGTGGTGAATGATGGGCACGGCCTTGGCAGCAGAGCCATCTACCGGGCGGCTCTGCACGCGCTCGCGCGCATAGGCGACGGCCTTCTGATACGCGCGTTCCGACACGCCGATGCCTTGCATGCCCACCGCATAACGCGCCGCGTTCATCATGATGAACATGTATTCCAGGCCGCGATTTTCTTCGCCGACCAGCGTACCGATCGCCCCGCCGTTATCGCCAAATTGCAGCACGGCCGTCGGGCTCGCCTTAATGCCGAGTTTGTGTTCGATCGACACGCAATGCGCATCGTTGCGCGCGCCCAGCGAACCGTCTTCATTGACCATGAACTTCGGCACCACGAAAAGCGAAATCCCCTTCACGCCTTCGGGCGCGCCAGGCGTACGCGCCAGCACAAGGTGGACGATGTTCTCGGCCATGTCGTGCTCGCCCCAGGTGATGAAGATCTTCGTGCCGAAAATCTTGAACGTGCCGTCGCCTACCGGCTCGGCGCGCGTGCGTACGAGTGCCAGATCGGACCCGGCCTGCGGCTCGGTCAGGTTCATCGTGCCTGTCCATTCGCCCGAGATAAGCTTGGGGACGAAAAGCTGTTTCTGCTCTTCGGTGCCGGCCGTCAACAACGCCTCGATGGCACCATCCGTCAGCAGCGGGCACAGTGCGAACGACAAATTCGCCGCATTCAGCATTTCGATACACGCCGTGGCGATCAGCTTGGGCAAGCCCTGGCCGCCGTATTCCAACGGGTGCTGCACGCCCTGCCAGCCGCCTTGGCCGAACTGGGCGAAGGCCTCCTTGAAACCCGCGGTGGCCGTGACGACGCCGTCTTTCCAGCTACTCGGGTTGCGGTCGCCTTCCACATTGAGCGGCGCAACCACTTCACCGGTGAAGCGCGCGCTTTCTTCCAGCACGGCCTGGGCCGTATCGGCGGTGGCGTCTTCAAAGCCGGGCAGCTTGGCGACGTTGTCCAGGCCGGCCAGCTCGTTCATCACGAACAGCATGTCCTTGACTGGGGCTTGATAGGTCATGTCTCTCTCCAACTCTTGTTAAGCGCGATCAGGACAGTGCCTCATCGAGTGCGTGACGCACTCTCCTGATGGCGCTCGCGTACAAAAAAAGCCGTTTCCAAACAGGTCGGAAACGGCTTTGCGTCGGGCATTGCTGCGCGCTTCTCTTGATGCGCGCAGCGCGTTGCAATCAGCCCAGTGCGGTCACCAGCTCCGGCACGACGGCGTTCAGGTCGCCCACGAGGCCGTAGTCCGCCACCTGGAAGATCGGCGCTTCCGGATCCTTGTTGATCGCAACGATCACCTTGGAATCCTTCATGCCAGCCAAGTGCTGGATCGCGCCCGAGATACCGACGGCGATGTACAGCTGAGGCGCGACGATCTTGCCGGTCTGGCCGACCTGGTAGTCGTTCGGCACGAAGCCGGCGTCCACTGCGGCACGCGAGGCACCCAGCGCAGCGCCCAGCTTGTCCGCCAGCGGCGTCAGCACCTTGGTGTAGTTCTCACCGGAGCCCACGCCACGACCGCCCGACACGATGATCTTGGCGGCAGTCAGTTCCGGGCGATCGCTCTTCGTCACTTCACGCGAGACGAATTGCGAGATGCCGGCGTCAGCCACGGCGGTCAGGCTTTCGGTTGCGGCGGAGCCACCGGTGGCGGCAGCGGGGTCGAATGCCGTGCCGCGCACGGTGATCACCTTCACCTTGTCGGCCGATTGCACGGTGGCAATCGCGTTGCCGGCATAGATCGGGCGCTCAAACGTGTCGGGGCTGTCGACCTTGGTGATGTCGGACAGCTGGGCCACGTCGAGCTTGGCGGCCACGCGCGGCAGGATATTTTTGCCGTAAGCGGTGGCGGGCGCCAGGATGTGGCTGTAGTTGCCGGCGATGGCCAGGGCCTGCTCGGCGACGTTCTCTGCAAGGCCATCGGCAAACTGCGGCGCGTCAGCCACCAGCACCTTGGTCACGCCGGCGATTTGCGCAGCGGCCTGTGCAGCGGCGCCGCAGCCAGCACCGGCCACCAACACGTGGACGTCACCGCCGCATTGGGCGGCTGCCGTCACGGTGTTCAGCGTCGCGGCCTTGATGGATTGATTGTCGTGTTCAGCAATAACGAGTGCGGTCATCTTGATCTGCCTGTTCGGTGTGCTTGAAGTTGCGTGCAGTTGCGGGAGGGTTACAAACCCGCCGCTTACAGCACCTTGGCTTCCGTCTTGAGCTTGGACACCAGCGTTGCCACGTCGGGCACCATCACGCCAGCGCTGCGCTTGGCGGGCTCAACCACCTTCAGCGTCTTCAGGCGCGGTGCAACGTCCACACCCAGGTCTTCCGGCTTGACTGTGTCGAGCTGCTTCTTCTTTGCCTTCATGATGTTCGGCAGCGTCACGTAGCGCGGCTCGTTCAGGCGCAGGTCGGTGGTGACCACGGCCGGCAGCTTGACCGACAGGGTTTCCAGACCGCCGTCCACTTCACGCGTGACCGAAGCCTTGCCGTCGGCAATCTGCACCTTCGAGGCAAACGTGGCTTGGGGCAGGCCGGCCAGCGCAGCCAGCATCTGGCCGGTCTGGTTGGCGTCGTCGTCAATCGCCTGCTTGCCGAGGATGATCAGCTGCGGCTGTTCCTTGTCGACCAGTGCCTTGAGCAGCTTGGCGACGGCCAGCGGCTGCAGCTCTTCGGCAGTCTCGACCAGAATGCCACGATCAGCGCCGATGGCCATGGCGGTGCGCAGGGTTTCCTGGCACTGCGTCACGCCGCACGAGACGGCGATCACTTCAGTAGCAATGCCCGCTTCCTTCAGGCGAACCGCCTCTTCCACGGCGATCTCGTCGAACGGGTTCATGCTCATCTTGACGTTGGCCAGATCGACACCGCTGCCGTCCGTCTTCACGCGAACCTTGACGTTGTAATCGATCACGCGCTTGACTGCGACCAGGACTTTCATGCGCTCACTCCACTAATTGATAAGACGATTTTGCAAAACGCCGGCCATTATAAGGGGGGCTGGTCGCTCGCGTAATTTTTCCGAACGGTCGTGCTATTTTAACCGCGAAAATTTGCCGGACGCCAGTCAAACGTCCGGCAATCTGTTCGGTAGAACCCTCTACCGGGTCACCGAGAAATCACAAAGTGATTACCAGGCCACAATCACCGCATCTTTGTACTTCGTCTTGACGAAGGACTTCACGGCGTCCGAATGATACGCCTTCACCAGCTTGGCGACCCAGGGTTGGTCCTTGTCGACAGCGCGGATGGCGATCACGTTGGCATACGGGCCTTTCGGGCTTTCGATGGCAATGCCGTCCTTGGTCGGGTCCAGGTTGGCCTTCTCGGCGTAGTTGCCGTTGATAGCGGCGGCATCCAGATCATCCAGCGAGCGCGGCAGTTGCGCGGCATCCAACTCGACAAACTTCAGCTTCTTCGGGTTCTCGGCCACGTCCCGGGGCGAGGCCTTGAAACCGGCGTTCGGCTTGAGCTTGATCACGCCTTGCGATTGCAGCAGCAAGAGCGCGCGGCCTCCGTTGGTCGGATCGTTCGGCAGGCCGAAGCGCGCACCGTCCTTCAGCTCCTTCAGCGACTTGATCTTCTTCGAGTAGATACCCATCGGGAAGGTGATGGTCTGGCCAACGCTTACGAACTTGTAGCCGCGCGTGGCAATCTGGTCGTCCAGATACGGCTGGTGCTGATAGCTGTTGGCATCCAGATCACCGGCAGCCAGGGCGGCGTTCGGCTGGATGTAATCGTTGAACTCGACGATCTGGAGCTTCAGGCCGTCCTTCTCGGCGACCTTCTTCACTTCTTCCATGATCTCTGCGTGCGGGCCGGCGGTCACGCCGATCTTGATCGGCTTGCTCTGCGCCAGGGCGCTGCCTGCGACCAACGCCAGTGCGGCACCAAGGCTCGCGGACCATTGCAGCAGTTGACGGCGATTCATTGTGTTTCCTCGTTGTGTCTGTCGATTGGGTGATTAACGGTGGCTCAGGCGGCGCACGAGCCAATCGCCCGTCGATTGCACCGCCTGCACAAAAACGATCAGGATGACGACAACCGCCAACATGATGTCCGATTCGTAGCGTTGATAGCCGTAGCGAATGCCCAGATCGCCCAGGCCGCCGCCGCCGATGGTGCCGGCCATGGCCGAGTAGCCGACAAGACTGACGAAGGTGATCGTCAGGCCGGCGAGAATGCCCGGCATCGCCTCGGGCAACAGCACCTTGTAGACGAGTTGACCCGTCGTCGCACCCATCGATTGGGCGGCCTCGATCAGGCCGCGGTCCACTTCGCGCAACGCGGTCTCAACCAGGCGTGCAACAAAGGGAATCGCAGCAATCGTCAGCGGCACGATGGCCGCGGCGGTGCCGATGGACGAGCCCGCCAACAAGCGTGTGAACGGAATCACCGCGACCAGCAGGATGATGAACGGCACCGAGCGCACGGCGTTGACGACAAGGCCTGCCACGCGGTTGAACATCGGCGCCGACAGCACGCCGCCCGAAGTCGTCAGATACAGCAGCACGCCCAGCGGCACGCCAAACAGCGCGCCAATGCCGCCCGACACGCCCACCATGGCGAGCGTTTCCCAGAAGGCCGGCAGGAACAGATCGGTCAGGTCAGACCACATGATTGATCTCCTCGACCACCACGCCTTGCTCGCGCAGGAAGTTCATCGCGTTATTGATGTCGGCGGTTTCGCCCGACGCCAGGATCGCCAGCGAGCCAAAGGCCTGGCCCTGAATTTCGTCGATATGGCCGTGCAGGATGTTGAAGTCGAGCCCGTAGTTGCGGATCGCCTGCGCCAGCACCGGCTGGTCTACGCCTGCGCCGGTAAAGGCGAGGCGGAACAGATGATCACGACCACCGTGCTCACGTGCGGTGAGACGGCTTTCCACGCGCGCCAGAACGGAGGCCGGCAATTCCTGCGAGATCACCTCGCCGATGAGAGCGCGCGTCACGTCATGCTCGGGCTTCAGGAACACGTCGATCACGCGGCCCAGTTCCACCACCAGGCCAGCGTCGAGCACCGCCACACGGTCGCACACCTGCTTGATGACTTCCATCTGGTGCGTGATCAGCACGATGGTCAGACCCAGTTCGCGGTTGATCTTGCGCAGCAGGTCAAGAATCGAGCGCGTCGTCTCCGGGTCCAGCGCGGAGGTCGCCTCGTCAGAGAGCAGCACATCCGGCTGGCTGGCCAGCGCGCGGGCGATGCCAACGCGCTGCTTCTGGCCACCAGAAATCTGCGCGGGGTAGCGGTCCTTATGCGCAGACAGGCCCACCAGTTCCAGCAGCGGCAACACGATCTCGCGTATGCGTTCACGCGACGTACCGGCCAACTCCAGCGGCAGGGCCACGTTGTCGTACACGGTGCGTGACGACAGCAAGTTGAAGTGCTGGAAGATCATGCCGATCTTGCGGCGCGCTTGGCGCAGGCCGTCGGCATTGAGTGCGGTGAGTTCCTGCCCCGCCACGGTGACAGTGCCAGACGTTGGGCGGTTCAGGAGATTGATGACGCGGACCAGCGTGCTCTTGCCCGCACCACTGCGGCCGATGATGCCGAAGATTTCTCCCCGGTCGATGGTGAGGTCCACCTCGCGCAGCGCGTGGACGTCATGGCCGCCCGCCCCCCGGAAGTGCTGCGATATCCCCTTGAGTTCGATCATGCGTACAGACAAAAACGGCAACCGCCCTGTGCCTAGGCCGTTGCCGTCTCTTTTTTGTTTGAATGAGGCGCTAGTGTAAGGCAGGCCCTACATGCGAGGAACGATTCTTTAACGATGTCTTTATTACTTTTTCGAATGTCATCGACGATTCGTCATCGTTGAGCGCTCAAAGCTCAGCCAGCGCCTTGACATGTGCCACCACGCTGCGGCCCAGCGCGCTGAGGTTGTAGCCGCCCTCGAGGCAACTGACAATGCGGCCCTTGGCGTGCGTGCGGGCCACTTGCATGAGTTGCTTCGTGATCCACGCGTAGTCGGCCTCGACCAGGCCCATCTGTCCGAGATCGTCTTCGCGGTGCGCATCGAAACCGGCGGAGATGAACAGCATTTCGGGCTGGAACGCCTCCAAGCGAGGCACCCAAATGGTCTCCACCACTTCGCGTACGGTCAAACCGTTCGTGTAGGCCGGCAGCGGGATGTTCACCATATTGGCCGCCACCGCCTCCGTGCCGGAATACGGATAGAACGGGTGCTGGAAGATGCTGCACATCAACACGCGCGGCTCATCGATGAACGCCGCTTCAGTGCCGTTGCCGTGGTGCACGTCAAAGTCGACGATCGCCACGCGTTGCAAGCCGTGATGGTCCAGCGCATGACGCGCGGCCACAGCCACGTTGTTGAAGAAGCAGAACCCCATCGCACGGCCCGGTTCCGCATGATGGCCAGGTGGGCGCACGCTGCAGAATGCGTTCTCCAGCTCGCCGGCGATAACCTTGTCGGTGGCGTCCACCGCGGCACCTGCGGCCAGTACTGCGGCCATATAAGTGTGCGGGTTCATCGAGGTGTCGGGATCGATCGGCATATAGCCGGCAATCGGCACGCTGGCCACCAACTCGCGCACGTATTCGGTGCGATGGACGCGACACAGCTGCGCCTCGGTGGCGGGCGGCGCCTCGCAGGGAACGAGCAGGTCGTCGATGCGGCTGGCGATGAGCTGGTCTTCGATCGCGCGCAGGCGGTCCGGGCATTCGGGATGGTGCGGTCCCATCTCGTGCCGGAGGAATTCGGGATGCGTGTAGAGGCCGGTCGCCATGTTGTTGTGATCCGGTGTGCTTCAGTGTCTCCAGCCGCTACGTTAGCACGGCTGCGCGACAACGCCGCGCACCCTGGGCGATCCAGCAGAGGCATCCGCTACAATGCCCCGATCCCGTATGAAGCCTGCCCATGAGCCAATCGCCTTCTTCCCGTCGTCCCATATTGCGCGCCCTGGTGGCTGGCGCAGCGCTCTCCGCGCTCTCTTTCCCGGCGCTCTCGCTGGCTGCCAAGAAAGCTGCAAAGTCGCCCAAGCGCCGCGTAGCGGTGCATGAAGAAGAGATCGACCCCGATCGTTATCGCAACAACCCGCAAACGCAGGCCTTTATCGGCATGCTGGTCGCGCAGCACAACTTTGACCGGACATCGCTCGATACGCTGTTCGCGGGCACGGCCTATTCCGCAACGGTGGCGCGCCTGATCCTGCCTCCGGCCACGCCCGCGCGTCGCAGTTGGACGGCCTATCGCGGCCGCTTCATCGAGCCGATCCGCATTGGCGCAGGCGTGCGGTTCTGGCAGCAATACGGCGACACACTGCGCCGCGCCGAGAACGAATTCGGCGTGCCAGCCGACGTGATCGTGGGCATCCTGGGCGTCGAGACGATCTACGGCCGAGACATGGGCAATTTCCGCGTGATGGACGCGTTGTCCACGCTGGCCTTCGACTATCCCGACACGCCCAACCGCGAAGACCGCAGCACGATGTTCCGCAACCAACTCAAGGACTTCCTGCTCTGGTGCCGCGACACGGGCGCGGATGCGTTCTCGATCCTTGGCTCATATGCGGGGGCAGTCGGCATTCCGCAATTCATGCCGACCAGCATCCGCGAATACGCCGTCGATTACGACCGCGACGGCCATATCGACCTGCGCAACAGTGCGGTGGATGCCATCGGCAGCGTCGCGCGCTTCCTGCAGATGCACGGCTGGGAGCCGAACCGCCCTGTGATGTGGAACATTGCCGGCGATACCGACAGCCAGGGCATTGCGGCAGCGGCCGCAGACGGCCAGCCGTATCCCGGCATGACGTTGTCCAGGCTCACACGCGCTGGTCTGGCCCTGGCTCCGGGCGTCGATGCCGCCCGTGAGCAGGAAACCGAAGTGCTGATGATCGATCTGCCCACGCCTGGGCAGCCAACCGAATACCGCGTCGGCCTGCGTAACTTCTACGTGCTCACGCGCTACAACCGCAGCTTCTTCTACGCGGCCGCGGTGTATGAGCTGGGCCAGGCCGTACGGCAGGCGATGCAGGGGTGATCCGTCGTCCACGCAAAAAAAAGCGCAGCTTCGGCTGCGCTTTTTTCATGGCGACGCGGCGTGTCGTCAGGCGGGAAAGACACCCGTCGACAAGTAGCGATCGCCTCGGTCGCACACCACGAAAGCGATCGTCGCGTTTTCGACTTCCTCGGCCACGCGCAGCGCCACGCACAAGGCACCCGCCGCAGATATTCCACAGAAGATGCCTTCTTCGCGAGCCATGCGACGCGCCATGTGCTCGGCATCGGACTGACTTACCGGCTCGGTGCGATCGATGTACTTCGGATCGTAGATCTTCGGCATGTACGCCTCGGGCCACTTGCGGATGCCCGGGATGCGTGAGCCTTCTTCCGGCTGTGCGCCCACAATCTGGATGTCGGCGTTCTTCTCTTTCAGGAAGCGCGAGACACCGGTAATCGTGCCCGTCGTGCCCATCGCCGAAACGAAATGCGTGATGCGGCCTTCGGTGTCGCGCCACAGTTCAGGGCCGGTGGTCTCGTAGTGCGCGAGCGGGTTGTCCGGGTTGGCAAACTGATCGAGGATGACGCCCTTACCTTCCTTTTCCATCGCATCGGCCAGATCGCGTGCGTATTCCATGCCGCCCTTGACGGGGGTGAGGATGATCTCCGCGCCATAAGCGGCCATGCTTTGGCGGCGTTCCACCGACAGGTCTTCCGGCATGATCAGCACCATCTTGTAGCCACGCACGGCGGCGGCCATGGCCAGGGCAATGCCTGTGTTGCCCGACGTGGATTCGATCAGCGTGTCGCCCGGCTTGATGCGGCCACGCGCTTCGGCGTGCTTGATCATGGACAGCGCAGGGCGATCCTTGACCGAACCGGCGGGGTTATTGCCCTCGAGTTTACCGAGGATGACATTGCCGCGGCGCGCGTTGCCTTCGCCGGGAATGCGCTGGAGCTGAACCAGCGGCGTGTTGCCGATGGTGTCTTCAATGGTGAGATAGGCCATGATGCGTGGGGGACGGGAATCAAAGCATTGTAATGCAGCCCAAATCCCTCCCCCGCACATGGCAAAACGCCCCGCTCGGGGCGGGGCGTTGTCGGCAGATGATCGCAGACTTATTTCTTCTTCGCGTCCTTGCCGTCCTTCTTGGCTGTGGCCGGCGCCGGTGCCGGAGCACCGAACGTCAAACCTTCGTTCTCCAGCTTGACGAGCGTCTTGTCGCCAATGCCGGACACGCGAGCTTTGAAGTCGGCGGCGTCCTTGTACGGGCCGTTCTTGGTGCGCTCTTCAATGATCGACTTGGAACGCTTGGGACCGATGCCGGACAGCGTCTCGAGCGCAGCATGATCTGCAGTATTCACATCTACCGCGGCCCACGAGACCGACAGCATCGACAGCGACATCAACGCGGTGGCCAACAGCTTCTTCAACATGTGCTTCTCCTTGGTATAGGGAACAAAAAAAACCGCCACGTGAGCGGCGGTTTCGGCACATCTTAAAGAGCATCTTGGCGATGCTGCGGCGCGCAGACAAAAAGTCACACGCGGTCTTATTGTTGAGGTGCTATGCGATCAGGCCGGCTGCTTCAACAGCCACTGGCAGTAACGCTCCACGCCTTCCTGCACCGTCAGGAACGGCGCCGTGTAGCCCGCCGCGCGCAGGCGCGACTGGTCCGCCTGCGTGAAGCACTGGTACTTGCCGCGCAACGCATCCGGAAATTTCACGTACTCGATCAGGCCTTCCTGTGCCAGTTCTTCGGTGGAAAGCGCCGGTTTGCCTTCCGCTGCGCGCAACGTGTTCACGACCGTCGTGGCGATGTCGTTGAACGGCTGCGCGCGGCCCGTACCGAGGTTGAAGATGCCCGACTTGTCCGGATTGTCGAAGAAGAACAGGTTGACCTTCACCACATCTTCCACGGACACGAAATCGCGCATTTGGCCACCTTGCGGGTAGCCGTTGTACTCGCCGAACAGCTTGACGGTACCTTCTGCGCGGAATTGGTTGAAGTTGTGGAACGCCACAGACGCCATGCGACCCTTGTGCTGCTCGCGCGGACCGTAGACGTTGAAGTAGCGGAAGCCGACGATCTGCGACAGCGCCGTCGGCATGACACGGCGCACGATCTGGTCGAACAGCAGCTTGGAATAGCCGTACACGTTGAGCGGCCGCTCGAACTCGGGCTCTTCGCGGAACGTTTCCGACGCGCCGTATGTGGCTGCCGACGACGCATAGAGGAACTGCACGCCTTGGTCCAGGCACGCGCGCATCACCGCCAGCGAGTAGCGGTAATTGTTGTCCATCATGTAGCGGCCATCGGTCTCCATGGTGTCGGAGCAGGCGCCCTCATGGAAGATCGCGCGGACCTTGCCGAACTCGCCGCGGGCAAAGCGTTCGACAAAATCGGTCTTGTCCAGGTAGTCGCTGATCTGGCAGTCGACGATGTTCTTGAACTTGTCGGCCCGCGTGAGGTTGTCGACGGCGATGATGTCGGTCTCGCCGCGCTCGTTCAGGCCTTTGACGATGTTGGCGCCGATAAAGCCTGCCGCGCCGGTGACGATGATGGTCATGATCAGGTGATCAGTTGAAGAGTTCTGCGTGGGTGACGACAGCCGTGCCCAGCTTGCCGACCACGATGCCGCCTGCGCGATTCGCGTACTGCACGGCTTCCTTGATGTTGGCGCCCGCGCCCAGCAGCGTGGCCAGTGTGGCGATCACGGTATCGCCGGCGCCGGAAACGTCGAACACTTCGCGCGCCTGCGCCGACACGTGCAGCACCTCGTGCTCCGTGTAGAGCGTCATGCCTTCTTCCGAGCGGGTGAGCAACAGCGCCTCGAGCTGCAACTCGCGACGCAGGTTCTGTGCACGGATGGTGAGGTCCTGCTCCGATTTCCATGAACCCACCACCTGGCGCATCTCGGCACGGTTGGGCGTAATCATGGTGGCACCCTTGTAGCGCGAATAGTCATCGCCCTTCGGGTCGACAAGCACGCGGCGGCCCGCTTGGCGCGACGTCTCGATCATCTTGCCGACGTGCGTGAGACCGCCCTTACCGTAGTCCGACAGCACCACCACATCGTGCTGCGGCACCAGCGTGGCGAAACGATCGAGCACCGACATCAGCACTTCGTGCGTGGGTGCGTTCTCAAAATCGACGCGGATCAATTGTTGCTGACGTGCCAGCACGCGCAGCTTGATCGTCGTGTTGACCGCCGGGTCACGATGCAGGTGACCCGTAACGTGGCTCTCGCCAAGCAGCGTTTCGATGGTGCGGCCCGGCTCGTCGTCGCCAATCACCCCGAGCATGGTGGCCTGCGCGCCCAGTGCCGCCACGTTGCGCGCCACGTTGGCGGCACCACCCAGGCGTTCTTCCTGACGCTTGATCTGCACGACCGGTACCGGTGCTTCCGGCGAAATCCGATCGACGTCTCCAAACCAGTAGCGGTCGAGCATCATGTCGCCGACCACGAGAATACGGGCGGCGTGGATCTGTTCGGAAGCGAGCGTGGTCATGGGTCTGGGCGTCGGCAGCGGCCGGTGGGTCTCGGTGATTACGATTGGGTGGAGCGCCCGATGGCCTGGTATTCAAAGCCCGCGTCGCGCATGGCTTGCGGCTCGAACAGGTTGCGGCCGTCGAACACCATCGGGGTCTTCAACAGGGCCTTCACGGCGTTGAAATCCGGGCTACGGAACGCCTTCCACTCGGTCACGATGACCAGCGCGTCGGCATTCTTGAGCGCGTCCATCTGACCGGCACAGAACGTCACACGTTCCAGTTGCTCGGCAGAAAGATCGAGTGCCAACGCGTGGCGGGCTTCTTCCATCGCAACCGGGTCATACACTTGCACCCGCGCGCCACGCGCCAGCAGCGCAGCAATCAGGATGCGGCTCGGTGCTTCGCGCATGTCGTCGGTGTTCGGCTTGAAAGCCAAGCCCCAAATGGCGAAGGTGCGGCCGGTCAGATCGGCGCCCATGCGGTCTTCGATCTTGTCGACCAGCACTTCCTTCTGCTTGTCGTTGACCGCTTCAACGGCTTCCAGCACGTGCAGCGTCTGACCGTACTCCTGCGCCGTGCGCACCAGCGCCTGCACATCCTTCGGGAAGCACGAACCGCCGTAACCAGTGCCGGCGTAGAGAAAGCTGTAGCCGATACGCGGGTCTGAGCCGATGCCCAGGCGAACGAGTTCGATATCCGCGCCCACCTTGTCGGCCAGATTGGCCATCTCGTTCATGAACGAGATGCGCGTGGCAAGCATTGAATTGGCGGCGTACTTGGTGAACTCGGCGGAGCGCACGTCCATGTAGAACGTGCGTTCGTGGTTGCGGTTGAACGGCGCGTAGAGGGCGCGCATGATGGCCTTGGCGCGTAGGCCGTCGTTATCGCCATACGTGCCGAGCACGATGCGGTCCGGGCGCATGAAATCGTCCACCGCGGCGCCTTCTTTCAGGAACTCCGGGTTCGACACCACCGAGAAGCCGACGTCCGACTTGCCGCGCGTTGCCAGTACTTCACCAACCGCAGCGCGCACCTTGTCACCCGTTCCCACCGGCACCGTCGATTTGTCGACGATCACCTTAAAGCCCGTCATGTGCTGGGCGATGTTGCGGGCGGCCGCGAGCACGTACTTCAGGTCGGCCGAACCGTCTTCATCTGGCGGCGTGCCCACAGCAATGAACTGCACGTCGCCGTGCGCCACGCTGGCAGCCACGTCGGTCGAAAACTGGATGCGGCCGGCCGCGCGATTGCGCTCGATCAGCTCCTTCAGACCCGGTTCGTAGATGGGCACGCCGCCGGCGTTGAGCAGATCGATCTTCTTCTGGTCGACGTCGAGGCAGAACACATCGTTGCCCAGCTCTGCCAGACAAGCGCCGGTGACCAGACCGACATAACCGCTACCGATGATGGTGATTTTCATACGAACACTTAAAGATTAAAAAAGCGCCAGCGCGGCCGCTACAAACACGCCACGCCGGACTGAGTTACATGCTGGCGCCGCCGCTGCCGCCGAGCGTCTCGGTCCGGCGCGGTGCATACGTTTCCCAGCGGTTGCAGCCGGGGCATTGCCAATAGAACAACCGCGCCCGGAAACCACACTCCTGGCAGGTATAGCGCGCCAGATTGCGCGTACGGCTTTGCAGCAAATCGCGAATGGCACCGAGATCCTGCGCGCGCTGAATGTCGGCATTGCTGCCCGCTTCAACGGGGTCTGCGAGCGCACTTTCGGCGACATCGGCCGTCGCGGGCGCTTCATGCCCAACCGCCTCGGAGGCGCGCGTCGCCTCGGCTTCCACCAGCCGCGTCAACGCCATCAACGAGGGCTGGCGGCGGATCTGATCGCGCATCAACGCCACGGCATCGTCGATACCGTGGACATCCAGTTCGTATTTGTAGACGGTGTCGAGCAGTTCGGGGCCCAGGCGCGCATCCATCTTGGAGCGCAGCCAAGCGAGTCCCTCGGCGGCACGGCCAATCTGCGTGTACGCCTTCATCAGGCGTTCAGCCACCAGCGGCAAGAACGCCGTGTTTTGTTGTTCAATGCTGCGCCAACGCTTGATGGCGCCTTCAACGTCACCCCGCCCTTGCGCCACATCGCCCAACTGGATGGTAGCGCGCACGTTCTTGGGATTTTCCTGCAGGGCACGTTCCAGCCACTCGACGGCAGTCGGCACGTCCTTGCGCTGCAGCGCTTCCTGCGCGACCTCGCAGCAGAACTGCGCAATCTGCACGGCGTAATCCTTGCCTTGCAGCTTTTGCAATTCGCGCGCTGCGTCAATGGCCTTGCGCCACTCCTTCTCGATTTCGTACAACTCGAGCAGCACGCGCTTGGCCGGCTCGGCGAATGTGCCTTCCATCAGCATCCGCAGGGATTCCTCTGCGCGATCCAGCAGGCCCGCGCGCAGGAAATCCTGTCCCAGTTCAAACAACGCGTGATCGCGCTCATTGGGGGGTAGATCGGGACGGTTGACGAGATTTTGGTGAACGCGGATAGCGCGTTCGGTTTCGCCGCGCCGGCGGAACAGGCTACCGAGCGCAAAGTGCAGCTCCGTGGTCTCCGGGTCGAGACGCGCAACTTCAATGAAAGCGTCGATGGCCTTGTCCGGCTGCTCGTTGAGCAGGAAATTCAGACCCTTGAAATACGAACGCGGCAGCGACGATTGTTCGGTGCGCAACTGGCGGGCATCGAGCCGAGCAGCCACCCAACCCAAGCCAAACACCAGGGGGATGGCCAGCAGCCACCAGAGATCAAAATCCATGCGTCAGACCTTGGGGCCGGGAACGTGATACGGAGAATCGGCGACCACGGGCGTCGGCACCTCGGTCACCTCTTCGGCCTTCTTCATGCGACCGATCTGGCGACGCAAGCGGCTTGCCGTAAAGCGATGCCGCATCACGCGCGGTGCCATCGCCAGCATGGCCAACAAGATGCCGGCGACAAAGAATGCCAAGGCGATCAGGATCAACGGTGCATGCCATACCACGCCAAACGGGAGCACGAGCGAGACTTCCGCCGTGTTGTGCAGTGCCAGCACGAAGAGCAGCACGAACAACAGAATGCGGATGACCCAGACGAGAAATTTCATGCGGATTCGGAAACGGACGGCGGTGAACAGCCGGAAACGGCGCGATTGCCGGGTTGTGCCGCATTGTAGCGGATTCATATGGCGGCCAGCCACGCCGGGCTTGGCGGCAGACAAGCATCGTCGGAATAAAAAACGCCCCGACAAGCGGGGCGTTCTTGAAACTACCAAGTACTACCTAGGCTTAGCGCGACATGGCTAGCGGCACCACCGTGTCTACTGGAAAACCGGCAGTCTGGCGGGTGCTGTCAGTCTGTCGCACAGCCTTTACAGCCGCAAGCGACACGGCAGGCTCGCCCTCCGAAGAAGGCTCGCCTTGTCGCTCCAGGCTGCGGTCAACCCGTTCGCGCAACTCCTTGCCCGCCTTGAAGTGCGGCACCCGCTTCTCGGGTACCAGCACCTTCTCGCCCGACTTGGGATTGCGACCGACACGCGGCGGACGACGATTCAGACCGAAACTTCCGAATCCGCGGATCTCGATGCGGTGGCCGTCCGCCAAGGCGTCGGACATCGCATCCAGGATCGTCTTGACCGCGATATCGGCATCCCGCAGCAGCAGCTGCGGGAAGCGGGCGGCCAGCTTTTCCACGAGTTCGGACTTGGTCATGGGCATCTTGCGCGCGTCCTCGTCGTTCTTTAGGGTCGACCCGATTGATGCTTACTGATTGGTTTCGTTCAGCTTGGCCTTCAGGAGCGCGCCGAGGTTCGTGGTACCAGCTGCGCCGGTATCCGCCGAGAACTTCTGCATCGCTTCCTGTTGGTCAGCGCTGTCCTTCGCCTTGATGGAGACGTTGATGTTGCGCGACTTGCGATCGATGTTGACGATCATCGCGGTCATCGTTTCGCCTTCCTTCAGCACGTTGCGGGCATCTTCCACGCGGTCGCTCGAGATTTCCGAGGCGCGCAGGTAGCCTTCAACGTCGTCAGCCAGCTGCACCACGGCACCCTTCGGATCAACGGCCTTGATCGTGACCTGCACGATCGAACCCTTGTCATTGGTCGAGATGAAGTTGTTGAACGGGTCGCCCGACAGTTGCTTGATACCCAGCGAGATGCGTTCCTTGTCGACGTCGATGGCCAGCACAACAGCTTCCACTTCGTCGCCCTTCTTGTACTTGCGAACGGCTTCTTCGCCAGTCTCTTGCCACGACAGGTCCGACAGGTGCACCAGGCCGTCAATGCCGCCCGGCAGACCGATGAACACGCCGAAGTCGGTGATCGACTTGATCTGGCCAGCCAGCTTGTCGCCCTTCTTCTGGTTGCGTGCGAAATCGTCCCACGGGTTGGCCTTGCACTGCTTCATGCCCAGGCTGATACGACGCTTGTCTTCGTCGATATCCAGAACCATGACTTCCACTTCGTCGCCCAGTTGGACAACCTTCGACGGGGCCACGTTCTTGTTGGTCCAGTCCATTTCCGACACGTGGACCAGGCCTTCGATACCAGCTTCGATCTCGACGAATGCGCCGTAGTCGGTCAGGTTGGTCACCTTGCCGAACAGACGGGTGCCTTGCGGGTAGCGGCGCGAGATGCCGACCCACGGATCTTCGCCCAGTTGCTTGACGCCCAGCGAGACGCGGTTCTTCTCTTGGTCGAACTTGA